>Ga0209066_10000884_pt1 | contig 41688 bp, 32 predicted proteins | sample All_14_2_FD_187198 | JGI IMG/M metagenome (GOLD analysis project Ga0209066, IMG submission 187198) | Freshwater microbial communities in response to fracking from Pennsylvania, USA - Allegheny Zone_MetaG_DW_15 (SPAdes) (version 2) ... | reverse complement strand
AGGAACCGCCTCCGCCGCCGCCGCAACCGGACAGGATGAGGGCGGCCGCCGAAATGGCCGCGACAAAGGGACGGACGGTCATCATGTCAGACGATCCAGGCCCGTGCGAACCCGGGTCAGGGCTGCGCGGAATTGTTCGGGCCTGTAGCTGTTGGGGTCGCGCACGGCCTGGTAGGCCAATTCGATATCGCGGCGCATGCCCGAGGCGGCCGCCGGGCTGACGGCGCCCTGGGCGACAAGGGCCGTCAGCAGGGTGTCGATGGCCATCACCGCCTGAACCCCGCCCGTGTAGTCGGTGTAGCGGGCCGAGAGGGCGTCACCGAGAACGATCTTCAGAATCTTGACGGTATCGCCGCTGCTGAACCCGCGCCCGGCGAAGCGGGCCGAGAGGGCGCGGGCGTCGGTGTTGAGAACAGCCGCGGCGGCGATGGCGCCGGTCCGATCCCGACCAAGGGCCGAATGGAAGGCGCGGGAGTCTGCCTCGAACCGGGTCGCCAGATCCGGGGCGGCGACCCTGGCGGCGGCCGACAGCAGGATCATATTCTCGTCGTTGTAGGGCGGCATTCCCCAGGGGATCGGCCGGGCCGGGTTGGCGCCGAAACGCACGGTCGCCGCAGGGTCGTCACTGATCGCCCGGTGACAGCTCTGGCAGTCAAAGAAGACAAGCTCGGGGAAGACCCCGTCCTGGCCAAGCGGCTTGCTGTACAGGGTCAGGGACCGTTCAAGCGCCATGGACTGACCGACGGCCCAGGTGGTCACGCCGCCGGCGGACCGCTTGCGCTGCAGGTAGTCGGCATCGACGTCATGGTGCCGCTGGAAGCTGTTGAACAGGTCCAGCTCGAAACTCAGGCGCGGGTGGCCGGCGCTCATCATGCGATGGCTGACAAACTGGCCCGGCTTGTCGGATCCCAGATGGCAGCCCAGGCAGGTGGTCGCCAGGGTGCGCGGATCATCAAGGGCGGTCATACCCCGTGCGAGATTGTCCTGGCGGGTAGCGCTGGCGGTGTAGTGGCTGGACAGCCAGTTTTCCGAGCCTCCGTGACAGGCTTCGCAGCCGACGCCGTCCGACACCTGGAATCGGGGCCCCCGTCGCGCGGCAAAGTCGGTATGGCAGCCGAGGCAGGCCGGAGCCGCCGAGGCGCGGCCAAGCCCCAGTCGGTCGGCAATTTTCTGGGCCCGCGGTCCTTGCAGTACTCTCCAGGCCCGGCTGTGGGCGCCGGCGGCGCTTGAGTAGTCCTGCCAGACGACCAGCTCGTTCTGACGGACGACGGCGCCGTCAGCCGCCTGTCGCCCGTGACAGGTCGAACCGGCGCAGGTGGCCACACCGTTGTGCAGGGCCTGAGATGACGCGGACAGTGGAATCGCAAGCAGGGTCGCCGACGCCAGCGCAAGACTGACGGCGAATCGTCGACCAAGGATCCAGCCGTCGTTCAACAACGCCCGGATCCCGAACCGCTTCATGCCCCTTGGACGTTCGAGCGACAGTGTCACCCGGCCCCCTTCCTTGCCTTTTGTCCGGGCAGACCGCGAGCGACCTTCCTGAACATCCCCAAATGCAACGATAACACCATTCCGCGACGGGCCAAACGACCCAGACGTTTGTTGAGAGCTGATTGCGCAGCCATGGCGGGTCAAACAATCTTCTCAGGGTTTGACCCGCCATCCAAACCCCGCGACTGTGCGTATATTACGGAACGAGGTTCCGTCGCCGACCGCGACGTCTTTGCAAGTGTCGGCTTTCGCCCAGGGGTGGGCGAATTCTCTGGGGGTTCAGTTTGAAAAAGTCATCCGCGACAGCCAATCCGCAATCGGCTCCGGCGCCTGACGAGGCCGTTGAGGCGGCGGCGATTGTCCGGGTCGTCAGTGCAACCAATGACTCGGCGGCGGCGGCGGAAGATGGACCGACCGTTGTTGTGCCGGTTCTGAGCAACGACCTTGGCGTGGTCGCCGTGGCGACGATCAACGGCTCGCCGGTAACGGCCGGATCCCTGATCACCCTGCCGTCCGGCGCCCAGATCCTGGTCAATGCCGATGGGACCCTCAGCTACCTGCCCGGCGCCGCCTTCCAGGCGCTCGGCGCTGGCCAGACGGCAACCGACAGCTTTGTCTACACCGCCACCGACGGCGGCGCCTCGGCGGTCGCTCCGAACGGCCTGCTCAGCACCAGCCAGATCACCGGCGCCCTCGGCTTCAGTTTCATCGGCGCGTCAGCGGGCGATGTCGCGGGTTATGCGGTCGCCGGAATCGGCGACATCAATGACGACGGCGTCGACGACATCCTGATCGGCGCCCTGCAGGGCGACCCGTCCTCCGGCGCGAACGCCGGAATCAGCTATGTGATCCTGGGCAAGATCGGCGGCTACGCCAGCCCGATCGATCTGGGATCCCTGAACGGATCAAACGGCTTCTCGATCAAAGGCGTTTCCGCTTTTGATTTCAGCGGCGCCGCGGTGAGCGGGGCCGGAGACGTCAACGGCGACGGTATCGACGACTTCATCATCGGCGCGCCCCGGGCCGATGCGGCGGCGGGACTGGACGCCGGCGCGGCCTATGTGGTGTTCGGACAGGCGGCGGGGTTTGGCGCATCGCTGAATCTGTCATCCCTGGACGGCGCCAACGGCTATGCCATTCGCGGCGGCGCCGCCGGCGACGGGCTTGGCCTGGCTGTTTCCTCGGCCGGAGACATCAACAACGACGGCATTGATGACCTGATTGTCGGCGCCCGTCAGGGCGACCCCCACGGCGCTGACAGCGGTCTGTCCTATGTCATCTTCGGAACTGCAGGCGCCGGCGCCGCAACGATAGACGTCCGCACCCTCAACGGCTCCAACGGCTTTGCGATTTCCGGCATCGACGCCGGAGACCTGAGCGGGATGTCGGTATCGTCCGCGGGCGATCTGAACAACGACGGCTTTGATGACCTGATCATCGGCGCCCCCAACGCTGATCCAGGCGGCCGCTCCAATGCGGGTGAGGCCTACGTCCTGTTCGGCAAGGCCGGCGGGTTTGCGGCGACGGTTGATCCGGGCGCGCTGAACGGGACCAACGGCTTCACGATCAACGGCATCGCCGCCGGCGACTATACCGGCTGGTCCGTCGCTTCGGTCGGCGACCTCAACAACGACGGCATCGACGATGTCGCCATCGGGGCGCTGTATGCAGACCCGGCCGGCAAGACCAGCGCCGGGCAGGTCTCCATTATATATGGTCGCAATGGCGGGTTCGGCCCGACCGTCAATCTTTCCGGCCTTACCGCGTCGACGGGATCAGTCATTTCCGGCGCCCTTGCCGGCGATCTGACCGGATACGCCCTGTCCTCCGCGGGCGACATCAACGCCGACGGCATCGATGATCTGCTGATCGGCGCGCTTTACGGGGACAGTGAGGGCGGCGCCGACGCCGGGCAGTCGTATGTCCTGTTCGGGCGCGCAGGCGGCCTTGGCCTGAACGTGGATCTGGGCCTGCTCAACGGCATCGGCGGCTTCGCTATCGGGGGCGCTATTCCGGGCGCCTATTCCGGCGGCGCGGTCTCCGCCGCCGGCGACGTCAATGGAGACGGCGCCGACGACCTGTTGATCGGATCGCCCAATGCAGACCCCGGCGGCCGCACCGACGCGGGGGCCGGCTACGTCCTCTACGGCTCGACCAATATCGCCCAGCAGTCCGGCGCGGCAACGGTCACCGTCACGGTAACGGGCGTCAATGATGTTCCCGTCATCACCTCGGACGGCGGCGGCGCGGTGGCCAATCTAACCCGGGCCGAGAACAGCGCGACGGTGGCCACGGTCACCGCGACCGACGCCGATGCCGGGTCGGTGGTCGTCTACAGCATCGACGGCGGGGCGGATGCGGCCCTGTTCGTGATCGATTCCGCAACAGGCGTGCTGTCCTTTGTGAGCGCCCCCGATTTCGAAGCCCCCGCCGATGCCGGCGGCGACAACCTCTATGAGGTGGTGGTCAAGGCCAGCGATGGCACGGCCAGCGACAGCCAGACGATCCGTGTACAGATTACGAACGCCGACGAAGCGCCGGTCATCACCTCCGCCGGGGGCGGCGCTTCGGGAGCCTATTCGGTTTCAGAGAACGCGACCGGCTCCAGCATCATCACGGCGACGGGACCCAACCCTGATCAGATCCGCTACGCGATTGTCGGCGGCGCCGATCAGGCAAGGTTCGTCGTTAACGCGATCACCGGCGAATTGACGTTCAAGACCGCGCCGAATTTTGAAGCGCCGACCGACGTCGGCGGCGACAACGTCTACAACGTCGTCGTTGCGGCCTCTGACGGGACGCTTTCAGACACCCAGGCTCTGGCGATCACGGTGGTGAACGTCAACGAGGCGCCGCGCATCATCTCGCTGGGCGGCGGCGATACCGCCAACGCCGCGATCAAGGAAAACAGCGTCGGGGCGATCCGCATCCTGTCGACTGATCCGGACACCGGAGCAAACCTGACCTACAGCGTCACCGGCGGCGCCGATGCGGCCTTGTTTGTCATCGACGCAGCGACCGGCGTCCTGCGCCTGGCGGCGCCGCAGAACTTCGAGGCGCCGGGCGACGCCAACAGCGACAACCGGTATGAGGTCACCGTCACCGTCTCGGACGGCGCCCTGACCGACAGCCAGACGCTGACTGTTCAGGTCAGTAACGTCAACGAAGCCCCCGTGATCACGGCCAACGGCGGAGGGGTTTCGGCAACCCTGACCACGCCGGAAAACAGCCTGTTCCCGATCTCGATGACCGCCAGCGACCCGGACGCCGGCGCCAGTCTCGTCTATTCGATCATCGGCGGCGCCGACGCCGGCCTCTTCCAGATTGATCCTGCGACCGGTCTGCTGCAGTTCATCACCGCGCCTGACCACGAGGGCCCGGCCGACCAGGGCGCCAACAACAGCTATCAGGTTGTTGTGCAGGTGTCCGACGGGTCCCGGACCGACAAGCAGACCCTGACCATTCTCGTCACAGACGCCCCCGACAGCTTCGCCATCACCTCAAACGGGGGCGGCGCCGCGGGCGGCTATTCGATCGCCGAGAACACATCTGGACCAAACACCGTGACCGTCACCGACGCTGTCGGCCCAGTGAGCTACAGCATCATCGGCGGCGCGGACCAGGCGGCGTTCAGCATCAACACCACAACCGGCGAACTGACCCTGATCACTACGCCGGATTTCGAGACCCCGGCCGACAACAACGGCGACAATATCTATCAGGTCGTTGTCCAGGCCACTGATGGAACCAGCACCGATAGCCAGTCGCTGAATGTCACCATTCTCAACGTCAACGAAGCGCCCGTCATCACATCCAACGGCGGCGGGGCGACGGGCAGCTATTCGGTCACGGAGAACAGCCGCGGATCGAACCTTGTCACCGCGACGGACCCCGACGGCGGCGCGCCGCCTTTCTCGATCACGGGGGGCGCCGACGCGGCGCTGTTCGCGATCAACGGGGCGACGGGCGAGCTGCAGTTCATCAATCCCGCTGACTTCGAGAGCCCGGCGGACGCCAACCAGGACAATGTCTATGAAGTCACGGTGACGGTATTCGACGGCGCCCTGTCGGACAGCCAGACCCTGTTGGTGACCGTTCAGGACGCCGACGAGGCGCCGATCATCACCTCCAATGGCGGCGGCGATATCGGCGGCTATTCGATATTCGAGAACACCCTGGGGCCGAACACCGTTTCGGCCTTCGACCCCGAGGGGGCGACGGTCACCTATTCGATCACCGGCGGCGATGACCTGGAGCTGTTTACCATCAACCCGACCACCGGGGTCATTCAGCTGATTGGTCCGAGGGACTTTGAAAACCCTACCGACTCCAATGCCGACAACATCTATGAGGTCATTGTCACGGCGTCAGACGGCGAGCGCACCGACAGCCAGACGATCAATCTGACTATCCTTGATGCTGCCGAGGCGCCCGTCATAACGTCCAACGGCGGCGGCCCTGTGGGCGGCTATGCGATCTCCGAGAATACGCTTGGCCCCAACACCGTCTCGGCGACCGATTCCGACGGCACGACCCCGACCTATTCGATCGTCGGCGGCGCCGACGCCGCAGCGTTCGAGATCAACGCCGTCACCGGGGTGCTGCAACTGGTCAACGCGGTGGATTTCGAGGCCCCGTCGGACGCCAACAGCGACAATATCTATGAGGTGATTGTCCGGGCCTCGGATGGGGTGCTGTTTGACGACCAGACGATCAATCTGACCATCAATGACGCGAATGACGCGCCGGTGATCCTCTCGGACGGGGGCGGCGAAACCGCGGCCTTGAGCATCGCGGAGAATACAGTCAGCGTGACCACCGTCGAGGCGAGCGACCCGGACGTCGAGGTCCTGCCGGTCTATTCCATCGCTGGCGGCGCGGACCAGACCCAGTTCACCATCGACCCCCAGACCGGCGTCCTGTCATTCGTGGTCGCCCCCGATTTCGAGGCGCCGTCGGATTCGAACAGCGACAACGTCTATGAGGTGATTGTCAGGGCATCCGACGGGACCCTGTCCGACGAGCAGGCGATTTCGATCAGTGTGACGGATGGCGCCGAAGGCCCCGTCCTCAACGGCCTTGTCAGCGGAAGGACCGTCAACGAAGGCGACTATGGATCCCTGATCGATCCCGATGTGAGCTTCACATCCGGAACAACCGATTTCGACGGCGGGGCCCTGATCGTCAGCGGACTGATCGCCACTGATATCGTGAGAATTCAATCGTCCGGGCTGGTCGATCATACAGAGGGGCCGCTCTACTTTGACTCGATCCCGATCGGCAGTGTTTCGGGCGGTTTTGGCGATGACCTGATCATTACCTTCAACGCCAACGCCACCCAGGCGGCGATCGACGCGGTCGTGGAGGCGCTGGCCTATGCCTCGTCCTCTGACATTCCAGTCGCCGACCACACCCTGACGCTGGAGATTACCGACGGCCTTCAACAGTCGACCGGGCCCAAGGCCCTCGTCGTGTCCCTCATCGCCGACATCCTGATCGGGACCGCGGATGACGACTATCGGTCAGGCCAACGCGGCGATGACCAGATCAGCGGCCTTGCCGGACACGACTTCCTGGACGGCGGCGTCGGCAACGACACCATCGACGGGGGCTCGGGTGATGACGTCCTATTCGGCGGCGATGACAACGACGTTCTGATAGCTGGAACAGGCGACGACGAGGCCTATGGCGACGTCGGCGCCGACATCATCATCGGCGGGCGCGGCCACGACTATCTGGATGGCGGGGATGGCGCGGACAGCCTGTATGGCGGCGATCACCTGGCCACCGGGGGATTGCCCTTCCAGGCCGTGGCCGACATGGAATCCGACACGCTCGACGGCGGCGCCGGCGATGACGTCCTGTTTGTCAGCTACAACGATGTCGCCGATGGCGGCGTCGGGACCGACAGGCTGTTCGCCAGCTTCCTCGCGGCAAACGGCGGCGTTTTCCTGGACTTCAGCGTGGACGCCGAGAGCGCCATTGCGCAGGAACTGAATGCTGTACTGGCCAACTTCGAGACCTTCAGTGTCTGGGGAAGCCGGTACGATGACAGCTTTGTCGGGGACTCCGGCGATAACAGCATCTCCGGCGATGCGGGCGACGACCAGCTGGACGGCGGCGGTGGAAATGATCAACTGCGCGGCGGACTGGGACGCGACGAACTGTTCGGCGGGGATGACAATGATGTCCTGTTCGGCGGCGAAGGCGCGGATCGACTGACCGGCGGCCTCGGTGATGACCTGCTCTACGGTGACAGTGACGGATCGAGCAGTCCCCAGTACGGCCAGGGTCCTGACACCGCAGTCTATAACGGCTCAAGCAGCGCCTATACCCTGACCCAGATTTCCGCCGACACCTGGACAGTGTCCGGGCCTGACGGCTCCGACACGCTGATCGGCATCGAGTTTGTCGAATTCCTCGACACGACGATTACCATCGGCGCGATTCCGGGCGAGGTCTTCAATGTCTCCGAGGTCGGCAACACCTATGCCGGCACGTCTGGAGATGATGACGCTCGCGGCGCTTTCGGAGACGATACGCTGGAGGGCTTTGGCGGAGACGACACCCTGGCCGGCGGGTCCGGACGCGACAGCCTGTTCGGCGGCGACGGGCGAGATCGGCTCGACGGCGGCGACGGCGACGATCGGCTGGATGGCGGCGACGGAGATGACTTCATGGACGGCGGCGGCGGGGAGGATACCGTCGTCTTTGCCGGCAATGCGGCGGACTACACCATCACTGTCGGGCCAAAAGGCCAGATCACGATCGCGGACGGGACCAGCACCGACCATCTGATCAATGTCGAGTATCTGGAATTCGCCGACACCACGCTGGACGTCCACAACGACGCGCCGGTCATTACATCGGACGGCGGAGACGCGAGCGCCACGGTCTTCGTCAAGGAAAATGACAGCTTCGTCCTCACGCTTGCGGCGACCGACGCCCAGGTCAATGATGTGGTCCAGTACCGGATCATCGGCGGCGCGGACGCCGGCCTGTTCAGCATCGACACCGATACCGGCGAGCTGCTCTTCATCGACGCACCCAATTTTGAAGCGCCGGGCGACAGCGATTCGGACAATGTCTACGAGGTCATCGTCGCAGCCGATGATGGGCTGGCCATCGACACCCAGGCGGTCAGCGTCGTGGTCACGGACGTCTCCGAGCCGAACACCCTGCCCCCACCGCCCAAGGGCGACGAAGGCTATGATATCGTCATGGGCGCCGGGCTGTTTGATACGAAGGCGGGCGATGTCGACTTCCCGGCGATGACCCGGGGCGGTTTTGCGCACCACGACTGGCTATTCTAGGGCAGGGCTCGATTTGATGGACTCAGATCGAGCCGCTCCAGACGTCTGTCGGTCGCGCGTTTGATCCGACGACAGGTTCACTCTCATCGGAACACGCTCCAAGCGGCCCAGCGGCCTGCCCCCTGGCGCGCCACCGTCAGGGGTTGGGATCGACAGGCGGGAACAGCGGGAAGGGGTCCTGGCCACCCGAAGAATCGGATTGAGGATCGGGTTCCATTGTCGGCTCGAACGTGCCGCCCGTCGCATCGGGGGGCGGCAGTCGCTCGGTAAAGTCGCCCGTGTCGTCGGCGGCAATGGAAACCGGATCGATTCCTTCGCCCGGCGCGCTGTTGTCGGCGGAATTCGGCGACGGGATCAACAGGGCGATCAACTGGGCCGACACGCCATCGGGAAGCTCAAAGGGGCCAAAGACCCCCTCGCTGGTGACGATCAGGGTCTGGCCGGGGCGGTCGAGCGTATAGCTTGATCCACCGCCCTCGACATCGACCGCGCCGGGCGTGTCGAAGGTCTCTGCCTGACCCGACGGGCCGCGAAGCACGACCACCAGCATATTTTCGGGATCACCGGTGAAGTCCGGAACGCCCGGCTGCTGCCTCAGAAGGTCCAGCGCCTCGGGCCCGACGATGCCCTCCACGATCGTGCCCCGCACGCCGATCGAGGCGACGGGCGTGGTGATGGCCTGGCGTGACGGGCCCCGGGTTGATTTGCCCGAGGCGAAGCGGAAAGCGCCCTTGGCGACCGTTGCGCTGACTCCGCCAGGGCTTCCGGGGTTGCCGGCCACGAAACGGTCCACGGTCATCCTGGCATTGGCGCCAACGGTGAAGGTCGATCGGTCCTTCAGCAGCACCTGCACTTGGCTGTTGGGGCCGGTGACGAACTGGTCGCCCAGCCTGACCGGGGCGCGGACAACGGCCGGACGCAAGGCCCCCGTCCCGCCACTGCGGGTCTGGACAGAGTTGCGGACCGCAGCGTTAACCCCGACCTGCTCCTGCGCCCGGGCAGCGGTTGAAACAATCATCAGACCGCTGATGGCGATCAGGGGAATCAGGCGTGTGGGCATGTTCATCACGAGGTCCTGTCGGTCCTAGTTTCTTGCGCCGAAGCGCCAGATCAAGCGAACCTCGGCGCCCCAACCCTCGAAATCCGCGAGAGGGGAGCCCGATTGGCGGCTTGCGTAGCTGACGGCGCCTTCAAGGGCGATATCTTCGCGAACGTCACCCGTCGCCCCTCGGGCCGTGAAGGCGCTGAGCGGCGCCCCGGCGGCGAGGCGGGCATTGCTGCGGGTGTCTTCGCGCTTGGCGCCCAGGAGGAAGAAGGGGTCGGCCTGATCATAGTCGATCCGGCGGACCGACCCGGACCCCAGCAGATAGACGCCCCGGCGGAACCGTTGATCAAGGCTCAGCCACAGCCTTGGACCAGCGTAGCCGAAGGGGTCGTAGGATGCCGTCTTGATCTCATAGTCGAGACCACCCGAGAGCGTTGTTCTGGCCGTGATGCGATGGGCCAAGGACACGCCGACGCTGTAGCGTTCGCCGTCCCTGTCCCCGCCGATGATGGCGGACACCGCCTCGATGGCCGGTTCGTCGAAGTTCTGGCTGACAGCTTCGGCGCGGGCAGACAGGGTGGTCGCATTGGTCACGCGCCAGGAGCCGACGGCGCGGGCCCCGACCTCCGTCAACTGCGGGTCGCCCTCCAGTCGGATCTGACGGGCGAAGGCGCCGACCCTGAAGCTTGTCAGCCGCGACCGGTGGCCAATGCCGCCTTCGGCCTCGAAACGCTGGAAATCAACGCCGGCGCCCGACTGTCTCGTGCGGTCGTAGGCAAGCGCCGAACCGTAAACTTCCCAAGCGCTGCCCGATCCCAGACCGGCCCGGCCATTGATCGCGAGGGACAACTCGCTGGACACGCCATCTTCCTTTGGCGGGGCGCCGAGAATGTCAAAGGCGGTGAAATAGGCGCCGGCGGCGTCCTCTTCGTAGACAGCGCCAACCGTGACCCGACCCGACAAGGCGCGGTCCGACGCCTTGACGGTCACCAGTCGCATGTATCGATCCGCCTCTGCCCTCTCCAGAGGGCTGAGGTTCGCGCCCTCCAGTCGCTGGAGCTCGGCCCGGGCGCCCTGGAAGTCGCCCAGCCGGTAGAGCACGACGGCATAGAAGAGCCGGTCGCTGTGGCGATTGGGATCCTGGATCAGGATGCGCTCAAGGGTCGACGCCGCAGTGGAGAGGTTTCCGTCCGCGACCTCCTGCCTAGCATAGGCCAGGTTCAACGGTATGTCGTCCGGCGCGGCGAGAACCGCGTCGAAATCCTGAGCGGAAGCCGTCGAGGCGAGCCCCGCAGTCGCAGTTCCGATGACCAGCGCGGACATCAGTCCGCGAAGGCGCTTTGGCCTGATATTCATAGCCGATTCAAGCGCCCCCTTGCGCTTCAGACCCCTGCTGAACGCGGCGGACGGTAGGCGCCCGCATAACGCCGGTCAAGCTGATAGGGCGCAGCAGGAGAACGGCGGGGAAAATCGCCTGACGAATGCCCGGTGCGCGAAAGCTAAATCGGCCTGGAGCCCGCCAGGGTTGTGCGATGCATGACCCGCAGATGGCCGTCATAACCGCCGTCGGCAAAGTGCAGGGTGCAGCGATTGTCCCACATCGTCAGCATGTCCGGCGCCCAGTGGTGGCGATAGACATAGACGTCGCGGGTCATGTGGCCGAACAGGAAGCCGAGGATGGACATGCCCTCCTCCCGGGTCATGCCCTCGATGCCAACGGTATAGACAGGACTGACGAACAGGGCGCGACGGCCACTCTCCGGATGGGTGATGACCAGGGGGTGAGAGACGGTCTGCTCGGCCTCGTCACTGACGATGATCTGCATGGTCCGCTTTTCCGTCTCGCGGGCAAAGACGCCGGAGGGTCCGTAGGCCTGGCGGGCGCTGTGGACGGCGCGCAATGGCAGGAGCATCGCCTGCATGGCGGGCGACAGGTCGTCCCAGGCCCGGTAGCCGTCGGCGTAGAGGGTGTCGCCGCCGACAGGGGGGATGACCTTGCCGTGCAGGATGGTGGCCGCCGGGGGTTCGGGCTGGAAGCTCCAGTCGGAATGCCATCCTGCCCCGAAGTTGGTGGCTTTTTCGTCCGGCTCGCGGCGAAGTTCCAGGATATGGCGGCGGCCAGGCATCGGCGCGATGAAGGGGTCGACGCCAAACGGGCCGAACTGGAGGGTGAAGGCCTCAAGCTGGTCGAGGGAGAGGGGCTGGTCCGGAAAATACAGCACCGAATGACGGGTCCAGGCGTCTTTCACCTCAGCCAGAACCGGGGCCGGCAGGGGCCTCGAAAGGTCCACCCCGCGCACTTCAGCCCCGAACCCGCCCGGTTGCGGCGTCACCTTCAGCGTCACGGCCTCAAGGGTCATGGCAGTCCTCCGCGCCGGCGACATTGCGCCCGCAGAGCCGATCATCCTCCAAAGGGGCGGGTTTGTCAGGGGCCGTGCTGCGGCGTCAGACCCGAAGGCCCTGGAAAGGCAGGGCCCAGAGGAGTTCGACGTCCTCGATGGGCGGATAGCGGGTGTTGATGCTTTCCAGGGTCCAGAGCCCGGGCGCGGCGCCCCGGCGCAGGATCTTGACCATCTTCCGGCCGTCCGCCAGCCGGGCCATGATCTCGTGACCAATGAGCGGCGTGGGATCGTCATATCGGCGGCCGAAGATCAGCCGCTCGCCGTGGCGGAAGCGCGGCATCATCGATTCGCCGTCCACGGTCAGGACGATGCCGTCCTCCGGGACCATGGGATCGAGCCAGTCGGCGGCCGCGCCCATCTCATAGTCATCATCGAACAGCGCCTCGGCGCCGGCGGCCACCTTGCCCAGCACCGGCAGGCCCTGACGGCGGGCCTTCATCGCCCCCTTGCCCGCATAGAGCCATTCGGCCCGGACCCCGAAGGCCCGGGCGTAGTCCTCAGCCTTGCGGAAGGAGAAGCTGGCGTTGCCGTTTTCGTTGGAGGCGTAGGTGTTGAGGTTCCAGCCGTTGAGGCGGGCGGCTTCAGCCGCCGACGACAGGCCCTTTCCGCGACGGGCGCGGCGCAGCCGATCAGCGGCCTGGGCGTGCGGGGGCGGTGCTGGGTCAGTCGACATGTAGGAAACCTACGTTAATTCCTGTATGTTGTCTACAGATGAGGGTTGAGTGAGGGCTGTATTTTTCTACAGTACGACTATGCGAACCCACAATGACATCATCGCAGGGGCCGGCGGCCCGTCGCGGCTGGCCAGATCCCTGAAGGCTCCGCCGGGACGCGCCCACCAATGGAAGCGGCTGGATTCCATCCCGCCCCGCTACTGGCCGGCCATCGCCGCGCGAGGCCTGGCCAGCCTTGAAGAACTTGCCGCCGCGGCCGCCAGGCGCGGTCGTGCGTCATCAGGCTGACCCTCGCGGTCGCGCGCCCCTTCTCACCGAACACAAAGAGCCTTCCATGTTGCACACGTCCCCGATCACGGCGGGCGCGCCTCACCGCGCGCCCTCCCCTTCCCCAATCGCCAGGCGCAGTCGGTCACAGTGGACGCCGTCCAGACTGACCGCCCTGCGTGAGCTGTTCGACAGCGGCCTGTCGCATCTGTCGATCGCCGCCCGGATGGGAGTCGGCAAGGGCGTGATCAGCGCCAAGATCGCCCGGCTGGGCTGGACCCGGTCGACGGCGCCCGCCGGCATCGCACCGCAGGTCCAGACGGCGGTGATCATCGACCCGCAGCGGATGAAGCGGCTCGAGCGCCTGGGCGTCGCTGAGTGCCACTGGCCGACCGCTGAAGATGGCGACGGGGTTCAACTGTTCTGCGGCTGCCGGTGCGATGACGGCTTTGGCTATTGCCCGGGGCATCACCGGCTGGCTTTCCGCAAGCCGGTGCTCTGGGAGCGGCAGGCGATGGGCGACGACAGGAAGAAGAAACCCCTTCTCCGAGAGGGTCTTGGCTGGGACCGGTTTGCCGCCAGCGACCGCCAGCCGGAGGTCTGGTGACGACGGCGCCTGCCGAAAGCCTCGCCGACTTCTGCCATGCCATCGACATTCCCGGCGTCGGCGCCTGGACCGAGGGCCGCCCCCTGCTGGCCGACCACCATCGGCTCTGGATCCGCAAGCTCGAAGCGGTCGAGCGCGGCGAGATCCCCAGGCTGATGGGCTTCATGCCGCCGGGATCGGCCAAGTCGACCTATGCGGTCGATGTCTTCACGCCGTGGTTTCTTGGACGAAAGCCGGATCGCAATGTGCTGGTCGCCACCTATGCCTCAAGCCTGGCCCGCCGGCGGGGCCGACGGGCGCGGGCCGTTGCGCGCCAGCCGGCCTTTCACGAGATTTTCGGCGTCGGACTGAAGACCGGAGCGGCGGCGGCGGACGACTGGGCCCTGGCCAACGGGTCGGAGTGGATGGGGGCCGGCATCCTGGCCGGGATCACCGGCAATCGCGCCGACCTGATCGTCATCGACGACCCGGTGAAGGGCCGCGAGGAAGCCGACAGCGAGGTCATCCGCCAGCGGACCCGCGAGGAATTCGATGATACGATCCGTACACGGTTGAAATCGGGCGGCGCCATGGTGTTGATCCAGACCCGCTGGCATGAGGACGACCTGGCCGGCGGCCTGCTGCCGACCGACTATGACGGCGCCTCCGGCCTGATCGACTGCCGTGACGGAGAGACCTGGGAGGTGGTCAACCTTCCGGCCCAGGCCGAGCGGGCTGACGACCCTCTGGGACGCCCGGCCGGCGCCTGGCTATGGCCGGAGTACTGGCCGGAGAGCCACTGGCGACAGTTCAAGGCCAATCCGCGCACCTGGAACGCCCTGTTCCAGCAGCGGCCCCGGCCGGACGAGGGCAGCTATTTCGAGCGGTCCTGCTTTCGCCGGTTCGCCGAGACCGACCTGCCCGCGGGCCTGCGCTACTACGGCTCCAGCGACTATGCAGTCAGCGAAGGGCGCGGCGACTACACCCGGCTGGTCGTCTGGGGCGTGGATGGCGAGGGACACCTGTGGCGCATTGCGGCCTGGGGCGGGCGAACCGCCAGTGATGAGTGGATCGAGGCCCAGGCCGATCTGGTCCAGGCCTTCCGCCCCCTCGGCGGCATTCACCGCTGGTATGGCGAGGCCGGAGTGATCCAGCGGGCCGTCGAGCCAATGCTGAGGGCCAAACTGAGAGAGCGGCGACTGTCGTGTCACCTCGAGTGGCTGAGTTCAGCCCGGGACAAGACCAGCCGGGCGCGGGCGGCGCAGAGTCTGGTCCGCGAAGGCAGGGTCCACGTGCGCGACGACGCCGACGGCGACTGCTTCATCGAGGAATGCGTCGCTTTCCCGATGGGCCGCCACGACGACGAGGTCGACACCCTGTCGCTGATGGGCCGGGTGATGGACAGGCTGGCCGGCCCGCCAAAGCCGGCCATGGCGGCCTTCGCCGATCCAGGCAGCGTGTTCGACTGAAGGTGCTCGGTGCGCCCTGGAACCGTCGCGGAATGCGGCCAGGGATCCGGGGAGAAGTTCAGCATCGCGATGTGATCGACCCCGTCAAACATGGGATAATGAAAGCCGCTTCGTTCTTTAAGGAGACCCCTATGGAACCTGACATCAAACCCCCCAAACCCCCGCCTCCGCCGCCGACCTTGAACCAGGCCCGACTGCGATCCGAGGAGGCCGACCGGCTTCGTCGTCGCGAAGGCCGGTCTGCGACCTTCATCGCCAACGCCCTTGGCCGCACCGAGGGCGGGGTGGCGACGCGGACCCTGATGGGCTGACTCCGGAGGTCGCAGGACACAGGCCCGGTCGGACACGGATCGGGCCTTTCAAAAAGCCCGCAACCTGTACTTTTTATACATTTCATCGCCCCGACGTGGGATAATGGGGACCGCTTCGATGGACGGCCCCGCCGTCCCCGACCAACCCCCGGAGACCTTCAATTGACTGACAGTCGCGCCGAAGACGTATTGCGCCGTCAGGCCTCGATGGAGGCCGAGCGGTCTGGCCTGGACGGCCACTGCCAGGAGGTCGCCGAACGGGTGTTGACCCGCCAGCAGGACTTTGGCGGCGCCCGTCGCAGCAATGGCGGCAAGCTGAACGAGAAGGTGTTCGACTCCACCGCCCCGCTGGCGCTGGACAAGTTCGCCGCCGCCATCGAGAGCATGCTGACGCCCCGCACACAGCGCTGGCACGAACTGTCGATGGGCGGTGGATCGGCGGTTCCGGAGCGGGTCCGGCTGTGGCTGCAACAGGTCAACGCCGCCCTGTTTTCGGCCCGCTACGCGCCGGGCGCCAACTTCGCCTCCCAGGCCCATGAAACCTATGTCGGGCTCGGCGCCTTCGGCAACGGCGCGCTGTTTGTCGACGACGCCGGCATGGCCGGCGGCGAGGCCGGGCCCTTGCGCTACCGGGCCATTCCCTTCGCCGAGACCTGGTTTGCCGAGAACTTCCAGGGCGTGGTCGACACGGTGCATCGCAAGTTCGAACTGACGGCCCGCCAGTGGGTGCAGCGGTTTGGCGACGAGACGCCGGACAGCATCGTCCGGGCGGCGGAGAGCGAACCCAACCGACGGTTCGAGCTGATCCATTGCGTCTGCCCGCGCGAGGATGCTGACTGGAGCCGCAAGGACTGGCGGGGCATGGCCTTCGCCAGCCGTTATGTCGCCTTTGAAGGCCGCAAGGTTCTCAAGGAGCAGGGCTATCGCACCCTGCGCTATGCCGTGGCCCGCTATGTGACCGCGCCGCGCGAGGTCTATGGCCGGGGTCCGGCGATGACGGTCCTGGCCGACATCAAGACCGTCAACGAGCAGCAGAAGACCCTTCTGCGCACCGGGCAGCTGATCGCCGAACCGCCGCTGCTGCTGTCGGACGAGGGCGGGCTGACCGGCTTCAAGCTGCAGCCCCGGGCGCTCAATCGCGGCGCCCTGGGTCTGGACGGGACCGAGCTGGTCCGGCCGTTGCAGATCGGGGCCAATCTTCCGATCACCCTGGAGATGGTCAACCAGACCCGGGAGGCGATCAATCAGGCGTTTCTGGTCAGTCTGTTCCAGATCCTCGTCGAGACGCCGCAGATGACCGCCACCGAGGCGATGCTGCGGGCCCAGGAAAAGGGCGCCCTGCTGGCGCCGGTGATGGGCCGACTGCAGTCGGAGCTGCTGGCCCCGATGATCCAGGCCGAGCTTGATATCCTGGCCGCCGCCGGCGCCCTGCCGCCGATGCCGCCCGAACTGGAGGGCTTCGAGGATGTCGTCGCCGACATCGAATACACCTCCCCCCTCGCCCGGGCCCAGAAGGCCGACGAAGGGGTGGCGATCCTGCGACTGCTGGAGGATGCGGCGACCGTCGGGCAGTTCGATCCATCCGCGACGCGGATGATCAAGGGTCCCGAAACCCTGCGCCGTCTGGCCGAGATCCGCGGCGCCCCCGCTGACCTGCTGCACAGCGAAGAGGATATGGCGGCCATGGCCGAGCGGGACGCCCGGGCCGGTCAGCTGCAGGCCCTGCTCAGCGCCGCCGGTCAGGCGGCCGGGGTGGCGAAGGATGCGGCGGCGGCCGGGCTGCTGGAGGGCGGCCAGTGACCGTTCTGCATCCCCTGCACCGAAGAAAGCGCGCCTATCAGGCCCTGTTCGGCGACGGCGGCCATGGCGAGGCCCGGGCCGTGCTGGCCGATCTCAAGCGCTTCTGCCTGATCCCCGAGGCGCCGGTGGCGCGCAGCCCCGACGGCGCGGTCGATCCGCTGGCCTCGATGCGGCTGATCGGCCGGCAGGAGGTGTTCAATCGTATCCGCGCCATGGTCGCCATCGACGACCGGGCCCTGTTCAATCTGAGAGAAGAGGCTGAGGATGAGTGACCAGAGCGCAATGATCAGTGAGCTGATGGAAAGCGAGGAACGGCAGCCGGCGGCGGGGTCCCCCTCGGCCGGTCTTTCAAGCGACAGCGCCCCGGAGGGGGGAGCAGTGTCCTTTCTCGATCACTTCAGCGACGCGGCGACGCGCGGCTATATGGAGCGCAAGGGCTTCAAGGACGTGCAGGCCCTGGGGGCCAGCTTCGCCTCGCTGGAGCGGATGATTTCCAACGACAATCGCCGGGTGGTGCTGCCGGCCGGAGAGGATGACGCCGACGGCTACAGCCGGGTGTTCGCCGCCCTTGGCCGACCCGAGACGGCGCAGGACTACGGCTTTGGCGAGCTGGCCGGGGCAGACCCGGAGTTCAGCGGCCGGGCGGCGGAATGGCTGTTCGAGGCCGGCGTCGGCAAGAGCCGCGCCGCCGCCCTGGCCGAGAAGTGGAACGCTTATGTCGGCGAGCGGGCGCAGGCCGCCCAGGCGGCGTTCGAGGCCCAGAGCGAGGCTGACTGGGAAGACCTGAAGACAGAATGGGGACCGAAGTTCGCCGAGAACACCGAACAGTTCCGGCGCGGCGCCCTGACCTTTGGCCTCAGCCGCGACGAGATGGGCGTCATCGAGACGGCGCTGGGCACCCGGCGCACCGCCCGGCTGTTCGCCGAGATCGGCAAGGGTCTGGCCGAGGACCGCTTCATCGAGGGCGAGGGTCGCCCGGGCTTCGGCATGAGCCGCGAGCAGGCCGAAAGCCGCATCGCCGCCCTGCGCCGCGACCAGGCCTGGCAAGCCCGCTGGATGTCCGGCGGCGCGGACGAGAAGGCGGAATGGTCGCGTCTGACCCGGATCGCGGGGGGCGAGCGGTAGCCGTCGGCCGCCTCAAATCTGAAACGGCGTTATCGGCGCCGAAATGTGCCGGGTCTTCATAAACCCGCGCACCCCCTCCCCCACGCGTCACGCGTGTTGCGGGGGGAGGAAGCGGACCCGCCAGCGGCGGACAAGCCGATCCCAAATCCACTCTTGAGATCGGAGAACAATGTCCATGACGGACCTGTCCGCCCACTATCGTATCGAGTTCGCCAAGACGGCGAGCCTGCTTCTGCAACAGCGCGGCAGCCGGCTGCGCAACCATGTGATGGTCGGCATGCACAAGGGCGAAGGCGCCTCGCCCGTCGACCAGTATGGCGTCACCGAAGCCCGCGAGCGCACCGGCCGGGCCGTGCCCAAGGAAAGCGCCAATACCCCGGTCGACCGGCGCTGGGCCTATCCGCGCTTCTTCGACTGGAGCGACATCGTCGACAACATCGACCTGCTGCAGACCGCCTCCGACCCGCAGAACCCGCTGGTCCAGGCCTGCACCGCCAGTCTCGGCCGGCGGATCGACGACGAGATCATCCGCGCCTTCTTCGCCGACGCCCGGACCGGCAAGCAGGGCGGGACGACGACGGCTTTTCCGGCCAGCCAGCAGGTGGCGGCGGGCGGGGTCGGGCTGACCTTCGACAAGCTGCGGGCGGCCAAGAAGATCCTGATGGCCAACGAGGTCGACCTGGCCAACGACCCGATCATCTGCGTGGTCAACAGCGTGCAGCATGACGCCCTGCTGGGCGAGATCGAGATCACCAGCGCCGACTTCAACGGCGGCGACCGGCCGGTGCTGAAGGAGGGGATCATCACCCGCTTCCTCGGCATCGAGTTCGTCCACTGCGAGCGCCTGACCCTGTCGGGCGCCAACCGCCGGGTGCCGATCTACGCCAAGAGCGGCATGCATCTGGGCGTCTGGTCGGATGTGGCCACCGACATCGGGCCGCGCCGCGACCTGGAGGGCAATCCGATGGAGGTCACCGGCTCGGTGACCATCGGCGCCACCCGCACCGAAGAGAAGAAGGTCGTCGAGGTGCTCTGCACCGAGAGCTGATGACCACGGGCCGACACTGCTCCCCCCCCCCCGGGGGAGCTGTCGGCGCCGACAGGCGACGACTGAGGGGGTCCCCGACGGACGGCGGCGGCTTCGTGATGGCCCCCACCGGTGGCGACCCCCTCCACCACGCGCTGCGCGCGCGGTCCCCCTCCCCCAAGGGGGGAGGAGTGACCGCGGCTCACCCTAGAATTCAAAGGATCCATCCATGGCTATCGCCAACACCAAATCCACCGCCATCGCCAACCGGGACGCCAGCCCGCGGGTGCCCAGCCCGGCCCATCTGGTGCGGGGGCCGCTGTTCGAGGCGGTCGGCACGGCCGAGGTGGCCGCCGCCGACGACAACGGCAGCGTCTATCGCATGGCCCGGCTGCGCAGTTCGGACCGGGTCAGCCAGATCACCGTCTGGAGCGACGCCCTGACCGGCGGAACCGGCTTTGATCTGGGCCTCTATCGCACCGCGGCCGACGGTGGGGCGGTCGTCGACGACGATCTGTTCGCCTCGACCCTGGATTTCTCCTCGATCGTCGCCGGGTCCGACGTCACCTACGAGGCCACGGTCGCCAACCACGACAAGGTCGAAAAGCGCCTGTGGGAGCTTCTGGGCCTGAGCGCCGATCCGCAGGTCGACTATGACCTGGCCCTGACCGCCGACACCGTCGGCAGCGCCGCCGGCACCGTCAGCCTGCGGGTCCGCTTCACCGGCGGATACTGAAGGCGATGGCCGCGTCGCAGACGACCGTCGGCAATGCGGCGCTGGCCAAGCTGGGTCAGCGGCCGGTGTTGTCCTTCGATGACCCCGACGACCGCGCCCGCTGGCTGAAGAGCCGGTTCGACGCGGTTCGGGACCTCTGCCTGCGGGCCAACCGCTGGCATTTCGCCATGGCCCGCGCCCGACTGAGCGCCGAAGCCGAGGCCCCGGCCTTTGGTTTTGGCCGCCAGTTCCCCCTGCCCGCCGACTGCCTGCAGCTGGTCGAAATCGGCGGCGCAGCCCTGGCGACGGGGGCCGGGGAGATGATCGCCGGTCCTCGTCCCGCCTTCGCCCTGGAAGGCGGCCGCATCCTGACCGACGCGGCCGCCCCTCTGGAGATCCGCTATGTGCGGCGGATCGAGGATGTCGCCGCCTGGGATCCGCTGTTCACCGAGGCGGTGGCCTGCCGTCTGGCCTTCGATCTGGCGGAAAAGCTCACCCAGTCCTCCGGCAAGAAGGAGGCGGCGTTGCGGGACTACCAGCTGAGCCTGCGGGACGCCTTCCGGGTCAACGCCATCGAGGCGCCCCCCGAAACCATGCCGGACGGCAGCTGGGTGCTGGCCCGCCTCTGACCCCTTCCCCCGATCAGGACCTCCGATGAAAGCCAACCCCGCCATTACCTCCTTCAACGCCGGCCTGCTCTCGCCGCTGATGGGCGGTCGGCCGGACCTCGAGCTCTGGCAGACGGGCCTGTCCCGCTGCGACAACCTGATCCCGAGGGTTCAGGGCGCGTTGCAGCGGGCGGCGGGGTCGGTGTTCGTCGGACCGGTTAAGGACGCGGCCCAGCGCTGCTGGCTCGCGCCGTTCGTGTTCAGCCAGGCGGACGCCTTCATCCTGGAGTTCGGCCCCGGCTACATCCGCTTCTTCCGGTCCAGAGGCCGACTGGTGACTGGCGAGGTGGCGGCCTGGTCCGGCGCAGAAGCCTATGAGGTCGGCGACCTGGTCGCCACGGGCGGCGTCAACTACCGCTGCATCGCCGCCCATACAGCGCACAGCCCGCCGGACGAGGCCTGGTGGCGAGCGCTCGACGGCGAAATCTACGAGATCGACTCACCGTATCAGGCCGCCGATCTGACGAGGCCGGACGGCAGTTTCGGCATCCGGTTCGAGCAGTCCGGGGATGTGATCTATCTGGCCTGCGCCGGGCATGCGCCACGGGTGCTGAAGCGCCTGGCCAATCTGCGCTGGAGCCTTGAGCCCTTTGACGCCCGGGGCGGGCCGTTCGAGGATCAGAACATCAACGAGGCGATCACGGTGACCGCGACGGGAACCCTGACCGTCGGCGGAACCGTGACCCTCAGCGCCAGCGCCGCCATCTTCGATGCCGGTCATGTCGGCGCCCTGTTCGAGATGGACCTGGAGGACGGCGCCGATGTGCGCGCCTGGCAGGTCCGGACGACAACCGACGTGGGCGACTATCGCCGGGCCGACTATCGCTACTACCGATGCAGCCAGGTGGGACCGGTCGACACCAGTGACAAGCCGGCCATCTGTGGCGAGGAACTGCCGGTTCACACCCGGGGGCGGGCCTGGGACGGGACCGGCGAAGAACAGAAGGGCGATGGCGCCGTCGGCTCCATCGGGGCGGAATGGGAGTATCTGCACGCCGGTTACGGCCATGTGCGGATCACCGCCGTGCTCGGGCCGACCCTGGCCACGGGCCTGGTCTTGTCGCGCCTGCCCGAGGAGCTGGCCAGCCAGCCGACCCATCGCTGGGCACACGGCGCCTGGTCGGCGGCCGCGGGATGGCCGGACAATGTCTGCTTCTTTCGCGAACGGCTGACCTGGTTTCGCGGCCAGCAGGTCTGGCATTCGGTCTCCGGCGACTTCACCAACTTCGAGGCCCGCGAGCATGGCGAGGTGCTGCCCGACAGCGCCGTGGTGCTGTCGATCCAGTCGGCGCAGGGCAACCCGGTGGAATGGGTGACGCCGACGCGGTCGGTCCTGTTGGTCGGCACCAATGGCGGGGAGCACAGTCTCAAGGCCCAGACCAGCAGCCAGGCCTATGGGCCCGGAAACACCCAGCAGGATCCGGAGACCGCCTGGGGCGGCGTTGGCGTGGAACCGATCGTGGTCGGCGCCGGGGTGGTGTTCGCCGAGCGACTGGGCCGACGGCTGCGCCTGCTTGTGCCCGGTCAGGACGGCTATGAGGCCTTGGACCTCAACAAGTATCGCGGCCTGATCTCGCCGATCGTCGCCATGGCCTGGCAGCAGACGCCGCACGAAAGCGTCTGGTGCGTCACCGCGGACGGCGGGCTGGAGGCTCTCACCCTTCAGCTGGAGGACCGGGTCTTCGCCTGGCGACGTCACGGCCTCGGCGGCGCGGTGGAGGCCGTGGCGGTTATCCCTTCGCCCGACGGATTCCGGGACGACGTCTGGCTGATCGTCCGTCGCCTGATCAATGGCGAGACCTGTCGGTACGTCGAGCGGCTGGCGGCGGAATACGAGGCCGGGGATGATCCCGCCCTGGCTGTCTATGCGGCCAGCGCCCTGACCCGGGATGGCGACCCGGTCTCGACCCTGTCGGGTCTGGATCATCTCGAAGGCGAGACCGTGGTGTTGAAGGCCGATGGAGCGGCTCATCCGGCCCGCATCGTCGAAGGCGGCGCGGTCACCCTGCAAGCGCCGGCGCGCCGTGTGGTGGCCGGCCTGGCCTGCCCCTATGCCGGGCAGCTCATGCCGCTCGAGGCCGGCGCTGCGGCGGGAACATCCCAGGCGAAGACCAAGCGCATCCACGGCCTGACCGTGCGCCTGCTGGACAGTCTTGGCGGCCGCTTCGGTCCGGCGCTGGGCGACACCGACCCGTTGCAGCACCGCCCGGCGGACGCCGCAATGGACGCGGCGCCGGCCCTGTCGACCGGTGACGTCGCGATGAGTTTCCCCGGCGACTATGACGGCGCGGCGACCATCGCCCTGGAGGGGGACGACGTCTTTCCCTTCACCCTGATCGGTCTTTACCCGGAGCTGGTGACCTATGACGGGTGAGGTGCTGCCCTTCCGGGCGGCTCATCTCGACGCCCTGACCCTGCAGCCGGCCCAGGCGGCCTGGCGCGGTCGCATCGACCGGGCTTCGGCAGACGCGCTGGAACTGGACGGATGCGCCTGGACCCTGGTCTGCGGGGACAGGATCACCGGCTGCGGCGGGGTCATCGACCGAGGCGGAGGGCGAGGCGAGGCCTGGGCCTTGCTGGCCCAGGACGCCGGCGCCGGCATGCTGACCGCGACCCGGGCCGTGCGCCGCTATCTGGAAACCGCGCCGTTCCGGCGGATCGAGGCGGTGACCGCCTGCAGTTTCAAACCGGCCCGTCGCTGGACCCTGATGCTGGGGTTCATCTGCGAAGGCGTCATGCAGGCCTACTGCGAGGACGGCGGCGACGCCGAGCGCTGGGCCATCATTCAACAGAAGGAGAAGGGCCAATGGCCTGGGCAGGAGCGATCATGAACATCGCCAGCGGCGTCATGGGCGTCGCCGGCAACGTCGCCGACGGGCAGGCCAGCGCCGCCCAGAGGGCCTACGGCAGCCAGGTCGCGCGCGAGAACGCACGCACCGTGGGCGACCAGAGCGCCGCCCAGGAAGAGAGCCTGCGCCGGGAGTCGCGCGACACGCTCGCCGCCCAGCGGGCCGCCATCGCCGAGAGCGGAACCGGCTTTGGCGGAACCAACAGCCTGCTGATGGCTCAGGATGCCGCTCTTGCGGAGCTGGACGCGCTGAACGTTCGATACGAGGGGCGGCTGAAGATGCAGGAACTCGACAACCAGGCCCGAATGCTGGGCGAGGAACGCACCGGCGGGCTGCAGCGCATCTTCGGCAAGCGCGGTCTTGGGGCCATGAGTCATTTCAACTGGGCGCCGGGCGCCAACGCCGCCCTGTTCGGCAAACCCCACAGAGGATGGTGAGACCATGGTGACCATTCCACGCTACCGCCAGCGGACCCGTGTCCCGCTGGGCGGCCTGTCCTCGTCGGCCGATTTCGGGCCGGGCCTTGGTGATGATCTGCGACAGGCGGGCCAGGCCCTGGCGGTCGCTGGCGGGATCGCCAACACGGTTACAGGACTGGCGCGGCGCCAGCCGGATCGTCTATCCGACCCTGATCGCGCCAGCCTCCGGGCCTCCGCCAGCGACAAAGCTCTGCTGCAGACCCAGGAAGCGGTGGCCGGCTGGGGCCGGGCGGCGGCCGATACCGTTCGCTCTATCCAGCCTAGTCAGGACTCGACGGCGCTGAACAATCCCGATGGTTCGCCAGCCCAGACACTTGAGATCATCGCACGCAAGGCCGCCCGAAGCCTGCCGCCAGACCTGCGCGGCGCATTCGAAGCGGCGATCGCGCCCAGACAGGCGGCGCTTTCGACCGAGGCGGCGGCCCGAACGGCGCAGGCCCGCGAGGCCCGTGGTCAGGCCCTATCCGAGGAGATTGAGGCGCAGGGGGTCGAGGACTATCTGCGCCAGGCCGATCTCGATGAGACGCTGGGCCGGGCGGCCCTGGCCTCCGCGGTGGCGGCGCGTGGCGCGCGGCTGAGGTCCGCCGGGGTGGACGGCGCGGCGGTGCGCGAGGCCCAGCGCCAGATGCTGGTCGAGGTCGAGGGCGGCCGTATCGCCCGGTTGGCGGCGAGCGATCCCGACCGCGCGGCCATGGTGATGGGCGACCGCGAGGCGGTCCTGCCGGAGACGGTTCGACTTGAGCTGACCTCGGCGATCCAGGCCGAACAGTTGCGCCGCGAAGCGCGCGCCAAGGTCGGCGACCTGGCGGCCGGGACCGCCGATCTGGCCGACAATCTCGAGGGCCTGATGGCCAGCAGCCGGGCCGCCGCCGGGGATGATCCGGCGCGGGTCGCCGCCTTCCACGGCGCCGCCATCGGGGCCTGGCGCGCCGCCCGCATGGCCCGCGAGGCTCATGAGGACGCCGCCTGGACGAAGGTCGCGCCCTATCTGTCGGCGGACTCGGGCGTCACTGCATGGACCGATCTTCCCGGCGAGGTCTGGGCGGCCTTGAGTGACCGGCAAAAGGCGGCGGTGCAGGGGCATTTTGAGGCGCCGTGGCGGGAGCCGGATCCGGAGGTGACGACAGGGTTGAAGGCTCTGGCCGCCAGCGATCCAGAGGCTTTTCGCGACCTTGATATGGGTGCGCTCAGCGGGCGACTCAGGCCGGACGATCTGTTGTTTTGGCGAGATGTCAGGGACGCGGCCAGACGGGGTGATCCTGACTGGAGAGCGACGGCGGCCGAGGCTCCGTCGGTCGCGCTTGGGCGCCCCGCTGATGGCGGCGCTCGCCTGTACCGTGTCGCCTACAACGAGGTGGAGAGCAAGCTGGGTGGGGCCGGGCGACCGGCCATGTCTCCCGACTTCCGCCCCTGGCGCGGGCCGGGAGCGAAGCCGCAAAGCGACATCTCGACCGAAACCCGCTTACTGAACAAAAAACTTGGCCAAATTCCCGATCCCGACGGCCTGGTGGTCGATTCAAAGGGAGCCTTTGCGCGGCGGGTCGTGGACAGCTCGGGCCTGACCTCCACAGTTCGGCTCGAACCGGTCAGCGACGCTGAGGCCCAGGCCGCCAGGGAGCGTCGCCTGAATGCGGATTCCTATCGTGAGGGATTGATGTCGCCGGAGGAAAAAAAGGCCCGCGGTGAGCTTCGCCGACTGTACCGGCGGCCAGTGAGAAACACCCCTTCTCTGGCTCGCCGCCAGGACGCAGCCGAACTTCGGGCTAGCAGCCCCGAGGTGCGGGCCTTCCTTCGTCTGATCGCCTGGGCTGAAGGCAACACCGACTACAACACCAAGGTCGGTGGCCCCCCTGGCGAAAGGAACCCGCGCGCCGTCTGGGCGGTCCATCCTGGGTTCGTCAGCGGCAAGTATCAGTTCAATACCGAGACCTGGAACGAGTTTGGAAAGGCCGGCCTGCAATTCGAGAATTTCTCGCCAGAATCGCAGGATCTGACGGCGATCGACCTGCTTCGGCACATCGGCCTAGTGGAACCGCTGCTGAAGGGGGATGTCGCGGGGGCTGTCAACATCGCCGCAGGACGCTGGGCCAGCTTTCCGGAGGCCAAAACCGGCGTTAGCAGGTTCAAACTGCCCTCCAAAAAGCGTCAGCCTTCGAAAAAGTTCGACGAACTGAAACGTCTCTACGATGACTATCTGCGGGAGGAACAGCAGGCCGATGCAGGGCGGCCAGACTGAGTCGCGCGCATGGCCTGGGCCGGAATAAAAGTCCTTGATCGCGACGAGTGTTTTTGCTTTGTTCTCGTCGAGAGGTGTTGGCGATGAGACAGGCAGTGTGGCTTTTGGCGGGGCTTCTTGCGGCCTGCGGCCAGGCGGAAACGCCACCCGCCCCGCCGGCCGGACGAGCGGCTGCATTGCCCGTCCAGACCCAGGGCCAGATCCCGGCGACGGCGGATCCTGTGCTGAGCGTTCCCGCGTCTTCAGCGGTGCTTCACGAGTTGAAGCCGCCGCCCCGGATGGAGGTTCGCTCCGAAGCCGAAGAGATTGCGTGGCGTGAATCGCGGCGCCGGGATGTCCACTGCAGGCACTCGCCGCGGTTTGACGGGGAGGCCACCGGGGACGGCGCGCCGCTCGCGGAGGCGATGCGCAGGGGCGACAAGGTGGCCGCCCGGCGGGCCATTTCCAGCGGCGCGGCGACGTTCCCCAGTCTGCCGCCCGCGCAGAAGCGCTGGATCGACCGGACCCGGTTGTCGGGCCGGCTGAATGATGCGGTGCTGCTGGGCGACCCGGGGAACGTCAAGCTGTTGCTGGCCCAGGGCGCGGACCCCAACATCGCCTTTGAGGATGACTCCGCCCTGAGCGCCGTCGCCATAGCGGCGCGGTGCAATCGCCCGAAGGCGCTTCGGCTGCTGATCGCGGCGGGCGGCGAGGTCGATCGGCGGGTGCTCTGGACCGACAACTATCGTTATCAGAATGAGAGTCGACCGCTGTCCTTAGCCGTGGACAGCAATGCCCTGGAAGCGGTCGAAGTCCTGCTGGCCGCCGGCGCCGACCCGAATGGGCTAGAGTACAATGAGGGGTTCAACGGGTATGTCACGGCAGGTCCGCCCCTGCTGCAACTTCCGTCCCGGGCGATCGCCAGGGCGCTCCTAAGGGCGGGGGCGGACCCCAACTATGCCGATCCGGAGACCGGGCTGACGCCCTTGATTTCCGCCGCAGAAAGCAATGCACCGGGGCTTGTCAGGCTTCTCCTGCAATATGGCGCCAATCCCGACATCCGATTGCTTGACGGGCGGACAGCGGCCCAGGTCGCCCGTGACAAGGGCGCGCTGGAGGCCCTGGCTGTCCTGCGCAATCCGCCGGCGCGCCTGAGGCCTGACAGGGTCGTTTGGTCAGCAGCGCGGCGTCGGCCGCCAGGTCCGCTCGCCGTGACCGGAGGACGCGGACCGTCGAGCGACAAAAAGACAATCGTCCCCGGGGTCCCCGGCGAAGAGGCCATCGAGGCGAATGTTTCGCCCTATTCCGAGGCGGCGACCACCACCTGGCTAGGCCGATGGTGGGAGGACGTCCTCTGTCGCGATCCGGACTGGAGCGAACCTGTGACGTGGGATCGGGACAGCGGTCTGTTGGCGGAAGCCCTCCGCGGCGGCGACCTGAAGCTGGCGCGCATCGAAGTTGCGGGCAGGGCCGCAACGCCGCCTGGTCTGAAGCCGGATCAGCAGAAATGGCTGATGCGGACCCGCCAGTCGGCGAGGCTTGTCCGCGCCTCGGCCCGGGGCGATCTTGTACAGGTGCGCGCCCTGATCGCCCAGGGCGCCGATCCGGCTCTGAACATCGAGGACGGCTCTACCATCGGCGCGCTCGCGCAGGCGGCGCAGTGCAATCATCCCAAGGTCGTCAGGGTGTTGATCGAATCCGGGGTCAAGGTTGATCAGCGGTTCCGTTGGCTCTGGGAGGGGATGGAGATCCGGGACAGCACGGCCCTGACTCTCGCCGCGCGAAGCGGAGCGCTGTCATCGGTCAAGGTCTTGCTGGCCGCGGGCGCCAACCCGGACATAAGGGAAATCACGCTCGAAATCGGCGGCGGCAGTGATCGCAAGTCCCCCCTGATACTGGCCAGGACCCATGCCATTACCGAAGCTTTGCTGAAGGCCGGGGCGGATCCCGATCTGGGCTCGCTTGCCGACGGCGGCACGCCCCTGATGAGGGCGGCAAGGAACAATGACCCGGGGCGCATCGCGATGCTGCTGAAGTACGGGGCCAATCCTGAAATCCGGGACAAGCAGGGCCTGACCGCCGCCGACTGGGCCAAGCGGATGGGCGCGCCAGAGGCCTATGCGGCCCTGAGGACCGGCGCCAGGAAGGGCTCTGGCGACTGACGCCCGACTGTCGGGCAACCGTCGGCGACTTTTCGCGGCGGCTATGCCTTTTTTCCCGGATCGTGGGATAATAGGCGGTCGCTTCGATAGCGACCCGCGCCGGTTCTGACCGCCGCCAGCTGACTTTCGACCTCTCCCGGACCCGCCTCGCGCCGCTGCGCGACCGGACAAGCCGCTCCCCCCAACCGACAGGCGCACCGCGCCCACGGGAGCCGCATGACCGTCACCGTCCCCTCATCCCGCTTCGTGAGCTATGCCGGCGACGGCGGCTCCGGGCCGTTTCCGATCCCGTTTCGCTTTCTGGACGCCGGCGACCTCCGCGCGAGCGTCACCGCAGCCGGTGGCGACGCCACGCCGCTGACCGGCCTGACCATCACCGGCGCCGGCGATCCGGAGGGCGGCGCGGTCAGCACGCCGGTCCCTGTCGCCCCTGGCGAGATCCTGACCGTCTGGTCCGACACCGCCCTGATCCAGCCGGCCGACTACATCACCGCCGACGCCTTTCCCGCCGAGACCCATGAGGCGGCGCTGGACCGGCTGACCCTGATCGCCCAGGACCGGGCCCGGGACATCGCCCGCGCCCTGACGGCCCCGATGGGCGAGGCGCCCGGTCCGCTGCCGGCCGCCGAAACCCGCAAGGGCATGGTGCTGAGCTTCGACCCCGTGACCGGCGATCCGGTCACGGATCGCGACTACGCCGGGCTTGTCAGCGACATCGCAGGGGCCATCGACGGCGTCGCCTCGGCGACCGACGCGGTGAATGCCGCCGCCGGGGCGCAGATCGCCCTGCTGGCCGGCCAGGGCGCGACCGCCGCCGCCGATCTCACCGACCAGACCAGCGCCGCCCTGGCCGACATCGCCTTGGCCGCCGGCGACGCCGCCTCGATGCTCGGCCTGACCAGCGGCGGTTTCCTTGATGCGGTCTCGTCCGAGGCCGGGCGCGACGAGGGCTGGGCGATCACCGATCCGAACGGCTGGACGATCCCCGCCTGGTACACCGCCAATACCGGAACCGTCGGAACCGTGGTGCGCCAGAAGGTGCCCGGCGCCGACTTCTCCGGCCTGGCCGGCGCCTTCCGCATCTTCGAGCCGCCGCCGGTGCTGCCCTATGACATCAACATTATCGCCATCTCGGGCCAGTCCAATTCCGAGGACGCCGACGCCGTGCCGATGCTGCCGCGCACGCCCAGCGACATGGTCATCATGCTGGACGCCGTCCGGCCGCGTCACTGGTCCGGCGCCTTCGGCCTGACCGGATTCGAGCCCGCGCAGGGCGCCGAATACATCTCCGGCCAGAACCACTGGGGCGGCAACATGGCGCCGGCCATCGGCGACATGCTGGAGCAGCTGATCACCGAGGTGAACGGCAAGAGCTTCGCGGTTCACGGCAAGCGCGTTCTGCCGGTCCACATCGGGCTGTCGTCGGCCGCCATCGCCCAGTTCAGCCATGGAACCAGCCACTTCACCGCCATCGAGGCCTGGTTTGCCGCCGCCAAAGCCGCCGCCGACGCGGAGGGCAAGACCATCGGCGTCATCGCCGGGGCCCATCTGTGGGGCGCCAATGGCTATGACAACAACATCGGCGAGACCCAGGCGCGGAGCGACATCCTCGACTACTGGAAAGCCGGCGGCGACGTTCATCAGCGCCTGCAGCAGGACATCCTGGGCCAGGGCGCCGACTTCCCGGTCGGTATTGTCGGCAGTCACGCCCACCAGCGCGGCGGCAACGACATCAGCCCCTTCATCGCCAAGGCCGAGGCCTGGCTGGCGGAGACCTGGCCGGCCAAGTTCCAGATCGTCAACGGCGAGGGGCAGTTCTTCTACAACGGCCGCAACCGGGGCTTCGCCGGCTCGGGCGTGCACCATGCGGCGGTCGAGGCGGCGCTGATCGGGGCGCACATCGGCTGGTGGGTGCATGAGGTGGTCACGCTGGGCGCCAGCTGGAACAGCTGCCTGCCGACCCTGACCCGCACCGGCCCCAGTCAGGTGACGATGTCCGGCCTGCCGGGAGCCGGTTGGGCGTGGGATTTCTACGCCACCGGCCTGACCCCGACCTATGCCCAGCCCAACCACGGCTGGTTCTTCTACGACCCCGCCTCGCCCGGCAGCGAGGTGGCCCTGACGCGGCCGCCATGGCCGGGCGCGCCCGGGACGCTGATCGCCGAGACCGCGGCCACCCTGCCGACGGAGCTGGCGGTGCGCTACGGCGCGCGGGCCTCGGCGGCGACCATCGCCGGCAATGACATCTGGCGGCCGGACGACGGCCCCGTCTTCACCCTGAACGGCGTGAACTACCCGCTGTTTCGCAACATCCCCGTCTTCGACAAGGTGGTTCCCTGATGACCCTTTGGGCTCCCGACAGCGCCGGCCTGGTGTTCGAACACCACTTCGGAACCGACGCCCCCAGCTCCCTGCTCAACCATGTGACCGGCACAACGGTCGCCACCCTGATCGGCGCCCCGACCTATGGCCCCGGCTATATGGACATCAACGGCAATGGTGCGACGCCCAAGGGCATCGACTACGGCTTCGGCGTCACCCAGGACGTGGCCACCATCATCGCGGTGGTCGATCCCAACACAGGCGTGGGCCTTGTCTCCTCGTCCGGGACCAATCCGGCGCTGGCGGCTACCGGGCGGCTATGGTTCGACGCCAATCCCGCGCCCGGCGACAGCCTGACCCTCAATGGTCAGGCAATCACCTTCGTCAGCAGCGGCGCGACCGGGTTTCAGGTCAATCTCGGCGCCACGCCCCAGGCGACGGCGTACCAGGTCGGCGCGCTGATCAACGCCAACCCCGGCGTCTTCGCCGTCAGCGCCTTTTGTCCCATCGGCAACAGCGTCATCGAGTTGACGGCTCTGGCTGCGGGAACCGCAGGGAACGGGATTGGGGTGGCGGCGACTGGGCCATCGGTCCGCGCTTGTGCGGCCAGCTCATTTTCGACCGTATCCACGTTGTCAGGGGCAAACGATGGAGAAGCGATAGTATCCGGCATTGTCCAGTCAGCGGCGAACTTCACAGGGCGGAATTCTTCCTTCGGAGCAGGCGGTCTAGCAAGCATTCCTGTGCCGGCGACGTCGGGCTTCTTTTATGTCTGCACAAGAATGATGATCCGCGACTTCCCAAGCATTTCAATGCTTGCGGCTGGTGCAGTCTTTGATCGAGGTGTTGGCACCACGTCGGGTCGCACTCCCGACCGATCTGCTCATCTGCAGTCATGAACAACGGCCTCTTTGGGGACCGGAAACGCAAAAGTCGCCTACGCCGCTCTGTTCGACGGTCGGCTTTTGACCGAGGCCGAAGACCTGGCCCTCTATCTGGCGGTCCAGTCGGCGGCGGCCCTCGCCGGCGTCACGGTCAACTGACATGGCCGCGCACAAGCTGATCACTGACCTTTTTACGGGACCGGACGGAGAGACCTGGGCCATCGGCCGGCTCTACAGCCTGCCGATGCTGATCGCCGGCCTGGCGCTGCCCTTTGTGATGATCTGGAGAGGCCAGGCCATGGATCCGATGGCCGCCCTCGCCGGCTACGGCGCGCTTGGCGGCGGCCTCTGGGCGCTGATCGGCGGCACGAACAGCGCGGAACCGCCGCCGCCCCTTCCACCTGCCCCTGGGGAGGGCTGACCGATGTGGACCTACCGACAAACCAGCGGCGACCTGATTCACGACGGGACCCTTGTCGGCCGCGGATACAGCGGCGCCGGTCGAACCCTCGACGAGGGACGCAATAACCCGGACATGGAGACTGTCCGGGGCAAGGGGCCCATCCCGGCTGGACTGTGGCGGATCCACCCTCCGCGCAACAGCCGACGCGTCGGCCCTCACGCCATGGATCTGACCCCGGTCGGCCACCGGGCCCATGGCCGCACCGCCTTCATGATTCACGGTGACAACCGGCGGGGCGACGCGTCGCGCGGCTGCATTATCCTGACGCCAGGGCTTCGGCACAGGGTCAGTGAAAGCGGCGACACAGACCTTGAGGTGATCCGGTGATCGCCGCCCTCATCGCCATTGGCCGTCGCTTCGCCTGGCCGCTTCTGGTCAGCGCGGTTGTCATAAGCCTGGCCCTGTTGGTCTGGGGAACGGCGGCCTCATGGCGGCTGGCTCGACAGGAATTGGGCTTGATCAGATCCGCAGCGGACCGGGATCTCGCCCGCGCCGGACAGGCTGCCTCCGAGGCGGCCACAGGCGCTGTTGCCGACCTTGGCGCCCGCGACCTTCAGCGGGCCGACATCGAAAGGACCAATCGAGATGCAATCCTGTCGAGCCCCGATGCGATGGCTCCTGCCGGCGCTGCCGGTGCTGCTGGGCTTGACGGGTTGTGCCGTCGGCCCGCGTACCGTGACCATCCCCGTTGCCTTGACCTGCGGCGCAAGGATTCCGCCACAGCTTCGCGATGACGTCGCCCCCGCCCCCTTGCCGCCCGGCAATACGGTCGGCGACTGGGTGACCTTTGCCGACGACCAGACCGGTCGTCTTGAGCGCGCCAATGATCGCAAGGCGACCGTGCTGTGGATCATCGATCATTGCGAGTCCGAAACCCGGTCGGCGTCGAAGCGCCTTGAAACCCGTCGCCCCTGGTGGCGACGCCTGCCCTGGAGTTCAGATCATGAGTGACCGCCAGTCCGTCGCCGGCGCCTATCTGAAGATCGCCGCCCATGAGGAACTGTGCGCCGAACGCTATCGGGGCATCAACGAGAAGCTGTCGTGGATGCTGGGCGCCATGGCGACCATGGTCCTGACCTTGTTGGCCTGGGCGCTGGTCCAGCTCTATGCGCTGCAACCGGCGCGAACCAGCGCGCCCCGAGCGGCCATCGATGTTTCAACGGCGCCGGAAAAACTTGCGCCAGATCAATTCCCTGTCGCCTGAGGAGCGCGCCGGATTGTCGCGGCGGGCGCGTGAGGCTATTGGAGAGCCGTATTCCGACGAAGGCCTGTGACGATGAGCGACGCCGAGACGATCACCCGGATTCCGACGGTCCTGGACAATGCCGACAAGGCCCGTCTGGTGCTTGAGCCTTTTCCGCACATTGTTGTCGAGAACGCCCTGCCGGAAGACGTCTATCAGAAGCTATCGGCCGCCTTCCCACCCCTGGCGGACCTGTCGCCCGATCTGGCGCGGACCAGCAACAAACGCTTCAACCTCTACGCCTCTTGGGGCCCTACCGAACTGCCCAAGGACCAGACCCCGGCGGCCTGGCGGGACTTTCTGGCGGCGCACACCAGCACCGAATTTGTCCGCAAGATCTTTGATCTCTTCTCCAGCGTCACCGAGCCCGGGGAGGCCGGCGGCCGTCGCATTCGCCCCGACAGCCTTGGCGCGGGCCTGGCCGCGATGCTGAAACTGCCCGAGACCGTCGGCGAGGAAGACATTATCGCCCGCGCCACCGTGGCCATAAATACCCCGGTCACCGCCGCCCCGACCAGCGTGCGCGGTCCGCATGTCGACAGTCTCTGGAAGGCCTATGTGGGCCTCTTCTACGTCCGGGCGCCCGGCGATGACTCCACCGGTGGCGACCTGAGCCTCTATCGCTGGAAGACGGGCGCCAAACAGGATCCCTGGACCAAGAAGGCCGACGACGCCCTGGTCGAGGAATTCGCCACCGTCCGCTACGCCCCCAACACCTATGTCCTGATGCTCAACACCCACGACAGCCTTCACGGCGTCACCGTCCGCCAGCCGACGGACCATGTCAGGCGCTTTGCCGTAACCTCAGGCTGGTTCCCCGGTGTGGACGAAGGTAGTCTGCTGGGCCGACGGCGCGGCATTGTCGAGCGTATGAAGGCGCTGGTGCGTCCGATGATCGCCAAGCCGACCGTTGCTGAATACCAAGACTAGCAGTTCATCTACATTGACAGCGCTATCACACCTACGCCGAGTAGCGGCCGATAAGCGCATCCGAGACATTTCAGTCTCCGCAATTACACTCGGGCTAAACATCGCTCTGGTCTACGCATCATCCGCCATATTGGCGAACATACTTGGCCCAGAAGAGTTTGGACTTTACTCATTTATCATTGCCACCGTAACAATTCTAACCATTCCAGCCTACTTTGGTTTACCCACATTGATTGCCAGAGAGGTTTCTTCGGGAGTTGCTCGAGGAAATCTGCAATTAGTTAAGGGGCTAGTAAAACGCAGCCGCCAATTCGTCACAGTAGTGTCAATTTCCGTCATTACGCTCGTTTTAGTTTCGACTACAATCGGAACATTGATAGCGGGCTGGAGCCCAAAACCTGCATATTTCTGGGCAATTCCGCTCATTCTAGTAGTATCTTGGGCGGCCATTACGTCAGCAAGTCTTCGGGGCGTCGGCAAAGTCGTTCAAAGTCAGTGGCCTGATCAAATCCTAAGGCCCTGCCTACTGCTAGCGATTGTTGTCGCAGTGGCTACGATTCCTGGCATGGGTCTGTCATCTGCTTGGGCGGCCGCGGCGACTGTAATCGCAGGATGCGTCGCTCTCGCCGTAAACCTGCTCCAGTGGCGACGTTCGAAGCCGGAAGGATTTGACTCTATCGAGCCGCAATTTGCCGACAGGCAGTGGATATTGACGGTTATCCCCATGGCCATGAGCGCTGGCATTCTGATTTTGAATGCTCAGGTTGGATTGGTTCTCATCCAACTGCTCTCTTCAACGGAAGAGGTCGGGTTCTTTCGAGTTGCAACGCAGACCGCTCAACTATGCGCTCTCGGATACTCCGCAGTGATCATGAACATCACGCCACGATTGGCATCTGCATCGGCTCACGGTGATACAAAACAAATGGGGCAGATCGCACTGCAAGGTGGCCTATTTGCTTTCTTAACTTGCTTCCCCGTTGCGGCATTGATGATTCTATTTGGCAAGGGATTACTCTCCCTAATGTTCAGCAGCGCATTTGGAGCTGCGGGGTTGGCACTGGCCATTCTAGCAGGCGGTCAAGTTATCAACACTGCCTTTGGCTGCGCCGCAGCAATCCTGAACATGAGTGGTCACGAACGAGACTGTACGAAGGCGCTCTTCGCGGGTCTCGCAGCTCAGGTCGTCCTTTGCTTCCTGCTGATTCCGGCTTTCGGCGTCACTGGGGCCGCAGTTGCCAGTGTGGCCGGTGTGTTGATGTCGAATGTCATACTTTGGAGTATGGCCAAGTTGAGAACTGGGATCGATGCCGGAGTTTGGGCGTGGTTTAGCCGCCATGCCAAGCCCCGCGACCCCAACGCCTCCTAGCCCATCAAGCAGTGCCCAACTCTTGACAACGCGGGGGTGGCCCTCGCTCTCAGAGAAGGGTACCTTGTTTTGAGACTTGCGCGTGATTGTCGATTGCAGATCGACGCTGACGCATCGGAAAATCACGAAGCCAACCGTGGCAGCCTACCTACACTATTTACGCTAGCAGCGAGCGTCCCTCAGGCGAACGCAGCTTGTGTCCAATTGAGGGGCTCTTTTGTCGAACGAAATTCTGGCCATCAAAGACTGGCGGCATCCGTTTCCCGTCGAAGGCCTGGCGCTTACCCGTCCCTGGTACGGGGCCTGGCATCCCTGGCGGTTGTCGGTCGACCAGCCTCTGATCAAGCAGATCGTCGGCGACCTGAAGGGCAAGCGCGTTCTGGATGTCGCCTGCAACGACGCCTGGTATGCGTTCCGCTATGCCCAGGAAGGCGCGAACGCCGTCGGCATCGACGGGCGGCCGGAGCCGATCGCACGGGCGCAGTTGATCAAGGATCACTTCAGCCTCGACAACCTCGATCTGATGGTCGGGGACATCGAAGACCGGACCATCCCGCTGGGGACGTTCGATGTCACGCTGTTCTACGGCATTCTCTACCACCTGGCCGACCCCATCACGGTGCTGAAGAGACTGGGCGACATCACCACGAGCGTGATTTCGGTTCAGACCTTTATTCACGCCCTGGACCCTGCTCCGGAATTGAAGCTGATCCGGGAAGCAGTCGAGGAAGAGGCCAACGGCCTGACCAATCTGGTCACCGTGCCCACCCAGGCCGCCGTCGCCGACATGCTGAACTTCGCCGGCTTCGATCGCGTCTACAGGATCATGCCCGCCGACTACAGTCTGGCCGCCCAGAACAACAGCCATGCCGCCGAGCAATGGGCCTTTTTCATCGGGGTCAAGGGCGGCAAGACGCTGTCGGGGCCGGGGGTTCACGAAATCACCCGCAATTCGCCGCCGCTCAATCACTTCGGGCCGATTGACCAAGCGGTCGCTCACCTGAAAAGGTTTGTGAAGCGCCGCCTGGGGCGTCACTAGACGAGAACCGCCGGCCTTCAGGTCGTCACCCGACGGGCTGAAGGCTGTTTGCGATCTGACCGGCGATAAGGGGTCGGCCGTTCTACGCTGGTCCGGCGCAATGCCGGGGCGCGCGGCGGGCTACTGATTTTACCGGAGACGGGCTTTTCACCTTGGCCAATGGCTTGAAGCTCTTGCGCGATCTGACAGCCCGCGCCGTCAGCAATGAGCGCTTTCGCCAGATCGCGATTTCGGCGTCGATCCTGATCGTCAACCTCGGGGCCGCCTATCTGCTGTCGGCCTTCCTGGCCCGGGGGCTGGGGGCCGCGGGCTTTGGTCTCTACTCCTTCGTCATTTCAGTCGTCACCATCCTGACCATTCCGGCGCTGTTCGGTCTGCCCACCCTCGTGGCCAAGGAAATGGCGGCCGGACTGGCCAAGGGCAACTTCTCGATGGTCGAGGGCCTGGTCCGGCGAAGTCGTCAGTTCGTCAGCGTAACCTCGCTCCTGATGATCGCCATCGGAACGGCCGTGATCTGGCTTTCGTCCAGAGGCGGCGCGATGAAAATTGACGCCACCTACCTTTTCGCCATTCCCCTCGTCGCAATCATTTCCTGGGCCGGCATTACGGCCGCGAGTCTGCGCGGCCTTGGCCGGGTCGTTGAAAGTCAGTGGCCGGAACAGGTGCTGCGACCGGTCATGTTGCTGGCCCTGTCAGCTCTCGTCTTCTGGTACAGCAAGGCGCATCTGACCCCGACCATGGCCGCCGGCCTGACCGTGGTCTCCGCCCTGGCCGCCCTGGCGATCAACCTCTATCAATGGCGTCGGACCATGCCCGCGGCGCTTCGCGGCGTTCAGCCGACGTTTGACGACGCGCGGTGGATCAAGTCGGTCATTCCGATGGGCCTGACGGTCGGCATTCTGGTTCTCAATGCCCAGGTCGGGATCGTCCTGGTCGGTATCCTGTCGTCAACGACCGATGTGGCGATCTTCAGGGTGTCTTCCCAGACGGCCCAGCTCTGCGCCCTTGGGTACACAGCCGTGATCATGAACGTGGCCCCGAGAATCGCCGCCGCTTCTGCCAGGGGTGAGACGGGCAATATGCGCAACGTCATCCTGCAAGGGGCGGTGTTCGCCACGGCGTTCAGCATTCCGCCCGCCCTGATCATGGTGCTGTTCGGCGGCCCGCTCCTGTCACTGCTGTTCAGCGCGCCTTACAGCGCCGGATGGCTTAGCCTTGCCGTACTGGCCGTGGGCCAGGTCCTGAACGCGGCCTTCGGCTGCGCCTCGGTGACGCTAAACATGACGGGCCACGAACGCGACTGCAGCAAGGCGTTTTTCCTCGGCCTCGTGGCTCAGGTTGCGCTCTGCTTCCTCCTGATCCCGGCTTTCGGCGTCACCGGGGCGGCGGTGGCCAGTGTGGCGGGGGTGCTGGTGTCCAATGTCATCCTCTGGCGGATGGCGAAGATCCGGACCGGCATCGACGCCGGCGTCTGGGCCTGGCGGCCCTAGCGGCTGGACGGCGCCAGGTCCGCGACCACGGCGCCGAGACTCGGGGCGAGGAGATCGCCCAGCGCCAGGGATCCCTCCAGCGTCAGGTGGCCGCCGTCATACTGCATCGGCGCCCCGCCGGGCGTGCGGGTCAGGCAGGGCTCGCCGGCCGGGCAGAGCTGCTGGTAGAGCGAGACATAGGGCAACGCCCGCTCTGCCGCGACAGCCGCCAGACGACGGTCTGCAGCGGGCGCGATGGCCATCAGGTGGCGGGCCGGGAGACCCGGATCGGCGCGAGTCTGGGCGTTGATCAACAGGCGCGGCAGGGCCTGATCATAGCGCGGCACGGGCCCGATGAGGATGACCGGTACGCCGCGCTCGCGCAGCAGGTCGAGGGTGGCGACCAGAGCCTTGATGTCCTTCGGCTCCCAGCGCGCGGCGAGGATAACCGCGTCAGGACGGTGACCCGGCAGCCAATTCTCGAAGATGCGCTGCAGATGATCGCGGCAGATGCGGTCGCCGCTGTCGCTGGGCCAGGTCGGGCGACAGCCGCCGGCGCTGGCCTGCAGGATATTGGCCTCCGGCAGCGCGCGGTGCAGACCAGCCCAGAGATGGGCGGCGTGGCTGTCGCCCAGCAGCAGCAGATTGACCTTGCCCGGGTCGATGGTCAGGCAGCGGGCCGCGTCGACCTCTGAGCGCAGGCCGATGCCGGCCATGCAGGCCGGGTCGCGCATGGTCAGGCTGCCGTCTTGGGCCAGATAGCCGGCGTCCCGATTGGCCTGCTCCGACATCCGACCCGGGAAGCCGCCGGCGGCGATCAGCAGCAGGGCGACCGCCGTCATGGCCGCCATGGCGACGCCGCCCCAGACGAAGACCGCCCGGCGGCTGAGCCAATGCCTGTTGCGGAACGGCCGCTCGACAAACCGCCATGAGATCCAGGCCAGGGCGATCGACACCGCGACGAGCAGCAGCTTTTCCAGCTTCGGATCGAGACCTTCGCCCAGGAAGAAGCTCGCCCGCTGCAGAACGATCACCGGCCAGTGCCAGAGGTAGAGGGAGTAGGAAATCAGCCCGAAGAAGACCATCGGAGGCAGGGCGAGAAGCCGGGCCGTCCAGGTCTGGGGTGCGTTGCGGTAAGCGCCGGCATGGAGGATGGCGGCCGCCCCGAGACAGGGCGCCAGGGCGGCGAAGCCGGGGAAAGGCGTCTCCGCATTGTAGAGCACCACCGCCGCGGCGATGGCCAGCAGGCCGGCAACTGCGAGGACCTCGCGAACCCAGCGATTGTGGATCAGCGGAACCGCGCCCACGGCCAGCAGCGCGCCCAGCGCCAGTTCCCAGGCCCGGGTGTGCAGCAGATAGAAGCTGGCCGAGGGCTGGAAGAACGCTCCCCAGCAACCCCAGGCAAAGGAGACCGCCGCCACCAGCGCCAGACCCAGCCTGACCCCGCGGGGAACGCCCGGCGCGGCGTCGGGCGCCGCGCCGTTGTCGGTCGTCTTCGCCCGACTCCACAGCCAGGCCAGGGCCAGGGGCATCATCAGGTAGAACTGCTCCTCCACCGCCAGTGACCAGGTGTGCAGCAGCGGCATCTCATGGGCGCCGGCGTCGAAATAGTTGGTCCCCAGCCAGAACTGGACGTTGGAGACCGAGAAGATGGCCGAGATCAGCGTGCCAGCGTATCGAACTACCTCGCCCGGCGTCAGCAGCAGGCTGACCGCCAGGGTGGTGACCGCCAGCATGGCGAACAGGGCCGGGAAGATCCGGCGGATGCGCCGCTCATAGAAGCCGGCCAGGGACAGCCCCTGCCCTCGCCCCAGCTCCCCGGCGACGATGCCGGTGATCAGAAACCCGGAAATCACGAAGAAGACGTCGACCCCGACGAAGCCGCCCGGGGTCTGGGAAAAGCCCGCGTGATAGGTCAGCACCGGCAGGACGGCGACGGCGCGCAGGCCGTCGATGTCGGATCGATGCTTCAAGAACGCCCCCACGGATTGCTGACCGGCCGGTTGTAGAACAGCCACAGGCCCGGCGCATCCGCTATCGCCGCATCTTTCGGCTCACAGTCCGACTTCTTCCTGGCGAACGGCGGTATATGGTAAACGGATGGATGGTGATCTCCAGACTTTCGTCCAGCGCGTGTTTGCCTGCTCGCCTGACACGGCGGCGGCGATCGCCGCCCGGGCCGCCCGGCGGGCCTATGCCGCCCGCGATATTGTCCTGCGGCAGGGCGATGCGTGCTCGGAGACCTGGCTGGTGATGACCGGCCGGGCCCAGGCGCTGGTCTATGGCGCCGAAGGCCAGATGGTGTTGTTGCAGGACTATGCCGAGGGCGACCTGTTCGGGGCCATCGCCCGGCTGGACGGCGAGCCGCATGAGGCCAATGTGGTCGCGGTGGAGACCCTGAAGGCGGCGCTGTTCCTGGCGACGGACTTTCTCAACCTCATCGAGACCCACAGCGCGGTCGGGCTGGCGGTTTCGCGCCTCCTCTTGAAACAACTTCGCGCCGCCACTGGCCGGATGGTCGAGCAGACCACCCTAACCGTCGCGGGCCGGGTCTATGCCGAACTCCTGCGGCTGGCTGAACCGGCGGAGGGCGGGCGACAGGTGATCCGGCCGCATCCGGTGTTCTCCGCCCTTGCCGTGCGCATCCACAGCACCCGGGAAACCGTGTCGCGGGAGGTGAACAAGCTGGAACGGCGCGGCATTGTCTTGCGGGACGCCGCCAGTCTGACCATCGTCGCCCCGGAACGCCTGCGCGGGATGATCCGGTAGACGGGATCAGAGCTGCAGGCTGAACACCGACAGGTCCTCATCACCGCCCAGGTCAGCGGGGTCGAGCGGCGGCAGTTCGCCGACCGGCTCGCTGGGACAGGGTTGATCGCCGGGCCCGGCGCAGAGGATGGCGGCAAAGCTGGCCGTGACCAGAGCGGCCCCGGGCGGGGCCGAGCCGAGCAGCCGACCGGCGACTTCTATCGGCTCGCCGAACAGCACGGAGACCGCCGGGTCGTACCGGTTTTCGGAAACCACGCCCACCGCCCCCGCGATCCGGCCGGCGCCGAGCAGCGGCGCCAATATCCGGGCTGCCCCGGCGGCCTGATGACAGTCCGGGAAGGTCAGGATCAGACCCCGGCCCGACCAGAAGGGTGGGCGATCCGGTTGCAAGTCATTGGCGTGCAGAGAGTCCGCGAGGGTGGTCAAGGCCCTGCCCAGCGCCGCCTCCCCGTCGCCATGGGCCAAAGCGAGGATCGCGCCGATCCGGTCGCCAGTCGGGATCCCGAGCGCCATGTCATGCGGAACCGCCCTCACTCTGGGCGAGGGCAGGGCAAGACTCCGCCGCCCCGCGCCGCGCCAGATGCCCGCCGCCCACATTGCAC
>Ga0209066_10000882_pt1 | contig 41765 bp, 29 predicted proteins | sample All_14_2_FD_187198 | JGI IMG/M metagenome (GOLD analysis project Ga0209066, IMG submission 187198) | Freshwater microbial communities in response to fracking from Pennsylvania, USA - Allegheny Zone_MetaG_DW_15 (SPAdes) (version 2) ... | reverse complement strand
GGGCGCGAGCGCTGGTCGACGGGGACCTGCTCAGCGTGGACTTCGGGGCGATCGTGGACGGCTGGAACGGGGACGCGGCGGTGACGGTCCTCGTCGGCGACGTCCGGCCGGAGGTCCGGTTCGGGCCGTGGAAGCGCCGCCGGTTTCTCGTTTTTGCAAAAGGCGTTTTGCAGAAGAGAGAAAAAGAGCGGGAATTCTCGTGTTCCTGTTGAGCAAAACCTTTACAATTCAACGGCATGGTTTGTGCTTTCCTAATTAAAGGAGCGATATGAAGACAAACGAGAAATCCCAGACGATCAAAATCGATATCCGGTCCTTAGGTTATGGCCGGGTGCCGGTTTCGGATGTCCGCGGCGCGCCCAGAGATGCGGATTACTTCGATAAGTTGGATTACCGCTTTCTGTTTGAGGACGCTTATGATGCGATCCTGCTGGCGGATGGCGTCGGGAAGGTGCTGGCGGCCAACGGGCGCGCATCGCGGTTTTTCGGCTACGAGGCGGCGGGGCTTGCCGGCCAGCCCCTGGGCGCTCTGGTGGCCGGGGTGACGGACGCGCTGCTCGCGGAGATCCGCAAGGTGATCGGCGAGGGCCGGTACATGCGCATCCAGGCGTTTGCGGTGCACAAGGACGAGACTTTCTCCGCCGTGGAAATCGTCGCGATGGGCAACGGCCTGAACGCGCCCGAGCCGCTCTGCTATCTGATCCGGGACGTGCAGTCGCGGTGGCAGGCTGAGCAGAAGCTGCTCTCGGCCTATCACGCCATGGACAACACCGACTCCGGTATCGGCATCGCGGACATGCGCGGCGTGATCACCTATGCCAACCGGATGATGATCCGGCTGTTGGCCGGAGGCGATGAGGCCGCGGTGGTCGGACAGTATCTGGACACCTGGTTCGACCGCAAGACGGTGATCGATCCGCTGCTGGAGAAGATCCGGCGGGGCGAGGGGTGGACCGGGGAGCAGCGGGTGCTGGCCGGAGAGCGCGCGGGGTGGCTGACGGTCTCGGCCGTGCCCGACATCAACGAGGACGACGAGCTCTGCGGCATGGTGCTGTCGATCCGCGACACGGCCGAGCGGCGGCGGGCGGAGCTGGCCGAGCAGCAGGCCGAGCGCAACCGCGTGATGGCCGAGAGCCTCTCCGCGGCCTGCCATGCGCTGGGGCAGCCGGCGACCGTTTTGTTGACGAGCGTCGAGATCCTGAAGCTGGATGTCGACAAAGAGGACCCGGCCCGCCGCCAGATGATCGAGCTGTGTTATGACGCGGTGATCCAGCTGCGCGAGCTGCTGCAGAAAATGAACGAGAAACGGATTTACGAGTCGGCCGAGGCATGTGAACGCCCGGAGCGCTAGACGGCGCCGGGCCGGGGCTTGAGGCCGTGGCTTCACAGGATGGGCTGGAGACGGAAGGAGACGACGGAATGGCAACACACAGAAAAAGCGGCATGACGATGCTGGAACTGGCCATCGCGATGGGGCTGCTGGTGATCATCATGACCGCCGCCTTCCCGCTGGTCGACGCCATGGTCTCGCGGTTCCAGATGGCCCGCGATCACTATGTGGCCGCCTCGCTCTGCCAGGGGCGCATCGAGCGCGCCCGCGCGGTGCCGTACTCGGACCTCGGCCTGCTGGCGGAGAGCGACATGCTGGTGGACGACTTCGGCAACCCGGCCTCGCCCAACGGGCGCTTCCGGCGCACCACGGCGGTGACGCGGGATTCGCCCGGCGAGGGACTGACCACGATGTCTGTGCGGGTGGACATCTGCATCTGCTCGCGCTGGGGGTGGCGCAAGGTCTTGCATCCCATCAAAAGCGGCACGCGTATCTGCCGTTTCACGGAAGAGCACGAGCAGATGGCTTTCATGTTCACCGAATACTTGAAGTGAGGGCACCATGAAAAAGCGTCAAGGGTTCACATTGCTCGAGACGGTGATGGCGGTGGCCGTGTTTTCGGTTGTGATCGCCGCCACCATGGGCTCGTGGCTGCTGTTCATGTACAAGTCGCACCGGGTCAACAACCAGGCGACGCTCGACATGGACGTGCGCAAGACGGTCGAGCGGTTCCGCGCGGAGATGCGTAACACCGCCCGCGAGACGATCGTGTTCTATCCCCAGAGCAAGACCCCGTACGACGCGGTCGGCTTTGCCATGGCCTCCGATACGGACGGCGACGGGTTGATGGACATGAGCGCGGGCGGCTCGAACATCCTGTGGCGCGAGACCGTGATCTACCACGTGTGGAACCATTCGCCCCACCAGATGCGGCGCACGGTGTTCCAGAACCGCAACCCCGAGGCCACCTACGCCGAGCGCTACAACCAGATCTCCACGGTCGTCAACACCGGTGACGGCCGCGCGGCCTGCCTGGATGGGGAAACCACCAAGACCATGGTGCTTTTCGAGAATCTCTATACCGGCAAGCTGTGGCATGCGGAGGCGCGCTTCGACGGCTATGCGCCGCGGGCCAACACGCCGGAGCGTCTCACCTTCGGCAGCATCCCGCTGGGGCCGGGCGAACATACGATCACCTTCACCATTCTGGACAAGAACGCCAATTCGTCGGGGCGCGCGCTGCGCCTGGACCAAGTTTCCGCCAGCGTGTCAGGGTGGCCGCTCGAGGCTGAACTGTGTACGGCCGGGGGCTCCAGCTCGGCGCCCGATTTCGTGGGCCAAGGCGTGGCCGGCGGCGCGTACGGGCTGTTGGCGAGCACCTCGGCCGACGGCGACACGCTCACGCTGAAGGTCTTGAACGACGCCATCGAGGAGTGCGTCTTCATTGGCGACGGGCGCAACGTGACATTCTCGAACACGGTAGTCCGCTTCGATTCGGAATACCGGCCCACGGGCTTTGGCGACGGCGTGTACGCCGCCAAGTTGGACGGGCAGTTCAAAACCACGTGGTGGGGCAGCGTGCAGGCGGTCGAGGGCTCGGCCGATGCGGTGGGCCGCGATGTCTCGTCTTCCGACGTGCTGTACAAGCCGGGCACGAACTGCGCGGTCCGCATTCCGGTGTGGGGCGGTTATGTGCGGCAGGACGGGTTCGGGCCGATTTTCCGCATGTACAAGTCGGCGGACAACAACTCGCTGCAGATTTTCTATCCCGCGTTCGCCGCCACCGAGACGCCGGACAGCCCGAACATTTCCGGCGCGACCAACCTGGTGCCGCTGGCGTTCTACCAGAACGGCGTCAAAAAGGCGCGCTGGATCGACTGCGCCGCGGGAGGGGTCGATCTGGTGCCTGCGACCGGCAGCCTCCAGCCGGTCTACGCGGGGCAGAGCTTCATCCTGTCGCTCCAGATGACGGTGGCCGACCCCGCCAACGACGCGATCCGCGCGTTCCGCATCTCGGACAGCAGCGCCAGCGTGTGCTGGATCGCGAAGGGCGGCGATGCGGCGATGGCGATGAAGAACGTCTGGGGCGTCGGCGAGTACGAGGCGCTTCGCGACAAAGAGTGGACCGGCACTTGGAAGCCCTGCCTGCCCGGACTGGTGAATCTGGTCGTGAACTATGCGCAGAACGGCGACTATGTGTCGCACGTGTTCGACACCAAGGACGAGGCGGGCAAAACCAAGAGTTTCAGCTGGGAGAGCTCGGTGCCAACAGGGGCGGGGCTGACCCTCTATGCCCGCGGCGGCAATGCGCTGACCGAAGACGGATTCGGGATTTCGGACGCGGCGGCCTGGGAAAATGTGCCGAGCGTCTCCAGCGGGGGGACCTTCTCCGGCGGCACCGGACGGTACGTGCAGTTCCGCGCCGTGTTCGTGTCGCAAACGGCCAGCCAATATCCGGGGACCGGCGGTTTGGGCAACGCGGGGCCCTACCGCAGTGCGACGCCTTTGCTCCGCCGGGCGCTGTTCACGTGGGACGGCGATGAGCGGTATGTGGAGGTTTCCGCGAACTTGTTGAAAGGCCCGGATTGTGGTATATTCAAGGTTGACGTGGACGGCAAGGAGATGGTCCGCGGCGTGACCATGGAGATCGAGATATTCAAGGATGTCCGGACACAGGGCGGGGTTCAGTCCCGCTTGCGCTCGGCCATGACGGCAGAGGTTGACCCGCGCAACAGCGGGAAATAGGTGCGGGCCTCAGGGGCCCACCCGCAGGAAAGGGACAAGCATATGAAAAAACAACACCAGAATGGATCTGCGATCCTGACCGTGTTGGGCGTCATCAGCGTGGTCAGTGTAGTTTGTGCCATGCTGGGTTTCATGGCAAACCAGCAGATGCATGCGGCTCGGATCACGCGCGAGATGCTCAAGGCTCGCCTGATTGCCGAGTCCGGCCTGAACAAGGCGTACGACGCGGTTAAAGCCGACTTCTCGAAGGTCGCCACCTATGCCGACCAGAGCGATTTCGGCGGCGGCTCCTTCAAGGTCAAGTCGGTGCAGGTCGCGGGGAACGCGAGCCGGGCGCAGCTGATTTCAGAGGGCGTCTGCGGCATCAGCCGGACGGTCGTCGCGGCGGACCTCGAGAACCGCCCGAAAACCACCTCGGACGACGATCCCTCAGATGATTACTTCGATCTGCTGTTCGATCTGTTGATCGGCAGCTCCTTGGATCTGAAGGGGGACTTCAAAGTCGATGTCAACACGATCCACGCCAACGGGAACATCGTGTTGACCGGCAGCTCCCAGACCGACGCCATGACGGTGTCGAGCGCCGGGACCATCACCTGGAAGAAGCCGAACGGAACGGTGACGACGCTCTCGAAGCAGTCGCCGGTGGAGGTGCTGTCGCAGGCGCTGCTGGCGGCCATCCAGAAGTTCAAGGACTTCGCCGCGGACAACGGCGCGGTCTATGCCAGCGGCTCGGACATTCCCGCGGCGCCGCCCGGGGGCGTGGCCTACTGCACGGGCGATGCGACCGGCTGGAACGGTCAGGGCACGGGCTGCTTCATCTTCGAAGGGGCGGTCTCGTTCCAAGGCAGCAGCCTGAACGTCTCGTCCGTGGACGGCTATCCGGCGCTGATCGTGATGAGCGCGGGCGACGTGAAGTTCAACGCCGGCACGGTGATCAACGGGGCCGTGATCCTGCCGAACTCGGCGCTCAAGATCAACGGACATGCCGTCATCTATGGGCCGATTCTGGTGGGACAGACCATGACGGGCAACGGGACGGCCGAAGTCTATGCCGGCAACGGACAGGGGTTTACGCTGCCGCCTGACGTTGCGGTCGAAGACAACGTGGTGATTACGGCGTGGCACTGATGCGGGGTGCCGGCGGTACGGCGGTGAAGCGAGGGACGGGGGGAGAGCCCCGTCCCTCTTGAGGGAGAGCTCCAACGCGGCCCATCAGGCGGGGGTTTGGGGGGCAAAGCCAAAGGGGGATGGACCATGGCATATACCAAGATCACGAACAACGATGCGGCGCTGCTGGTCCGCGCGTTGGGCTTGCTGGTCAACCAGGCGGGCATTTACGGGCCCACGCACAACGTGACGCTGAGCGCGGCCCGCAGCGTGTTTGCGGAGGTGGAGCGGACCGTCAAGAGTTATGGTCCCGTCGAGATCGCGGTCAAAGACAAGCATGTGCTGGTCAACGGTTCCGTGGACGGGGTGGACGCGGTCTCCGCGCGGAATCTGACGGACCGCATGGCGCTGCATAAAATCGGCGGCATCGTCTTTCTGGCGCCGGCGGACATGGCCGAGTTTCTGCGGTGCGTCGCGTTGTTCGGGACGCCCCCGCTCACCTTGGCGGCTGAAGGCGGCTTTGAAGAGGTGCTGAAAAAGGCGGGTCTGCGCAGCATTCGCGTAGTGAATGTCGCCTATCAGAGGGTGACGGAAAACGAGGTCGTGCCGGAAGCGCCCGCAGCTCCGGTTGCTCCCGAAAAGCCGGTCGCCGAGGCGCCGCGCAAGCGTCCCGAGTCCGGATATGGGACGGCCGTGCTCGACCTCTCCGCTGCCTGGGGGATCGATGAGGCAGGGCCTGAAGAGGCTCCGGCTGCCAGCACGCAGGCCGCGGCCAGCAAGGTGGCCGAGACCCGCAAAAAGAGGGCGACCGAGTTGGCGACGCTGCTGCGGGAGACGGCGCAGTTGCTGGAGCGGGACGAGGCGCTCTCGGACGAGGCCCAGCACGAGAAGGTGATGGCGGCCTTGGGCCGCATCCGTGACACGTTGATCGAATCCACGGCTGAGTCCGAGCGGCAGATCACTGTGCTGGCTAACGAAGTCGACGCAGACAGCCAGACCATCGCCAGCATTGAATCGGCGGCGCGGCGGCGCGGCATCGGGCTCAAGCTCACCCGCAAAGAGTTGTTCGAGCGCTACGCCGAGCTGAACCAGGAGATCGTGCAGCCGCTGACGGTCTCCTCGGGGGTCATCGAGATGCTGCATTCCGGACAGGGCGGCGCGCTGACAGATGCGCAGCGCGACATGTTGCAGCTGGCGGCCGACAGCGTCTCGCGCGTCAATCAGCTGGTGGCCTACATGAACCGGATCGCGGGGTTGCCCGCGTCCTACACGCCCGACATGGGCATCATCTCCGAGACGTACCGGTAAAGCCAGTTTTCCTGTTCTTAAGGGGGGGGGGCTGATACAAAAAAACCGTCAAACCCTAAAGTCTGACGGTTTTTTTGTCTGATTCAGAAGAACAGGTCGTTCTTCAAGCGCCACACACGTTGTTACGGCAACTTGTGGGGATAGTCTACGTCAGCGTCCGCATTGGGGCAGGTCGGAGCGGTGTCTTTATTTCCGAGTACGTACGCTTTTTTGTCGGTCGGACAAGTCGGCGCAATTTTGATGTATTTGGTTGCACCAAAAAGGTCAACGGCCTCAACGCCACCACCCGCCATCAGCGACTGTTCTTTCGCGCCTTCGATCTGCTTCAAGTTCGCGATGCAGGCATTCATCTGCGATTGTTTACGCGACTTGATGAAGTTCGGGATAGCGATGGCCGCCAGAACGGCGATAATCGCGACCACGATCATGATCTCGACCAGTGTGAAACCTTTACGGTTGGTTTTCATGCGTGATTTCCTTCCTGCGTTTACCTTGCCGGCAACTTTGCCGGTCCTTGAATAAGCTGTTAAGCACTCCGCGTGCCAAGCTGAAAATGGAGCAATAAGACTAAAGCGCGATCAGCTTATAAGCATCAAACCTAAGTCGCTTTCTCAAAAGTGATAGGCCGTTTTGCAGAAACGACAAAATCAAGGGGCTGGAGCGGCCGATTCCTCGTCGGAAAGCTTGCGGTAGAGGGTGGCGAGGCTGACCTGGAGGGTCTGGGCGGCCTTTTCCTTGTCGCCGTGCGTCGACGCGAGGATCTGCTCGAGGTACTCCTTCTCTTTGAGCTTGAGGAAGCCCTTCAGAGAGGTGTTGGCCGCGATCGGCTGAATAGGCTGCAGGGCTTTGGCCTCTTGGGCGCGGCTGACGATGCGCGGCGGCAGGAGATCGGGCGTGATGACGTCCTCCTGCAGGAAGGTGATCGCGTGTTTGATGGCGTTTTCGAGCTCGCGCACGTTGCCTGGCCACTTGTAGGCGACCAGCATGTCGGCGGCCTCTTGCGAGAGCGTGGGCTGCACTTTGAAACCGGCGGTTTCGGTGCGGATGAAGTGGCGTGCGAGGGGCAGGATGTCCTCGGGCCGGTCCCGCAGCGCCGGGATGTCCAGCGTGATGACGGCGAAGCGGTAGTAGAGGTCGGCGCGGAACGAGCCCTGGGCTACGAGTTGCTCCAGGTTGGTGTTGCTGGCCGCGATGACCCGGACGTCGACGTTGATGTTCTTCGTGCCGCCCACACGGCGGATCTCTTTCTCCTGCAGCACGCGCAGGAGTTTGCCTTGGAGCAGGAGGGGCAGCGAGGAGATCTCGTCGAGGAACAGCGTGCCGCCGTTGGCGGTTTCGAAAAGCCCCTCTTTTTCCACCACGGCGCCGGTAAAGGCGCCTTTGACGTGTCCGAACATCTCGGATTCGAGCAGATTCTCGGGCAGGGCTGCGCAGTTCACGGCGACCCAGGGCTTGTCTTTGCGCAGGCTGGTGTTGTGGATCGTGCGGGCGATGACCTCTTTGCCGGTGCCGCTCTCGCCGTTGATCAGGACCGTGGCGGCGGTGGGGCCGACCTTCTGGATCATGTCGCAGACCTGCAGCATGGCGCTGTTCGTGGCGATGAGGTTCTCGAACTGGTAGCGCAGCGGGGCGTTGGGGTCGGTCGACACGGCGGCCGCGCTGCTCTTGATGTGCTCTTCGGCGCGCTTGACGGTGGCCAGCATCTCATCCACTTTGAACGGCTTGGTCAGGTAGTCGAAGGCGCCGTTCTTCATGGCGTCGATGGCGGTTTCGACGGACGCGTAGGCGGTCAGCAGGATGACGGGGATGTTGGGGTGGATCGTCTTGATCTCGCGGAACAGCGTCATGCCGTCCATGGGCACCATCCGCAGGTCTGTTATGATCAGGTCAAAAGCATCGTTCTTGACCAACTCGAGCGCGGTATTGCCGTCCTTCGCCGTGACGGTCTCGTAGCCGTTGGCTTTCAGCAGGCTCTGAAGCAGGAGCAAGATGCGCGCTTCATCGTCGACGATGAGGATTTTTGACATAACAAGAGGTTCCGCTCGTTTTCGTTGATTCGACAAAAGAAGTATACGGCAAAACGATTCAGAGTTCAATCCCTTGGGATCGGATTCGGGGGCCTGAAAGACGCGTCGTTCGGGCGTCTTTGACGGGGCCGCGGCTCTGCGGGGCGGCTGTCCAGCGGGCTCTGCAAAGGGCGGCCCTCGCCTGTTCGAGGGCCGCCCGGCGCAAGGCTCGCGGCCTCAGCCGCCGCCGCTGACCACGGTTCCGAGCTTGAAGATGGGCAGGAAGAGGGCGACGACAATGCCGCCGATCAGCACGCCCAAGAAGACCATGAGCAGGGGTTCCATCAGGGAGGTCAGCGTGGCCAGCGTGGTCTCAACCTCGTCGTCATAGGTGTCGGCGACGCTTTCGAGCATCTCGTCGATGCGGCCGCTCTTTTCGCCCGCGGCGATCATGCGGATCATCAAGACCGGCAGGCAGGGCTTGTTCTCCAGCGAGGAGCTCAGCGTGTTGCCCTGTTCGATGCCGGAACGGGCGGACAGGATGGCGGTCTCGATGACCTTGTTGCCCATGGAGCGGGCCACCACCTGCATGGCGTCGAGGATCGGCACGCCGCTGGAGAGCATCTGGGCGAAGAGGCGGCAGAAACGGGCTACCGCGACTTTCTGGGTGAGGTCGCCGAAGACCGGCAGCTTAAGCAGGAACTGGTCGAATTTATAGCGTCCGGAGGTGCTGGCGAGCCATTTTTTGAACCCGAACACGGTGGCGCCGATGCCGCCCAGCAGGAAATACCAGTTGTTGCGGATGAAATTGCTGAGATTGACGAGCAGCTGGGTGGGGGCGGGCAGCTTGGCGCCGAAGCCCTCGAACATGTCTTTGAAGATCGGCACCACGAAGGTGATGATGCCCGCCGCAATCACGAGGGCCAGCGACAGGACGACGATCGGATAAGCCATGGCGGACTTGACTTTGCGGAGCAGGCGCGCGGAGGCATCCATCATGATGGCCAAGCGCTTGAGCACGGCCGCGAACTGGCCGCTCTTCTCGCCGGCGGCGACCATGTTGACGTACATGTCGTCGAAGATCCTGGGGAACAGGCGCAGTCCGTCGGAGAAGGGCATGCCGCTCTCGATGTTCTCGCGCAGGTTCCTGAGCACGATGCGGAAGCCCGCGTGCGAGGTCTGCTCCTCTAGCGTGGAGACGGAGGAGAGGATGGACATGCCGGCGTTGAGCATGCTGGCGGTTTGGCGGGTAAAGGGGATCAGCTCTTTTTTCTTGATTTGGCCGATGCCGCCGACTTTGATGGTTGCGACTCGCGTTCTCGGTTCTGTCATAGGGGGCCTCGTCTGGGGGTTATTCGCCGCCGGTCACTTCGATGGCGGCGTGGAGAGAGGTGACGCCGTCGCGGACTTTCCGCAGCCCGGCCTCTTTGAGGGTGACCATGCCTTCTTGGATGGCCAGCTCGCGGATGACCGCGGAGGTCGCGCCTTTTACGGTCGCGTTGCGGATGGTGTCGGTGACGGGCAGGACTTCCATGACGGCGCCGCGGCCTTTGTAGCCGATGCCGTTGCACTTGCTGCAGCCGCCGGGCTCGAAGATCGTGCTGCCCGTGAAGAACGCGGGGTCGATGTGGTTCGCGGTCAGGACGTCGGGGTTGACTTCGGCGGGCTTCTTGCAGATCGGGCAGAGCTTGCGGAAGAGGCGCTGGGCCTGCGCGAGGATCAGCGAGGAGGCGATCAGGAAGGGCGGCACGCCCATGTCGATCAGACGCGCGATCACGCCCGAGGCGTCGTTGGTGTGCAAGGTGCTGAGCACGAGATGGCCCGTCAAGGCGGCTTTGACGGCGATGTCCGCGGTTTCGCCGTCGCGGATTTCGCCGACGAGCACGATGTCGGGGTCCTGACGCAGCACGGAGCGCAGCACCGAGGCGAACGTGAGTCCGGTCTGCTGGTTGACGTGGACCTGGTTCACGCCCTGAAGCTGGTATTCGACCGGGTCCTCGGCGGTGACGATGTTTACGTCCGGCGTGTTCAGGTCTTGCAGGCAGGAGTAGAGCGTGGTGGTTTTGCCTGAGCCGGTCGGCCCGGTGACCAGAATGATGCCGTGCGGCTGCTCGATCGCGTAACGCATGGCCTTGAACGCGAAGTCGTCGAGCCCGAGGGCCGCGAGGCTGGGCGCAAGGTTGGACTTGTCCAGGGTACGCATCACGACCTTTTCGCCGTGGATGGTCGGCAGGATGCTGACGCGGATGTCGACCTCTTTCTTGAGGGCTTTGACCTTGAAGCGGCCGTCTTGGGGGTTGCGGCGCTCGGCGATGTCCAGGTCGGACATGATCTTGATGCGCGAGACGATGGCGTTGTGCAGCGAGCGGGGCGGGCTGGGACGCTCGATCAGCGCGCCGTCAATGCGGTAGCGCAGCCGCGAGCTCTTTTCCATGGCTTCGAAATGGATGTCGCTGGCCCCGGTGCGGAGCGCCTCGACGAGCATCATGTTCACCATGCGGATGACGGGGGCCTCCTCGGCGGTCTCCAGCGTGCGGTCGATGTTCTCTTCCTGCTTCTGGGGCTCGCTGGAAAACTCGATGTCGGCGTCCGGCACCTTCATGATGTTTTCCATGGCCAGGCCCGGGTTCTCCGCGTCTTTGCGGGCCTGCACCCGGCCGATGGCGTCCAGAACCTCTTTCTCCGACGCCACCAGCGGAATGATCTCGCACCGGGTGATGCGCCCCGCCTCCTCCTGCGCCAGAAGGTCGAAGGGATCGCCGAACGCCACGGTCAGCCGCTTGCCGAGGCGCATCAGGGGCACGGCTTTGAGGCGTGTCCAGAAATTGGGCGGCGCGGTGTCCAGCAGTTCGGCCGGCGGGTTCAGCGTGGCCGGCAGCGAGATCGGCGTGAGGTTGAAATAGGCCGCGATCGTCAGCGTAAGGTCTTCCGGCGAGATCTGCTTGCTCTGCGCCAGAAAGCGCTCAAGCGGCAGTTTCCCCGCCTCGTTTTGGGCCGTCTGGATTTGCTCTTCCGTGAGAACGCCCCGTTTGATCAGGGCGCTTTGGAAACTGGGATAGTGGACCGGTTGGGGCATGGCGGAGAACCGTTCGGAATTGAGGGTTTGAACTGCTAGACCGTGTCTTGATTAAAGCAGGAAGAGTGCCAAGCGGCTGTATGGACGGCGGGACGGGACGGCACGGATATTGCTGATAAAAAAGGCAGGAGAACTGTTTTATGGCTGAACCTGATCCCAAGATGGTGGAAGCGATTGCTTTTTTCGAGAAGATGCTGCAGACCATGCCGGGGGACCGGACGAGTTTGGAATTCCTGTCGGTCGCCTATGAGCAGACCGGCCAGAGCGAGAAGCGCCGGGATTGCCTGATCCGGCTCGCGGACACGCTGCTGCAGGAGAAGGACTACGACAATGCGCAGGTCATTGCCGGGTATTTGAGCGCGTTCTCGGAGTATCCGCCGGCGCGGGCGGCGGTCGAGCGGGTCGCGGAGACGGTGCAGGGGCAGATCGTCCAGAGCCAGTTCCGCCGCGAGAGCGAACAGTCGGGCGAGGCCGCGTGGGGCGCGAAGGGGGCTCCCGGCGAGGCCCACGACTTGGGGGTGGAGGTCCACGCCCTGTCCCGGTCCGCATCGGCGGCCGAGATGGATCTGGTCTGGCTGTGGAAAGACCGCGAGTTCCTGCCGAAGGAAATTTGCATGGACGTGCTGCACATCCTCACCGAGCGGCCCGTGAGCGAGACCCCGGTCCTGATCTCGGCGCTGGCGTTGCTGGATGAGCAGCACCCCGAATTGACGGACCGCCTGATGGAGGCGATGCAGCGCGCCAGCGACATGCCGGTGATCCCGCTCGAGCTCTTCGACGTGACTCAGGCCGCCGCAGGCCTGTTCAATCCCGCCTATGTGCACGTCAAAGGCGTGCTGCCCTTCGCGCTGCTGGGAAAAGAGGCTTTGGTCGCGGTTCTCAATCCGCTGAATCCCGCGCTGCTGGAGGAGACGGTGGCGCGGGCGGGCCGGCCTTGTCATTTCTTCTTTGCCCACCCGCGCGCGTGGCAACAGGTCGCCGCGAAGATCATTTGAGCCCGGTGAGCTGCGCGATGGCCGTCTTGAGCTCGTTGCGGGTGTAGGGCTTGCTCAAGAAGCCGTCATAGGCCTCGGAGCCGAACATCTGCTTGATCTTCATCTCGCTGTGGCCCGAGATGATGACGGTCGGCACGCCGGGTTTGCGCAGCCGGAGCGCGCCGAGCAGCCGCACGTTGTCGAGCTGCCCGATCTGGGCGTCCAGCAGGATGAGGGTGATGGCGTCCGCGTGTTTGCGGAAGAGCGCCAGCGCCTCGCGTTTGCTGGACGCGGTCAGCGCGTCGACGTTGAGCGACCGCAGCAGCATGGTCGTGGCCTGCAGGATGGAGCGGTCGTCCTCGACCAGCAGCACGAGCGGGCGAGACGCGCCCGCGGCCGGAGCCGGGGCCGCCGCCCGCTCGGAGGCGTCGTGGGCCTGCGGCTGCGGCGCGGTCGCCACGGCGGGCTCTTTGGCCATCGGCAGCCACACGCGGAAACTGGTTCCCTTGCCGGGCTCCGAGGCGATCGCGATACCGCCGTTGTGGGCGTCGACGATGCCGAAGACGGTCGCCAGCCCCAGGCCGCGTCCCATCGCCTTGGTGGAGAAGAACGGCTCGAACATGCGGCTGAGCACCTCTTTGGAGATGCCGGACCCGGTGTCGTCGACCTGGAACACCACGCCGCGCCCCAGCATCAGGGCGTGCGTGCTGAAGAAGTCGCCGACGTTCTGCCCGGTCAGCTCGAGCGGGTAGGTGCTGATGCGGATGTTGCCGCTGGAGCCGTTCATGGCTTCCGACGCGTTTTTGAGCAGGTTGATGATGATCTTCCAGAACTGGTGCGGGTCGGCATCGATCTGCGGCAGCCCGGGGGTCAGCTTCAGCTCGAGGATGACGTTGGAGGCGATGACGCCGCCCATGAGTTTCTCCAGGTCCAGAATCAGGGCGTTGGGGTCCTCGCGCTTGAAGGTGATCCGGGTGTGGCCGGCATAGGTCATCAGCTCGCGCGTCAGCGTCGCGCCTTTGGTGGTGGCCTGCCGGATGGTGCCCAATGCCTCTTTTTCGTGGGCCGCCGGCATTTGCCAGGTGCTGTCGATGGTGTTCTGGATGATGGCGAGGATGTTGTTGAAGTCGTGGGCGATGCCCGCGGCCAGGGTGCCGAGGCTCTCCATCTTCTCCACTTTGGCCAGGCGGTCCTCGACCTGCTCGCGCGTCTCGCGCTCACGCCACTCTTTCGTCACGTCGCGCAGGATGACCAGCGCGAAGCAGGTGTCCATCCGGCTGATGCGCGTCTCGAAGTGGCGGTAGGAGCCGTCGGTGTCCCGGCACGAGATCATCACCATCTGGATGCGCTCGGAGGCGAAGGCCTCCTCGATCGCTTTGCGCAGCGCTTCGCAGTCGCTGTCCGGGAAGAGCGGAGGCGAGATCGGACGCCCCGACATCAGGCCCGGGATGGGGTGTGCGTAGTCGGGCTGTTTGTGGATCATGACCACGTTCGCCTGGGGATCGAAAACGCAGAGGCAGTCGGGCATGCCCGCGATCAAGGCCTTTTGGCGCATCTCGCTCTGGGTGTTCTGCCGCGTCTTGCTGGCGAGGGCCTGCATCATCTCGTTGACGCTTTTCGCCAACATGCCGAACTCGTCGTTGCGCGGCCATTCGAGCGCTGCGCCGTCGCCGTCGAGGTGCTTTTCGCCGATCTCCTTGATCTGCCGGGCAAAGATGCTGAGCGGATTCAAGACGATCCGCGTCTGGAGCCAGAAGATCGGGACCACGAACAGGATGCCCACGAAGGCGATGAAGGAGGTCAGCCAGCCCAGCGCGATGTTGGCAATCGACGAAAAGGTGCCCGGGAGCCGGATCGAGATGGAGGAGACCTCTTTGCCGAGAATGTCGTTGACCGGAAGCACCGCCTCGAACGTGTTTTCGCCCAAGTGCCAGCGGCCGCCCGAATAGAAGTTCAAAGCCTCCTGGAAAACCGGCGCCAGCCGCGTCGGCATCTGCTCTTCCGCGTCGGGCTTCGTGGGCCGTTGGTCCGACAAGGCGACCTGCATCCCGTGGGTCGCGGCGTTGATTCGGGTGACCAGGGAGAGGTTGTGGAACTGCGAACCGAAGGCCAGATACCCGCGGTCACCCTCCGCGGGGCCTTTGAGCGGCGCAACCGCGAAGAAAAGCGGCTTGCTCTGGAACGTGATCAGCCCCGACAAGGGCCTGTCGGCCGAGCTGGAGGCGATCAACGAGGCCGTGGCTGAAAGATAGGCCTGCATCGCGTGGGCCTCGACCGTCTGGAGCGGCTCTCCCGGCGTCAGGAACACCCCCTCTTTGAAGCTTCCGTCCGAGGCCAGCAGGACCGCCAGATTGATCGGCGTCTCCTCGGCGGAGAAGGGCCCCAATTGGGCCTGCAGGAAGTCGTTCGAGAGCTCCGCCTCGCCGGGCGCCTCGCGCGCCGCCTTCGAGACGCGCGACTGGAGTTCGCCCAGCTCGCTGTAAACGATCGCCTTGATGTCGTTGCCGATGACCTGGATGTCCTGCTCGGCCTGACGGATCATGTGGACCAGGATGTAGCGCCCCCCCATATAAAAGGCAGACAAGAGTCCCAAAAGCGTGCACGCCGTCACCAGCCCGAATCGGGTTCGGATGCTGCGCATCGCAGAGAGTATGGAGGATTCCTTCATCAAAAATCCGAATTGCTTATCGGGGATATTAGCAAGAAGTACGCCAAGGGACAAGGCGTGCTTTTCAATGGGTTTCAAAAACGATTTCTGCTATTTTGAAAGCATCAGACAGGGAAGTTTTTTACAAGGAGGATGCATGAGGACGAATCGCAGAGGGTTCATTAAGGCGGCCGCCTGGGCGGGCGGTGTGGCCGGCGTTCTGACGCAGCCGGGGTGCGCCGCGTTCAAGGCCTTCCCCGACCGCAAGGGACGGAGCATGGTCGGCTTCAGCGCCGCACCGCTGGAGAAGGTCCGCATCGGCATCATCGGCGTCGGACACCGCGGGCCCGGCGCCGTCGGCCGGCTCTCCAGCATCCCGGGCGTCGAGATCAAGGCGATCTGCGACCTGTATGAAGACCGGGTCGCCAAACAGATCAAGGTTGTGACCGACAAGGGTCAGCCGGCGCCGAAGCCCTATTTCGGTTCGCCCGACATCTGGCGCAAGCTCTGCGAGTCCCCGGAGATCGACCTCGTCTACATCTGCACCCCGTGGCTGTGGCACACCCCGATGGCGGTCTACGCCATGCAGTGCGGCAAGCACGCCGCCACGGAAGTGCCCGCCGCCATGACCGTCGAGCAGTGCTGGCAGCTGGTCGACACGGCCGAGACGACCCGGCGGCACTGCATGATTCTGGAGAACTGCTGCTACGGCTACAACGAGATGCTGGCCCTGATGCTTTGCCGCAAGGGGGTGCTGGGCGACCTCGTGCACGGCGAGGCGGCCTACATCCATGACCTGCGGGACAGCAAGCTGAAGGAAGAGAAGGAGAACGGCTACCAGGGTCAGTGGCGCCTCGAGTGGTCCAAGCAGCACACCGGCAACCCCTATCCCACGCACGGGCTCGGCCCGGTGTGCCAGTACATGGACATCAACCGGGGCGACCGCTTCGAGTACCTCACCTCCGTGAGCAGCGGGCAGTTCGGACTGAGCCAGGCGGCAGCCAAGAAGTACGGCAAAACCAGCGCCCAGGCCAAGATGGCGTACAAGCTGGGCGACATGAACACGACGCTCATCAAGACCTACCGCGGCAAGACCATCATGGTCCAGCACGACACCACCAGTCCCCGTCCCTATAGCCGCATCAATCTGATTTCGGGCACTCAGGGCCTTCTGGCCGACTATCCGCTGCGCGTGGCCTTGGCCCCCAAGGCGCACGACTGGATGAGCGACAAGGAGCTGGACGCGCTCAAAGCCAAATACGTGCACCCGCTGTGGGACAAGAACGGCGAGGCCGCCAAGAAGATGGGCGGACACGGCGGCATGGACTACCTGATGGACCTGCGGCTCTGCCACTGCCTGCAGAAGGGGCTTCCGCTCGACATCAACGTCTACGACACCGCCCTGTGGAGCTCGATCGTCGAGCTCAGCGAGCGCTCCGTGCTGCGCAACGGCGCGTCGGTGTCGGTGCCCGACTTCACGCGCGGCGGCTGGAAACTGGCCGATCCGCTCGGCATCGTCACGGTGTGAGCGGCACGAGGCAGAGCTCGGCCTTTTCGCCCGCCGCAAAGGCCTCGGCCTGCGCCACGGCCGAGGCCGCCATGCGCGCGTTGGCCTCGGCGGTGTTCGACCCGCAGTGCGGCGAGAACACCATCGTCGGCAACGTGCGCAGGTCCTTGTCCGGCGCGACGGGGCAATACGGCTCGTGGGTGAACACGTCTGAGGCCGCGCCCGCGAGTCGGCCCGAGGCCAGCGCGTCGTAAAGCGCCGCCTCGTCCACGATGCCCCCGCGGCTCGCGTTCACGAGCACGCTGCCGGGCTTCATCCGCGCGAGCTCCCGCGCGCCGATCAGGTTGCGGGTCTCCGGCGTCAGCGGCAGGTGCAGGCTCACGATGTCGGCCTGCGGCAGCAGCTCGGCCGGATCCTGCGAATAGCTTTCGATGCCGAACGTCTCGTGCAGCGCCGCGCGGGTAAGCCCGCTCTTGGCGATCCACTCCGCCTCGGGGCTCCGGGCGCTGGCCAACATCCGCACGCCGAACCCCTGGTGCAGCATGCGCGCCACCTTGAGGCCGATCTTGCCGCCGCCGATGAGCAGCGCGGTTTTGCCGCGCAGCTCGCGGCCGCGCAGCGGGGCGAACCCGCCGCGCCGCACCGTCTCGTCGAGACGAGGCGTGTGGCGCATCAGCGCCCCGATCAGAAAGACCGTCAGCTCCGCCACGCTGGTCTGGATGTCGACGGGCGTGTTGACCAGCGCCAGGCCTTTATTGCGGACCAGCGCTTTGTCGATGCTGTCCGTGCCGAAGCCGAAGCGGATGAGCAGCGCGCCCTGCGCGCCCGCGTTGGCGGCCAGCGCGTCGTACAGCGCGTCGCGGTAAGGCGCCACGCCGAGCACGACGCAGCGGCAGCCGGTTTCGCGGACGAGAGCGGCGAGTGCGGCCTCCTCGGCCGGGGCGGGGCGGCAGTCGAGGTTGCGCGCGGCCGCGAAGACGGCTTGCGCTTTTTCGTATTCGGCTTGGGTGACGAGAATGGGAGGAAAGTTCATAAGTTCGTTAGTGCGGGAGTTCATGAGTGAAACGAGGCGACAAGACGGGTGTCGCCGTTAGCGCTTCAGCAGCGCGCGGCAGCCGCTCATGATGAGCTGCGTGTCGAGGCTGCAGCCGATGAAGCGGTAGCCGGCGGCGATGCGCTCGTCGATGCGTTTACGTTCGGGCGGTACCACGTGGTAGCCGGGAGCGATGCCTTGGCGCTTGCAGGCCGCCAGGATCTTCTGCTCGGCGGCGAGGACGCGCGGGTCGTCGAGCTGGCCCGCGATGCCCAGCGACGCGGAGAGGTCGTACGGGCCGATGAAGGCCGCGTCGAGGCCGGGCCGGGCCAGAATCTCGTCGGCGCGCTCGGCCGCCAGATAGTGCTCGAGCATCACGGCCACGAAGACTTCGTCGTTGTGGCGACGGATGTACGCCGCAAAGTCGCGGCCGTAGTCGAGGGCGCGTGAGAGCGAGGTGCCGCGGTTGCCCTGCGGCGGATAGCGCACGGCTGCGGCCATGGTGTCGGCGTCCTCCGGCGACATGACGCTCGGAACGATCACGCCCTTGGCGCCCGCGTCGAGCACGTGCTTCGCCAGCACGGGGTTCACGCCGTCGAGGCGCACGAAGAGGTCGCAGCCCGAAGGCCGCACCGCACGCTCGATCTGCTCGACCACGGAGAGGTCCACGGCCGCATGCTCCATGTCGAGCGCGATCCAGTCGAAGCCTTCGCCGGCCATGAGCTCGGCGATTGCAGGATGCGGGATCAGCATCCAGCCGCCGAAGGCGCATTCGTTGTTTTTCAGCTTCTGTTTCGTTTTGTTCACGGTTTTCTCTTTTGGGCTATTGACCCGGCTCGCGAGGGCGCTAAGGGGCCGGGCTGGTCTGGTTGATGATAACACGGGAGCGGACGGATGTGACATCGATCACACAGGCGATGTCGCTTGCAGCGGGATACGAGGCTGGATACCCTTCGCCAAGATAGACCCAGGTGGCCTGCGGCAGATGCCGGACATCAGCCTGCGGACGGTCGTCGAGCGTGGCGCGCGTGTGATCCCCCCCGGTGGAAAGAGTGAGGTGCTGCCACACGCCGGCGGCGATTTTGCCGCACGGGAGGGCTGTGCCTCCCGCAGCGAGGACGATCTCGTCGCCGCTGACCACGACGCGTGCGGGACGCTCCGCGTCTCCAACGGTGCAGAGCGTGCCTCTCGCACCTCGCTCGATCAGGAAGTCGAAGGCCAGTTCGACGGTGTCACCGGCCTTGCGCTCGTTGGCGGCCAGCTCGACGCCGGCGGAGGCTCTGCCGGTGAGGCGGAGCCTCGTTTTTCCAGCCTCATAGAACGTGTTCGCACAGGAGCCGGCCGGCTGTGGCCGTGACGCCGCAGGGGGGATTGCAGATCCCGCGTTCCCGCTGCGGACGGCGAAGTCACGCGCGAACGCGGCGGCATCGGACGCCTCGAAGAGGCGGTTCGTGGCGTCGAGCGTGAGCGTGCGAACGTCGCCCTCGAAGGCGGTGAGGCGGCTGCCGGAGAGGTTGGCCCCGAAAAGCGTGGCAGCCGTTCCGGCGAGCGACCGGCGGCCGGGCTTGAAGGTCAAACGCTCCGTGCGGTCGCCGACCGAAAACGTGACCTCGCCTCTCGGATAGTCGACGGTGACTCCCACGCGGCTCCAGCGTCCGCGCGGCACGGGCAGGGTCGAGCGGATGTTCTTGTCGGGGTCGCCGAGGTGGACGAACGCCACGCCGGAGAGCCCCCAGACAAGGCCGCCGCGGGGGCTGCGGTTGTCGAAGAGCACGCCGTCGTCGGCTGGGTTCATCTCGGCCTCGGCGGAGAAGCGGTCCGGGCGCACGCTGGGGGCGACGCGGCATGCGAGCGCGTTGCCGCCGCTGAGCGTGAGGACGCCGTTGGTGAGCGTGCACTGCGGCTGCGGGGGATGATTGGAACGCGGGTAGAGGTAGAGTTGGCCGGGGGCGGGTAACGGCGAGAGACGCACGGCGCGGATGCTGCGCAGGCCGCAGGCGCCTTGGCTGTACGAGAAGAGCAGGCTGTCGCCGCAGAGGCCCATCTGGGGGTAGGCGACTTCGGGCTCGCGGCCGGTGAGTCCGATCCCGGCCGTGAAGTCGATGCCGCCGCCGCGGTTGACAAAGAGCGCGAGGTTGCGGCGGTCCGCCCCGAAGGTCCCGGCGGGCCAGTCGTTGTGGAGCATGAAGGCTCGGTCGCCCCCGGGCTGGCGCAGCACCTGCATGCGCGAGACCACGGTCTCGAGCGGCACGAACGCGTGTGGCGACCAGGTCGCGCCGCCGTCGCGCGAGACGGACCACGTCAGCGTTTCCGTGGCGCGGACCGTGCCGGGCTCGAGGGCTGGGATGAGATTGTTGCGCGCGAACATCAGCACGGCCCCGTCGGACTGCTCGACGACCGTGGGCTCCCATTGACGCCAGTCGAGGCCGGGCAGCGTCGTGCCCGGCGAGACCTGCCACGTTGCGCCTTCGTCATCGCTGTAGAGCACGCTGTTGCGCTTCTCGAGCCACTGCCATCCGGATTTTCCGGCCGGGGCCGCGGCGGAGAGGGGACCCATCAGGGTGACGGGAGCCAGCACGCGGCCGGTGCTGAGACGCACGGGGTTCTGCGTGGGAAAGAGACGGAACGGCTTTCCGTCGATCAGCGGATCGGCCCTTCCTTCCCAAGTGAGCAGCCTGTTGGTCCAGCGGCCGTCGGGCGAGTCCAGCACGGACAGGTAGCAGCCGTGATGCGCATCCTTCGAGGCCTGGCTCCAGAGGCACCAGAGCCGGTTGCCGACCGCCAGGAGATTCGGCTGCCACTGCGTGCCGTCCGCACACGGCACCGGATTCGCGCAGCGCGCGGCGTCCGAGAAAGCGGGCTGCGGCGGAGACCAGGTGAGTCCGTCAAGGCTGGTGCTCATGACGTTGAGCTGGCCGGGCGCACCCTCTTCGGGGATGGTGTTGGCGTTCCAGAGGCAGAACCAGCGGTCGACGAACCAGGCGACCGAGCTGTCGTGGTTGTAGCGCAGCGGCTGCTCCGCCGCGTCGACCACGACGGCGCGCTCGATGCGGGGTTGGTAGACGGCATAGGAGCGCCAAGGGGCGTCGTACGGGGCGGCGGGAGAAGAGAGGACGGCCAGAAGGAGTGCGGAATGGAGGGCGAACCTGCCGTGAGCCGTGTGTGCAGGGCACATAGGCGTGCGGCTCGGCGCAGCCTCGCCCTCCAAGGCGACGGAAAGGGCTCGGGCTGGAGGGCGAGCGTTCGTGCGCGCCGCGAAGGGGGCGCGGGGTCCCCCGCTCCCGGGGAGGGCGGGCGAGACGGAGAAGAAACGTCGAACGCTGAACGCCGAACGCTGAACGCCGAAGGAAATACCTTGGGCGTTGAAGGTGGATCGTGGGGTGTGGGACGCTCGCCGGTTCATTGGGGTTGCGGGACGATTTTGCCGAGCAGGAAGAACTTGCGCTCGGGATACCACAGAACGGGAACGCCGTTGCGCACCGTGAAGCTGGAGTAGAGCGCGAGGTCGAGCCGGCCGTTGGTTCCAGGCTTGCCGAGGCTCACGCCGTCATGGTCGAAAAAGAGCTGGGGCTCGTCGAACCAGACGGGCTGCTCCGCGCCCGGCTTGAAAGTGCCGTAGACCAGATGGATCGGGCGCCGGTGGAAGCCGCTGTCCGTGGGGCCGTACTGCTTGTAGTGGCCGTCGTGGTTGTGGATGAAGAGCGCGTAGCGGCCGCTGCCTGCGGTGTTGCCGCCCAGGTCGTACATCGGGCAGGGCGAGAGCGGGTGCAGGAGCGGCGCGCCGCCGTCTTTCCGCAGGAGCGGGCGCGGAGGCGTCCAGGTCTCGCCGGTGTCGGCGCTCACGCTCCAGTAGGGGCTGCCCGAGGCGGTGCGCATGACGCAGAAGAGGCGCCCGTCCGGGAGCTTTACCACGGTGGGCTCCTGGCAGGCGCTCACTTCGGGATGGCCGGGATAGGGCACGCTGAGGGCCTTTTCGTTGAAGGCGAACCAGCTGATCCGGATCTCCTTCGGCTCGGGGTTGTCGTCGATGTTCTCGAAGCGCATGAACTCGACGCGCGAGTCGGCGGACATCCACGACTTGGTCGGGTTCGGCGTGACGGCGAAGCTGGTCCAGCGCGTGACGCCCGCGAAGTATTTGCCGTCCTTGCCGAGGCGGTTGGGCTTCTGCCAACAGAGGATGTTCGGCGGCATGGTAGGGTCGGGGTTGTCGCGGAGGCTGCGCGGCAGCGGGATGTTCTGCGGGGCCGACCAGGTGGCGCCGTTGTCGTCGCTGCAGATGCCGTGCAGCCAGCCGGTGTGGTGCGGGAAGTTGTCGACGCGGCCGATGTGCTGGCTGTAGAGCATGTAGATGCGGCCGGACTTGCTGACGAGCGGATAGGCCCAGCTCGCCATGTGTCCGTCGCCGGGCTTCTTGGGGCCGGCGATGATCCGCGGCAGGGACCAGGTTTTGCCCTCGTCGGCGCTGCGGGCAAAGGCGATGTGCTGATCGGGCTGGGTCTCGGCCGAGCTCTGCGTCCAGACCGCCATGAGCGATCCGTCCGGGCCGTCGAAGACGAGGAAGTGCTCGTTGCCGGTGTCGTTGACGCCGGCCTCGCCGACCTCCGGCACGAAGACCACGTAGTCGGGCTTGGTGATGCGCAGCTGCGCGGGGATGCGCGCCTTGAGCTCGGCCGGCGTCGCGATGAAGTTGGGATCGGGCTTCTTCATGGGCTGCTGGGCTTGGCCTGCGAACGGCAGCAGCGCGAGCAGGACCGGCAGGAGGGACAGGGGGCGGCTGAGTGAGGGCATCAGGGGTCTCCTTTCTTGAAGGTTTTGCAACGTCGATGGATGGAGCGGTCAGGGTTATTCGAAGATCCTTCGACGGGGGTCGATGAACAGCCAGCAGGTCATGCCCATCAGGAACAGCCCGCCCATGACATACAGGGCGAGGTTCCAGTCGCCGAAGCGCTGGAGCAGCCACGTCACCAGCAGGGGACTGATCACGGAGCTGAGCGCGCCGGAGGTGTTCATCGCCGCGCTGACGACCCCGGAGTGGTTGCCGCCGACGTCGATGCAGGTGCTCCACGCGGGGCCGAGCACGAACATGCTGGCGGCGACGGCGGTAGCGATCAGCGAGGCCGCGAGCAGCGCGTGGCTGGACGCACCGGCCAGGATCATCGCGCAGCCTGCCACCGCATAGGCGGCGGCGCCCACAGCGCAGCGTCCGGCGCGCAGGCCGAAGCGGCTCGTCACCAGATCGGTCATGAAGCCGCCGGACAGATCGCCAGCCACGCTCAGGACCAGCGGCAAGCCCGCAAACAGGCCGAGCTGCAGCGTCTCGAAGTGGTGTTGCTCCTTCAGGTAGGTCGGCAGCCATGTGATGCAGAAATAGAAGGCGAAGGTGTTTGGAAAATACATCAGGCACAGCGGCAGGGTGTTGCGGTGGCCGAAGAGGCGCTTCCAGTAGGCCCAGCCCTCGTGGTGGCTGCTGCCGGGCGCACGGTCCGAGACGATCAGGGCCAGCTCGGCGGGGCTGACCTGCGCGTGCTCGCCGGGGTCGTTGCGGAACCAGCGGTACCAGACCGCCGCCCACACGAAGCCGGTCAGGCCGAAGAGGACAAAGACCAGGCGCCACGGCAGATGCAGGGTTTGCGTAAGCCAGACCACCAGCAGCGGCGTGAGGCCGCCTGCCAGGTGGGCGCCGCTGAAAAAGACGCCTTGGATCGTGCCGCGCTCGGCCTTGGGGATCCAGCGCGAGAAGGTCCGCGCCACCGACGGCCAGGCGCCGGCCTCGCCGGCGCCGAACAGGAAGCGCGTGATCAGCATCGAGGCGAAGTTGAACGAAGCGGCCGTCGCGATCGTGAAGGCCGACCACCAGGCCACGATGCGCGTGAGCACGTGGCGCGTGCCGCGGCGGTCCGCCCACCACGCGGTCGGGATTTCGAAGAGGGCGTAGGACAAGGCAAAGGCGCTGTAGATCCAGCTCATCTGCGTTTTGCTCAGCGACAGGTCGCGCATGATGTTGGGCGCCAGCGTGGCGATGCAGGCGCGGTCCAGATAGGTGACCATGGCCAGCAGGACCGCGAGCGAAACCACGGTGTAGCGCACATGCGTGGTGCGGTTCGCGTGCGCGGGCGTGTCGGGTGAATCGTTCATGGTGTGTTCCAGGATGAGAGGGCTGTTTCAGCTTCCGGCCGTTTCTGCGGCCGAAGCGCAACTCTGCTTCGTGAGCGTAGCCGCTCAACGTTGTGTTTGTCAAGACAACGCGGTCAGGGTTCTCCGATGAAAAGGGTGTCGAGCTTCAGGCGCACGTCGCTGGCGCGCGTGATGCCCATGGGCCACGGCGGCGCCACATAGAGGCCGCCGAAGCAGATCTTGCGCAGCAGCGCTTTTCCTGCATGCTGCGCGGGCTCGCCGTTGACCGAGACCGTCGCGTCGGTGTCCGTGAGTTCGATCTCGAAATGGTTCCAGGTTTTCATTTTGAAGGCCGCGAGGTCGGTCCAGGCGCCGCCGCCGGCCGCGAGCTGGAAAACGTCGGATTTGCGCGCTTCGCTGTAGACCGCGCGGATGCAGGTGCCCTGTTTGACCTTTCCGCCCAGCGTCAGCACCGGCCAGTCGCCGCCTTGATAGCGGTTGACGTTGAGGTCGAAAGCGAGGCGGAGGCGCGGCGCTTTGACGAGGCGCTCGGTGAGCACGAGGCCGAGGCTGCTCTGGCGCTGGCCGAAGGTCGCGGTGTCGCCTTCGATGCGTAGCCCGGGGCGGCCGCCGCGCGGCAAGAGGAAGGGACGCGTGAAGTCGGGCAGCGGCGCGACCACGCTGCTGTGGATCTCGTTGGGGTAGGTGTAGGCGAGGTAGAGCTTGCCGTTGTCGACAAACCCGTTGGGGTAGAAGGCGGTGCCGCCTTCGGGCTGCACGACGGGGCCGGGCAGGAGCAGGTCGGGATCGCAGACCGGCGAGCAGAAGAGCGAGAGGAAGTAGCGGTCATGCGAAATGCGCTCGGGAATCCGCACGTGGTTGTCGTTCATCACCATCAGCAGGCTGTCGGGGGCCGTGGCGCCGGCGACGGCATAGTTGCGCGAACAGATCGTGTCGACCTCGACGGTCCGCGCCTGGGTCCACGTGTGGCCGCCGTCGCGGCTCACGGCGTAAAGCAGCATGCGGTGCGGCTTCTCCATGCGCTCGGGCGCCTCTTGGGCCGTGGAGTTGCGGATCAGCAGCCCGATGCTTCCGTCGGCCTGCTCGAACAGCATCGGCTCCCAAAGGGCCACGCGCTCGCCGCCGAACGCCTCGGGGTTTTCGCCGATCTTGGACCACGGCAGCGCCTCGATCGGCTCGCTCCACTGCCAGCTTTGGCCGCCGTCCGCGCTGATCAGCACGCCCGCGTAAAAGGTGTTGCCGACGCTGAACGACTTCTGTGCCGGCGTGAGGCTGCAGGGGAACATCATCACGCCGGCGCGGGTCAGCAGGCCATGGTTGGTGGGGAAGCCGACGACTTTGCCGGCCAGCGACGCAGGAGCGGTAGGGACCTCGTGGTTGCGCCAGCGCAGCCCGTCCGCGGAGGTTGCGATGAAGGTGCGGCGCGCGTTGAAGTCGCACCATGCGCAGAAGAGCGTCTCGTCTTTGTAGTTGATGAAGTCCGGCTGCCACTGGTTGTCGGTCTCGATCGGGTTCTCGCATCCGCCTTCCTTGTAGAAGAGACGGAACGGCGTGGACCACGAGACGAAATCTTCGCTGACGCTGAGGTAATTGTATTGGCCCGGAACGCCTTCGGCCGGCGTGGCGTTGGCGTTCCAAGCGGCGAAGAAGCGGCCCTTGAATTTGACGATGTCCACGTCGTGGTTGTAGCGCAGGACCGGCTCTTTGCCGGGGTGCGGGAAGTAGATGTCGGAAAAGCGGACGGTCGGCGAATAGATCGGCAGCGCGCTGCGGACCGTCGAAGCCTGCGGCAGCGCGCAGCCGACGATGGACAGTCCGGAGAGGGCGATTCCGATCCGCAGGGCGGGCATCAACGGGTTCATCAGGGGGTCCTCCTTAAACAGGATGAAGGGCGATGAAGGCTTAGCCGTTCCGGTTATTTCGTTCCGGCCGCGAGGCCGGCTTTGAAGTTGCCGACGGCCTCGCTGGTCCGCAGGGCGCGGGTGTAGAGGCGAAGGGCCTGGACGGCGGGATGGAGGGCGAGCTGCGGGGCGCCTTGCGGCGTGCGCAGGTCCGGGCTGAAGCGGCCCCAGCCGAACTGTCGCTGGTCGCCGCCGTCACACAGGACGCCGTCCACCACGAAGGTGATAATCTTCGGGCCGCCGTCCACGGTGATGACCGCGTGATGCGTTCCGCCGGCCGTGAGCAGTCCTTGGTCGCTGGACCACGCGCACTCGGTGCGGCCGTCGTTCAGCGTGATGCGGAGCGAGCCGTTGGCATCGGTGGCGAGGAGCAGCCCCTTGCCTTCGGCGTCGCGGCTGTCGAGCAGCGGCTGTCCCGCCGCGAGGGTCTCGAGCCGGAGCCACAGATCGACGCTGAAGCCCGCGCGGAGGTCGATGCCGCGCTGGTCTTCGGACTTGGTGTCGCGCCGGTTGAGGGCGGGCAGCTGGGGCATGGCCGCCTGGGCCGGCAGCGGGCTCGTTCCGGCGAGATTCAGGGCCAGGCCGTTGGTGGCGACGGCGCGGTTGTCCCACTGGTTGAAGAGGCCGCCCACGAGCGCGCCGGGAATCAGGTGAGTGCGGCCCACGGTTTTCTGCGTCTCGGTGACGAAGAAATCGCCGCCCTCCTCGACCAGGTCGGGGTAGCTCATGCGGATGTAGGGGTCGTCGTCGTAGAGCAGGATCTCGGGCTGCGACCACTCGATCATGAGGCCCTGGGGCGTGGCGGTCTCACGGCCGGCCATGAGCCAGGCGGGGTTGCGGTCGTCGTACGGACTGCGGCCGTTCTTGCCGTTCGCGCCGAGGTCGCCGACGAAGCGCCCGCCGTGGTTGTGGAACCAGTAGAGGTACTTGCCGTTGGAGCAGGACCAGACGAAGTTGGCGGCGCGCGGATGTTTGACGCGCCGTCCGCCGGGCGTGTAGGTCTTGTAGGCGGGCGTGCTCCACGTTCGCGCGCCGTCGCGGCTGTAGGCGCAGGTCGGCCAGCCGTCGATGGTGCGGTAAACGCAGTAGAGCGAGCCGTCGCTCAGCGCGACGACGCTCTGCTCTTCGGAGACGCGGCCGCCGCCCGGGGGCGTGCGCAGTCCGACGGTGCCTTCAGGCAGGGTCTCGAAGGCGATTTTGAGGGGGTCGCGCTCGGTCAGCAGGTTCGGGCTCTTGAGGAAGGCGCCTTCGGACTGGGCGAAGAAGCCCGCGCCCATGGCGCCGACCTTGTGCATGACCAGCAGGGCCGCGTCGTTGAGGGCCAGGGGCTTGCCGACGTTCCAGAAGAACTTGAGCTCGCCTTTGTAGGCGTTTTGCAGGTCGCAGTCGAAGGCGCGCATCGGGATTTCGTGGCGCTGCGCGGACCACGTGCGCCCGTGGTCGTCGGAATATTTGAAGACGTAATGGCCCAGCGAATCCACCCGCGTGTAAACGCCGCGGTCTTCGCGCCGCACCTCCTTGACGCGGTCGGTGTTGTGGTTGTAGAAGCAGTAGATGCGGCCGTAAGGCGTCTTCAGCAGAACCGCGTAGGAGGCCTCCGGGCCCGCGGCGGGTTCGACGTCCACGGGCGCGCTCCAGCTCTGGCCCCGGTCCGTGCTGCGCATGGAGACGACGTGCTGGCCGGGCGCGCCCTCCACGCCGCTGCCCGTGGTGATGACGCAGAGCCACGCGCCGTCATCCGTCCGGACGATGTAGGGCTGGTCCGCGTAGTGGCTGCTGGGGATGGTCCAGCCGTTCGAGAGGTGGCGGGGATCGGGCACCGGCGCGGACGCGGCGAAGACTGTGCTAAGGCAAAGGCCGCTCAGGAGCAGACCTGCGAAGGGAGACGTTGTGTTCATAGGAGTCCTTGTGTGCGTTGAAAGGCTTTGCCGGGGGCTATTTCACGAGAACCATCGTGCCTGAGGCGCGGACCTCGACGTGCACGAAGGCCGCGGACTGCAGCTCGCCGTCCGAGGCGGCGAGCATCATCACATAGGTGCCGGTTTTTGTGAAGGTCGCAACGGTTCCCGGCGCGTCGGAGTCGTCGAGGAGCACGCGGGCGGCGTTGCCGGAGACCACGCTCCAGCCCGTGGACAAGGATTTCCCCGCGGGCAGCCCGTCATCGGTGACCACGCCCTGCAGCGAGAGGGGCAGCCCGACTTTCGCCGTGAGGTTGGTCGGCCCTTCGATGACCGGCGCGTGGTTGTTGTCGGGGTCCGCGGCCAGCAGGAGAGCCTCCTCGTCGGTGATGAAGCGGGTGTAGACGCGCAGCTCGTCGAGCACGCCGTCGAAGTTCCGCGTGCCGCCGGAGGGGCTGGTGTTGCCGATGACGAAAGGCGCGGTGAAAGCGGCCGCGCCCGGGAAGGCAGAGGCCCCGCCCGGGAAGGCGGTGAAGGCGTTGGAGCGGTAGCGCAGGCCGTTCAGATACAGGGTCTGGCGCGATCCGCTGGCCGCCGGCCGCCGGTCGAACAGCACGGCGACGTGGAACCACCGGTTGGAGGTGAGCCGGGCTTCAGGAAAAGCCCACGTGTAGTTGGTGGAGGTTCCCTCGCCGGTGGCCGTCGTGGAGAGGTCGAGCTGGTTGGCGGAGCGATTGTAGAGGAGGTAGAAGTTGGGGCCGCAGTTGAACAGCCGCATGTACGGGTTGTTGGTGTAGGCGCTGTCGTAATAGAACCAGGCCGAAAACGTCATGAGGTCTGAACTGGCCAGGACGTTGGTGGCTAGGGCGACCGCGTCGGCCTTGGGTTCGCGCAGGCCGTTGCCTGATTTTCCGGGCTGCAGGATGGCTTGGTTGAGCAGGTTCAGCGTGTTGGTGCCTGCGCTGTCGTACGTCCGCTTGGAGGCGGGGTCCTCGTCCATCCGCCACCAGTGCAGCAGGCCGTTCGTCAGCGTGTTTCCGGGAAGGGAGACGGCGACGGACACCTGGGCCGATCCCGTCAACGCGCCGTCGTCCGCGTCGAGCGCGAGCACGTAAGCGCCGTGGGTTGAGAAATAGGCGGCGGTGGCGTTGGTGAAGGCGTCGTCGAAAAAGACGGCGCCGGGCCCGCTCACTTTGCGCCAGCGGAAGCGGGTCGCGCCGGGCAGGCCGTCGTCCGTGACGGTCGCCGCGAGCGGGGCGCCGGCGCCCAGGACGGTGTTTGTCGCGAGCCAGAGCGGGGTGACGGCGGGCGCGGCGTTGGCGGGCGGCTCGTCCGCACGGATGACCGTCACCTCGTCCGAGGCTTGGCCCAGCTCGTTCGAGACGGTCAGGCGGAACACATAGGTCCCGGGCTCCGGAAGGGTGACGGCCGAGTCGGGCAGCCAGGGGGTCGCGAGGACGGGAGCGGCGCCTGCGGGGTTGGAGACGGCGGCCCACGCCGCGACCGCGGCCAGGTCGCGCTGGAAGGGGTTGGTGTTGACCAGCCGCCCCTGCAGGCGCGTGGCGGCGCGCGCGCAGGTCTGTTCCGTGCCCGCGTCGACGGCGAGCGGGCTGTTCTGATAGAGAGCGAGGACCTCGCGGTCGGAGAGGGGCGCGTCGTAGAGGCGCACGTCGTCCATCAGGCCGTTGAGGGGTCGTGTGCCGCCCGCGCTGTTGTTGCCGATAAAGGCGGAGGTGGTCGGGATGTCGCTGCTGTAGGCGGCTTTGGCGCCCGGATCGCCGCAGCGGACGCCGTTCATGTAGAAGGTGGGCCAGACCACGCGGGCCGTCTCGCTGGTGTATTGCTGGCGGTAAACCACGGCGGTGTGGAACCAGCGGTTGGTCACGAACTTGAACGGGTCCTGGACGTTGGTGCTCCAGTTGTTGCCGCGGCACCCGAGCGAAAGCTGGCCGAGCGTGTTCGACGGCATGAGGAAGTAGACGTCGCCGCCGATCTGCATGATGCGCGGGAGGATGTTGGTCGGGACCCCCTCCATATAGACCCACGCCGAGATCGTCATGTTGGTCATGAGCGGGCTCGTGAACGACGCCCAGGCGCCTCCGGTGCCGTCGAAGCGCGCGGCCTTGCCAAAGCGGCCGTCGACGATCGAAAGGCCGGCGCCTCTGGCCGCGTGCCGGCCGTAACCGGACGCGTCGGCCAGCACGGTCGCTTGGGGGGCGTCGTCGCATTTCCACCAGCCGACGAGACGCGGGGACTGCGCGTTTGCCACGCGTGCAGAGAGTACGGCGCAGAGGGCCGGGACGATCCAGACGAACCGATTCATAGGGTCTCCTTTAACAAGATACGTCCGCAGTATGGTATACCGAAAAAATAGAGTCAACCGCCAAAATAGCCATAATTGACAGAAAATGGCCAATCTTGATATATTAAATTGAACGGAGGATTTCATGGCCAACTATTCGGCGGGCAAGGTTCCTGAGGCGGGCGAGGCGGAGAACACGCTGTCGCGGCGCGTGTATGGGGTGTTGCGGGACGACATCTTGGCCGGCCGCCTGAGGCCGGGCGAGCGGCTGGTGCGCAAGAGTCTTGCGAAGCGGCTCGGGGTCAGCACGATTCCCGTGATCGAGGCGCTCTACATGCTGGAGATCGACGGGTATGTGGAGAACCGTGCGCTGGCCGGTTGCCGGGTGCGGTCGCTGACGCTGCAGGACGTCGATGACGACTTGATGCTGCGCGAGGCGCTCGAGTGCCAGGCGGCCCGCCTGTGCGCGGAGAACGCTTCGCCGGAGGCGTTGGAGAAGCTGATGAAGCGGGCGGCGCAGGTCGACCGGTTCATCCGGACCGACACGCCCGACCCGACGCTCGGCAGCCAGTTGCACTGGGAGTTCCACATCGAGCTGGCGCACGCGAGCGGGCACAACGTGTTCGGCGAACTCTTGAAGAAGGTCTGGTTCCAGCGCTACATGCGGCTCAACAGCATCAAGGCGATCCGCTTCGAGGCGATCCCGGACGGCTGGCATCAGATTCTGGTCCGCAAGATCAAGAAGCGCGATCCGGACGTGGCGGAACAGGCCATGCGCGAGCACGTGCGGTATGGCCGCAAGGACGACCGCGACGCGCTGGCGGTGTACCTCAAGGAGCACGGGGCCAAGCCGTTCGGCAAGCCGGTCTAGCGGGCGTGCTGCCGGGGTGCTATGATAGTGCCAACATCCATGACAGGAGCGTGGCCGATGAAAGAGTTCTGGCTGTGTTTCGTGCCGCTGTTCGTGGCCGTCGATGCGATCGGCGTGCTGCCGCTCTACCTTTCGCTCACCGAGGGGATTGAGCCCGTGCGGCTGAAGAAAGTGGTGGCGCAGTCGGTGGCGACGGCGGCGACTGTGGCGCTGGCGTTTCTCGTCTTCGGGCCGGTACTGCTGCGCTTCATGGGGATCACCGTACCGGATTTCATGATCGCGGGCGGCCTCCTGCTGCTGGCGATCGCGCTGAACGACCTGCTGGCTGGCGGCAAGCGACGGCGCCTGCTCGATGCGGGCAGCTTGGGCGCCGTGCCGATCGGCGTGCCGCTGATCACGGGGCCGGGCGTGTTGACGACCTGCCTGTTGCTGGTCGGGATCCACGGCCGTTTTTTGACGGCGCTGGCGGTGGTCGTGAACATCGTGCTGGCCGGAGCGATATTCGCCTTTTCGGGGCCGATCACGCGCGCCATCGGTCAGAACGGCACGAAGACGGTCTCGAAGGTCGCCAGCCTGCTGCTCGCCGCGATCGCGGTCATGCTGATCCGCAAAGGGCTCACCGACGTCATCCAGACGTTCGTCCGCGGCTCAGCCGGCGGCTAGGCGCCGGCCGGCCCGGCGGGCCTGGCGCAAGGCCCGCGCGGGAAGCTCGGTCTGCTCGGCTTGGGCGATCATGCCCACGAAGATCGAGGCGACCGGTTTGGCCCCCATGGTTTCGGCCATGAGCCGCAGCGCCCGCAAGGCGCCGGTGAAGAGCCGTCCCAGGACGGCGGGCATGGCCGTCGCCGCGATCAGCACCGCCCGCTTGTCCTTGCGCGGTGAGCGGAGCCGGGGCCCGCCCTGGGCCCACGGCCAATAGGCGAAGCCGATCAGCCTCTCCATGAAGCGGCGCGTGACGGCCGTGACGTTGTAGAAGTTGACCGGCGAGCCGAGCACCAGACCGTCGCAGCCCTTCCACGCCTCCACGAGCGTCGTGAAGTCGTCGCGGATGACGCAAGTGCCGGGCTCGGCACCGGGGGCTTGTGTGCAGGCGCGGCAGTTGGTGCAGAACGCGATGTCCAAGTCGGTCAGATAGACCTTGCGCACCGTTGCGCCCGCGGCGGCGGCCTCAGCCAAGGTCTCTGTCACGAGGCGGTCGACAACGCCGCCTTTGCGGTAGCTGCCGACCAGGCCCAGGATGTGTCTAGCCATGAGAGCGCTCCCTTTCCGGATGGGGGCGGCGCGCGGGGCGCGCCGGGTGTGCGGTTCCGGGGGACGGCCGCGCCCGCCTGCGATAGGCGAGGGGGGACCACCCGGTCTTGCGCTTGAAGATCGCCGAGAAATGCTTCTGGTTGCAAAAGCCCGCGCGCTCGGCGACCGAGGTCACGGAGAGCCCGGTCCGCACGAGCAGGCCGCAGGCCAGCGCGATGCGCAGGCCGAGGTGGTACTGGCCGAGCGTGGTTCCGGTTTCCGCGCGAAAAGCCGTGCGCAGGGTCGAATAGCTCACGCCAGCGGCTTTGGCGAGGGCCGCATAGTCGGCCGGCTGTTCCGGATGCGCGGCCAGACGTTCGCGGGCCGCGGCGACGCAGGGTGTGCCGGCCCTTGTCGCCGCCTGCCGCGCCGGGGCCGTCTGCGCGAGAACCCTCTCGATGCCTCGGGCGGCTGTCTGGAGGAGCCGGATGCAGTGGAGGAGCTTCTTGGGCGGGAGCCTCTTCCCGATGCCGGAGACCCACAGCGCCGCGACCGGGATGCGCTTGGCGTCGAGAACGGCGACGCCTCCGCAGTGGCAGCCCTCGATCTCCTCGGAGAGGTCTGTGGCGTAGCCGGCCTTGCGGATGCGGGCGAGCTCCGCTTCGAAACTTCGGCCGTCGGTGATGGTGTTCGGCGTGAGCCGCTTGAACCTGATCCGTTTGATCAGGGCGGCGCGCCGCTTGTCGGGCAGCGCGGCCACAAAGGCTTTGCCCGGCGCGGACGTGTAGAGCGGCGTGGCGGTCCCGTCCTCGAACGCGAAGCAGACGTAGTCGGGACCGCGAAAGCTGCTCACGACCAGGCTGGCCAGCCTCTTCCCGTCGAGCACGGAGAGGCCGAAGGTCTCCGGCATCCGGCCTTGGAGGGCGCGAAGAAATGGGGCAGCCAGGGTTTTCAACGCCGCTTGTCGCATGGGCAGAGTATAGGGTAGCCCGCGCCCGCTCCGCAACCGGATTGTCAGATAACGTACTTTTTGCCGCCCCTAAATATATCACGGAGAGGGTAGACGAACGTTCCGTTTTGTGTCTTAATGTCGGGCATGAGGAGGATGGACCATGACACGTGTGCGGGCGGGACTGATGCTTCTCGGGGGGATGTTGGCGTGCGGCGCGATGGCTGACTCGGCGGAGGACGCGCTCGCTTTGGCGCAGCGCACGCTGGCCTACGTGGAGAAGGCGGAGCGGCGGCCGGAGATGGCGGCCGAGCTGGCGGTCCTCGCGCGGCGGCTGCCTCAGGCGCAGGGGGCCGCGGCGCGTGCCCAGGTGGAAAAGGAGATCCGCGCGCTGCGCCGGCGTCTCATCTTCTCGCACCCGGCGCTGGCTTTCGACCGGCTGCTGGCCAGCCAGCGCGGCCTGCCGTACACGGTCGCGCCGCACATGGTCGACCAGTACACGGGGCGGCTCTCGCGGCCGGGGCCGGGCCTGGTGGTGATCGAGAACTGGAAGACCGCGCCCAAGAAGGTCGAGATCCTGAGGGGCAAGCTGCCGCCGGGCACGGTGCTCAATCCCGACCTGCACTGGGACGGCGACCGCGTGATCTTCGCCTTCTGCGACCACTCGGCGCAGCCGCCGGCGGAGGCTGCCGGCCTGCGCGTCCCCACCGTGCTGGACGGCGCGACGCGCGACAAGAATGCGGACCGCATCCGCGCTCTGGACCCCGAGAACCCGCTGTACAAGGACGCCTCAAAGGGCTACGATCCGACGCCGGTTGCGCACTTGCGCTACTTCATCTGGGAGGCCGCGGCGGACGGCTCGTGGGTGCGGCAGCTCACCGGCACGCCCAAGGACAAGATGGAGACGTGGGGCGGCCGGCAGACGTCGCTGATCGAGGACGCGGATCCGTGCTATCTGCCGGACGGCGGCTTCGCCTTCAACTCCACGCGCTGCCAGAGCTTCGGGCGCTGCCACTGGGGCCGCTACACACCCGCATTCCTGATCTACCGCGCGGACGCGGACGGCTCGAACATCCGCCAGCTCTCGTACGGCGAGGCGAACGAGTGGGAGCCCGCCGTGCTCAACGACGGCCGCCTCGTCTACACGCGCTGGGACTACATCAACCGCAACGCCGTCTGGTATCAGAGCCTCTGGACCATGAAGCCCGACGGCACGGGCACGGCGCATTTCTACGGCAACTACACCATGCACCCGGGCATTCAGACCGAGGCGCAGCCCATTCCGGGCTCGCACGTCGTGGTGGCGACCGCGGCCGCGCATCACTATGTCACGGCGGGCTCGCTGCTGCTCATCGATACGCGCAAAGGCGAGGACGGCCCCGCGCCGCTCACGCGCCTGACTCCCGAAATCCCGTGGCCCGAGTCGGAGGGCTGGTCCCTGCCGGGGTGTTACGCCGCGCCTGTTCCGGTCAACGACACGCTCTTCTTCGCGAGCTTCTCGGAGGAGAGCCTGGACAAGCCCAAGAGCGAGAACACGGGGTGGAATTCGTATGGGGCTTGGCCGTCGAACAAGGCGTTCGGCATCTGGCTGGTGGACACGCTGGGCGGCCGCGAGCGGGTGTATCAGGACCCGGAGATCGGCACCTTCACGCCGATCCCCGTCCGCAAGCGCCCCCGTCCGCCGGTGATCCCCTCGGTGCTTCCGCCGCCCGACCAGGCGCCCGACTTCGGCGTGTGCTACGTGGAGAACGTCTACGACTGCCGCGAGCCTCTGCCCAAGGGCGGCATCAAGTATCTGCGCGTGAACGAGCTCTTCAACCAGCCGGCCGCGAAAAAGGACACGCGCAATGCGGGGCCCGACCTGGAGATCTACAAGCGCCCGCTCGGCGTTGTCCCTGTCGCGGAGGACGGCTCGGCCGCGTTCCGCATTCCGGCCTGCGTGCCGGTCCAGCTGCAGGCGCTGAACGCGGAGGGCATGGCGGTCTTCACCATGCGCTCGTTCATCTATGCGCAGAAGGGCGAGGTTCTGGGCTGCGCGGGCTGCCACGAGGACAAGATGCGCAGCCGGCCGCCGCAGGAGCTGGCCCGGCGGCGCCAAGTCGTGGACCCCCAGCCGGTGCCGGTCTTGGATTATCCGGGCGCGTTCAGCTTCGTCAAGACGGTGCAGCCGGTGCTCGACCGGCACTGCATCCGCTGCCACGGCCTGTCTGAGGCCGATGCGGAGGGCAAGCCGCTGATCAGCCTGATCGGCCCGCACGCCTACCGGAATCTGATCGAGCGCAAGCTGGTGAGCTGGGCCGAGTCCTACCACGAGACCGGCGCGAGCAAGACGAACGACTACTTTGCAGTCGCGAGCCCGCTGACCGCCCTCCTCAAAAAAGGGCACCAAGGCGTGAAGCTCTCGCAGGAGGAATGGGACGCGCTGATCGTGTGGATGGACCTGAATGTGCCGCAGCACAGCGACGGCGGATACGCCTTCAACCGCGACGACCGGCGGGGGCCGCAGCCCCAAGGCGAGAAGCGGTTGCGGGACGCGATCGCGGCCCGCTTCGGCAGAGGCCTGGCGGACCAGCCGTACCTCGCGCTCGTGAATGTCGGCGCGCCGGAGAAGAGCCGCGTGCTGCGGGCGGCCCTGCCCGCCGAAAAAGGCGGATGGGCCCAGCTCGACGACGGCTTCAGCGGCACCGAAGACCCCGCCTACCAGGCCCTGCTGGCGCTCGTCCGGGACTCCATCGCGCCGCAGGCGCATCAGGACTTCTGCGGCACCTGCGGGCGCGGTGCGGCGTGTGTGTGCAACAGCTGCTGGGTCTGGATGGGGCACTACAACGAGCCGGCTTCACGAAGTCGCGTGACGGCGGTCCGCGCGCCATAGGCGCGCACAGTCATCGGCTCGCGGCGGAATCGTCTGGAGTCAGGGGAGCGGGACGGGCGGCATGAATGTTGACCTCATCGAGCGAGGAAACGAAGCTCGCGAAGAGGTCGTCGTGTGCGGGTATGTGAACGAGACCGGGAACGAGTGAGACTTTGCCGACGGGGACCGTCTAACGCGGTTCATTTCATTGTGTCGCCGTTTTGGGTAGGGCCGCATCTCCGAGGCGGCCGCTCTTTCGGGCGCCTCAGGGCTGGCGGCGGGTTCGGGGAACCCGCCCTACCCCTTCGCCAAAAGGGAAGCGTGCTACAGAGCGAGAACCCGGCAACACTTTTCCTCCCTTTTCTGGCCGGGCTGAGAGAATCACCGAGCGAACAGAATGAAAGCAAGAGCCAGCCATGAACGGGTGTCGCGCGTGAGCACGCCGCGAAACCACGGGTTGGGCTAAGCAGGCCGAGGGAGGGCGCGCACGCGGCCCCGCGGAATGATCAGGCCGCGCGGGTCTCGCATCCGCGCGGCCCGGCCTTTTTTCGCGCTCGCAGGACGCCTCACTTCAGGGTTCTGAAGTAGGCGATGGTGCGGGAGAGCCCTTCGCGCAAGGGAACCTCCGGCGTCCAGCCGAGCAGCTCCTGCGCGAGCGCGATGTCGGGTTTGCGGCGCTTGGGGTCGTCTTTCGGCAGCGGCTCGAAAACGAGCTTGCTGCGGCTCTCGGGCAGCTGCCGCAGCGTCTCTTGGGCCAGCTGCTTGATCGTGTATTCGCCGGGGTTGCCCACGTTGATGACCGGCACGGACATGCCCTTTTTCGCAAAGAAGCTTTTGACCTTCTTGGGGTCCAGCGCCATGAACAGCAGGCCCGCGTTGAGCAGGTCGTCCACGTACTGGAAGCTGCGGGTCTGCGAGCCGTCGCCGTACAGGGTGATGTCCTTGTTCTTCAGCGCCTGCATGATGAAGTTGCTGATCACGCGGCCGTCCTGCGGGTGCATGTTGGGCCCGTAGGTGTTGAAGATGCGGACCATGCGCACGTCCACGCCGTATTCGCGCACGTAGTCGGCGCAGAGCGTCTCGGCGGCGCGCTTGCCCTCGTCGTAGCAGCTGCGCGTGCCGATGGTGTTGACGTTGCCCCAGTAGCTTTCGGGCTGGGGGTGCACCTCCGGGTCGCCGTAGATCTCCGAAGTCGAGGTGTGGAAGACGCGCGCCTTGGTCTTGAGCGCCAGCTCCAGCACGTTCATCATGCCGAGCAGCGAGGTCTTGATCGTCTCCACCGGGTTGCGCTGGTAGTGGATCGGCGAGGCGGGGCAGGCGAGGTTGTAGATCTCGTCGAACTGTCCCCAGAACGGCTGCGTCACGTCGTGGAGCATGAACGTGAAGCGCGGGTTCTCCATCAGGTCGTATATGTTGGCCTTGGTCCCGGTGAACAGGTTGTCCATGACGGTGACTTCGTGGCCCGCGTCGAGCAGCCGACGCGCGAGGTGGGAGCCGATGAAGCCGGCACCGCCGGTGATGAGTGATTTTTTGGTCATAGTCTTTTCCCGATTTCAGCCCGCAAGCGCGGCCTTCTGCCGCTTGATCAGCTCCTTGATTCCTTTTTTGGCGAGGAGCCTGAGCGCGTCGAGGCTCTCTTCAGTGAACGGCTCGTGCTCGGCCGTGCCCTGAAGCTCCACGAAGCGTCCGTCGTCGGTCATGACGACGTTCAGGTCCACCTCGGCGGAAGAGTCGTGCACGTAGTCGAGGTCGAGCGTCGGCGTGCCCTCGCAGACGCCCACGCTGACGGCGGCGATGAAGTGCTTGAGCGGGTCGGCCTTGAGCTTGCCCTGCTTCGTCAGCCAGGCGAGCGCGTCCGCCAAGGCGATCATGCCGCCGGTGATCGAGGCGCAGCGCGTGCCGCCGTCGGCCTGCAAGACGTCGCAGTCGATGGTGATGGAGCGCTCGCCGAGCTTCTGCATGTCAACGGCCGCGCGCAGCGCGCGCCCGATGAGGCGGCTGATCTCGGTGCTGCGGGCGTCGGGCTTGCCCTTCTTGATCTCGCGGTCCTTGCGGTCGACGGTGCTGCGCGGCAGCATGCTGTACTCGGCGGTGACCCAGCCGGTGCCCTTGCCTTTGAGGAACGGCGGCACCTTCTCCTCCACGCTGGCGGTGCAGAGCACCCAGGTGTCGCCCTGCTTGATCAGCACGGAGCCTTCGGCGTGCCGGGTGAAATGACGCTCGATGGAGACGGGTCGCAGCTGGTTCGCTTTTTTCATGGTTCTCTCACTTTAACACATTCGGTCTAAACGCTTCAATTTGATCCGCCGCGGCGGTACGGCCCGCTCTTTTTGAAGGGCGGCTGAAACGGCCGGTGCGAGGGGCGGTAAGGCCGGGCGTCGCGGCGCTCCTCCCGGCCGGTGGGCGCGGGCGGCTGCGGCCTGGACGATGTGCCTGCGCCGGCGATGGCGCCGACCGCGAGCGCCGCGGTGGCGAAGGCCGCGGTGAGGTTGTAGCCGCCGGTCGGCCCGTCGATGTCCATGACCTCTCCCGCGAAGAAGAGCCCCGGGCATTTGCGCGACTGCATGGTGGCGGGGTCGACCTCGTTGAGCGGCACGCCGCCGATGGTCACGATCGCCTCTTTGAGCGGCCGCGTCTCCGGAGCGTGCACGCGCACGGTGTCGCGGCCGACGGTCCACTCCAGCTCGAAGTCGCCCAGGTTCTGGCGCGCGACGCAGCGGCTGGCGTTGTAGGCCGCCGCGCCGCCCAGGCCCCACGTCTCGCAGTCCAGCTGGCCCTGGCCCTCATAGAGCTTCTGGCCGTTGCGGAAGATGCGGCAGGTCGCCTGCTCGAAGGTCCGTCCGGCATGCGCGTCGATCCACGGGTGCGTGCACACAAAGCCGATGAGGCCGGGGCGGTAGGGCTTGAGCGCGTGCCCCAGGGCTTTGGCGAACTTCTGCCCGTCGCCCACCGAGCCGGTCTTGGGGTAGCTCACGCCGCCGGTGGCGAGCAGCACGCGCTGCGCCAGCACGGAGAAGTGCGGAGTCGCGACGTGGAAGGCTCCCGCCTCGCCGGGGAGCCGCTCCACGCGCTCGACCGGCGCGTTCAGGCAGAGCGCCGTGCCGGTGTCGCGCAGGGCGTCGGTCAGGGCGTGGACCACGTCCGCCGCCTGCTCCGAACGCGGGAAGACGCGGCGGTCCTCCATGCTCTTCAGCGGCACGTTGTGCCGCTCGAACCAGCTCTGTACGGCTGCGGGCGACAGGGCGTCGAAAGCCGGGGCCAGAAAGGTGGCCATCGGCTCGCCCATATCGCGCAGCATCTGGGCGGCGGAGATGTCCTTGGTGAGGTTGCAGCGGCCGTTGCCGCACATCATGAGCTTGCGGCCGGGCTTGTGTTTGCGCTCGAGGATCAGCGCGCCGAGGCCGCGCTCGCCGGCGAGGCAGCCGGCGAAGAGTCCGGCCGCGCCGCCGCCGACGATCAATAGGGGAACAGGGGTCAATGCGTGCATAGGGCGGAATAATGGGCGACCGGGCGGCCGTCCGTAAAGGAAAAACGGCGGCGGACTGCGGCGCGGACACAGCTTTTTTCTTTTAGTTTTTGCGAGGGCAGGTTTTTACCCGCGAAGCTTCGAATAAGAGTCGGGGCGCGGGCGCTCTCGCCCGCGCCTCCGCGCAACCGCCTCGCCGAGACACGACTGCGGGCTCCCGCGCTCCCGACTCGCCCGCTGCCGCAGGGTCCTCTGCGGAGCCGCCTACTTCTGTTCGAGCGCCGCCGGCGTCAGGAAGAGGCCGACGTCGCTGATGCAGGGGCAGGCCGAGGCTCCGGTGATGCGCAGGCGCACGCGGTCGCTCTTGACCTTGGGGCCGAGCATCAGGCGGCACGCGCCGATGCTCAGGCCTTTGGCGTATTCGGCCCAGGCGCCGTCGCGCCAGACATCGACGGCGAAACCGTCCACGCGGTGGCCGAGCTTGATGTTCTCGCGCAGCCGCACGACGTTGAAGGTCGCAAGCGCGGGCAGCGTCAGCGTGAGGGTGGCGTTCGTGACGCCGTCGTCCGTGGCCCAGTAGGAGTAACGGTCGCCGTCCAGCGCGTTGGCCGCGCCGTAGGGGTGGGGCTGGCCGGGGACGGGCTGCCACGCGCGGGTGTGGCTGGCGGTGGCGACCGCGTTCTCGGCGAAGTTGACGGCGAAGAGCGTGTGCAGGAGGTTGCCGAACGCGTCGAGCGAGCGGATATCGGCCTCGCACACCAGCCCGTCGCGGTTCGGCGCGACACCGAGGTTCATGCAGCCGCCTTTGCCCACGCTGTTGAAGTAGATCTCCATGAGCTGGGCCGGCGTGCGCACGGTCGGGTCTTCGTTCGGATGCCAGAACCAGCCTTTGCGCAGGGGGACGTCGCACTCCGCGGGAATCCAGGCGGCCCCGTCGCGGTGGCCGGCCGGGCCTTCGAGGTGGTTCATCGAGTCGCCGTTGGCGGGGCGCGCCGGATCGGTTTTCCCTTTCGGGGTGAAGGTGGCCCACGACTCGGAAGCCGCGAAGCCCTTTTCGTTGCCGACCCAGCGGCAGTCCGGCCCGACGTCGCCGAAGATGCAGGCGGCGGGCTGCAGCTGCCGCACGAGGCCCCAGGTGTTGGGCCAGTCGTAGTAGGTGAAGCGGTCGATGTTGCGCTTCTCCCGCGCGCCGCCGTAATAGCCGTCGCCGCCGTTGGCGCCGTCGAACCAGACCTCGAACAGCGTGCCGAACCGGGTGAGCAGCTCGCGGAGCTGGGCCTGGTAGAGCGGCAGATACTGGGGCGTGCCGTAGGCGGCGCTGTTGCGGTCCCACGGGGAGCAGTAGAGACCGAAGCGCAGGCCGTGCTTCTTGGCCGCGTCGGCGTATTCGCGCACGAGGTCGCCCTGGCCGCCGCGCCACGGCGTTTTAGAGATGTTGTGTCCCGTGGTCTGCGTCGGCCAGAGGCAGAAGCCGTCGTGGTGCTTGGCCACCAGGATCAGGCCGCGCATGCCGCCGCGCTTGAGCGCGGCGGCCACCTGGCCCGCGTCGAGGCGGGCGGGATTGAAGAGCGCGGGGTCCTCTTCGCCGTAGCCCCACTCCCGGTCGGTGTAGGTGTTGAGCCCGTAATGGATCAGGGAAAAGGTCTCCGTTTCATGCCAGCGCAGCTGCCGCTCGCTCGGCACGGGGCCGTAGGGCTGGGGCGCGGGGCTTTGCGCGGACGCGGAAACGGACCAGGCGAGCGCCGTCAAGGAGACGGCCATGGATTTTGCATTCATCGTGTGTTCCGTCGTGGAGCATAGCGGGGCGGGCCGGCCGGTGCGGCGGCCCGCCGCGGCAGGTTCAGGGCAACGTCTGGGGCGCGGGGTCCTTTTCCCACCAGGGCTGGGAGAGAAAGACGGTTTCGAGGTCGGCGGCGAGGCTGATGACCGAGCGCGCGGCGAGGTCCTCCTTGGCGCCCGGATAGCCGTACCAATAGCAGCGCACGACCGGGAAGCGGGCCTTGGGGTAGGCGGCGGGGACGGCCTGCGCGGTATCGCCGTGCGCAAGCTGCCAGAGCTTCGCCTCCTGCCAGGAGACCTCGCCGTTCTTGTCGCTGTCGAGGCTGGCGGCGGAGGGCTTCCCGGCGAGGTAGGACTTCCAGTCCCATGTGGCGGCGGTGCCGCTGAGCTCATAGAGGAAACTGCAGTTGCTCTCGTCGGTTTCGGCGGACTGTTGCCAGGAGTCGTAGCTGTCCGGAACGCCGCCCTCCTTCGCCGCGGTGGGGTCGGCGGCGGAGATCAGCGCGCCGGCCGGGAGCAGCCCTTCGGCGATCAGCGAGGAGAGGCTGGTGGGCCATTTGCCGCCGTGCATCTTCTGGTAGGCTTTGATCGCCCCGCCGATGGCCTTGAGCTCGGCGGCGACGAGGGCCTGCCGCGCGGCCGGGGCG
>Ga0209066_10000881_pt1 | contig 41831 bp, 36 predicted proteins | sample All_14_2_FD_187198 | JGI IMG/M metagenome (GOLD analysis project Ga0209066, IMG submission 187198) | Freshwater microbial communities in response to fracking from Pennsylvania, USA - Allegheny Zone_MetaG_DW_15 (SPAdes) (version 2) ... | reverse complement strand
GTCCAGCCGGCGAGCGCCCCGGCGAGGATGGTGGCGAGCGCGGGGACGGGAGCGCCGGCGCCGAGCGCGTCGAGCGCGACGACGGCCGCGCCGATGAGCCCGAGCCAGTAGAGGCTGAGCCCACTGCCCGGCCACACGGCCGCCGCCGAGGTGCCGACGATCATGGGGGCGATGCTCGCCGCCGCGACGGCCGTGACGAGCCCGAGGGCCGCGACGACGAGGGCGGGGATCGCCCTCGCGCCCGTCGGCAGCGCGAGCGCGAGGATCGCGAGGACCGCGAGGGGCGCCGCGAACGCGGCGGCGGCGACCACGGGCGGGACGGCCGCGAGCCCGACTGCGGCCAGGAGCGACTCCCAGCCGAGGTGGCCGGCGACCGGCGAGCCGAGGAGCAGGTCGAGCGGGCTCGGCGTCGCCCGCACGACGGGCAGCCCGGGATCGGCGAGCAGCGCGAGCGGGGCCCCCCGACCGAGCTGCTGGACGATGAGCGGCGCCGCAAGCGCGACGGCCGGGACCGGCACGAGCAGGAGCCGGCCGATCGCGGCGGGCCGCGAGGCCATGAGCGCGATGAGCATGACGACGAGCGCCGGCGCGAGGATCGGCGCGCAGGCCGCGACGGCCGCGAAGAGCAGGGCGGCGACGGCGGTCGTGGTCCACGAGCGGCCGGCGGCGAGGGCCGCGCTCACGAGGACCGGCAGCAGCACGTGGGCGATCACGGCGGGCACCTGGCCGTCGCCGATCGCGGCGAGCAGCATGGGCGCGAGCCCCCAGGCGACGGCGGCGACGGCGGGAGGCCAGCCCGACCGGCTCATCCTCGCGGCGGCGAACCATGCGGTGAGGGCGGCGAGCGGCATCGCCACGACGAGGAGGATCGCCACCGCCGTCGACGGCGACCACCACGTGGTCGAGCCGAGGACGGCGAGGACGACCGAGAACGGGTCGGCGGCACCGAGGTAGCCGCCGTCGACGAGCCGCCACCGGACGCCGAGCTGATCCCACAGGGAGCCGACGTCGCCGAGCGGCAGGAGCGCGCCGCCGGCGACGGCGCTCGCGCCGAGCAGTCGGCCGTGCAACGCGACGGCGATGGCGGCGACGACGAGCACGACCCAGGCGCCGCCCGCCGCGAAGAACCCGGGGCGCTCCGGCTCGTCGACGACGGTGTCGGCGACGCGGGCGTCGACGGCGGTCTCTCGGACGCGCAGCTCCCTGGAGGCCGCGCCGCCGACGCGCAGCGGTGCGATCGCCGACCACGGCTGCACGCGGGTCCGCGAGATCCGGCGGCGCGCCGCCGGCACGGTGGGATCGACGAGCGCCCGCAGCCCCGCCGCGAGCTCCCCTGGCGCGAGGCCAGGACGCTTCGCGAGGATCTGCCAGACGGCGCGCACGACCGCGACCGGCAGGATGGCGAGCCAGAGCAGCGGCAGTGCGGCGATCGGCGCGTAGGTCATCCGGCGGTGCAGCGCCGCCGAGCGGTGGATGCGGTTGCGCGAGCCCGGCGAGCGCCCGGTGCGGCCGAAGAGCTCGATCGGCCCTGCTGCGGCGATCCTCGCCCCGGGCACGCGCTCGACGCGGTGCCCGGCGAGCCGCGTGCGGATGCCGAGGTCGAGACCGGCGTCGACGCTCGGCAGACCGGGGTCGACGCCGCCGAGGCGACGCCACACGCTCGCGAGCACGAGCGTGCCAGGCACGGCGACGCTCATGACGTCGGTCGCGTCGTCGTGCTGGGACTGGTCGAGCTGCGCGCTCGCGAGCCGCACCGAGCGGCCGAGGCGGTCGACGGTCTCGCCGTAGCCGACGAGGATCTCGGCGTCGTCCCAGCGCATGAGCTTCGGGCCGACGAGGGCGACGGACGGGGAGATCTCGACGGCGCCGAGGAGCAGCTCGAGGGCGCGCCGCTGCGGCGCGGAGTCGTGTCCGATGATCCAGAACCACTCGTCGTCGCGGGCGTCGATCCTCGCAAGCGCGGCGTTCGCCGCCTGGGCGAGGCTCGCGCGCCCCGACGGCACGACGATGCTGCCGTCCGGGAGCCCGTCGCGCAGGAGCTGCCGCGTGGCGTCGGTCGACCCCGCGTCGACCGCGATCACCCGATCGGGTCGGCGGGACTGCGCCGCGAGCGCGGCGAGCGTGGTGGGCAGGTACTGGGCGCCATTCCTGGCGACGAGGACCGCAGTGACGTACGGCATACCCTCACGAGGGTAAGCGCCGGAACCGGTCCGCGGCGGTTCGGACGCGGCGTGCCCGGAAAGCGCCGCGTCCGCCGTGCGGTCGTGGCGCAGACGGCTCAGGCGCGGCGACGGAGTCGGCGGCGCTCGCGCTCGGAGAGCCCGCCCCAGATGCCGAAGCGCTCGTCGTTGTCGAGCGCGTACTCGAGGCACTCCGCGCGGACCTCGCACGACGAGCAGACCCGCTTGGCGTCGCGCGTGGAGCCGCCCTTCTCGGGGAAGAACGCCTCTGGGTCGGTCTGCGCGCAGAGCGCGTCGGCCTGCCAGGCGAGTGCGCCGGCATCGTCCGAGCGCACCCCGGGCAGTCCGAGTCGCACCGGGTCGACGAACCAGTCGCCGGGAACGTTCCCGCGAGCGGTGCTCACCGTCATCCCGTCTCCCTCCGGCCAGGCGGCCGGTTCGGGTCCGGCCTGCGCCGCAACAGCGGCTTGAGTAATTACATCTGTGTCATTCCCCTCCCGTCAAGTCGCGGATCATACGCACCGCGGACGACTTCGTCCGCGAGGTCGTCCGAACGGCGTGTCGGGAGCCGTCGATACCCGTCATTCGCGGCGATCCGGAGGCTCGCGAGGGCAGCGACGATGGCCAGGAGCGCGATGGCGACGAGGAGGATCATGGCACAAACGCTACGGATTGCGGGTTTCTGCCACGAGTGGCAGGATGGACACCATTCGTCGAGATTCCGCCAGGAGGTCCGCATGCTCCAGTCCGTCGCGCTGCTCGCGATCCCGGGGATGTCGATGTTCGAGTCCTCCGTCGCCTGCGAGGTCTTCGGGATCGATCGGAGGGCCACCGGCGGCCCCACCTTCGACTTCCGGGTCGTCACCCCGGACCCGGGGCCGGTGCGCGCCAGGCACGGGCTCAGCATCGTCGTCCCCGACGGACTCGAGGCGGCCGAAGGCGTCGACCTGCTCGTCGTCTCGGCCGTCGGCATCGACGAGGCCGTGGACGAGCGGGTGCTCGACGCGATCAGGTCGGCACGGGCGCGCGGCACCGGGATCCTCTCGATGTGCTCGGCCGCGTTCGTGCTCGCCGCCGCCGGCATCCTCGACGGTCGCCGCGCCACGACGCACTGGATGTACACGGACCGCCTCGCGGAGCGCTACCCGTCGATCGACGTCGACCCCGACGTGCTCTACGTCGACGACGACGGCATCGTCACGAGCGCCGGCACGGCCGCGGGCATCGACGCGGCGCTGCACATCGTGCGGCGCGAGCGCGGCGCGGCCGACGCGGTGAACATCGCGAGGCGCATGGTCGTGCCGCCGCAGCGCGACGGCGGACAGGCCCAGTTCATCGCCGTGCCGGTGCCGGAGTGCCGAGACGACTCGCTCGCCGAGCTCATCGACTGGATGCTCGAGCACCTCGACGAGGAGCTCACGATCGAGGCGCTCGCCAAGCGCGGGTACATGTCGACGAGGACCTTCGCGCGGCGGTTCCGCGACGCCACCGGCGCCTCGCCCGCCGCCTGGCTGAACCGTCAGCGCGTCCTCAGGGCGCAGCAGCTGCTCGAGACGACGGACGCCGAGCTCGAGGAGATCGCGCGGTTCGCCGGGTTCGGCACCGCCGCGGTCATGCGGCACCACTTCGTGCGCATGGTCGGGGTCTCCCCCGGCCGCTACCGGCAGACCTTCGGCGCGCGCGAGGCCAGCTGAGCCGGCTCAGCGGGCGACGACGACGAGCCCGGACCCCGCGATCCTGAGCACGCCCTCGTCCGGCGTGACGAGCATCGCCTCGCCGCGGCCGAGCTCGGCCCGGCCGTGCGCGCCCGTGAGCTCGAACGCGCCGTCGACGACGAGCGCGATGGCCGCGCCATCGAGCGGCAGCTCGGCGGCATCCTCGACCCACGCGAGGCCGAACCCGGCGGCGGGGTCGTCAGGACGGAACTCCACCCCGCCGCCGGCGAGCGCGACCGCCGGGAGGCGCGGCTCCTCGGCCGGGCGCGGGTCGAGCACGGCGAGCAGCTCGGGCACGTCGATGTGCTTCGGCGTCAGCCCGCCGCGGATGACGTTGTCCGAGGCCGTCATGAGCTCGATCCCGACGCCGTCGAGATACGCGTGCAGGTTTCCGGCGGGCAGGAAGAGCGCCTCGCCACGGCGCAGGACGACGTGGTGCAGCAGGAGCGAGATGACGATGCCGGGATCGCCGGGGTACTCGCCGGCGAGCCTCGCCTGGACCGGGAACTCGGCCGGGTCGGCGGTCGCCGACGCGCTCACCGCGGCGATCGCGTCGGCGGCGTCGACCCCGCCGCCGAGCAGGCCGGCGATGGCCGCGGGCAGGTCGTCGGCCGACCGCAGCCCGGAGGCGAGCGAGAGCAGGACCTCGGCCGGCCCGTCGCCGAGCGACGGCGGCGCCGCGAGACGGTGCAGCGCAGCCACGGCGTCCTCGACCGGGCGCAGGCCCGCGAGCGCCTCGAAGCGCTCGGAGACGGCGACGACGAGCTCGGGCTTGGGGTACGGATCCTTGTAGTTGCGCTCGCGCGCGTCGACCGGGATGCCGGCGGCCTCCTCGCGCGCGAACCCGGCCGCCGCCTGCGCCGGCGTGGGATGGGCCTGCAGCGACAGCGCCGAGCCCGGCGCGATGACCTTGAGCAGGATGGGCAGTCGGCCGGTGCCCCCGGTGATCGCCGGCACGGCGGCGATCGCGGCGGCGAGGTCGACGGCGCCGCCGACCGCCTCCGGCCGCAGCACGCGCGATGGCGACCCGTGATGCGCGCCGAGCCAGAGCTCGGCCTCCACCGCCTCGGTCGCCGGCCGGCCGAGGAGCGCGGAGATCGCGCCGCGCCGACCCCACGCGTAGTCGCGAGGGTCGTTGTCGATCGGCAGCAGCATGGGGTCCTCCGGAGTCGTGCGGGCGAGCACCAGCATGCCAGGCGGCGACGCCCTAGCCTGGACGCATGGCCGGACCCGAGCGCATCCACCGTCTCCGCGCCGCCGCGCTCGTCGTCGTCCTCGTCTACCTGCTCGCGATCGAGGGCGTGAGCTACCTCGTCGGCGTGCCCGCGACCGCGACGATCGGGGTCGCGTTCGGGCTCGTCGCCGTCGGCGTGCTCGTGCTCCGCCGCGATCGGCGGTGGTGGCGGGGGGTGCCCATCCCGCTCGCGGCGCTCCTCGCGCTCGCCACGATCTCCATCGCGTGGTCGGCCTACCCGGCGGGCACGGCGGTCGGCCTCGCTCGCACGTGGCTCGTCGTCGCCGTCGCCGTCGCGATCGCCGCGGAGTTCGACTGGGGCGAGATCGTCGCCGGCCTCGCGACCGCGCTGCGCGTCGTCATCGTCGGCTCCTGGCTGTTCGAGCTCGTCGTCGCGGTCGTCATCCGCCGACCGGTCGTGCCCCTCGTGCCGCCCGCGGGCGTCGACCCCGCCGAGCTCGGCCCCGACGCCAGGCCGCTGCTGCAGTGGTCGAGGAACGAGCTGTTCGACCTCCTCGGCGACGGCCGCCTCCAGGGCCTCGTCGGCAACGCGACGATCTTCGGCTTCATCGCCGTGCTCGGGCTCATCGTGTTCATCGCCGAGCTCCTGCTCCGCCCGCGCGGCGCGCGCCTCGTGCCCGCGGTGTCGATCGCGCTCGCCGTCGCCTCGCTCCTGGCGACGAAGTCGACGACCTCGCTCGCCGCGCTCGTCGCCACCGCGGTGCTCGTCGGCGCGGTCCTCATCGTCAGACGGCAGGCCCCTGGCCGCCCCCGCCGCATCGCGCGCCTCGCGATCGGCGCCGCGGCCGTCCTGCTCGCCGCCGTCGCGATCCTGCTGCGCGGGCCGCTGCTGGCGGTCCTGGGTCGCAGCGAGGACCTCACCGGCCGACTCGGGATCTGGCGCACCGTGCTCGGTCTCGCGGCCGAGCGCCCCGTCGCCGGGCACGGCTGGATCGGCTACTGGCTGCCGTGGGTGCCGCCGTTCGACGAGCTCGTGAGCCGTCACGGCGTTCGGCAGCTCCAGGCGCACAGCGCCTGGGTCGACGTGTTCCTGCAGCTCGGGGCCATCGGCGTCGTGGTCTTCGCCGTCGTGCTCGTGTCGATGCTGTGGCGCGCCGCGCGCGTCGCCGAGCGCGCACCGGGGCTGCCCGCCCTCGCCGCCGGCATGCTGCCGATCGGCATCGGCGCCGCCCTCGCCGCGCAGACCCTCGTCGAGTCGCGGATCCTCGTCGACTCGGGGCTGGCGCTCCTCGTGCTCGTCGCGATGGCGGGCGCCGGGGGGATCCGCGAGGTGCCGGGGGCGCGACCGCGATGACCGACCGGCCCGCCGAGGCGACCCCCGGGCTGCTCGTCCGGGTCCGCGACGCGCTCCGAGCACCGGACGTCGCCGCCGCCTTCGCCAGGACGGCGGTCGGCGCCGCCGTGTTCGCGGTGCCCATCCGCGCGACGATGGGCGAGACCGGCTGGCTCGCGATCCTCATCGGGCTCGCCCTCCTCGGCGCGGCCGCGCTCGTGGCCCGCGGCCGAGACACGCGCTCGCCGACGATCCTGCCCATCACGGTGTGGATCGTCCTCGGCTGGGCGGCGGTCTCGCTCGCGTGGACACTCACGCCCGGGGCGACCGTCGTCGGACTCATCGAGTTCGGCGCGCTCGGTCTCGTCGGGATCGCGCTCGCGACGGTCCGCGACCAGGTGCAGCTGCTGCGCACCGTCGCCGACGTGCTGCGACTCGCGCTCGGCGTCTCGCTCGCCCTCGAGGTGCTCTCGGGCGTCATCCTCGACACGCCGTTCGAGTTCCTCGGCATCGAGGGCCGCATCGCCGAGTTCGGGCCCATCCAGGGGGTGGCCGGCGCCTCCGATCGACTCGGTGTCCTCGCCGTGATCGCGATCGCGACGTTCGGCGTCGAGTGGTTCACGCGCGCCGTCACGCGCGAGGTGTCGATCACCTCCGTCGTCCTCGCCGCGATCGTGCTCGCCTTCACCCGATCGGGCGTCGCGCTCATCGTCATCGTCGTCTGCGGTGTCGCCGCGCTCCTGCTCGTCGGCCTGCGACGCGTCGGCGCCCCGACCAGACGGATCATGCAGTGGACGATCGCCGGCGCACTCGGCGCGGCGGCCGCCATCGCGTGGATCGCCAGGCGCCCGCTCATCAACGCCCTCGACTCGTCGAGCACCAACCGCGACCTCGTCGACCTCTGGCAGTCGACCTGGTCGATCGCCGGACTCCGGCCCGTCGCCGGATGGGGGTGGGTCGGCGCGTGGGATGCCTCGCTGCCGCCCTACCGCTACATCGCGGCGATGGTGCCAGGGTCGCCAGGGTCTGCCGCGAACGCCCCGCTCGACGTGCTCCTCCAGCTCGGGCTCGTCGGCCTCGTCGCCGTCGGCGCGATGGCGGGACTCGCCCTCGTCCGGACCTGGCGGCTCGCCTCCGACGCGAAGCCCGTGGTCGCGGTCTGGCCGGCCCTCGTGCTCGCCGCCCTCGGCGCGGCCTCGCTCGCCGAGTCCCTCGTCCTCGTGGACTGGGGATGGCTGCTGCTCGTGATCGGCGCGGGGATCGGGTCGCGGCGCGGCGGGCTCGGCCGAGCCGCCAACCCCCGGGAGCGTTGAAGGGACTCAGCGCGTCGCGCTCGGCCCGGTCGCGATGGCCGAGGCAACGATCTCGTCGAGACCGTGCCGCGCAGCCCAGCCCAGTTCACTTCTAATGCGCGAGACATCCGCGACGACGGTGGCCGAGTCACCCGCGCGGCGCGGCAGCACCTCCGGTCTCACCTCAGCACCAGTAGCGGCGATCACGGCATCGATCACCTCCGCCACGGACGACCCTCCGCCCGAGCCAACATTGAACACGCGGTGCCCACCGTCAGGTGCGTCGAGAGCGTCGACAGCCTCCAGATGCGCCGCGACCACGTCATCGATGTGTACGAAGTCGCGAACGCATGTGCCATCCGCGGTCGGGTAGTCGTCCCCAAAGATCTGCGGCCGGCCACCCGTCGCCAGCTGCCGGAGCACCTGGGGCACAAGATTCATCGCATCAGGCTCGGCAAGCACGATCTCGTTCGCGCCCGCAACATTGAAGTAGCGGAGGCTGATGGCCCGCAAGCCGTCGGCGCGCGAAGCCGCGGACACGAGCTCCTCCGCCGCCAACTTGCTCCAGCCATACGGCGAGATCGGACGCGTGGGCGAATCCTCGGAGACGACTCCGTCGACGTCTCCATAGACGGCAGCCGTCGAGGAGAACACGAGACCGTGGCAACCGGCATCCCGCATCGAGGCCAACAGCATGGCTGTCGCGCCGATGTTCGCCAGCGCATACTCCGCCGGGCGGTGCATCGACTCGTCCACCCGTTTCTTCGCGGCAAGGTGAACGACAGCATCGATTCTCTCGGTGGCGATCAGGGTCGTGAGGCGCGCCTGCTCGTCGACCCGCCGGAGGTCGAGGTCGACAACGCGGACGCCCGGGATACGGTCGATCCGGCCAGTCGAGAAGTTGTCAACGACGACGACCTCATCGTCTCGCTTGCGAAGAGCGAGCACGGTGTGCGCTCCGATGTACCCGGCTCCCCCAGTGACGAGCACCCGCATGGTAGGACCTTTCGTGCTCGGCCCCTCAGGACAGCTTGGTGAAGATGTTCCATCCCCAGCCTACGACGCGTCCGCTACCCCTCCAACCGCCAGTACCGTTGCCCGAATGGAGGACGAGTTCACCGCTTGCGGTTCTGGCGAGCAGGTCGGGCTTCCCGTCACCATCGAAGTCGCCAGGGCTGAAAATCTCGACATAGCCACCCCATCCGACCCCGATCTGGTGAGGGTTGTTCCACCACCCGGCGCCGGTCCCGGGATAGACAAGCAGGTCGCCGGTCGCCGTGCGCGCGAGAATATCGGCCACGCCATCGCCGTCCCAGTCGCCGGCACCGAGCACCGCAGTCATCCCGCCCCAACCGTTCCCGGCGACGTAGCCACCGAGCCAGCCACCCCGGCCGTCGCCGGGATGCAGCCACAGCGCGCCGTTCACGTCCCTTGCCGCGATGTCCGGTGTCCCATCGCCGTTCGCGTCGCCAACCGAGATCACGAGATCGAAGGCACTCCAGCCCCACCCGATGACCTTGCCGGGCCCGATTCCTCCGCCAGCAAGGATGGTGTGCAGCTGCAGAGTTCCGTCGTCCTTGAGCGCCATGAGGTCGTCACGACCGTCGCCGTCGAAATCACCAACGCCGAGCACTTGTCTGACGCCAGCCCAGCCCTGCAGAACCGGACCGCCGTTAATCCACGATCCCGCGCCGTTCCCGGTGTGCACAAAGAGCTGACCGGTTCCGTCCAGCGCCAGCACATCGCGCGCACCATCACCATTGACGTCCCCCGCGCCGGCCTGAGCCACCCACCGTCTCGTGGCAGTCGGGCCACCGACGAGGAGCTGCACGTAGCCGGCCCAGCCATGTCCGATCTGCGTGACGGTCGCGGTGTACCCGTTGCCAGCTCCCGCGTAGAGCCATAGCCTTCCAGCCGCATCACGCGCGAGGAGGTCGACGCGGCCGTCGCCGTTGAAGTCACCCGGCGACACCACTGCGGTCATGCCCCCCCACCCGGTTCCCACCTGCTTCGAAACGTAGGTCCACCCGCCGCGACCATTGCCTTGGTAGACGAAGAGGCGGCCTGCGGCGTCGCGCGCGACGACGTCCGGTCGACCGTCCCCGTCGTAGTCACCGGGCGCGATAATCGCGGTCATCCCTTCCCAGCCGTTTCCGATCCGCAGCGCTGGCTTGAACACAGCCCGCCCCATGTTGGCGTGGAACCACAGGTCGCCCGCCGCGTCGATGGAGAAGAGATCCGGTGTGCCGTCTCCGTTCCAGTCCCCGGCGGAGTACACCTTCGTCGTCGCTGGCCACCCCGTTGAGAGAACTCGACCGGCGGCATATGCTCTCCTCCCGTCAGATGGGAACAGCAGCATCTCGCCGGCGCTATCGATCCCGATCACATCGCGGTGGCCGTCACCGTCGAGATCGCCCACGCCCGCGACATTGCGTAGCCCATCCCAGATTGACCCAACGGAGACCGGGGTAACCCAAGACCCGCGTTGATCGCCAGAGTGGATGGTCCCGACTCCGCTCGCGTCGATCCCTATGACATGAGGACCGGTGTCCATCTGAAACGACGGAACCTGGGTCGATCCGAACCAACTCGTGTAGTAGTCCCAGAAGTTCCGATTGCCATACGAGGAGCATGAGTCGCCTACCCCGCCGATGTTCGCAAGCGAAGCGGCATTCGGCTGATACGGCGTGTAGTTATAGAGCGCGGCGGTCGCATAGTTCTGAATATAGATGTTCGTACCGCCGCACGAATCAGTTGGGTGATACTCAATGAAATGAAGACCGGGCTGGCGAGCGAATGCTCCTGCCATGTAGGTCTTGAGTTGCGTCGTTCCTGAGATGATCTGCGTCGCGAGTCCGGCATAGGCATCGTCGCAGGGCGCCGTGTCGGGACAGGCCATTCCCATGGCGGCGCGAATCGCCCAATCAGTCGGCGCGCGGCTGGTGACCAGTCCTTGTTCCTTCTGCAAGGTAACGAGAATGACCTTCGCAGAAATGCCACATGCCACCTGGACGCGATAAATGAGCTCAGAAACCCGCATCGTCCCACCTGCGATCGAACTGCAGATGAGGTTGCCGGTGCGGTGCGAGTAGTTCGCAGGCACCGTGGTGACAGGCACGTCGGCGACATTAAGACAGCGGTCGTTCTGGCACGACCCGATCGAGAAGTCAAGGAACGACTGGATCTGCGAGGAGGACATTGCGTTGCCGTCGTAGAAGAGCGCGTCTGAGATGATGTTGCCCGGGTCGAACCCGGTTGCAGCAGCGGCAGGCGCGGGCATGACCACCTGGCCCCCCAGCAGACCGACGCCCAGCGCGAGTGCGGTGACCGCCGACAGGACGGCTCGTTTCGTCGCGTTCACAGTCGCCCGCCCTTCAGAGCCGATTCGCGAGATCTGCCTTCCCGATTGTATCCGCGAGCACCATGGCGACCATGCAGGAACACGCACGTCACCGGGCCGCACCGTCCCGCCTGCAGGGTTCATGCGCGCAAGACGATAACATGGTTCGGGCCGCGAACAGCGGCCTCATCCGCGATAGGAAGCCTCCATGACCTCTGGTGTCCCCGTCGTCCATGCCACCGCCGACGTCGCTGAGTCCGCCGTGATCGGATCGGGCTCAAAGATCTGGCACTACGCGCAGGTACGCGAGGACGCGGTGCTCGGCGAGGGCTGCATCGTCGGTCGAGGCGCGTACATCGGCAGCGGCGTCGTTATGGGCGACGCGTGCAAGGTGCAGAACTACGCCCTCGTCTACGAGCCAGCGACGCTCGGTAGCGGCGTGTTCATCGGCCCGGCTGTAGTCCTGACAAACGATCACTTCCCCCGCGCGATCAACCCTGACGGGTCGTTGAAGTCGGCCCATGACTGGGCGCCGGTCGGCGTGGACATTGCAGAAGGCGCGTCGATCGGCGCGCATGCGACGTGCGTGGCTCCGGTGCGCATTGGCCGTTGGGCACTCGTCGGCTCCGGTTCCGTCGTCGTGCGCGACGTGCCAGAGTTCGCGATCGTCGTCGGCAACCCTGCCCGCCGCGTCGGCTGGGTCGGTCGAGCCGGGCAGCCGCTGGTTGATGTCGGCGACGGACTCTGGCGCTGCCCCATCGACGGATCGAACTACCGTCAGATCGACACGAACACCCTCATCGAAATGGAGATGGCATCATGATTCCCGCAGCCAAGCCAGAAGTCGGCGTCGACGAGGCCGCAGCAGCGCACCGCGTCGTCATGAGCGGCATGCTCGCGCAGGGCCCGGAGGTCGCCGCATTCGAGCGGGAGTTCTCGGAGCAGGTGGTCCCCGGCACTCAGAGCGTCGCGGTGAACTCAGGAACCTCCGCTCTCCACATGGCGTTCGTCGCAGCCGGCGTCGGCCCTGGCGACGAGGTCATCATCCCCTCGTTCAGCTTCGCCGCAACCGCCAATGCCGTGGGCCTTGTCGGCGCAACGCCGGTCTTCGTCGACATCGAGCCGGACACCTTCTGCATCTCACCCGCCGCCGTCGAAGCCGCCATCACCGAGCGGACCCGCGCCGTCATGCCGGTGCACCTTTATGGGCACCCAGCCGATTTGCCCGCCATTGCCACGATCGCAGATCGCCATGGACTGCTCCTCTTCGAGGATGCAGCGCAGGCGCATGGCGCCGCGGTCGACGGCGTGAGCGTCGGGTCGTGGGGCATCGCGGGTTCGTTCTCGTTCTACCCCACGAAGAACATGACCAGCGGCGAAGGGGGCATCGTCACGACGAAGGACGATCAGTTCGCGCGGGCCGTCCGGGTGCTGCGCAACCAGGGCATGGAGCGCCGATATGAGAACGAGGTCATTGGTTTCAACACTCGCATGACCGACATCCACGCCGCCATCGGCCGAGTGCAGCTCGGCAAGCTCACGACGTGGACAGCGAAGCGCCAGGCGAACGCGGCGTTCCTCAACGCGAACCTGAAGGGCGTCATCACCCCGATCGAGCGCGAGAACTCGACGCACGTGTGGCATCAGTACACAATTCGCGTCGTCGACCAGGACCGCGATGCCTTCGCCGCGGCCCTCGCCGATCGAGGCGTCGGTAGCGGCATCTACTACCCGACGCCGATTCACCGCCTGCCGTCGTTCGGGCTCTCCCTCGACCTGCCGGAGACCGAGCGCGCGGCTGCGGAGGTGCTCTCGCTGCCGGTGTATCCGAGCCTCACCGACGATGAACTCGGCACCATCGTCGAGGCCGTGAACGCTGTGGCGAAGGCTGGTGCCTGATGACGGCGCTCCGCGCAGGTCTCCTCGGCCTCGGGGTGATGGGCCGCAACCACGCGAGAGTGCTCGCCGGGCTCGACGGCGTCGACCTCGTCGGCGTCTTCGACCCAGCGCCCGGTGTCCCACAGACCGTGGAGGGACGCCCCGTCGTCTCGGAGCTCGATGAGCTCCTCGCGCTCGGGCTCGACTACGCCGTTGTCGCAGCGCCAACTGTCTACCACCTCGACCTCGGCACGCGGCTAGCGGAGGCAGGAGTGCACGCGCTTATCGAGAAGCCAGTCGCATCGACCGCTGAAGCAGCGGAGTCGCTGCGCGACCTGTTTGGCGCAAGAGGTCTGATCGGTGGCGTCGGCCATATCGAGCGGTTCAATCCCGCCGTGCTGGAGGCGCGGCGACGCATCGCCGATGGCCTCATTGGCGAGATATACCAGGTATCAACCCGACGCCAGGGACCATTCCCGGGGCGCATCGCGGATGTGGGCGTGATCAAGGACCTCGCATCACATGACATCGACCTCACCGCCTGGGTCACTCAGCAGCGCTACTCGTCGGTGAGTGCGCGGATCACGCACCGTAGCGGTCGGGACCACGAGGACATGGTGCTCGCGATCGGCACGTTGGAGCGGGGCACGATCGTGTCGCATCAAGTGAACTGGCTCACCCCATTCAAAGAGCGCACCACGCTGATCACCGGTGAATCCGGGGCGCTCATGATTGACACGCTCACTGCCGACCTGACGCACTTCGTCAATGGCGTCGAGGGCGACTCGTGGTCGGGAATCGCGGCGTTCCGCGGCGTGGCCGAGGGGGATGTGACCCGGTTCGCCCTCAACAAGCGCGAACCGCTTCGCTCAGAGCACGAAGCGTTCCGTGACGCCGTACTCTCGGGCAGGACCAGCGGGATCGTGACCCTCTCCGAGGGCGCCGATGTTGTGAGGATCGCTGAGGCGCTCGTCACCGACGGTCTCGCAAACCAGATTCGACGCGAGTGAAGATCGACGCCCCGACGGGGCCAGGGTTCTCGTTCGCCGACTACTCCGCGGCGCTTCGCGGCTTCCTGATTGACGGGTACGCCGTGACGTCGTTCACCGAGTACCTCGCCTCACCGACCGACCGCCATGTGATCCTCAGACACGACATCGACAACAGCATCGACCAAGCCATCCGCATTGCGCGGCTCGACGCAGAGGCGGGATGCAGCTCGACGATCTTCCTCCGGGTACATGCGCGGGGCTACAACATCCTTAGCCTGCCCTCGATGCAGCTCATCCGCGAGTTCGAGGATCTCGGGCACGAAGTTGGGCTGCATCTCGAAGGCGGGTTGTACGAGCTCATCGGAGGCGACCAGGTAGGCTGGGCGGATCGACAGCGCACCGCACTCGAATTCGCACTCGGGCACCCAATCCGAGGATTTAGCATGCATGAGCCGGCACGTCTCGGAGGCACCGACTTCGCCGAAGCGATGCTCGAGCGATGGGCTCCCGACGTTGACTACCACTCGTACGAGGACCGCTTCACGACGCCAAACATGAAGTACCTTAGTGACAGTTCCGGACGCTGGCGTGAGGGGCATTTCGGCGAGTGGATCGGCCGCGAACCGCTGTTCCAGGTGCTGACGCACCCCTTCTGGTGGTTTGATCGAAATCCGGCCGAGAACTACTGAGCCTCGCGCGGCACGCGCCGGGCGGGATTGCCGAACCACGTTTCACCATCGGCGACATCGCGCGTGACGACGGCGCCGATGCCGACCATCGCGTCGGCACCGACTGCAACACCGTTGAGCACCGACGCGTTCGGCCCGATCCAACTGCGATCGCCGACGCGCACACTCCCGGCGAGTTCGGCGTTGCCCACGATGATCGCACGCTCGCCGATGCGGACGTTGTGAGCGACATGAACATGGTCATCGACCTTCGTGTGCGCTCCGATCATCGTCGGCGTGATGGTGCCGGCGCACACAGTCGAGAAGGACCCGATCTCGACCTGATCGCCGAGCACGACACCGCCGAGGTGCGGGATGCGAACTGGATCGCCGGCGGCGTCTTGATCGATACCGAGCCCCTCCTCGCCGAGCACGGCGTGACTCTTGATCAGGCAGCCGCGACCGATCGTTACATCGTCACCGACGACGACGTGGGCACGCAGAACGGTGCCCTCGCCGACGATGGCGCGGGCACCGATCACCGAGAACGGACCGATGCTCGCGGACTCGGCGATGGTCGCCGCCTGGTCGACGATCGCCGTCGGATGGACACCCGGGGTCGCCCTCGGCGCGAAATGCTCTCGGACTGCGACCGCGAACGCACCTCGCGGATGCTCGACCTCGATCACCGTCGCACCATCCACATCGAGAGTCGAATTGAGCGGAACGAGCACGACCGCGCCGACCTTGAGGGCGGCCACCAGCGCGTCGGTGGCGCTGGTCGGGTCGACACAGAAGGTGAGCGCACCGTCCCTCGGCTCCGACAGGGGTGAGATTCCGTCGACGCGGCGATCAGGCCCCTGGTGCGCCGCGCGGAGGCCCGCGGCGATGGTCATGGACGTGGTGGCGACGGGAAGCGTCATAGTCTGGCAGTTCCTTCAGCTGGGCGATGGTGGCGCGGCGAGCATCACCGCGACGGCCGCCGCCGCGGACAACGTGTGGGATATCGAGACCAGCACGCGGCCGTCGAGCTCACGCCACCCCTCGGGGAAGGCGGGCCGAGGCGCACCTGATGAGTCACGCAGGATCCGAACTTCGCGAAGACTCAGCGCAGCCGACGATGAGACTGCCTTGACCACGGCCTCCTTCGCGCACCACGTCCCGGCGAGCCGCCGAGCACGGTCATCGCCGTCGCCGGCGTGCTCGAGCTCGACCGAGGTGAAGAGCGCGTCGAGCCGCAGACTGGGGTCGAGCCACCTCGCGACGTCTTCGACATCGACCCCGATCCCGACGATCCCTCGATTGGCGAGGGATAGGCCCCCGATCGCGCCGTCGACCACGTCACGCATCGTCCCGACCGGAGTCGATGTAGACCCGTCGCGTGAATGACTGAAGCAGGTCGTAGCCATCCCAATACCGATTGAACGTGAGCGCGTCCCCGACGGGTACGAACCTGTCGATGCCAGCTCCGAGCAAGACGTCGGCGAGCAATGAGAGCCGGGTCGCGTCGAACCCGAAGTGACTCAGAGTCTGGTGGCGCCGCGTGATGAACGGCAGGAGATCGACGAGATCATCGACGCGCGCGGTGTGGAAGGTGCCAGCCCCGGGAAAGGTCACCGGGAGCGGGCCGAGGTGCCGGTCGTCGATCACGAGCACCTGGCTTCCGATCGCCTGGACCCGTATCGCTTCACCGGTGATCGCGAGTCCGTATCCGTCGGTGAGTTTCGCGATCGCGGTGCCGGGCTCAACGATGAGCCCCTTGCGCTTCGTCACGCTGTGCAGCGCGGGGAAGAACCGGTCGGCAGCCGTCCGTGCGACACGTTCGGCGCCAACCCAAATCACCGATCGGGGGCTCGAGCACCCGAGCTGATTGAACCAGTAGGCGTCATTGTAGAACCGCTCAGCGAGGGCTGCCAGCTCGACCTCATCGAGCATCGCGACCTGCTCGGCATCGAACACGGCGAGCGAGACACGATCCGGGAACGTCAGGTCGCTAGCGTGCGGCGGGAGGGGGGATCGACGGATCGTGGCGACTGTGGCGTCGCCACCCCAGATCACGCGGAGGTCGCACGCCGCCGACAGGGCCGATGTGATGGTCTCATCGTGACCGTATCGAACCATCGCCGTCGAGGAGGCGACAGCGGAGAATCTCTCCTCGCGCAGTATATCGACGATCACGCCGACGATGAGGTCGGTCTGGTCGGTCGATCGACTGGAGAGCCGAACAATGCATCGGTTCCCTGTCAGGAGCGAGAGGAGCCAGGAGTAGATGAAGATCGTGTCAACGTTGGCAGGCGGCACGTGGAGCACAATCCCACGTGGCATGAGTCGGGTACGCCCGGTGGCGAGCGAGGCGAAATCGGCGCCGAGCCGGGTCACCTCGGCGCGCCGCATCCAGAACGCAAGCGCCTGCAGTTCGGCGTAACCGCGTGCCGCTCGACTAAGCCGTAGCGCGAACTCCGCGACAAAATCGATGAGGATCGGGTCGAACGGTCGGAGGCGCTCGGCAGAGACGATCGACGCCACGATCTCCTCGACCGGGCGCAGGCCATGCGCCGGGACGCGGACGTCAACAACAGAGCTCACGCCGAAGCTCCCTCAACCTCAGCAGCGTGCGTATCGCTGCAGCCGCGAAGCTCGGTCTTCGGCACGCGGCCGAGCACCTCGAGGCGCCGGCCTGACCATCCCGTCGATGGGTCGGCAATGCCGTGGACGATACCGCGATCCTCAGTGAGTATCGAATGGCCCGGGTAGCTCAGCGGGAGGGCGCTCAGCACCTGGATGACCCCCGGCTCGCCATTGGGCAGGACCCGCCAAGTGTCCGGATCGCGAATGAGCACGTCAGCCGCGTTCGGGGGGCGCAGCGTGCCGTCGTCGGCCTCAAGGAACACCGTGCCGACCTGTTCCACCATTCCGTAGAAGTTGTGTATACGCCGGAGACCAGTCTCGCGCCCGAAAGCCGCGCGGAACTCGGCATTTCCGACAGCCTCATCCTGGAGCTTTTTCCAACCACCCGAGTGGATAAGCACCCCATCTGAGAGGTCGATACCTCGCCCCACGATCTGTTGAAAGAAGTACTTCCACACCATGTAAGTGAAGCCGAACAAAAGGATCGGCGAGCCGCGGTGAAGATGAAGGAACTCGCGTAGCCCCGCCTCATCAAGTTGCATGTCGTCGTCGAGCGCGTAGAAGTGTCGGCGCCCGTACGACAGCATCCCCAGCACTCCGGCACCGCGAGCGCTGAACTGCTTGCGGTCTTTCACCACGTTGGCCGTGTCGATCACGATCATTGGCAACCGCGACGGGCCGAGCACGTGGGTCATGATCTTCGCGAGTGTCGTTGACTGCCTCGCGGCGGTCGCACGATCGAGCACGATCCGGCTCACCCGCTGGCCCGTCGTGCCGCTCGAAGTCATCGTCTTGAACACCTCGTCGTCGCCAATGCTACGCAGTAGATGGTGTTTGAACACGTTGACGGGGAGGAATGGCACACGCTCGAGACCGTCGCCCGACGGGACAGAAATCGCATCGAGCACCCGTGCGTACTCGGCGTTGCGCACACGATGGTGCTCCGTGAGACCGTCGAGCGCCTCGAGCAGGAGCAGTTCCTTCTCAGCCTGCGGTATCGAGAACTGCGGCCGCGCGGTGAGCTGGTCGTAGCTCATGTCGGCACCTCACCATGGCGGGCGGTGAGTTCGCGGTAGTCGACCTTGCCGCTCGACATGAGGGGGAACTCGGCCTCACGATGCATCACAACTGCGCCGATCGGCACCTTGAGTTCCCGGGAGAGCGCCTTCCGCGCCGCCGCGACGGCGTCGTCGTCAGGATTCTGGTGATGCACGTGGAGCTTCTCCGCACCACCGACTGCGGCGACCGGCCCAAGAGCGGCTACGTGAGCCTCGACTTCGTCGAGGCTCACTCGGCTGCCGAAGAGCTTCGCGATGCGCTTGATCCGACCAGTAATAAAGAGGAAGCCCTCGTCATCGAGGTGGCCGACATCACCGGTGCGCAACACCCCGTTCATGTCATCGCGACCGTGGAGTTCCTCGCGGCTCGTCGCGTAGCCGAGCATCACGTTCGGCCCGGTGTAGATGACCTCTCCGCTCGTGCCCGCGGGCAGCGCCGAGTCAACTTCGTCGATATGGAGACGGCCGCTAGACATCGCGATGCCAGCGGAGCCGAGCTTCTCACCGAGACGGTCCACGGGCAGGCAAGCGATACGAGGCCCGGCCTCCGTCTGACCGTACATGATGGCGAGACCGACGCCGGCCGCCGAGAACGACTCGTGGAAACGCCGAGTGCTGTCAAGGTCGAGCTTGCCACCGGCCTGCGTAATCAGGCGCACACTCGGCACCATCGCCGGGGTGAACCGAAGCCGTGAAAGCATGGCGAAGGTGTACGGGACCCCGGCAAAGTTGGTGACGGCGTAGTCGTTGACCGCCGACCAGAATGCCGGATCGACGACGCTCGCCGCGGACACGACGACGCTCGCCCCGGCCGCGAGGTGCGAGTTGAGCACCGAGAGGCCGTAGCTGTAGTGGAGGGGCATGCTCGTGATCGCCCGGTCCTCGCTCGTGATGCCGAGACTGTCGATGATGTCGAGCGTGTTGACCGAAATGCTCCGGTCGGTCAGCCGCACCATGCGGGGGCTGCCGGTGCTGCCCGACGTCGACAGCAGAATGGCGAGGTCCGGATGCACGGGGGGCTGGTGCTCCGCGTCGTCGCGCTCGAGCACCCGATCGACGGTGCGGTGGTAGCCGTCGAGATCGCCCTCGGCGCCGAGGACGAGGTCGGGACGGTAGTCGCGGAGGATGCCATCGCGAGCGACACGATCCATCGCAGCGTCGAGCGGCATCACGGCGAGTCCGGCCTCGAGTGCGGCGAGATAGTCGATGACCGTGGCAACGGAGTTGGTGCAGGAAAGCAATGCGACACCGTCGGTGCGACCGAGCTCGGCTGCCCTTGCCGTGACGGCCGCCGAGAGCGCGTCGTAGTCGAGTTGATCGCCGGATGCGGCGTCGATGAGTGCGACCGCCGAACCGGAGCGCCCGAGGAACGGGAGTCGCATCAGATCAGCATCCCCCCGTCGACGCCGATGACCTGGCCGGTCACGTACGTCGACAGATCGCTTGCGAGGAACAGCACCGCGTTCGCGATGTCATCGACCGAGCCGATCCGGCCCATCGCGATCGAGGCTACGCGCTCCGCGAAGACCTCGGAGGGGATCGAGTTCGCCATGTCGGTGTCGATGAACCCCGGCGCGATAGCGTTCACGCGAACGCCGGCCGGCGCAAGCTCCTTTGCCGCCGACTTTGTCAGCCCGATGACGGCAGCCTTCGATGACGAGTACACGATCTGACCCCGATTGCCGACCACACCGATGATCGACGTGAGATTGACAATCGAGCCCCCGCCCGCTCGACGCATGAGACGCGCCGCTCCCTGAGTGAGCTGGATGGGTGCGATCGTGTTAACGGCGATCGTGCGCGCGATCGCGTCATCGGTGACCATGCCGATGAGCGCGTCATCGAGCACCCCGGCGTTGTTGACAAGCACGTCAAGTCGCCGGTGCGCCTCGAACACCTCGCGAGTGAGACGCTGGACATCGTCGGACACGACGAGGTCGGCGACGACACCTGTGTGTGCACCGCTACGTATTTCCCGGAGGTCGGCGAGTCGCTCCGCCACCGCCAACTCGGACCGACCGTGGATCACGACCGTCGCGCCGTGCTCGGCGAGGAGGCCGGCGCACCGCCAACCGATGCCGCGCGTCGAACCGGTCACGAGTGCGACTCGGCCAGTCAGGTCGAGCACGCTCAAGCGGTCGCCCCGTACCGGACGACGATCTCTTCAGCGGCCGCGAAGCTGTTCAGGCCGAGCACATCCTCAGTCTCGAGCATGATGCCGAAGGCGTCCTCGATCTCGGCGACGAGCTGCATATGTGCAACGGAGTCCCACTCCTCGATGCCGCGGTACTGCAGCGACCCAAAATCGCTGTCCTCGGGGATGCCGAGGCCCGCGATGAAGGCGGCCTTCAGGGTGCTCTGGATGCTACTCACGTCTGTGCAATCCGATCTTTGTACGGCGCGGACCACACCGCGTGGCAACGCCGGTACGATGATACCTGCTGAGTGGTGAGTGGGTCCGGTTGCGGGCTTCCTCAGCGACACAGTGATACCCTCGCGACGGTGAAACGCATCTGGCCAGCACTAGTCCACCTGCTGGAACTGCTACCACGCGGCGCATCGCGTTTCTTCGTCGGCTACGTTGTCGTCACCTGCTCCATGACAGTGCTCGACGTGGTTGCGATGTCGTTGCTCGCGCTCGTCATCCCAGCCGCGCTCATTGGGTCAGACGTGCGACTGCCTGTCTTCGGAACCTTCCCCGCCGACCAGGCGCCGGTCTTCATCCTCATCGCGTGCGCGCTCATCGTGCTGAAGAGCTCGCTCACGTTGCTCATGCATTGGGTCTCGACCCGCCGTTTCGCCCACTACGAACTCGAAACGGGACGCCGGCTCTTCCGCGCCTACGTCAACTCAAGCTGGGAGGAGCGATCCAAACGAACGGTGGCTGAGATCACTCGCATCTCCGACGGCGGGATCGGCGCCGCAGTCGCTGGGTTCATCGTTCCGATTACCCTCATTCCTGCCGCCGTGACAACGTTCGTCCTGGTGCTCGTCGTGCTCATCGTCAACGACCCGCTGACCGCACTCATCGCGTTCATATACCTCGGGGGGATTGCCGCACTCGTGAACTTGATCGTGACAAAGCGAGCGCTCGCGGCCGGTCAGATCAACCGCGACTACTCATACATGACCGCGAACCTCATGACCGAGATGGTTGATGCCCTCAAGGAGCTAAGTCTGCGCGGCCGCCTCCCCCAGATGGTCGACTTGGTGACGTCGTACCGCCAGAGGTCGGTCAACGCGCGTCGGGTGGGCTCATTCCTCGGCATCATGTCGACGTTCGCGTTCGAGATCGGTCTGATCGGAGGCGTGATTATCATCGGCGCCACGTCCTACATCACGTCGGGGCTCGCCGGCGCGGCCGCATCGGTCGCCCTGTTCGCCGCGACAGGGTTCCGGCTCATTCCTGCCATCAACTCGATCCACGCGGGGATCGTGCAGGCCAATGCGACACTTCCAATCGTCAACGACGTGCTCGTCGACCTCGTCAGCGCCGAGCGAAGTGCGGACTCCACGGCCGTGCTCGTTGATACCACCGTGTTGCCGGAGCCACCCAGGACGCTGACCCTCACCGATGTAGGATTCCGTTACCCCGGCGCCTCCGTTGACGTCCTGCGCGGACTCGATCTGCAGATCCCGTTCGGCTCCTCGCTTGGGATCGTCGGCCCGTCCGGGGCCGGCAAATCGACCCTCATCGACCTTCTCCTCGGGCTGTCGATCCCGACAGACGGCTCCATCGATATCGACGACCTTCCACTGCGCGAAGTACTCAACGGATGGCGCGCCCGAGTCGGGTATGTTCCGCAGCGGGTCGCGCTCTTCGACGGCACGATCGCCCAGAACGTCGCGCTCACCTGGGAGGAGGACTTCGACTCAGATCGGGTCGTCCAGGCGCTGGAACGCGCTCAGCTGTCCGACCTCGTCGGCAGCCGCTCGTCCGGCATCAACGAGCGCATCGGTGAGCGCGGGGTATCCCTCTCCGGCGGCCAGCAGCAGCGACTCGGCATCGCCAGGGCTCTCTATTCCGACCCGCTTGTGCTGGTGCTCGACGAGGCGACGAGCTCGCTCGACACGAAGACGGAAGACTCGGTCACCCAGGCGATCCGTGGTCTCCTCGGCGAGCTCACACTGATCTCCGTCGCGCACCGACTCTCGACGATCAAGGACTACGACCGCATCTGCTATCTCGATGAGGGACGGATCCTCGGACAGGGCACGTTTGCCGAGGTGGCACGGTCGGTCCCTAGGTTCGGCGAGCAGGTGGCACTGGCCGGGCTCTCGTCCGCGGTCGACCGCGCGCCATGATCGCGCGGCTCCGTGCGGTGGCCTCCGACCGGAATCGGTGGCCTCGTCTCCTCAATCGAATCGTCGACCGGATCGCCGAGCGCCCAATGGGCACAATGGGCCGGATCGCCGCGCTACGCTTCGGTCGCCCCGTCATCGGGTTCCCGACATCGGAGTTCGGCGGAGGAGCGATCCGCCTGCTCATCGCCCCCGTGAACTACTCGGCGCAGGCGACGGCATGGGCAGCCGCGGCGCGCGAACACCTCGGCGTCGTCGCCGTGAACATGGCGATCGAGGTACCGGGCGGTTTCGATTTCCCAGCGGATCTGTTGGTGCCGCAGGCGACCTATCACAATGACCGCGATTGGCAGCGGCGTCAGTTCGAGGCAGCCGCATCCGGTGCCACCCACGTGCTGATCGAGGCACAGGAGCCCCCGTTCGGTCGGTTCCTGGACCGTGACGTTGCTCGGCAGGCGGCGGCACTCCTCGATCGCGGTGTCAACGTCGCGTACATCGCCCACGGAACAGATGTTCGCCTGCCGAGTCGGCACGTGCAGCGCACCCCGTGGTCGCACTATGGCGCTCCCGGTGTCTATGTCCCTCGACTTGAGCACGTCGCCGCTAAGAACGTTCGCTTCCTAGAGAGCTCGGGCCGACCTACCTTCGTCTCGACGCCCGACCTCCTCGTGGATCTCCCTTGGGCCCGGTGGTGCCCGGTTGTGGTCGATGTGGAGCGATGGCGCCGCGATCGCCCCGACCGTAGCGCGTCGAGCCGAGACCTACTCCGGGTTGCCCACACCCCGAGTGTCGCGGCGCTCAAGGGTACGAATCTCATCGAGCCTGCGATGCTGCGGCTCCACGAGGCGGGCCGCATTTGCTGGCATCGAGCGAGCGGCATCCCATCGCGCGCGATGCCTGAGTTGTTCGCCCGCACAGACGTGCTACTCGACCAGTTCCGAGCCGGCTCCTACGGCGTTGCCGCTGTTGAGGCGATGGCGTCCGGCTGCGTCGTGGTCGGTCACGTACTCCCCGACACTCGGGCCGCCGTGCTCGAGGCGACCGGACTCGAGCTCCCGATCATTGAGGCCACCCCTGATACGCTCGAGGCCGTGATCCATCGCCTCGCAGAGCACCCCGAGGAGATCGACGACCTCCGTCGACGAGGTGTCGACTTCGTACGGGCCGTCCATGACGGTCGGCGCAGCGCTGCGGTGCTCGGCACCTGGCTCGGCATCGAGGCGGTCGCGTAGTGCACCCCATGGTCAAGCGGACCTGGCTCTCGGTGCCTCGTCCGGTCCGCGACGCAGTCGCGTCGACGATCGATCGGGCGCAGGGCGTCACGATACCTCCGCCGCCGGTTCCGCCGCCGACCGAGTACCGCATCTTCTTCGGGCCTGTGAACTACGCGGGCCAGGCAACAAGATGGGCACGGGCCCTCGAGACGGATCCACGCGTCTCGGCACGTAGCATGGTGTCGCTCGACAACAATCCCTTTGGGTACGCCGTCGACTACACCGTGCCCTGGCGCACGATGGAGCACTCACATCGCTGGCATCGAGCAATGCTCTCAGCGCTTCGCGACCACTATACGCACGTTGTCGTGGAGGCCGTCGTCCCCATCATCGGCGGCATGTATGGGGGCGTTGAAGGCGGAGACATTCGGCGGCAGATCGATGCGATCCGCGATGCGGGCGTCGAGGTCTGGATGCTCGGCCACGGCACCGACGTCCGTCTGCCGAGCCGGCACCGTCAGCTCGAACCGTGGTCCCACTACCGGGATGACGAATGGACGCCGTTCGACCTCATCGAGCGCATCACACAGGAGAACCTGCGCGTCATCGAGGACGTCGGCGCGCCGACCTTCGTCTCGACGCCCGGGCTGCTGCTCGACCTGCCGGACGCCGCGCTGACCCCCGTTGTCATCGAACCGGAGCGGTGGACGAACGACGCACCCGTTCTTCAATCGCGGCCGCCGCGCGTCATGCACGCCCCGAGCATCCCAATCACGAAGGGTACGCACTTGATCCGTCCGGCCATCGACCGCCTGGTGGCTGAGGGTCTCATCGGCTTTGAGCTGACGAAGGGCGTACCAAACGACCGCATGCCCGCCTACTACGCGCAGCGCGACATCCTGCTCGACCAGTTCCGCTCAGGTGACTACGGTGTCGCGGCGTGCGAGGCGATGGCTGCCGGCCGACTCGTGGTCTCGCACGTGTCGGACCAGGTACGCCGCGAGGTGCTCGACCGCACAGGACTCGAGGTACCGATTGTCGAGGCAACCATCGACACGCTTGAAGACGTACTGCGTGATGTCATCGATGACCCTGATCGCTACCGCGAGATCGCGCGGCGTGGACCTTCATTCGTCCGGGCGGTGCACGACGGTACCGTTGCACGGGACGCCTTCGTCCGTCATCTCGGCTAGGGTCACGGCATCGTGCGCGTGGCGATCGTGACTCGCATATACGCTCCGGAACCGGCGGCGGCCGCCTTCGCGCTCCGCGCGCTCGCGGAGCGCCTGCGCGACCGCGGCCACCATGTGACCGTAGTTACGACTGCGGTGCCGTCGACCATGACCATCGACGACGAACCAGGGATCGACGTCCGTCGTGCTCGCGTGATCCGCAACCGTCACGGCTATGTTCGCGGCTACCTGCAATACCTCAGCTTCGATCTCCCACTTGCACTGCGACTCCTGTTCTCCCACGCACACGACATCTACGTGGTCGAGCCGCCCCCGACCACCGGAGCCGTGACGCGCCTCGTCCTGGGCCTGCGCCGACGACGGTACCTGTACGACGCAGCCGATCTCTGGTCCGATGCCGTCGCGATGGAGACCGACTCGCGGTTCGTGCGAGGCTCACTTCGCTGGGTCGAGCGATTCGCGCTGAGGGGTGCAGCCGCCGTGGTGACGATCTCAGACGGGGTCGCGAACCGGATCCGGGAGCTCGACATCGATACTCCGGTGGTCGTGACAGGCTTCGGGGCAGACGCCAACTCCTTCCGTCCAACAGGAGTCTCCTCCAGCGGCCCTCGTCCCGAGTTCATCTATGCGGGTAGCTACTCGCCCATCCATGGCGCGGAGGTCTTCGTGTCGGCGTTTGCGGCGTTCTCGAAGACCCATCCAGGCTACGTCCTCCGATTCATCGGCAACGGCACCGAGCGTGGTCGGCTCGAGGCGATGGCCGCAGCGCTCGAAGTCGACAGAATCTCATTCGAGCCGCTCGTCGCGCCCCGCGACCTCGCCCCGATCCTCGCGTCGGCGACGGCCACCCTCGCGAGCGTTCGTCCCGGCACCGGCTACGAGTACGCCTTCGCGACGAAGGCGTACTCCTCGCTCGCGAGCGGCACGCCGGTGATCTTCTCCGGCGACGGCCCGACGTCGGAACTCATCGACTCCCTCAGCGACGACGGCCTCCGTGGCGGCGTCGCAACCGCATGGGACGCGAATGCCGTCGCCGAGGCGATGCGCGCGATCGCCGATGCCCCGTCGACGGCGAGCGAGCGCGCGGAACTTGCTGCGGCGGTGAACCGCGACTATTCGCTCGTCGCAGTGGCGGACCGGATCGCCGCCGTCATTGAATCGGTCGCGACCGCGAGATGACCCCAGGCACCTCGATCCTCCACCGGTTCGCGGGGACCCTAGTAGCTCGTCGCGGTTCGATGCCGACATGGCTGCTGCGACTCGTTGAGATTCCGGCGAAGGCGCCGGACAGCATCCTCGGGCGCACAGCCTCCGTCCTTCTCGGAGGACGCCGATCGGCACCCCCGCCTACGGCGGTGCCATCGACACCGATTCGCGTGTACATCGCACCGACGAACTACGCGGGCCAGGGTTGGCTGTGGGCGCGCGCGCTCGAAGCCGCGGATTCTCGAATAGGTGCGCGGAACATGGCGCTGGAGATCCCGGGGACCTTCGGCTTTCCCGCTGATCGTCTCGTGCCGGTCGCAGCCCAGAATGTGGCCTACGAGTGGCAACGCCAAGAACTTGCAGCGGTCAAGCGGTTCTCGCACGTGCTCGTTGAAGCCGAGCGCTCCCTGTTCGGTCCTCTGCTCGGCCGATCGCTCGACCGGGAGCTCGAACTGCTGTCGGACTGTGGAGTCTCTGTTGCCTACCTCGCCCATGGCACCGATGTCCGCTCACCACGGACGCACATGTCGCTCACGCCTTGGTCACACCTCCGCGACGCCCCGGACCGCGAGCGGATCCAACGCGATGTCGACGCAAACCTCGAATTCCTTGCCCGCTCTGGGCGCCCGCTCTTCGTCTCCACCCCAGACCTGCTTCTCGACGTCCCGACTGCCCGGTGGTGCCCGGTGGTCGTTGACCCGCAGCGCTGGGTCGCAGACCGGCTGCCTGGTGACTCCGGCACCGTGGTGGTGGCCCATGTGCCGAGCGACATCGGCGTGAAGGGCAGCGAGCTCATCGAACCTGCGCTACGACGCCTCCACGACGGCGGGGTCATTGAGTACCGTCGGGTGCACGGTGTGCCTTCAGCCAGAATGCCCGAGATTGTTGGCAGTTCCGACATGCTGCTCGACCAGTTCAGGACGGGCTCATATGGCGTTGCTGCTGTTGAGGCGATGGCTGCGGGGCGAGTCGTGATCGCCCACGTCGTGCGGGAGGTTCGCGATCACGTGCGCACCTCGACCGGCGTTCCACTGCCGATCGTTGAGGCGACACCGGACACCCTGGAGTCGGTCATCCGCGATCTCGTCGCCGACCCCGGCCGAATGCGCATGATCGGCGACGCAGGATCAGCATTCGTACGCCGCGTGCACGACGGACGAGGTAGTGCCAGGGTACTCATCGACGCATGGATCGACTCGGCCCTCTGAACCTCAGCCCGGAGACTCCGCAGCGAGATCCAACGACCGGTCACGCGCATCCTTCCAGCGCCGTATCCGTCGTTCGACGGGGCGTTCGACGCCATGGAAGAGCAGCGCGGCGATCAGAAGGCCGACGAGGAACAAGCCAGCGGACGGGAGCACGTTCCACCACGATGGCGCAAGAGGCTCGATGAACCACAGCACAAAGTAGATGACCGTCGCGTGCACGAGATAGAACGCGAACGACCACTCGCCCAGTCTCACCTGCACGCGATCACCGAAGACGGATCGGTGGCCATCCAGCCCGGAGACGGCCACGGCCACAATCGCGAGTGCGCAAGCGACGGTGAACGCCTCGTTGCCGAACCGACCGACGATGATACCGGGGAGCTGATCGGGCATCCATGCGGGCACAACGGCGATGACCAGCACGACAGCCGCAAGAGCCACGATGCCGACTGCAACCGGGACACGTGGACGCCAACCCTGACGGATCGCCCATGCAATGCACATCCCAAGAATGAACTCGGGTGCGCGCTGGATGGGCAGCGGCAGATTGGCCCACCACGACCCGTCGAACGCCCACGCACTTGCTCGGTAGGCCCAGGCGACGGCGACAACCCCGAGCGCGGTAAGGAGCGTAGCCCGCACGGTCATGATGCGCAGTATCCGCTGGGCGAACGGATGGATGGCATAGAAGAAGAACTCGCAAGTCAGAGTCCAAGCTGCGGGATTCCCGGCGAAGAGGATGGCCGGCACAGTGAACCATCCCTGGAGCAGCACGAAGGAAAGCAACAGCACCGGTCCATCAACCGGACGCACCCAAATGGGTGCCGCGATCGGGAGTACCGCGTAGAACACAGGCACCGCGAGCATCCACGCGACCGCGTGGCTCGGGAATATTCGGGCGAACCGGCGGAGGTAGAACGTGGATCGACGAAGTACCGGAGCGAACGACCATGTCAGAACGAAGCCCGAGAGCACGAAGAAGAAGGTGACACCGAGATACCCCTGACGCAATACTGCCGAGAGCGGACCGGGGATCGGCGCGACCACCTGTACGTGGTACAGAAAGACGAGGAACGCAGCCCACCACCGAAGACCGGTCAAGCCATCGAGCCGCGGCGAACGCGAGAGTGGCTGAACATCCGCGATCACCATCGCCGCCCCTTTGACTTGGCTAGCACCACGCGGCTCACGGTCACCACCGGTCAATCGTAGGCGACAGCGCGTACACTCGACGTCGATGTACAAGCACCGCGGTCATGCGATCAACTCCCAAGACCCCACGGTGGACGTGATCATCGCGGTACACAACGCTCGTCGACCGATCGCGCGCGCCGTCCGGTCCGTGCTCGGCACGGTCACGCCGATCCGAGTGACCGTTGTCGCCCATAACGTGGATCGCGCGCTCATAGCAGCCAACCTCGGCGAAGTGCTCGATGACCCTCGAGTGCGCCTTGTCGATCTGCACGACGCTATCCACTCGCCGGCCGGTCCGATGAACTATGGTCTCGACCTCGCAACCGGCGAGTACGCGGCGCTCATGGGGTCCGATGACGAGTTCGCGCCAGGGGCGATCGACGCGTGGGTCGCCATCGCCAGAGCAGAACGCGCCGACGTGGTGATCGCACCGGCACAGGAAGACAACCGGCCGGCCGACCCATACCCGCCAGTTCGCCGCCACCGAGTCGGAAACCTCGACGGCGACCGCGATCGCCTGTCATTCCGAAGCGCTCCCCTCGGCCTCGTCTCGCGTGTTCGGTTCGGTGACCTCCGGCTCGCTCAAGGGCTCGGCAGCGGCGAGGACCTACCATTCGTGACACATCTCTGGTTCTCGGGCGCCTCCATCGCCTTCGACCCAAGTTCGCCTCGATATCTCATCCATACTGGCGGCGACGATCGAGTGACCTTCACTGCCCGGCCAGTCCATGAGGACTTCCGCTTCCTCGACCACATCGAGCATGGCTCCGCCTGGCCGTCGATGCGTTCGGCACAGCGCCGCGCACTTGTGGTGAAGTTGCTACGCGTCCAACTGTTCGATGCGATCGCCGCAAGGATCAACACCGAGGGCATCGCCGAAGATGATCGCCAGGCGCTCGTCGGCGTACTAATGCGACTTCGCTCGATGTCGCCAGCGGCGACGTCGTTGCTTTCGCTGGCAGATCACCGCGCGATCCGGATAGCGCTCCGCAAGGGTGCGGCACGCGCGACGATCGACGCTGCACTCGCGGCACGCTGGCGATACGGCCGTCCATCAACGCTCATCACTGCGAACCCGTTCCTCAGTCTCCATCGGCACGCTCCGTTCCGGACGATGGCGGCAGGAATCAGAGTCCGTCACGCGATCGAGAGCGCAACCGCAACCAGAGGGGCGTGCCGCAGCTCCTCGTGCTAGCGATCGGAGCCCGGGGCAGGCGGCCGTGCCGCGTCCAATGCCATCCGCCGTGCAACGCGTGTCGTATCAGTCTCCAGGTGCCGGAACCGTCGGTAGGAACTCGCGACGAATCCAAGGAAGACGAGCACGAGCAAGTAGAGCAGAAGGTCGGCGCCACGGCCGATACCGAGCAGGTTCGCGACCCAGGTGAGTGTTTGGGGGAAGATGAGCGCCACAGCGGCTACCGCGACGAAGAGCACCATGAACACGCGTCGCAGCGCCTGCTGACGCGCGCCACCCCCGCGCAACGAGAGCGCTAGCAACAGGATGATCACGACGATCGCGGCGATCTGGAAGACGATGGTCATGTTGCTCACCTCACTTGAACAGCAGTTCGACGAGGATGTTCACCGAGTTGAGGAGAGGCTGCCCCTTCGACTTCGAATAGTCCGTGTACACGATATGCGTCGGATGCTCGGCCCATGCCGCGTTCGCGGACCCGATCTGGTCGAGGATTTCGGACGCATGGGCCATGCGGTTCTGCCGCAACTGGATACGGCCGAGCAAGTCCCGACCGATCACCCGGAGGCCATTGTGAGAGTCGGTCAGCTTCATGCCCGTGGTCATCCGAGTGAAGAGCACGGCCATCCTGAGCACGGCGCGCTTGAGCGCCCCCATCTTCGTGCGACCGTCGAGGAACCGAGACCCGATGACGACGTCGAGGTGCTCGGCACGCAGTCGCTCGACCATGGCGACGGCGTCAGCGACCTGGTGTTGCCCGTCAGCGTCGAACGTGACCACCTCGGTCATCTCCGGATCTCGAAGTGCAAACTCGAAGCCAGTCTGGAGGCTCGCGCCCTGCCCCAGGTTGATCGGGTGCGGCACAACCCAGGCTCCCGCTGCATGGGCGACCTCGGCGCTGCCGTCACGGCTACCGTCGTCGACGCAGACGACGTGCGGGAATGTGCGGACAACCTCGGCGACGACCTCGGCGACAACCGGCCCCTCGTTGTACATGGGGATGATGACCCATGTGCGCGGCATGTCGAGCATTCTCCCACACGACGGCCGCGAGGATGCTCCGGTGAACCGGTGCGTCGACCGAGGAACGCCGCGAGGACTGGGCAGCACCGTGGCCGAGGCACCACTCAGGAATGAGACGCGGGCGAAGATGAAGGCGTCGGCGCGCAGGGCGCAGGCACGGCGGCCTCGATCGCCTCTGGTTCGATCGCCACTGTCGGCGCCGACGATCGGCTCAGTCGAGCGGGCGATTCGCCGCGCGACGATACGCGCCCCACTTGACGGCGTGGTACCAGGGGTTCGAGGCGAGAAGCATGAGCCGTTGCGCAAGAGAATAGTCGGGATCGATGAGGATCTCCGCGGAATCTACCGTAGTCCACTTCAACCACTGCTTGAGCGCGGTGGTGAGGCTCACGGGGGGGAACGGCGTGCCGATCCGACGGAGGCCACTGAGATCCGCGTCGATGCGCGCGCCAAACGTCAGCAACGTCGTGTCGTTGCTGTGCTCGACGGTCGCCGCCGGCGCGTACGCGCGACGATATCCGCCGTCGAAGAGCGCCCGGCCGAGCACCTGGTCCTCGGCGTAGTCGACATCCGCGTATGGGACGGGACCAGTCAGTATCTCGCGCCGCGCGGCGCTGTTGGCATCCGAATAGAAGGCGGCCGCGTCGCGTTCCACCCTCGACATTGATCGGCCCGTGTCCCAGACCACCGTGATCCCGGCCCTGGGACCGAGGGCGTCAAAGGTACGCCGGATGTCATACTTGATCACCGGCGGAGCGCTCGGCCTCGCGATCTGGCGTCCGACAACTGCGGCGATCCTTGGATCGTCGGCCATCGGCAGCACAAGCTCGTGGAGCCAGCGGTCGTTTCGTGGCACGGCATCTTGCGTGAGATAGGCGACGATGTCTCCGGTCGCCAGCCGCGCCGCGAGGTCTCGGGTGCGACCGTGTCCGAACTCAGCGTTCGGGATCTCATGAAGGCGCACGGACGAGTGAGCCGCGACGATCGGAAGCGTCGCATCCGTCGATCCTGAATCGATGATGAGAATCTCGACGGCACCGTCGTAGCGCTGGGCTTCGACGGCGCTGATGAGCGCGTCGATGTACTGTTCGCCGTTGAAAGTGAGCACCGCCACCGTCACCGACGGCGAATTCACGAACCCTCCCCGAACGAGCGCTCGGCCCACGTGCGCTCGATGCCGTCACGCAGTCCGATGGCGGGGACCACGCCGAACTCGTCGACGGCCCGAGAGATGTCGAGCGCCGAACGGTGGACGAACGTCGACGGCTCGGCGCGGCGCTCGATGACGACCTCGCATCCGGCGACCTTCGCGCAGAGGTCGACCACATGCCGCAGAGGCGTCGCGATGCCGCTGCCGACGTTGTAGACCCTGTGTCGGGCCGGGCGATCGATCGTAGCGGCGATCATTCTCGCAACATCGTCGACATGGACGAAGTCCCTCGTTGCGGTACCGTCACCGAGCACGATGATCGGCGCTCCCCGCGCGATCCGGTCCAGGAATATCGGGATGACGCCCTGCGTCCGGCCGGGATGCTGCCGTGATCCGTACGGGTTCGAGATGCGGTGCACGATCGAGTCGAGCCCGTGCTTCACAGCGAAATACCGCAGATAGCCCTCGACCGCGAGCTTCCCGATCGCGTAAGGCGAGACCGGGTCAGGGAGATCCGTTTCGCGCGACGGTCGCAGCACATCCCGCCCATACATGGCGCCGCCAGTCGAGGCGAAGTGCACCCGGCGGATGCCAGCGTCGACAGCGTCGCGCAGCATCCGCACGCTGCGAGCGACGTTGTCGATGATGTCGGTATTGGGATCGTCCTCCGCGCTCGCGGGCGTGGAGACCGACGCGAGGTGCACAAGAGTATCGCGACCGACCATCGCTTTGGCAAGCGCGAGCTCGTCAGCAAGATCACCGACGATGGCCTCGACGCCATGCTCGCGGTGGCTCATGCCGGTGGAGTATCGATCATAGACGGCCACCTCGTGGCCTTCATCGACGAGGAGGTCGACGAGGGCCGAGCCGATGAGGCCGTTGCCGCCGACGACAAGGGCCCTAGCCATCAGCCGACTCCCGGGCGCGGTGATCCAGCCCGCGCGCGAACGCTTCGAGGAACTGCGCGGCCGAGACGCCCCAGTCGACGCCGCGGACGGACGCGGCGGCCCGGACGGCGTGCTCAGCCTGGTCAGGACGGTCGAGCGCCTCAATGATCCGGTCGGCAAGCGAGCGCGGCGTCGGTTCGGCGTAGGCGATGTATGGATTGTCCGAGACGAGCCGGTTGTTCGGAGCGTCGTTCACGATAGGCACGACGCCTGAGCCGAGAAGCTCGAGCGGGAGCAACGACATGTTGCTCAACGAGAGGACGAGCCCGGCCGCGCATCGGTTGTAGAGGCCGTTCAGATCGCCGACATGCACTGTCCCATGGCTCTCGTACGGGAAGGGAATCCGGATGCGCCGCACGTCCTGTCCGGCGAGGATAATCGGAGCATCGGGACGCTCACGGTGCACGAGCTGCAATGCCATGACGCCGAGCTCGAAGCCCCGCCGCGGCGTCTCCGGCCGGGCGTAGAAGAACACCGCGTCGCGTCGATCCCGGTTCACTACCGAGTAGTTGCCGGGATCGGAACCGAAGTCGTACGCCGCCGTCGACATTCCATACTCTTCGCGCAACTTCGACTCGAGCCACCGGCCAGCGGTAATGCCATGGAAGCCGAAGCGGTAGGTGCTCTCTGCGAGCACATACTCGCTGCCCATGGCGGTGAACCAGGGCTCGAAGTCCTGCACGAAGTACATGCGCCTCGCATCCGACGGGTCGGCGAACGCCGCGTAGGCCGTCTCCCAGCCGGTCGCGACGACAACGTCGACATCATCGCCGAGTCCGTGGGCCGGGAGGCCTGAGATCGGGGCGGCCACATCTACGTAGGAACTCGACCCGGCGACGAGTGCCGCAGCCTGCTCGGGCGTGGTCGGATCGATCGTCGAGGTCAGGTGGATCCGGACCCGGTGGCCGGCGTCCTCAAGCACGCGAATGAACCGAAAGATGTTCTGGTGGCCCCCGCTGTTGGCGCCGGGGGGCGCCATGATCCAGGCAACCTCAAGCGGACCATCCGGCAGCGTCCTCGGCGCAGTCCGCCACCGACCCGGAGCGCGGGGATCGACCGCCATCGCGAGTTGCTCCGGGACGAGTGACGGACGGTCGCCGACGCCCGGCACGAGATGCAGCACCGTCTTCGCGATCGCGGCCGGGAGCCCCTGCTTTCGCGCGACGTCGATCGCTCGCCGGACGGCTCTCATCGCGGGCCGATCGAGGCCGGCTCGGTCGACGGAGACGAGGCGAAGGACAGAATGACGTCGGTGTCGCGCGATCGGCGGACCAACTCGATGAGGAGGATGGCGACGAGCCCGCCAAAGGCGAGCGACCCGATCGTCAGCACCATCATCGGCGACAGTCCGATTGGCCACCACCACTGCGCGCCCGCGTCGAGGTTGAAGCCCTGATCGTCAATCCCCGTAACGTACCGGCGCATCGTGACATGCAGAGCGACGAAGTTCGCGAGGACGATCGCGACGCCGACGAGCACAGCGATGCCGCGGGTGATCGGGACGCGTCGGCCCCGAGATGCGAGAACCAGCATCCCAGCGAGGAGCACAATGAGAGGCAAGACGTACCGCGGCTGCACCTCCTCACCGACAATGTCGCCGCCCCGAACCAGCACGAACACCGGGATCACGACAAGCGCTCCGCCGACCGCCGCGAGGGCGAGGATCTTGCGCGCGTCGAGCCGGCTCGCCCCCAGTCCGGCGATCACGACGAATGCGGCGAGACTCCCGAGCGCGACGATCCCTGGCATGGCGACCTCGAGCCAGCCAAGCCCCCACGATCCGAACACCCCGGCCCACAGGGTCGGGATGTTGAGCAGGTTGTAGGCGAGGAGCGCGAGGGGGTCCCGGGCGAGGACCTCGCCCGCCGGCGTGACTGGACCCGATGCCGGCCCCCCGAAGCCGTTAAGCCCGCTGATGACCTGCTGTGCTGTGATGAAGCAGACTGCGCTCAAGGCGATGCCGGCGATCGGCAGAATCGACGTCAGCACCCAGTCCCGCTTCGGGCGGAAGGTGAGCAGCATCACGAGCACGATGCCGATGCACGAGTAGACGGCGGCGTCGCCTCGCGACCCGGCGGCGAGTACGACTGAGAGTCCAAACAGCACGCCGAGCCCGACACGCCGACGGCCCGTGGTCCGATACCACCCGAGGAGCGCCACCCACGATGCACCGACCCCGAGCACTGACCACGAGCTCGGGTTGTTGGACGGGATGAGGAAGACGCCCAGCGGAATCATGGTGACAAGCCACGGCCATAGTGCACTCGGCCGTAGCTCGCGGGGGACGAGTGCGGCGAGCGCGGTGGAGACGCCGACGAAGAGTGCCGCGTTGAAGAGCCGGATTAGCACGGCGGAGAGCAGGATGTCGGGTCCGGCGAAGAACCCCATCACCCAGTAGAAGACGGGCGGGTACCCGCCGACGAAGTTGCCCCGAGCCGTCTCGACCGTCGGCTCCTGGCCGAGGTCCATGCGCGCCTGACACGCGGCGCTCGTCTCCGGGCTCGGCAGATAGCACGCCGACTGGAGCAGCCCCTCGGGCACGGTCCGCGTCGCCGGATCGGAACCCGGTTCGCACATCCCTGCCGCAGCTGGACTCGAGCTGGCGCACCAGGTGCTCACGAGGTGAAAGTCGTCGTCGGGACTCGAGCCGATTGGCGAGGCGAGCGCCCAGGCAAAGAGCGCAACGAGCGCGAGCACCGGAGCCACGATGATCCACCGCATACGCCGCAGTTGTCCCATCATCGAGCGTCCTCCTCATCTCCGAACGACATCAGTCGGACGTACTCCTCGACCATCGGCGCAGCGGCCCGGACTTCAGCGAACGTGCCGGATGCGGTGATCCGGCCGTCCTCTACAACATGGACCACGTCAGCCCGCTGCACGGTCGAGAGCCGGTGGGCGACGACAATCACCGTCACCTCGCCGCGTAGCGCGTGAATGTTCTCCGCGACGATCGCCTCGGTTCCGGCATCGAGAGCGCTCGTCGCCTCGTCGAGCACGATGAGGCGAGGTTGAGGATAGAGCGCCCTGGCGATGCCGATACGCTGCACCTGGCCTCCGCTCACTGCGTCGGCATGGGCACCGACCGAGGCCTCGATACCAGCTGGCAACGAGTCGATGAGCTCGCCGAGGTGCGCTTGCTGGACGACTCTCGCCATACGCTGCGCGTCGACCTCGCCGGCCGCGATTCCGAGCGCGATGTTCTCGCCGATCGACCCGGAGACGAGTCCAGGCCGTTGCGGGACATACGCGATGATTCCAGGTACCGCCGCCCCGACCGCGTCAGGCCGCGATCCAGCGATGGCGACGTCGCCCCGGGTGGGTTCGAGCACGCCGAGCACGAGGTCAGCAATGGTGGTCTTGCCCGCCCCGGAGGGTCCGATGAGGGCGACATAGTCACCCGGTGCCACCTCGAGATCGACATCGGTCACCGCATCGCGGTCGGCCCCTGGATACCGGAATCCAACACAGGAGAGCCGAACCGGGAGCGCCGACGACCCAAGTTCTTCCGGCACAGGAATGCCCGTCGTGGGCGCGTGCGGCACGATTGCGATCATCAGCTCGAGAGCCGGCTTCGCCTTCTCCGCGTTCTGACGGATGTTTGCCACGGCGCTCTGGAGCGGGATGAGGGACGCCATCATTCGCACGCCGCCAGTGAGGAACACACCAACGGTCACGAGCGCCGTCTCGAGACCGCCGAGCGAGAGCAGGGCGGCGACGAGCAGGACAACGCCAAGCATGAGCGCCGTTTCCACGACGTATCGAGGCATCCCGCCGAGGAAGGTCAGCGTCGCACCCGAGTCGGCGACTCGCGCCCGCGCCGCGTCGATTCGCGCGACGAACGCTTCGCGGCGCTGCAGCACGGTGAGCTCACGATGGGCAGCGAGCGTGTCGCCGATCGCTCCGATGGTCGTGAGCGTGCCATCGACGGCCTCGCGCCCGGCGCGCTTGAGCGCCCGGCCAATGAGGACCTGGATCACGACGACCACGATTGCGAAGTAGAGCAGAGTGAACACGGCGACGATGGGATCAACAGCCGTCAAAGTCGCCGCAATGACGAGCACGAGGAACGACTCGGCGACGAGGGTGGCGACGTTGTTGAGCAGCCCGGTGAATGCGTAGACGGTCGAGTCGGTGATCGCGAACTGGATGTCGGCACGCGAGTGGCGACGCATGGTCGCTGGCGATCCGGCGAGTAGCGAAGCCGCGAGCCCGGCGGCGTTGCGGGTCTCAACCCTCGCGACGAAACGCGACTGCGCCCGCATGAGCGTCACTGCGATGAGCGCCTTCAGCAGGAACGCGGCGAGAACGCCGACGACGAGCCAGAGCAGACCGTTCGAGTCGAGCGCAGGGATCTGCACACCGAGCAGTGTCGGCGGCGGGTCTCCGCCAACGCTTGCTGCCAAGATGGCGCTGACCACTCCGATGAGAAGGATGCCGATGATGTCGAGCATCCCGGTCAATGCCCTCCCCACGACAAGGACCCAATAGATGACCCGCTCGCGGAGGCTGAGCAGTCCGAACACGGCTGAGACGGACGCGCGCATTTCAGTGCAACAACCCGAGCAGGTACTCGCCGTAGCCACTCTTGAGCAAGGGGGCCGCGAGGCGGCGGAGACTGTCATCGTCGACCCACCCGGCGCGCCAGGCGATCTCCTCGATGCATCCGATCTTCACTCCCTGGCGGTCCTCGACGACGCGCACGAACTCGGTGGCCTGCAACATCGACTCGATGGTGCCGGTGTCGAGCCAGGCGGTACCACGGTCGAGCACGACAACCTGGAGCCTTCCCTCGCGGAGGTAGCGCTCGTTGACCGACGAGATCTCAAGCTCGCCGCGCGCACTCGGGACGATCGACTTCGCGATCTCGACGACCGTGTTGTCGTAGAAGTAAAGCCCGGGCACGGCGTATCGGCTCTTCGGACGTGTCGGCTTCTCCTCGATCGAGACGGCGCGGAACTCGTTATCGAACTCGACGACACCATATGCAGTGGGGTCGCGCACTTGATAGGCGAAGACAAGCCCACCGTCGACCTCGGCGTGCTGAGCGAGACTGCCGCTTAGGCGGTCGCCGTGGAAGATGTTGTCGCCGAGGACGAGCGCGACCTTCTGCAAGCCGATGAACTCCTCGCCGATGATGAATGCCTGCGCGAGACCCTCGGGCTTGGGCTGCACGGCATACTCGATAGAGATGCCGAGCTCACCGCCGTCGCCGAGGAGACGACGGAACGCATCGGAGTCATCAGGCGCCGTGATCACAAGCACCTCTCGAATACCCGCGCTCATTAGCGTTGACAGCGGATAGTAGATCATCGGCTTGTCGAAGATCGGCATAAGCTGCTTCGAGATGCCCTTGGTGATCGGCCAGAGGCGTGTTCCGCTGCCACCCGCGAGGATAATGCCGCGCATCAACTCGCCCTCCCCGCCGCCAAATGGCTTGCCGCGAGCGCCTGTCGACGTCGCTCGACGACGTCGTAGTCCGGCAGTGCGCCAGCGGCGAGGGCCTCCTGGAGCGTTGGCGCGAAGCGGTCCTTGTCAGTGAGGAGGAAGTCGCCGACATCGTCGGGCAAGGTCAGGCCGATCTGCGGGTCAAACGGGGTGATCCCGTGCTCGGCGGCCGGGGCGTACACGCTCGAGACGAGGTAGGTCACGGTTGCGAAATCTGCGAGGGCGACAAAGGCGTGGCCGATCCCCTCCGGAAGGTACACGGCGCGGCGATCGGTCTCGTCGAGCAGCACCGAGTCCCAGGCGCCGAACGTCGGCGAACCGACGCGGAGGTCAACAATGTAGTCGATGACAGCGCCGCGGACCGCGGTGACGTACTTCGCCTGGCCAGGGGGAACGTCCGCGTAGTGGATCCCGCGGAGCGTGCCGAGGCGCGATACCGAGGTGTTGCCCTGTCGAAGGTCGAGCGGGTGGCCGACGACCTCAGCAAGCCGGTCAAACCGGTACCACTCGAGAAAGACGCCCCGATCGTCGCCGAACTGCTCCGGCGTCACCTCGATGGCACCGACCACAGCGAGCTCGCGAACCTGCACCCTTCGATTCTAGAGTTCCCAAGGCTCACTGACGTGCGGCGTCGTTCGGCTCGGGGCCGACTGGCTGCACGAGGTCGCGCAGCACGTCTTGAGCCCCGCGGCTGAACCGGGAGTAGTCGCCGAAACGCGCCCTCGCAAGCACTGGGCCAAGGCGGCCGAGCCGGTCGTCAGCGAGTCCAGCACGGAAACGCTCGTGCTGGGCCTTTCGCCGCACAAGCGCCGCCTCGGCGGCCGGCACGGCCTCACCGAGCGCTGGCAACCTCGTCTCAAGCTCTGTCCATTGCGATGCCATGCGCCGATTGCGCTCACGGCGCGGTTCCGTGAGCCTCATCAACACGGTGCGCGGCGTGAACTTCGAGACGCCGATCTGATTACCGCCGTGGAGACGGTAGTCGATGAGCTCGCCCGGCACGATCGCGACACCCGACGTGAGTGCGGCGACGACCGCGAGCCATTCGTCGTGCACCCAGTCGATCGGGAACGGCACCGCGCGTTCGACAACCTCGCGGCGCATGAGCACCGTTGCGCCGGTGACGAGGCTGCGACGCAACAGTGCCTCGAGCCCACGCCCGGCCTCGACTGAAGCACGCTCGCCGCGCTCGATGCGCAGCATTTCAAAGAGAGTCGTACCGGTGGGCTTCCCGTTGCCGTCGATGATGCGCGCATCGCCGAAAGTGAGGCCGACATCCGGCCTCCTCTCGAGCACCGCGAGCGCCCGAGCGAGACGGCCCGACCGCCACACGTCGTCTTGGTCACTCAGCGCAACGACGTCGCCGACAGTCGCGAGCAGCGCTTGCTGGAAGTTCGCGACGACGCCGAGCGGTTCGGGATTGCGAAGGATGCGCAGTCGCGTCCGGCCCCCGACGAGCGCGACCTCGTGCTCGATGATCTCGAGTGTGTCGTCGGGAGACGCGTCATCGCTCACGACCAGTTCGTCGGGCACGACGTCCTGCTCCAGGATGCTTCGAACCTGGTCCCTGGCCCATCGCGCACCACCATAGGTGCACATTGCCACGCTGATCGTCGGCACTCTCACCCCTCATGCAGAGCCGCGGATCTTCTCCGACCACGGTCACACTAGCGCGGATAGGATAGTCGCCTATGCGCATCCTCGTGACCGGCGGCGCCGGCTTCATCGGCAGCAACTTCGTCCGGCGCACCCTTGAGGACGCCTACCCGGGCCTCGAGGGCGCCGAGGTGGTCGTCTACGACGCCCTCACCTACTCCGGCAACCTCGCGAACCTCGCCCCCGTCGCCGACTCGGCCCGATTCTCCTTCGTGCATGGCGACATCCGCGACGCCGACCTGCTCGACGCGACGCTGCCCGGCGTCGACGCGATCGTCCACTTCGCCGCGGAGTCGCACGTCGACCGCTCGGTCAAGGACGCCGGCGCCTTCGTGGAGACGAACGTCGTCGGCACCCAGCGCCTCCTCGACGCGGCGCTGCGCGCCGGCACCGAGCGCTTCGTGCACGTCTCCACCGACGAGGTCTACGGCTCGATCGCCGAGGGCTCCTGGGACGAGGACGAGCCGCTCCTGCCGAACTCGCCGTACTCGGCGTCGAAGGCCGGCAGCGACCTGCTCGTGCGCTCCTTCCACCGCACGCACGGGCTCAACGCGTCGATCACCCGGTGCTCGAACAACTACGGGCCGTACCACTTCCCCGAGAAGGTCATCCCCCTCTTCGTGACGAACCTCATCGACGGTGCGCACGTCCCGCTCTACGGCACCGGCGAGAACGTCCGCGACTGGCTCCACGTCGACGACCACACCCGCGGCATCGCGATGGTGCTCGTCGGTGGCCGCGCCGGCGAGGTCTACAACATCGGCGGCGGCACCGAGCTCAGCAACCTCGAGCTCACCCAGCTGCTCCTCGACGCGACCGGACGCGACTGGACGTTCGTCGACCGCGTGCAGGACCGCAAGGGCCACGACCTGCGCTACAGCGTCGACATCGGCAAGATCCAGGCGGAGCTCGGCTACGAGCCCCTCGTGCCCTTCGGGCAGGGGCTCGCCGACGTCGTGCAGTGGTATCGCGACCGTCGGGACTGGTGGGAGCCCCTGAAGTCGCGCGCGGCGCTGTGAGCGCGCAGCGCATCCTCCTGGTCGGCGCGGGCGGCATGCTCGGGCACGACCTCGTCGACGCCCTCGCCGGTCGCGACGTCGTCGCGTCGGCTCGCCGCGACCTCGACGTGACGGATGCGGCGGCGGTCGATGCGGCCGTCGCCGGCGTCGACGTCGTGATCAACGCCACCGCCTACACGAAGGTGGACGACGCGGAGACGCACGAGGCCGAGGCCCGCGCCGTCAACGCGATCGGGCCTGGCACCCTCGCGACCGCCGCGGCCAGGCACGGCGCCCGTCTCGTCCACGTCTCCACCGACTACGTCTTCGACGGCGCCGCCGAGACGCCGTACGCGGAGGATGCGCCCCGCCACCCGGTCTCGGCCTACGGCCGCACGAAGGCCGAGGGCGAGGAGCGCGTGCTCGCCGCCCACGCCGACGGCAGTGCGATCGTGCGCACCGCCTGGCTCTACGGCGAGCACGGCGCCAGCTTCCCCCTGACGATGCTCCGCCTCGCCGGGGAGCGCGAGACGCTGACGGTCGTCGACGACCAGCGCGGACAGCCGACGTGGTCCCGTGATCTGGCCGCGAGGATCGTCGAGCTCGTCGACCTCGGCGTGCCCGCGGGGATCTTCCACGGGACGAGCAGCGGCGAGACCACCTGGTTCGGGTTCGCACGCGAGGTGTTCCGGCTCGCCGGGCTCGATCCCGAGCGCGTGCAGCCGACCGACAGCGCGAGCTTCGTTCGGCCGGCGCCGCGCCCGGCGTACTCGGTGCTCGGACACGCCGGCTGGACGGCCGTGGGGCTGTCCCCGATG
>Ga0209066_10000879_pt1 | contig 41891 bp, 37 predicted proteins | sample All_14_2_FD_187198 | JGI IMG/M metagenome (GOLD analysis project Ga0209066, IMG submission 187198) | Freshwater microbial communities in response to fracking from Pennsylvania, USA - Allegheny Zone_MetaG_DW_15 (SPAdes) (version 2) ... | reverse complement strand
CCCCATGACCGCACCCGCCACGCCAGACCCCGCCTTCACCGAACGCTACGGCCCCTGGGCCCTGGTGTGCGGCGCCTCTGAAGGCACCGGCGCCGAATTCGCCCTGCTGGCCGCCGCCAAAGGCCTGAACGTGATGCTGGTGGCGCGCCGCCAAGACAAGCTCGACGAGCTGGCCCAGCAGATCCAGCAGGCCCACGGCGTGCAGACCCGCACCCTGAGCCTCGACCTCGCGGCTGACCAGGCCGCCGCCCGGCTGCAACAGGCCGTGGCCGACATCGACCTGGGCCTGGTGGTGTTCAACGCCGGGGGCGACTCGGTGGGCGGCCCCTTCCTCGACAAGCCCTACGCCGCCTGGCGCCAGCTCACGCTGCGCAACATCGACTTCCTCACCGAAGCCTGCCACGACTTCGCCACCCGCCTGGTGGCGCGCGGGCGCGGCGGCCTGGTGCTGGTGGGCTCGGAAGCCGCGTTGGGCGGCTGCGGCCGCGTGGCGCTCTACACCGCCACCAAAGCCTTCGCGTTGAACCTGGGCGAAAGCCTGTGGAAGGAGCTGCAGCCCAAGGGTGTGGACGTGCTCAACGTGCTGATCGGCGCTACCGACACGCCCAAGCTGCGCACCGTCTTCGCCAAGTTTGGCCTATCGGCCGACGCGGTGGCACTGACCCCGTCAGACCGCGTGGCTGCCCTCGGCCTGGCCAAGCTGCGCGAAGGCCCCACCGTCGTGCTGAACTTCCAGGACGCCGACGACAACCCACTCGTCAGCGCCCGCCTGCGCCGCGAACGTGTGAACTTCCAGAGCGCCTTCCTCGACAACTTCTACGGCAAGAGCGACTGAGCCTGCAAACTCCTGGCGTTCACTCGGTTGCGTCGTAGCCGCGCAGGAACCGTCTCGATTGCGCCAGCAGTTGCCGCGTCACCTTGTCCCACACCGCTTCGGGAAACTGGTCAGGCAGCAGCTGCTGGGTGCGTGCGATGGCTTGCGGCACGCCCTGTGCCATGGCCAGCATCGTCTCGCCCAGCCCCAGGTGATGCTGCGCGTCAAGTTGCCGCCAGTGCCGGGCCTGAATCTCATCCAGTCGGTAGTGCGCGTTGTGGGCACGCACCGCCATCGCCAGCTTCATGCGCTGCCGCCGGATCTGGTGGTGGCGCGGTCCTTCGATGGGCCATGCCGACAGCACGTCATACAGCGGCGTCATCCGGTAGGCATCGCCGGCTTCAATGAAGAGGGAGAAGTTCTTGGCATGTCCGTCGATGGCGGCCAGCATCCAGAACGCAAGCTGCGCGAGCAGGAAGATGCTGCGGTCGTAGGCGGCATCGGCACTGCCTGACAACAGCGACAAGCCCTGTGCGATCCCGGGGCCGCCATCAGCCTCGTACTTCGCGCTGGACGGCAGGCCGGCGGCCTGGCAAAAGTCTTCCTGTGGAATGCGCGCGATCCAGGTGCCGTTGTCCATCCACTGGCGGTCGAAGCGCTCCACCACCAGCACCTTGTGCGTCCCGAACCTGGCCATCTCGCAGTCGACCGTCGGCAGGCCCATGGCGCCCAGCAGCTTGAGGCACAGCCATTCGTTCTCGACGGAGTCATGCATGTTCGCCTGCATGCCGCCCACCAACCCCAGCGGCAGCTTGAGGATGTGCGTGGTGGGCGTGGATCCGCGTGGCAAGCACCAGCGATCACCGATGCGCAACAGCGCGGCTTTCTCCTGCGCACCGGCGATGGAGATCCGAAAGCTGTCGTCCGCGTCCTCGCCCCGGCCCATCGGCGCACCGGAGAGCATGTCATCCAGATGGCGAGCCACTTGGGCTTCATCGAGCGCCTCATGGTCGAGCCGTTTGACGTTGGGCGCCGCCGCCGACTCGGGCAGCAACTGCACCGCGCCGACGCAGTCTCGCCCAATGGCGGTCAAAAGCTCGAAGGCTTGCACGCTGGACGCGCGAAAGCGCCCGCGCAGGCGCTCGCGGATGGCCGCGTTGTCAGGCAACAAGTTGTCGAAGTAGTGCTTCACCACCGGGCCGGTGACCGTGCGCGAGGCGCCCATGGCCAGTGACAGCGACAGCGAGCGGCGGTGCGGCGCATCGAGCCACGACGGCTCGTACTGCAGGGTGTGGGTGCTGCCCCGCACCGTCCACGTGCCCACACGCTCGCCGTTCATCCAGATGGCCAGCGCACTCACCATGAGCCTCGCGCTTTGGGGCGAAACAGCACCGAGTGTGTGGCTGCGGCAGCAGCGGGCGGCGGTGCAGCGCCACCGGCACCGCGCGACGGCAGCCCGCCCGCGCGGCCCTTGGCAGAGATCTTGGCCGGCGCATCGCCACGCGGCTGTCGCGCGGGCGGCGGCTTGCCGTTGTCATCGACACGAACCACCAAGTCAGCCCCCAGCAGCTGCAGCAGGTGCAGGATCTGATCGAAGCTCACGGTGCCGGCCTGGGCCTCGATCTGGGCGATGCGGGTCTGGCTCACCCCCACCATGGCGCCCAGCTCGCCCTGGCTCAGGCCGCGGTGCTTGCGCAACGACTTCAGTTGCTGTCCCATCAGGACAGATTGGCGAATGGCAGCATCCATTGCTCATCCTTTGATTTATGAGCCTTAGCGAATACTCTGGAATATAACTCCAGAGCTATTTTATTCGTGTTAGGTCATATTTCAAGAAAGTCGCCAAAACGCATGGCGGTGCGTCCACCGAGCCGTTCAGCCGGCGTCAGTCAGGCGCCACCCCCAGCGAGGGCCGCGGCCCGGCCAGCACGGCCGACAGCACGAAGTCGACCGCGTACTGCCGCCAGGCCGCTGCGCCTTCGGCCGAGGTGGTGTCGCAGCCGGCCATCGTGGCCAACACGTAGCGCGCGGTGAAGCCGCCGGTGATCAGCAGCGCAGCGGCGGCGCAGAAGCGCCGCGCATCCACGCCGGGCACAAATTCACCGGTGGCCGCGCCGCGTTGCAGCAGGCGGCCCACGCGGTCGACCAGCACCGGCGCCAGTGCGGTGAAGCGGTTGGTGTGGTGGGCCTGCTGGTCGTGCAGGCGAAAGCTCTCCTGCGCCAGCGCAGCCAGCGTGGGGTCGCTGCGGTACTGGTCGCACAGGTGTTCCATCAACACCCGCAGCGCCTCGGTGGGGCCGAGGTGATCCAGCTCCAGCGCCAGCAGGTCGGCCAGCACGTCCTGCGCTGATTCATCCAGCACGCTGTCGAGCAACTGCTCCTTGCTGCTGAAGTACTGGTAGACCAGCTGCTTGGTGACCCCGGCCGCACGGGCGATCTCATCCACACGCGCACCGGCCAGCCCCTTTTCGGCGAAGGCGCGCCGCGCCTCGACCAGCAGGCGGGTGATGGTGGCCCGCTTGCGGGCATGGGCGTTGGGCAGACGAGGTTCCGTGGGGGGCAAAGGCATCGCGATGATGTCCTGAAGGGTGTTCTGACGGCAGGTGCGGGGCGGATACGGCACGTCGAAATTGCTTGCCGGCAGGTCAAGCAACAGCCCACACATCGTAGCCGCGCGTCGCTACGCTGCCAGCCCACCGACCCCCGGAGACAAGCCATGCTGAGCAAGTACGACGAGATGCTGTGCCACCAGACCCCCACCACCTTCGACCATGTGGTGGACAGTGGCGACAACTGGCGCGAGAACGTCTGGATCTGCTGCCACGACACCGCGGGCCGGTTCTTCCTCAGCTCGCACTTCGGTGTCTCGCCCAACCGCAACGTGATGGACGCCTCGGGCCTGCTGAGCCTGGACAACCGCACGCAGGTCAACGTGCGCGCCTCGCGCGAGCTGCGCCCGCGCACCGACGAGGTGGCCGTGGGGCCGCTGTCATACCAGGTGGTGGAGGGCATGAAGACGATCCACTGGCAGCTGGCCGACAACGCCTACGGCATCAGCTGGGAGGTGGAATTTCAGGCCCACATGCCGCCGCATGAAGAGCTGGTGCAGTTCGCCCGCAGCCGCGGCCGGCTCACCGAAAACATCTCGCGCTATGCCCAGACCGGCCGCGCCAAAGGCTGGGTGAAGATCGACGGCCAGACGCACGACATCACCCCCGACACCTGGCTGGCCCACCGCGACCATTCCTGGGGCGTGCGCTGGCAGCACAACCTCTACACCGAGGCGCAGGGCTACCAGCCGCCGGTGCGCCAGCAGGGCTTCCTGGGCGACTGGCACATCTTCCAGTTCAAGGACTGGTATGTGTGCTCCAGCCTGCGTGAAGACCATGAGGCCCGCGTGCTGCACTTCACCGGCGGCATCCTGCACCCCCACGGCGACCCACGCCCCGAGCTGCGCCTGGTGGCCGAAGAACACGACTTCAAGCTGGTGCCCGGCACCCGGCTGCTGCAGGGCGGCACCCTCACCGCGGTGGCCGAAGACGGCACGCGCCGCACGATCACCATCCGCCCCATTGCCATCATCTACCTGCAGGCCGCCGGCTACTGGCCGTACAAGGGCTTCCGCCTGGGCCGCTGGATGGGCCCCGACTGGATCGACGGCGAACGCTTCGACATCACCGACCCGACGCAGATGACCGAGGTGTCGGAAGCCCCCACCTTCATCGTCGAATGCCGCTGCGGCGACGAGGTGGGCCACGGGATGATCCAGTTCGGCGTGTACGGCAAGCATGCCAAGTACGCACCGTGAGCGGGGAGCATCCATGACCACCCCCTCCCACGACCTCGACACCGTGCAAGCCCGCCTGACCCACTGGCTGGCCTCCCGCATGCCCCAGGCCAGCGACCTGCGCATCGCGGCCTTCACCCGCCCCGGCGGCGGTGTCTCCAACGAAACCTTCCTGTTCGATCTGCACTGGCAGCAGGACGGCCAACCCCACAGCCGCAGCCTGGTGCTGCGCTGGCCGCCCACCGGCTTCACCGCCTTTCCCAAGGCGGCGTATGACATCGGCAAACAGGTGCGGCTGCTGCAGGCGCTGGCGGGCTCTGCCGTGCCAGTGCCCGCCGTGCCGTGGGTGGAGGAAGACCCTGCCGTCATCGGCCGGCCGTTCTACATGATGGACAAGGTGGCAGGCTGGATCCCCAGCGATTTCCCGCCGTACCACGTGGCCGGCCCGTTGTTCGAGGCCAGCGATGCTGATCGTGTGCGCACCTGGTGGAGCGCGGTGGACGCCATCGCCCGCATCCACACGCTCGACTGGCAACAGGCCGGCCTCGGCTTCCTCGGCGCCCCCGGCAGCGGCGCTGATTTCATGACGCAGCAGATCGCCTACTACGAAGACGTCTTCGCCCAGAACGGCGAGCCGATGCCAGCGGTGCTGGCCACCACGCGCAACTGGCTGCTGCGCCATGCCAGCGCGCCGCAGCACATCTCACTGTGCTGGGGCGATGCGCGGCTGGGCAACCTGGTGATCCGCGACCATCAGGTGGCTGCCGTGCTCGACTGGGAGATGGCCTGCCTGGGCGACGCCGAATCCGACCTGGGCTGGTTCGCCCACATGGACTGGGCCACCAGCGTGGGCCGCTCGAAATCGCCCTTCCCCCGCCTGGCCGGCCTGCCCAGCCTGGCCGACACCATCGCCCGCTACCAGGAGCTCACCGGCCGCCGGGTGGAGAACCTGCACTACCACGAGGTGTTCGCCACCTGGCGCATGGCCATCCTGTTCACCCGCATCGAGCAGGACGCCACCTACCTGGCCCGCTCGGGCAATGCCAAGGGCTTCATCACCTGGACGCACTTCGAGAAGCTGCAGCGGCTGCTGGGCATTTGAGGGCCCCGGGGCGGGAAAGTACGGTGGCGAATCGGGCCGGCGAGAACTAAGGTCCCGCCATGAATTCAAATACCAACAAGAATCTGAATTCGCGGCAACGCCTGACACGGGAAGAAAGCCGCCAGCAGACCCTGGCCCGTTTGCGGGAGGCCGCGCTGCGCGAGTTCGCGCTGCGTGGTGTGGCGGGCACCTCGGCCGAGCGCATCGCCGAAGCCGCCGGGTACTCGAAAGGCGCCTTCTATGCCAACTTCCCCAACAAGGAAGCGCTGCTACTCGACCTGATGCAAACCAATGCCGCCATGGAGGCGCCGCAATGGGTGCGGCTGACCGAAGAGTCCCATGACATCGACGACATGTTGCACAGCATGGAAGACCGCGCCGCTGCTTACGACCCCGATGGCCTGTGGGGGCTGATGGCCTTGGAGGTCTACCTGGCCGCCACCCGCGATCCATCACTGGCGCAGGCCTTTGCTCGCTTTCAGGAGGACCTGCAAGCGGTGACCCGGCTGTTCCTACAGCGCATGTTCGAGCGCGCGGGTAAACAGCCGGCGCTGCCGCTGGGCATGATGGCCGACACCCTGATGGCGCTTCGCATCAGCCTGAGCCTGCCGGTGCCGCACCCCACCGCGGCGTCGCCGTTGAACCGGGCGCAGATGGTGGGGCAGGTACTGCGCGGCTTCCTCGCCACCGCCCAGCCGATCACCAGCGTGGCGCGCCGCCGCGGCCCCGCGCCCAAGGCGCCTGGCTGACCCCAGCGCGCCTCGCGGCTGCGCCACCGCCCTGCCCCCGAAGCAGCCGCCGCCTCTTCTCTCTTTGCCCGCCACGTGACGCCGCCGCAGCGGTGTGCCCGGCTGCGCCCACCCGACGCAGTCAATTCTCAGGAGCTTGCCCCATGACGCCTCGCCATCTTGCCCCTCGCCAGACCGCCCCTGCCTGTCTCGCAACCACCGTGCGCCGGCGAGCGCTCGGCCTGGTGTTGTTGCCCTTCCTGCTGCCCGCATGCGGCGGCGGCGATGACGACGGCCCGCCCATTTGCAGCGACGTGCTGATCAGCGTGGATGCCGGGCGCATCTATGGCCAACTCTGCCGCCCGGCCCGGGCCCCCAACAGCAAGGTGCTGCAGGTGCTGGTACACGGCGCCACCTACGACCACACCTACTGGAACTTCCCAGGCTTCGACCAGCGCTACGCTTACTCCCTGGCCATGAATCGGGCCGGGTACAGCACGCTGGCCATCGACCAGCTCGGTGTGGGCAAGAGCAGTCATCCCCCCAGCAGCGAGGTCACCTATGCCGCAACGGCCAAGGCCGTCGCCCAGGTGATCGACGTGGCCCGTGCCGGCACGCTGGGCGAGACCTACAGCAAAGTGGTGCTGGTAGGCCACTCGATCGGCTCGCTGGTTTCAGTGGGAACGGCTGCGCAGTACCGCAACATCGACGGTTTGCTGCTGTCGGGCTTTTCGCATTCACTGGGCGCAAGCGGATTCGGCGCCCTCACGGCCGGCATGGTGCCCGCGCTGCAAGACCCGGTGATCACTGCCAAGACCGCCCTGCCTGCCGGTGATACCGGCTACCTCAGCGTGGTGGGAGGGCGAGCGGTCTTCTACCAATCGGGCGATGCAGAGGCCGCAATCGTCACCGCCGACGAGAACTCGCGCAGCGAGATGTCAGCCTTCCTCAACCCCGTGGATGGCCTGCTGACCGATGCCAGCACGATCACCGTGCCTGTGCTGGTGGCCAACGGGGTGAAGGACATCGCCTTCTGCAGCCAGGGTGGCGGTGGCAGCACCACCGATTGCAGCAGCGCCACCAGCCTGAGAACCAGTGAGGCCAGCTTCTTCAGCGCGGCCACGCCGCTGGAGGCCTATGTGCTGGCCGACGCCGGCCACAACCTCAACCTGACTCGACAGGCGCAAACCTGGTATCGAGACGCACTGGCTTGGTTTCAGACCCGCTTCCCGGTGCGTTGACCGTGCCGGCCCATTGCACCGCGATCACGGGTGCGATGGGCCCCACGCTAAGCTCAGGACTGCGTGGCCGGCAGGCGCACCACCAGGCCATCGAGCTCGGCCGTGACGGTGAGCGCGCACGACAGGCGGCTGTTGGGCTGGCGCGGCTCGGCGGTGCAATCGAGCATGGCGTCTTCCATCTCTTCCACCGCGGGCAGCTTGGCGAGCCAGGCGTCATCCACATAGCAGTGGCAGGTGGCGCATTGGCCGGCACCGCCGCAGTCGCCCTGGATGCCCGCCAGGTTGTTCACCAGCGCGGCCTGCATCACGTTGCTGCCGACATCGGCGTCGAGTTCGATGCGTTCGCCGCTGGCGGTGATGTAGGCAATCTTGGGCATGAAGGGGTCTCCGACGTTGGAATGAACTGCTGGAACGGGCTGAAGTCTAACTGAACAGAATTGTCATTGTTGTCAAACTCCCTGCGAGCCACCGGGTTGAGCGGCCGCTTCGCGCGAAGCGCGCCAACCTTGCCACATCAGGCGCGGCAGCGCCCACACGATGGGCCGGCCCAGCAGGCCCCAGGCGGCCCACAGGTCACGCGGGCGCAGCACCAGCGTGGTGGTCATCGCGCCCATGATCTTGCCCTTGACGATGAGCTTGTCGCCATCGAGATCGATGGACTTCACGTCCATCATCTCGATGCCTTCCTTGTTGTAGACCTTCATCAGCCCACCAGCTTGTCGAAGTCGAGCCCCAGGGCTTCGAGCACCACCTGTGCCACGTTGCGGCCCGAGGCGGCCGTGACGCCGCCGCCCGGGTGCGTGCTGGCCCCCGTGAGGTAGAGCCCGTCGATCGGCGAGCGGTACTGGCCCCAGCCGGGCACCGGCCGGCTGCCGGCGATCTGCCACGAGTAGGCGCCGAAGTGCAGGATGTCGGCGCCGATCATGGCGTTGTTGTGGCGCTCGATGTCCAGCGGCGTCATCCACGAGAAGCCGATGATGTTGTCATCGCCCATGTTGGTGGTGAGTTTGCGCAGATCATCCAGGAAGCCGTGGGCCACTTCCTTGCCGATGCGGTCCCAGGCCGCAGCACCACCGTCCTTCAGCTCGTAGGGCGCGAAGGCATACATGTTGAGCACACGCTTGCCTTCGGGGGCACGGGTCTTGTCCACAGTGTCCTGCGTCACGTAGGCCACGAAGTCGCGGCGCGGGATGCCGTATTCCAGGTCGCGGAAGGCGCGGGCAAAGGCTTCGGGATCAGAGTGAGAGCGCTCCACCCAGAAGAAATCATCCACCGCGGGGCCCACCTTGTAGCGCGGCGCCTCGTGCAGCGCCACGTGCATGTTGAAGGGCTGGAAGCTGCTGCGCTTGAGCGTGTCGATGCGGCTTTGAAAGCCTTCGGGCAGCGTGGCGCCGGGCACCATCTTCGGAAAGATCTGCTGCACATGCAGGTTGGAGATCACGGCCTTGCGGGCCAGGATCTCTTCACCACTTTCCAGCACCACGCCCACGGCCTTGCCGCCGACGAGCTTGAATTCCTTGACCGGGCTGGACAGCATCACCTCGCCGCCGTGGTCGAGCAGGCAGGCCTTCAGCGCCTCGGCAAAGCTGCCCGAGCCGCCCACCGGCACGCCGGTGCCGTAGCGGTGCATCAGCGGCAGGATGATGTAGAAGCCAAAGCCCGTGCCGTTGTCGAACGGGTTCATCATCGACTCGGAGGCATAGCGCGCCAGCGCGATCTTCACCTTGTCGTTTTCAAACCATTCGTTGATCAGGTCCCAGGCGCTGATGGCCTGGGTGCGCATCAGCTCCTGCCCGGCCAGGCTGGCCTCCATCATCATGGCCTGGTGGGCCGCGCTGGGCGGCACGCCAAACATGCCCATCACCAGCAGATCCAGCGTTTCAAACACCTTCAGGCAGAAGCGCCGGTAGGCCTGCGCATCGCGCTCGGAGAACTTGGCGATGGCCGCGCAGGTGCGCTCCATGTCGGTGTAGAACTCCAGCGTGGAGCCATCGTCGAAGAAGATGGCCGTCATGCGGTCGGGGTTCAGGTAGCTCAGGCCGTACTTGGCTTTGAGTTGCAACTCGTCATTGCGCAGCAACGGGTTGGCCTGCAACAGCGTGTGGGCCACCGAGCACACGTCGTGCTTGAAGCCGGGCACGGTGAGCTCGCGGGTCATCACACCACCGCCCACCTTGTCGTTCTTCTCCACCACGCCCACCTTCAGGCCGGCCTTGGCCAGGTAGCAAGCCGCCACCAGGCCGTTGTGGCCGCCGCCGGCCACCACGATGTCATAGGTTTTGGTCATTGGGACACCCCGCTCGCCGAGTACGTCGAGCGACCCTCCGAGAGGGTCGGGCCTTGCTTGGGGCGGCCCGGCGCGGCGGCCCGCTGCAGCGTCGTCAGAAGATGGGTTCTCGTCATGTCTTTCCTCTCGGGGAATCAAAGGCCTTGCAGTTCGCTCACGGGGCGCACGGTGGGGCCGAGCAGCGGGCCCACCATCTCGTGGCCCCACAGGCTCAGGCGCTCGGGGTTGAGTTCGAAGCCATCGTGGTGCCAAGGCGCCAGCTCGGTGATGGTTTCGAAGACGAAGCCCGAGGGGTTGTAGTGGTAGAACGACACGTGCGGGTCCTGCGTGTGCTGGCCGATGGTCATCTGCATCGGCAGGCCGTGCTGCTTGACCAGGTCACAGGTTTCGCCCAGGTCACGCAGGCTCTTGACGAAGAGGCCCACGTGCTGCACGCCCATGCGCCCGGGGGCGCAGCCAAAGGCGATGTCGTGGCTGGTCTGGTTGTTGAGCTTGGATCGGAAGAAGCGGGTGTGGCCCTTGCCTGCGCCTGAGCCGTAGAACTGGAAGCCCATCAGGTCGAGGTAGAAGCGGTCCACCGCTTCGTCAACCTCGGGCACGATCACCACCAAGTGGCCCACGCCACGCGCGCCGGCCACGAAGCCGCCGTGCGGGCGGCCGGGCACGAAGGAGCGCGGGTCCCACTTCTGGCCGTAGAACAGCTCATGCTGGTAACCCGCGGGGCAGCGAAAGCGCACCAGCTCGCGCACGCCGCGCAGCTCGCACAGAGTGGCATCGCCGGTGGTGAGCGCAACACCGGCCGCGTTGAACTTGTCCACCGCGGCGCGAAAGGCCTGCCGGCCCAGCGCTTCCCAGCCGATGTAGGCCAGGCGGTCGATGGCGCCGGGGTGCAGCGCGATGCGGTGGCGCCGATCGTCGGTGCGCAGGTACAGCGAGTCAGGGTCGGCCGCGGGCGAGGCGGCGATGCCGAAGCCCATCACCTGCGGGCCGTAGCTGCGCCAGGCGTCGATGGCGGGGGATTCGAATCCGAGGTAGCCGATGCCGATGATGTCCACGGCGGTCTCCTGAAGCGTTGTTGTTCGATGGGGGCCTGCGAGGCAGGCGAGGCCAGCCCGACCTGCGCCCCGAGGGGGTCGCAGCCGGTACTGGCTGAGCGCCGGTATGCGCCGGTGAGCGCCGGCTTAAAGCGCGGTCTCGGCGTCAGCCGCCTGGAACATGCGGTTGATGTCGCCGCTGGTCACCGGCTTGCCGGGCTCGCGCACCGGGCGGGCACCGCCCATGCCGAGCAGCGGCTTGGTGTCCACGCCCTCGGCGGCCTTGCGCAGCGCGCCCACGGTGCAGTTCTCACGGCCCAGGATCGAGAACGGGTCATACGAGAACTCGCGCATCGCATTGAGGTGGCCGATCTTGTCGATCTGCGCATCGCTCAGGTGCTTGGTCTGCTCGTGGTAGATCTCGGCCGAGTTGGGCCAGGTGCAGTCGGAGTGCGGGTAGTCGCATTCCCAGGTCACCATGTCTTCGCCGATGTCCTTCAGGTTGCGCAGGCCGAACTCGTCTTCGATGAAGCAGGTGATGATGTGCTTGCGGAAGATGTCGCTGGGCTTTTGGCCGCCGAAGTCGGTGTTGGTCCACTCATGGTGGTGGCGGTAGGTGAAGTCAGCCCGCTCCAGCAGGTAGGGAATCCAGCCGATGCTGCCTTCGGACAGCGCCATGCGCAGGTCGGGGTACTTCTTCCACATCGGTGCCCAGATCCAGTCGGCCGCCGAGTTGGCGATCGAGATGGGCATCGAGGTGATCCAGGCGTCGATGGGGGTCAGGTCAGACGCATGGTCGGCCTTCACGCCGGTGCCGATGTGGCAGTTGATCACCACCTTGTTGTCGGCACAGGCCTTCCACACCGGATCCCAGAAGTCGTCATGGATGGACGGGAAGCCGTGCAGCGCCGGGTTGTCTGACAGCGAGATCGCATGCACACCCAGCTTGGCCATGCGCTTGATCTCGGCGGCCGCTGCCTGCGCATCCCACCAGGGGATCAGCGAGATGGGGATGAAGCGGCCGGGGGCCGCGCCGCACCAGTCATGGAAGTGCCAGTCGTTGTAGGCCTGGATGGCGGCCAGCGACACCTCGCGGGCTTCCTTGTACTGCTGGAAGCGCTGACCGGCAAAACCGGGGAAGGTGGGGAAGCAGATCGAGCCGAGCACGCCGTTGGCGTTCATGTCTTCCACGCGGGCCTTGATGTCCCAGGTGCCGCGGCGCATGTGTTCATAGCCCAGCGGCTCCATGCCGTATTCGTCCTTCGGGCGGCCCACCACGGAGTTCAGCCCCATGTAGCCGGTGGCGCGGCCTTCAAACACCCACACGTCGCGGCCCTTGTGCTTTTCAATGTGCGGCTCGCGGCCCTTGAACTTGGCCGGCATGTGGCGGGCAAAGGCGTTGGGCGGCTCGATGGCGTGGTCATCGACGCTGACAAGGATGAGGTCTTCGAGTTTCATGTGGTGGCTCCATGCGGCGGCCTCGCCGGGCCCCCGCTTTCAAGAGCGGGGGCCCGGCTGGCCTGGGACAGGTGGGACGAAAGGAGAGAAAGGCTTAGAGGAAGATGCCCAGGTTGGGCGTGCCGACCACCGTCTGGTCGATGATCACTTCGCGGCGGGCGATCTGCAGCCCGCTGGCGGTGCGGCGCAGGATGTCGTGGCGCTCGCAGGGGATCAGGTCGAAGTAGTCGAAGTCAAAGCGCCCACGGGTGACCAGCAGGTAGCTCACCACCTTGTATTCATCGGCCTTGTCGGTGGTGTAGACGCGCACATTGCTCACCATGCGGCGGGTGCGCGAGGGCGGGTCTTCGCCCCAGGCACTGCGGGTGTCGGTGATGCGGCGCACGCGCAGCATCAGCGAGGCATGGTTGTCATGCATGTGCTGCACGGTGCGGATCACCGTGCTGTCGTTCTGGCGGAAGGGCTTGGTCAGGCGCAGGGGCACGTTGTATTCGATGTCCGGGGCCAGCAGCTCCGACCAGGCGGTGAGGTGCAGGGTGTCCAGCATCTCGGCCTCGTCGATCAGGAAGTCGACGATCTCGGCATGCACCGGGTCGGCCGAGCCGAGGCGGTTGGCGCGCACGGTGGGCGGCAGCGGCGTGGGCTCAAGGAATTGTTGCAGCGTCTTCATGGTGTGTCTCCAGAGAGTGGGGGTACGCGGTGCGGGGCGGCTCAGTTCGCAGCCGTCATCAGCTCGTACCAATACGTCCAGAAGCTCCAGTTGGTGTCGTCCTTGGTGAAGCCGCTGCCCACGTGGCCGGGGCCGGGCCAGCCGTCGGGCTTGCCGGTTTCATACATGGCCTGGTACTTCAGGGTGATGTGCTTGCTCATCGCGCCCTTGGCGACGATGGTCTGGTGCGGCCAGGTGTCGGAGTCGTCCTGCTCCACCATGCCCGAGGTGCCGAGCAGCTGGCAGGAGATGCGCAGCATCTGGGCCTTGATCTCGGGCGGCGTGTCCTTCTCGGCCAGGATCCAGTTCATGAACATGAACTTGTCCGGGCCCAGCGGCACATAGGCGTGCAGCGCCATCGCCCCCACCACCTTGCCTTCGGCGGTGGGCAGGTAGATGAATTCAAACAAGCCGTTGGGCCAGAAGTTGCCCACCTGCGGCGGGTTGGACGTCATCACCTGCAGCTGCTCGGGCGTGAAGCGGCTCATCAGCTCGGGCACCATGGCCGGCGTGATGCCGGGGGGCGGCAGCACGGTGAGCTTCTGCTCGGGCGTCAGCTCCGATGGGTCCTTGCCCGTCATGCGGCGGATCTTGCGGTCCAGGTCGATGCAGCGCATGGTGTGGCCGTGGTCGGTCCACACCTCCACGCCGTACATCTCGGGCGTGAGGTCAGCACCGCCGCCTTCGCCGCCGGGCTTCTTGGCATACGGGCCAATCTCGCCCAGCCAGCGGTGCAACGTGAGGGTGTGGAAGCCGTCAGACGCGCCCTGCTCCGAAGCCGCCTTCCAGTTGGCGCGGATTATGAAGCGCTGCGGCGGGCCCAGCACTTCCATGCCCCGGGTGGTGCGGCACCAGAGGGTGTCGTAGTACCACTTGGCTGGGCCGAGGAATTCTTCGAACGACGGGCCGTCGATGTTCCAGGTGGCGAACACCAGGCCGCCATAGATGGCCACACGCGCCTTCTTCAGGCCCAGCTCTTCCTTCGTGCGGATCTTGCCGTGCATGCACTCCTTCTCCACCGGCGAGCCGATGAAGTCGCCGTTGGGCTTGAAGGCCCAGCCGTGGTAGATGCACAGGTGCGACATCGCCGTGCCGGCGTCCAGCGTGGACACCTTCATGCCGCGGTGCGGGCAGACATTGAGCACCACGTGCACCTGGCCCTCGCGGTCGCGGGTGACCAGCACCGAATCGGAGCCCAGGTCGCGCTGCACGAAGTCACCCGGGTTCGGGATCTCGGTTTCATGGGCGAGGAACACCCAGGTCTTGGCGAAGATCTTCTCCATCTCCAGCTCGTAGAGCTCCTTGTCGGAGAGGGTGCGCATCTTCACTTCGCGCTTCTGAAGATCGATCAGATCGGACAGCTTGGTGCCATCACTGAGAACGGGAATCGATGGGGACATGTCTACCTCCTGGGTGGTCGTCGGGTGCCTTGCGATGAAAAGAATGTAAGACACAAATCCAAAAAGTGTTTAGCTCTTGAACCCCTGGTCTTCCCCTCAAAAACAGCTTGTTTGACCTGGATCAGATCGCCCGGGTGGCCGGCGCGCGCCCCGCTTGCACCGCTGCCGCTTGACCGCCTGTCAAACGGCCAGGCTCGCCGCCAGTGGCCTGGCTACCTACCATGCGGCGGGCTTTGCGACGCCTCGCGGAGCGCATCCCTACAAGGAGACAAGCGATGAGAAAGCCGTACCGGTTGATGGTTTGGGGCCCGGGCCGCATGGGCAAGATGTGCATCTGGGAGATCACCCAGTCACCCGCCTTCGAACTGGTGGGCGTGCGCGCCTACAGCGACAGCAAACACGGCGTGGATGCCGGTGAGCTGATCGGCATTGAGCCGCTGGGCGTGCTGTGCAGCACCGATGTCGATGCGCTGCTGAAGATCGACTGCGACTGCATCGTCTACATCGCCCATGACAAGGGCAACTACCACACCGACGACGAGATCCTGAAGCTGCTGGCCGCCGGCAAGAACGTGGTCACGCCGCTGCCTTACCAGAACGCGCACCTGTTTCGCGAAGCGGCCTTCCTCGACAAGCTCAAGGAGGCCTGCGAGCAGGGCCAATCCACCTTCCACGCCGGCGGCATCGACCCTGACCTGATCAGCGACCGCATCCTGCTGGGCCTCACCGGCGCCTGCGCCGATGTGAAGTCGATCAAGCTGCAGGAGATGTGGGACTGCAGCTTTGCCGAGGCCGGCCCGCTGAAGGCCGTGGGCTTCGGCATGGCCCCTGAAGAAGCGCAGAAGCGCGTCATCACCCAGACCATTGCCAACAACTTCACCAACGCCATCGTGCGCACGGCCGAGCAGGTAATGGGCGTCACCTACGACCGCGTGGTGGAAAGCCACGACTACGTGCCCACCACGGTGGACATCCACGAGCCCTTCTTCATCGCCGCCGGCACCGTGGGCCGCATCACGCACCGCATGGCCGGGCATGTGGATGCCATCGGGCCGGAGCCGCTGTTCACCATCGAATACAACTGGCTGATCGGCAACGGCATGCTGCCCGAAGGCTGCCTGCCCGGCCAGTACTACGTGGCCACCATCGAAGGGCGGCCGTCGATCAAGATGGCGCTGGACCTGAAGGTCTCGCACAAGAACAGCGACCGCGTCTACCAGATCGGCAACATGGAAGTGGAGCCCAGCTACGTGGCCACGCTGATCCCGGTGATGCAGGCGATTCCGCATGTGGTGGCGGCCGCGCCCGGGCTGCTGCCTTCATTCGGCCCCAGCCTGCACTGGATGCGCGATCTGCGTGACAGCGTGAAGGCGTGACGGCCTGACCCGCCTGCGGCGCTTGGCGCGCCTTTCCCTTGCAACCCGTTCATCCAGAGAGGTTTTCACCCATGTCTACCACCATGCAAGCCATTCGACTCCACGACTTCGGTGGCCCCGAAGTGATGAAGCTGGAAGAGGTGGCGCGTCCCGTCGCCGGCCCTGGAGAGGTGCTGGTGAAGGTGCGGGCCGCCTCGGTCAATCCGGTGGACTGGAAGCTGCGCGCCGGCTACCTGAAGGCCTTCTTGCCCTACCAACCGCCGCTGACGCCCGGCCTGGACCTGGCCGGCACGGTCGAAGCCGTGGGCCCGGACGTCACCGGCTTTGCCGTTGGCGACGAGGTGTTTGGCAAGGCCGACTTCATGAAGCCCAACGGCAGCTACGCGCAGTACGTGGCAGTGGCCCAGAGCGCGCTGACGCCCAAGCCGCGCACGCTGGACTTCATCCATGCCGCTGCGGTGCCGGTGGTGGCCACCAGCGCCTGGCAGGCCTTGTTCGGCGCTGGCGCGATCGAGTTGAAGCCGGGCCAGACGGTGCTGATCCATGCTGGCGCCGGCGGGGTGGGCAGCTTTGCGATCCAGCTCGCCAAGTGGAAGGGCGCCACCGTGATTGCCACCGCATCGGCCGGCAACCAGGCGCTGCTGCTGGAGTTGGGCGCCGACCAGGCCATCGACTACACCGCCGCCCCCTTTGAGACCGTGGTGGGCCAGGTCGATGCGGTGGTCGACACCATCGGCGGCGACACCCAGGCGCGCTCCTGGGGCCTGCTCAAACCGGGCGGCGTGCTGGCCTCGCTGATGGGCGCGCCGGCCGCGGCGTCGTTCGAAGGCCTGGGGGTGCGCGGCGTGGGCGTCTCCGGGGGGCAGGCCAACGCGCAACTGGGACTGATCGGCGAGTTGATCGACCAGGGTGTGCTGAAGACGGTGGTGTCCAAGGTGCTGCCACTGGCGCAGGCCGCACAGGCTCATGTGTTGAGCCAGTCGGGCCATGCGCGCGGCAAGATCGTGCTGGAAGTCGAGTAAGGGCGCGTCACGTCGTCGTCCAGGACGACGCGTTAAGCGGCCTCAGCGCAACAGGTTGCGCGTGACCTGCACAAACGGCACCGTGCAGCTGATGCCGCCATCGGCGCGCATCAGCGCGCCGTTGATGTACTCGGCCTCGTCGCTGGCCAGAAACAAGGCCAGCGCGGCAATGTCTTCGGGCTTGCCCAGGCGCGGCACGTTGTGCAGGTCGAGGAAGGCCTGTTCCATGGCCGGGTTGGTCCAGGCCTGCATGGCCGGTGTCTGGATCACCCCCGGCAGGATGCCGTTGCAACGGATGCCCTGCTTGCCGAAGGTGGCGGCAACGGTCTGCACGTACCAGTTCACCATCGCCTTTGAGCCGCCGTAGCTGAACTGCGCCACATCGCCACCCAATGAGCTGGTGGACGAGGTGAACAGGATCGAACCACGCCCCTGCTTGAGCATGTGGGGGATGGCCATGCGGCAGGCGAGCACGCCGCCCAGCACGTTGACGCGCACCACATCCAAGAAGCGCTCGGGATCGAAGGCGAGGAAGTCCTTGTCGGCCTTGCCCTTGCCGGCCGTGTTGACGGCGTTGTTGTAGAGCACGTCGATGCGGCCAAAGCGGCTCAGCGTGCGGTCGATCATCGCGGCCAGGTCGGCCTCCTGGCCCACGTCCACCGCCAGCGCTTCGGCCACGCCGCCCGCGGCCACGATCTCGTCGGCCACGGCCTGCGCGGCATCACGCTGCAGATCGGTCACCAGCACCTGTGCGCCTTCGGCCGCAAAGCGCAGCGCCGAGGCACGGCCGATGCCATTGCCTGCGCCGGTGATGCAGGCCACCTTGTTTTTCAATCGGTCCATCGTTGTATCTCCTTGGGGGTCATTCAGGCGGCGTGGATCTGCACCGGGATGGCCGTCATGCGCGGCATCGCATTGAGGTCTTCCACATGGCGGTCGGTGGCCACCAGGCGGTTGGTGCAGGCACCGGTTTCGGCCAGGCGCTCGGCGCTGTTGTCGGCCGGGCCCCAGTTGTGGCTCATCGACACCACGCCGCGGCGCAGCGTGGCATCGAGCTTGAGCAGGCCATGGATGCGGCCGTGCTCGGCTTCGATGCGCACACGCTGGCCGGGCTGCAGGCCCAGCGCCAGCGCGTCTTCCGGGTGCATGGCCAGCGGGTTGTGCGGGTTGCGCTCGCGAATCGTGCGGGTGTACATGCCCAGCGAGCCGTTCACATCCCGCAGGCGGCGGGCAATGAGCTGGAAGCCCGGCGTGGGCGCATCGGCCAGCGTGAGTGCCACGGCCTGCAACTCGGCCAGCACCTCCGGGGGCGCCACCGCAAAGCGGCCGGCACCTGGCCGCGCGGGCTGCACGATGGGTGGCTCGCCACGGGCCAGCCACAGGCCATCGGGGCTGCGCTGAAGGTCATCCAGACGCACCGCGCTGCCGCGCAGGCCCATGTCCAGCAACTGCGCGGTGGTGGGTGCGCGCTGCATGTCGAGCGGCTGCCCGCCGATCTGCAGCGCCAGGCCCAGGCGCTGGGCCAGGGCGTAGAACACGAACCAGTCGTCCACCACGTCGCTGCCCGCGGGCGGGGCGATCGCGGCCGGGGCGTACTGCGTCCAGGCATCGGGATACAACGGCTTGCCCAGCGTGAGCGGCAGGTCGTCGCGCTCGTATTGCAGCTTGGGCGTAAAGACGTAGTGCGCCTGCTGCGCGGTGGGCGTGAGGTGCGGGTCGATCACCACCAGCAGCTCCAGCGCCTGCAAGGCGGCCAGCATGCGGGCCTGGTCGGGCACTGAGTTGGCGGGGTTCGCGCCGTCGACGATCAAGGCCTTGATCTGGCCGGGGCCGGGGGTGAGGATCTCGTCGGCCAGCGTGGCGGTGAGCTTCTCGCCGTAGAGGTTGCCCACACCGCGGATGCGGCTGGGCGCGTGCTGCGACCAGGGCTGGGTGGGCGCCACCACCTCGGCATGCCAGGTGCGCGGGGGCTGCAGCGGGTCGGGGTTGGGCATGCGCTCGCCGGCGCGTTTGAAGTGGCCACAGACGACATCCAGGCACTGGATCAGGTGCTCGGCCAGGTTGCTGTGCGGCGCCATGTCGGTGCCGGTGCCGGTGATCACCGCACCGCGGCGCGACGGTGTGGCAAACAGCGCTGCGGCGGCGCGCAATTGCGCGCCATCCAGCCCGGCCTGCGCGGCCACGCGCTCTGCCGTGTAGGGCGCCACCGCCGCGCGCAGCGCATCGAGCCCCTGCACATGCGCGGCGCAAAAAGCGGCGTCGTGCCGCTGCGTGGCCAGCACCTCGCGCAGCAAGGCAGCCGCAATCAGGTGATCGGTGCCGGGCCTGGGCTGCAGGAAGACATCGGCATGGCGGGCGGTTTCGCTCAAGCGTGGGTCGACCACGATGAGCTTCAGGCCGCGCGCCCGGGCATCGCGCAGGCGCTTGATCGGGTCGCTCACCAGCATGCCGCCAGCCGAATGCGACACCAGCGGGTTGCAGCCAAACACCAGCAGCACCTCAGCCTCGTCCACATGCACCTGGCCCGCCTGCCAGCTGCCCAGCCGGCCGGCGGCGATGTACTTGGCCGATTGGTCGATGGTCAGCGTGGTGTAGAGCGAGGCCGAGCCCAGCGCCTGCAGGAAGGCGCCATGCATGCGAAAGGCGCTGGAGGTGTGAAAGCCCGCCGTGCCGCGAAACAGCGCCACGGCCTGCGGACCATCGCGCTCGACGATGGCCTGCAGGCGCTGCGCCACGGCATCCAGCGCCTGGTTCGTAGGCACCGGCGTGTGGCCGGCCGGATCGCGCCGCAGCGTGTGCAGCAGCCGCTCGGGCCCATGGTGAGCGCCCACCGCCTGCAGGCCTTTGAAGCAGGCATAGCCGCGGCTGATGGGGTGATCCCGATCAGCGCGGATGCCGGCCAGGCGGCCCTCCTCCACCGTCAGCACCACACCGCAGCCGGCGATGCACATGCGGCAAAAGGACTTGACCTCGCGCGGCCCCGATGGAGCCATCTCAGTGCTCCATGACGCCACGCGCCACCCCCATGGCAGGAGCCCACCCCAACCGAGCGACCGCCGTGGATCCGGCTTCGCCGGTCCGCCGGTGGTGCCCCCTTGAGGGGGCGCGCGCAGCGCGTAGGGGGAGGTTCATTTCAGGCGGCATGCGACACGCTCACAGCATGATCGGCAGCAGCCGCCACGCGCCGGAGTTGCACCGGGATGCCGTTCAACACGGCGTTGCCAGAAGCTTCGTCCACCAGCGGCCCCGGACTGAGCAGGTTGATGTTGACCCCCGGATGCGCCGCTGCCGTCTGCAGCCGCGTGCCCGGCAGGCCATGGCCCCAGCCGTGCGGCAGGCAGACCACGCCGGGGCGGATGTCGGCCACAGGCTCGGCCGGTGCCTGCACCACGCCGCTGGCGCTGCGCACCTCCACTAGATCGCCGGCGGCGATGCCCAGGCGGGCGGCATCGTCCACATGCAGTTGCAGGGTGCAGCGTTCCTTGCCGCGCACCAGGGTGTCGACGTTATGCATCCACGAGTTCAGCGAGCGCAGCTGGCGGCGGCTCACCAGCACCCAGTCGGGCACCGGCTCGGCCATGGCGGCCTGCAGGCGCGGCACATCGGCCAGCATGTGCGCAGGCGCCAGCTCCAGCTTGCGCGAGGGCGTGGTGAAGGCGCGGGCGCCCTGCGAGGGCGCCTGGCCCAGCAGCAGGCCATTAGGCGTGTCCTTGAAGTGCTGCAGCGTCAGGCCGTATGGCTGCTCAGGCCGCTCGCCGAAGCGGTCGCCATACGGGCCGGTGCGAATGCACAGGTCAAGGATGCGCTCGGCCCCGTGCTGCGGCAGCGCGGCCATCACCTTGGCGCGGTCCATGCCGACCAGCTCGCACATCTGGCCAAAGTACTCGTCATCCAGCGCATCCAGGTCCACCTCGGGCGTGCCACCCAGGATGCTGCCCAGCCGGGCCAGCACGCGCCATTCCTCCGGCCGGCCCTGCGGCGGGAAGATGGCGCCCGAGTAGTGGCCGCCCACCGTCAGGCTGAAGGGCCAGGCCCACACGTCCCAGTGCGGCTGCTCCAGCGGCGACAGCGCCGGCAGGATCACATGCGCATGGCGGGTGGTTTCGTTCAGGTACATGTCGATGCTGACCATGCATTCCAGCTGGGGCAGCGCCGCATCCAGCCGGGCCGAGCCGGGGGCCGAGAGCACCGGGTTGCAGCCCGAGGTCAGCAGGCCCTTGATCTGGCCCGGCCCCGGGGTGTCGATCTCTTCGGCCAGGCAGGAAGCCGGGTACTGGCCCAGGATGGCGGGCACGCCGCGCACGCGGTTCTTCGGGCCCAGCAGCGGCGCATCGATGCGCAGCGGCGGCACCAGCTTCATGTGCGGGGCGATCGGGTCGCCGAACATCGTGCCGCCGGTGCGATCAAGGTTGCCGGTGAGGATGGCCACCACATCCACCAGCCACGAGGCCAGCGTGCCGAAGGCCTGCGTGCAGGTGCCGATGCGGCCGTACACGGCGGCCCGCGGCGCGGCAGCGATCTGGCGCGCCAGCGCGCGGATGGTTTCGGCCGGCACGCCGCAGAAATCAGCCACCCGCTCGGGCGGCCAGTCCTGCGCCAACTGGCGCACCTCGTCCACGCCATTGACCAGGCCGTCCAGGTGGCCCAGCTTCACCAGGCCTTCGGCAAACAGCACCTGCACCACACCGAGCAGCAGCGCCGCATCGGTGCCGGGGCGCAGGCCGATCCACTGGTCAGCCAGCTTGGCGGTGCCGGTGCGCACCGGGTCGATCACGATCACCTGGCCGCCGCGGGCCCGCAGTGCCTTGATGGCGCCCATCACATCACGGTGCGAAAAGATGCTGCCCTTCGAGGCCGAGGGGTTGCCGCCGATGATGACGAACAGATCGGTGTGATCGACATCGGGGATCGGCATCTTCCACATGTCGCCGTACATCAGGAAGGTGCTGACGTTCTTGGGCAGCTGGTCGACGCTGGACGATGAGAAGCGGTGGCCGAAGCGGGCCTGCTTGACCAGCAGCGTCATGTAGCGGGCAGTGTCGAATCCACCCTTGTTCATGTTGCCGCTGTAGAAGGCAAAGGCGCTTTGGCCGTGACGCTCGCGCACGCCGGCGGCCAGCTGCTCAATGCGCTCGAAAGCCGCTTCCCAAGAGGCTTCGCGCCAGGTCTGGCCGTCGCGGATCATCGGCTGGCGCAGGCGGTCTGGGTCATGGTGCACGGCGCCCAGCGTGGTGCCCTTGGGGCAGATGTGGCCCTGGCTGAAGACATTGCCCGGGTCTGGGCGGATGCTGATCACCCGCTGGTCCTGCACGTTGACGAGGATGCCGCACATGCCTTCGCACAGCGAGCAGGTGTGGAGGTGGGTCTGGATCTCGGGACGGGTGTTCGTCATGGCTTCGTCATGGGTACGTCAGGGGTTCTTCAAGGTGTGCCGCGTGACAACGATGGCCCAGTCTGGCACCGCGCGCCAGGCCCCGGGGCCCCGCGGCACCTCTGCGAAACGCATTTCGATAGCGCCGGGCTGCGCGGCCCGGCAACCCCACTGCCGGCATGTGCTCGTTTGCCCCAGGGTCGGCGGGCGCGACCCGGTTCCACAATCAAGAATTGAACACTCTTGCTGCTTTTGTTCGCCATGCATGCTGACATCCAACTGCAGAACGCCCCCAGCCCGCGCGCCCCGGCCAAGCTGGTCGAATGCCAGCGCCGCGATACCGCGGGCGAGCGGCGTGTGCAGCAGATGCTGTGGCCCCAGGCAGGGCAGACCCGCGTCACCACCGAGCAGGGCATCGTCTTCGAGCTCTTCCTGGACCTGACCGGCACCAACGACCCGCAGGCCGCCTACGAGTGCGAGATCCAGCGGCACGGCCGCTGCTCGGTGGGCGCGGTGAACTTCCTGCCCCCGCACACCGACCTGCAACTGCACTGGACGGCCGGGCGCAAGCGCTCCTTCGTGTGCATGCTTGATCCGCGCAAGCTCGGCGCGCTGGGCGGGCTGGCCTGGGACTGGTCTGACATCGACCCGCTGGCCGCGCTGGACATCCGCAACGAACGCCTGCGTGCGGCCCTGCACTGGCTGGCCGACGAGACGCTGCAGCCCTCTTTTGCCAGTGAGCTGCGCACCCATTCGCTGCTCACCATGCTGGCGCTTGAAGCGCGCCAGCACCTGGGCCGCCACCCGGCCGATGCACTGGCCGTGTGCGATGGCAAGCTCAGCCCGCGCCAGCTCACCCGCACGCAGGAGCTGATCCACGCCTGCAACGAACCCGAAGGCCCTTCACTGGCCGCGCTGGCGCAGGCCTGCGATCTGCCGGCGCGCGAGTTCTCGGAGATGTTCAAAAACACCGTGGGCACCACGCTGCGCAGCTACGTGGCCCAGGCCCACCTCGACAAGGCCCGGCTGCTGCTGGCCGACCCACGGCTGCTGATCAAGCAGGTGGCCTACCGCAGCGGCTTCGAAAGCGCCTCAGCCTTCGGCGCGGCCTTTCGCAAGGCCACCGGGCTGACGCCGGCACAGTACCGCCAACAGGTGTGCGCGCAGGCCCACGAGCCCGCGCCGGCCTGCGCCTGAAGCAGCGCCAGGCCGGCGGCCCGGCGCTGGCTGTGTTATTTCACTGCGCCTCTCACTGCATCACTCACTGCGCCACAGGCACCGTGGCACCTTCCAGCAGGTGCCGCTTGTCACGCACCTCGCGCCACGCCGCTGCCTCCGGCAGCGGCTCAATGCGCGCCGTGATCGCGGGCCATTGTTTGGCAAGTTCAGCGTTCACACCGATGAACACGCGCTGATCGGCCGGCAGGTCGTCTTCTGGATAGATCGCCTGCACCGGACATTCGGCGATGCACACGGCGCAGTCGATGCATTCGTCGGGATCGATCACCAGGAAGTTCGGGCCGATGCGAAAGCAGTCGACCGGGCAGACATCCACACAATCGGTGTACCTGCAGCGCACGCAGGCTTCGGTCACCACATGGGTCATGGTTCAGGGCTCCAGGGTTGAGGGCTGATGGGTCAGGCAGGCCGGGTAGACCGGACAAAGCGGCCCGGCGCTGGGATCACTTCTCGACGAAAGCCCGCTCGATCACGTAGTCGCCCGCCACGCCCACCTGGGCCGAGACGACAAAGCCGCGGGCATCCAGTAGCGCACTCAGGTCGCGCAGCATGGCCGGGCCGCCACAGATCATGGCGCGGTCGTGCGTGGGGTCGAGCGGCGGCAGGCCAAGGTCGCGGCCAAGCTGGCCGGTCTCGATCAGCTCGGTGAGGCGGCCGCGGCGCTCGAAGTCCTCGCGTGTGACGCTGGGGCAGTACAGCAACTGCTGGCGCACGCAGTCGCCCAGCACCTCGTGCTGCGGCAGCTCATGCTGGATGAACGCGCGGTAGGCCAGCTCGTCCACCGTGCGCACGCCATGCACCAGCACCACCTGCGCAAAGCGCTCGTAGGTCTGCGGGTCCTTGATGATCGAAAGGAAGGGCGCCAGGCCCGTGCCGGTGGCAAACAGGTACAGGCGCGCGCCGGGCAGCAGGTCGTCGATCAGCAGCGTGCCGGTGGGCTTGCGGCCCACCAGCACCTCGTCGCCCACCTGCAGGTGCTGCAAGCGCGAGGTGAGCGGGCCGCCGGGCACCTTGATGCTGAAGAACTCCAGCGTCTCTTCATGGTTGGCGCTGGCAATGCTGTAGGCCCGCAGCAGCGGCCGGCCTCCCACCGCCAGGCCCATCATCACGAAGTGGCCGTTCTCAAAACGCAGGCCGGGGCTGCGCGTGGTGCGGAAGCTGAACAGGGTGTCGTTCCAGTGGTGCACGTGGAGCACCCGCTCCTGTAGCAGGGCGCTCATGGGGCGACCTCCCGGCGGGGCATCGGGGGGCGAAGTGCGGCAGACAACATGGCGATTCAAGCAAACAGACGTCCTGATCAGGCAGGCCGGCAGCGGACGTTCAAACCACCGGCCCCGCGCACGCTGGCGCCGGGAGCTGGCGATGATCGGCGGCGGTGCGTGCACTGTCCTGCCCGGCGCTGTCTGCCAACTGCGCGCGAACGTCCCTGAAGTACCGGCCCATGGTGCGGGCCCATTGGCTGCGCTTCAGAAACAGCGTCCACCGTTTCAGACATAGCAACAGCCTCACCCACGCGGGCGGCCCTGGCCATCATCGGCACGACACAAGTCAACCGATGCCCCTCACCCGCCAAGGACCTGAAGATGAAGACCCGCACCCCTGAAGAGATCCGCCACTTCCTGCATGCCCAAGTGGCCAGCTGGAACGCCGGCAAGAAGGAGGAAATGATGGCCGCCTACCGCGCCATCGTGCCCGGCAAGCTGAGCATCGAATACATCGGCATCCCGCCGCTCGAAGGCTGGGCCGCGCTGGAAGACATGTGGCAGCGCTGGGCCGGCAAGGTGCACATCGATGTGAAGGAAGTGATGGTGACGGGCCAGGAGGCCGCCTGCTACCACCACAACACCACCATCGGCGCGGGCACCCCACCGCGTCCGAGCATCGAGCTGTACCGCTTTGACGGCGACGACCTGCAGATCCGTTACTTCCACGCCGCGCAGGTCTGAGCCTGGCGGCTCAGCGAGAGCCCATCGCACTTCGACGATATCGGCGCCCTGCCCCAACGGCAAGAGACGGCCGGATCATGGGACATCCATAACAAGACCCTTCGACAGGAGACACACATGCACAGCCCCTTGCCCCTGCGCACGGCCATTGCGCTGGCCGCTGCCAGCCTGGCCGGCAGCGCCGGCGCGTTTGACATCCCCACCGGCAACAGCGATCTCTCGCTGCGCTTGGACACCACCGTGCGCTACAACCTCGGCATGCGCGTCGAAGCGCAGGACGCGCGCATCCAGGCCAACTCGACCTACGACGAATCGGACAACAAGTTCGGCAAGAACGACATCGTCACCAACCGGCTTGACCTGCTGGGCGAGATGGATCTGAACTGGAAGAACCAGTTCGGCGGCCGCCTGAGCGCTGCCGCCTGGTTCGACCAGGCGTACCACGACCGCACCGTCACCACCACCGCGCCGGGCTTTGCCTCCAGCTACCGCAACAACACCTACAACGACACCGTCAAACGCTATGTGGCCGGGCCGTCGGGTGAACTGCTGGATGCATTTGTGTGGAGCAACTTCCGGCTGTTCGACTCACCCGTGAACGTGAAGATCGGCCGCCACACCAACTACTGGGGCGAAGGCCTGCTGTTTGGCGCGCATGCCATCTCGTACTCGCAGGCACCGGCCGATGGCCAGAAGGCCGTCAACAGCCCCGGCATCGAAACGAAGGAAGTGTTCCTGCCGCTGGGCCAGGTGTCGGCCCGCATCCAGCCCACCGGTGACCTGACGCTGCAGGCGCAGTACTTCTACGAATGGAAGCCCACCCGCCTGCCCTATGGCGGCACCTACTTCGGCTCGGCCGACATGCTGTTTGAAGGACCTGACCTGCTGCCCGTGGCGGCCAACGGCGCGGCGTTTTCGCGCATCAACTCGGTCAAACCGGGCCGCTACGGCAACTGGGGCCTGAGCGCCAAGTACAACATCGAGGCCATCGAGTCGAACCTGGGTGTGTACGTGCGCCGCTTCAACGACTACCAGCCCTGGCTCAACCCGCAGACGCTGGCCGCCCAGGGCGCTTTCCGCCTGGCCTACCCCACTGACGTGAAGCTGTACGGCCTGAGCCTGGGCCGCGTGGTGGGCCCGGTGAGTGTGGGCAGCGAGCTGTCAGTGCGCAAGGACGGCGCCCTGAACTCGCAGGCCATCAGCGCGGTGGACAACGAAGGCGCCCGCGGCGACACGCTGCACGGCATCCTGGGCGGGGTGATGCTGCTGCCGGACAACGCCCTCTCCGACACCGGCAGCGTGGCTTTCGAACTGGCCTACAGCCAGCTGCTCAGCGTGAAGTCGCACCCCGAACTGTTCAAGGGCGAAGGCTACGCAGGCTGCCGCGCCGTGCTCACCCCGGGGGTGGCCAATTCGGGCACCAAGGCCGACGGCTGCTCGACCAAACGTTATGCCGCCCTGGCGGTGAACTTCACGCCGCAGTGGCTGCAGATCCTGCCCTCCTGGGACCTGGACGTGCCGATGACCGTGAACTACGGCTTCCACGGCAACGCCGCCACAGTGGGCGGTGGCAGCGAGCGGGCACTGTCCTGGTCGCTGGGCGCGCGCATGACCTTTGGCCAGCGCCATGAGTTCACCCTGCGCTACGCCGACACCGCCGCGCAGCCCACCTACAACGCCGCCGGCACCGCCTTGCTGGGTGGCAATGGCAACGTGGGCGGCTCCGACCGCGGCTGGATCGTGTTCACCTACAAGACCGGCTTCTGAGCGAAGCCGGCGCACCGATTGGAGATTTCATGAAGCTCACCCGCATCGCATTCACCGCAGCCCTGGCACTGCAGGGCGCCGCCGCACTGGCCGCCGTCTCGGCCGAAGAGGCCCAGCAACTGGGCAGCACGCTCACGCGCTTTGGCGCCATCCAGGCCGGCAACAAGGAAGGCACGATCCCGCCCTACACCGGCACACCCATCAAGGCGCCGGCCGACTACGTGCCCGGCAGCGGCATCTACACCGACCCGTACCGGGCCGAGAAGCCGCTGTACCGCATCGACGCGAAAAACCTCGATCAATACGCCGACAAGCTGATCGAAGGCCAGAAGCAGCTGATCAAGCAGAACCCCGACAGCTACTACCTCGACGTCTACCCCACCCACCGCACCGAAACCTACCCCGACAAGATCCTGAAGGCCACGCTGCGCAACGCCACGCAGTGCAAGGGCCTGAAGGACTACATGGCGGTGGACGTGGCCTGCCGCGGCGGCCTGCCCTTCCCCATCCCGAAAAACGGCTACGAGGTGATGTGGAACCTGGCGCTGCGCTGGCAGGGTGAGGGCAGCCTGTCGGCCATGTCGCAGAGGGGTTGGCTGGTGGATTCGCAGGGCCGCGTGACGATGACCTCGGAACAGTTCGCCATGCAGGAAAAGCCGTACTACCAGCTTGACCAGGCCGACCGCGACCCGCTGATGATGATGCGCACCTACTCGATCTCGCGGGCGCCGGCGCGCCTGTCAGGCGTGGGCAGCGGCATCGTCGACTACATCGACATGGACACCAAGCCGCGCCGCGCCTGGAACTACACCCCAGGCCAGCGCCGCGTGAAGCTGGCGCCCGAGTTCGCCTACGACACACCGGTGACCTCGCTGGGCGGCGCCACGCTGTTTGACGAGCTGTGGATGTTCTCCGGCAAGATGGACCGCTTCGACTTCAAGCTGATGGGCAAGAAGGAGATGCTGCTGCCCTACAACAGCTTCAAGTACTACTTCGGCTGCAAGCACGAAGCCAAGCTCAAGGCCAAGCATGTGGACCCGGCGTGCGAACGCTGGGAGCTGCACCGCGTGTGGGTGGTGGAAGCCACGCTCAAGCCGGGCATGCGCCACGTGTACTCCAAACGTGTGTACTACATCGATGAAGACGGCTACGGTGCCGGCATGTTCGATGCCTTCGACCAGAGCGGCACGCTGTACCGTTCAATGTTCAACCTGAACGTGCCCTTCTACGACGCAGGCTTCGTCTACGCCGGCTCCAGCATCGTCTACGACTTCAGCAAGCACATGTACCTGACGGTGGCCGACCTGAGCGTGGGTGGTATGCGTGTCTCCGACAAGCCGCTGCCCGAGAAGGACATGAGCGCCGACGCCACCATGGCCCGCGAGAGCGTGCGCTGAAGAAAGAACTCCGAGAAAAACAGGCAGACACTCAGCACCTATGACAACGCCGGTTCGGATCCCTCCGAACCGGCGTTCTTTTTTTTGCCGAGGGCGAATCAGCTCAGCGGGGGCAGGTGCACATGCTCGGCCGGGCGGCCGATGCGGGTGGGGCCAAAGACCTGCAGGCGCCGGCCTTCCTGCGCGGCAAACACGGCGTACAGGCGCGCATCTTCTTCTGGGCCGGCCTGCAGCACATGGGCTTCCAACGCTACCTGCGCGGCGGCCCAGTCGTCGAAGGGGCGATCGAGCAGCGCCGCGATGTCGGCCACATCCGCAGCCCGCAGCGCGGCGCCATGGGCGTCCTCGCGGGCCCACCATTCGATGAGCTGTTCGGCCGCGTCCTGCTGCGAGCGCGCCAGCTCGTCGGCAGGTGTGATGCCCGCCAGCGTGTCGCTCAGCTTGGCAATCAACGCCGCGTTCGGGCTGGCATTCGGGCTGCCCTTCGACTCCAGCACCGGCGGGGCCTGCAAGGCAAAGCCGGTGAGCGCGCTCATCGACTGCAGGATCACCTGCCGCAGCGCCAGGTCGAACATCAGGTACACCGCATGTGGATCCCCCGGCGTGGGGCGGCCCACCGTGCCGGTGAACTGCATCGTGCCCAGCGTGGAGAACTGCAGCGTGTGGAACTCGATCACCGCGCGGTCCACCGGCTCGCCGCTGAGCGCCTCGTACTGCGCCAGCAGCGTGGGCAGGCGCTCGCCCAACGGCTCGTAGTTGTCGCGCATGCGCATGGTGGCCAGGTCGACCATCGGGTCGCCGATCATGCTGAACTCGAAGTCGTACAGGCCGGTCACACGACCGTTTTCGAACAGGAACTGGCCGCAGTCAAACTGGATGAAGCTGGCTTTCGTGCGGTGCGTGGGCACGTTACGCCGCAGCCAGCCGATCACAAACTCCAGCAAGGGCTCGGGCCGGCTCTTGGTGCGGCGGTAGTGCGGCAGGTAGGCATCCAGGCCCACCAGCGCAATGGCCATCGCACCTTCAGGCCGGTGCACGCCACGCGCCACGAAGGGCTCGACCGGCACGCGGTGCATCGCCACCACCTGCGCGATGTACTGGCGCGCAATGTCACTGCGCTGGGCATCACTCTCGGCCTCGGCCACGACGCGACTGCCAGGGATGGCATCCATCACGATGCAGGGCGGGTCGACGCAGTAACCGTGGATGCGCGGCACCTGGATGCCGTGCTGCGAGAGCACGTCGATCACATCGGCTTCGCGCTTCAGATCGGGAAAGATGTTGACGTTGCCGGCGCGGTCGCCACGCAGGTGCAGCTGCAGCACCTCACCCTCCCGCTCGACATCGACGAACCACGCCGGGCGCCAGCGCACCTGCCGCTCCATGCGCACGATGCGCCCGCCGGTGCAGGCCTGCACGAAGGCGCGCAGCCGGGCCTCGCCTTCGGCGCCATAGCGGTCGCCTTCTTCAGCGTTGGGGTTCATGTCTCAAGGCTCTCCTGGAAAGTCAAAAACCCTGCCGGGCCACGCTGGCCCAGGCAGGGTTTTGATCTTCAGCTCAGCCGCGCCCCGGGCGGGCCGGGCCGGCTATCGACGAGACGCTGATGTTGTCGCTGAATGTCCGGTGGGCCGTTCAGGCGTGCACGCGGAACACGCTCACCGACGACACCAGGTGCTTCGACAGATCCTGCAGCGACTGGGCCGCCGCGGCCGATTGCTCCACCAACGCCGAGTTCTGCTGCGTCATGCCATCCAGGTGGGCAATGGCGCTGCTCACGCCGGCCATGCTTTCGCTCTGGTGGCGCACATGGCTGCTGATCTCGCCGATGATGTGCGACACATCCTGCACGCTGGCCACGATGTCGGTCATGGTCCTGCCGGCTTCCGACACCAGGCGCGAGCCGGCTTCCACCCGGTCGACGCTGTTGCCGATCAGGGCCTTGATCTCCTTGGCGGCATCGGCCGAGCGCTGCGCCAGGGTGCGCACTTCACCCGCCACCACCGCGAAGCCGCGCCCTTGCTCGCCGGCACGGGCGGCTTCCACCGCAGCATTGAGCGCGAGGATGTTGGTCTGGAAGGCAATGCCGTCGATCACGCCGATGATCTCGGAGATTTTTTTCGAGCTGGCATCGATCTCGGTCATGGTCTGTACCACCCGCGTCACGACCTCGCCGCCCTTGGCCGCCAGGGCCGCGGCTTCGCCCATCTTCTGGTCGGCATGGGCGGCCGAATCGGCGGTGAGGCGGGCGGCCTCGGTGATCACCTGCACCGAGCCGGCGGTTTCCTGCAGGTTGCCGGCGGTCTCGTCCGTGCGGCGCGAGAGGTCCATGCTGCCCGAGGCAATCTCCTGGCTGGCCACGCTGATGCCTTCGCTGGCCTGGCGCACTTCGGTCACCACCTGGCGCAGGCCGGCCTGCATGCTGTCGAGGGCGCGCAGCAAGGTGCCGGTTTCATCACTGCGTTGGGTGGATACCGCCTGGGTGAGGTCACCTTGGGCCACATGCTGCGCCAGACGCACCGATTGCTCCAGCGGCGCACTCACGCTGCGTGCAATCAACCAGGCGGCGAGCACGCCGATGGCCACGGCCACGCCGGCCGCCACCATCAGCAGCGTGATGGCCGCGCGCACCGAGGCCTGCGCTTGCCCGAAAGCGGCGGCGTTTTCTTTGTCGTGAATGGCCACCAATTGATCGATCTGGCTCTGCCAGCCGTCATAGGAGCTGCGTTGCTGGTCCAGCGAGGCCAGTGCCGCCGCGGCTTCATCGGGGTTCATCACCATCTCGCGCAGGCGCGCCATCATCACCATCGATTCGTTCTGCGCATCGCGCAGGTCGTTCATGCGTTGAAGCATGTCACCCTTCAACGTGCCAGTTCGCTGCTGCAGGTCGCGCAGCGCGGTAGCCGCCTGCACGTACTCGGCCACCGCCTTGTTGACACTTTCGAGTTGGAACTTTTTGTCTTCCGGCTCGGTGGCCATCACCATCGTCATCAGCGACAAGAAGCGCCGCTGCAGCTGGTCAGACATCGTCTTGGCCAACTGGCTCTGCCGGTTGTTCACATCCACGATGGTGTGCATCTGCTGCGCCAGCGTCTGCAGCTTGAAGGCGCTGAGCCCGGCCACGCCGAGCAGCAGCGCCAGCACCAGCCCGAAGCCGATGGTGAGCCGCCATTTCAGGTTCAGCGCTAGGTTGGGGCGCCAGGCCAGCGTTGGTTTCTTCAGAAATTTCATGGTGCCTGCCTCTTCCGGTGAGTGGGTGTGCTGCCCCAATTTATATGCACAACTTTCGTATTGGTGTGCAACTATCGGAGAGCCTCAAATCCCATGAAGCGAGGATTAGCCCTCGGTACGCCGCGCAATTGGCGCAGACGATGAGGAGTTCACACTTGGCCGATGAGGCCGGGCATCAGCCCTGACCGCGGGCTGTCACGGGCTCAACAAGCGCCGCAGACCTGGCTTGCAAATTTAAGCGAACATATGTTCGATAAATTGCTAAAGTGCTTGCCATCGCAACACGGGAGCAACCTACATGCAACTCGCAGGCAAACGCATCATCGTCACTGGCGGCGCCAGCGGCATCGGCGCAGCGGTGGTGCTGGCCTATGCCCAGGCTGGCGCCCAGGTGGTGGCGCTGGACCTGAACGACAACGCCGGTGCGCAGGTGGTGGCCCACTGCCACGCCCAGGGCGGGCCGGGCGCGGCCTACCTGCACTGCGATGTATCGCAGGCCCAGGCCGTCAACACCGCCTTCGATGCTGCCGCGGCCCGCATGGGCGGGCTGGATGTGCTGGTGCACGCCGCCGCCATCGCGCCTGGCTGCGCCGCGGCCGACATCAGCGTCGAGCAGTGGGACCAGCTCTTTGCCATCAACAGCCGCGGCACGCTGCTCACCAACCAGGCGGCCTTTCGCCACATGCAGGCGCACGGCGGGCGCATCATCAACTTCGCCTCGGCCGCGGGCGTGAACGGCTACCCGGGCAAGGCGCACTACGCCGCCACCAAGGGCGCGGTGCTGGCCTGGACCCGCAGCATCGCGCGCGAATGGGCGCCGCATGGCATCACCGCCAATGCCATCGCCCCCGGCATGGCCACGCCGATGTATGCCAAGACCCGCGCCAGCATGACGCCTGAGCAACTGACCGCCCACGACGCCATGATGGCCGCGGCCATCCCCCTGGGCGGCAAGCTGGGCGACCCGGCGCGTGACCTGGCGCCGGTGCTGGTGTTCCTGGCGAGTGAGGGTGCACGCTTCATCACTGGGCAAACGCTGCCCATCGACGGTGGCATGCTGATGTTGACTTGATTCCCCCCTACGCGCTACGCGCGCCCCCCGAGGGGGCACCACCGGCGGACCGGCAAAGCCGGATCCACGGCGGTCGCGCGGTCACCCGTTGGCCAGCACGTGTGCGTAACCCCGCGCCAGCAGCGCCAGGGCCGAAGCATGGTGCCGCTCACCCAGCGCCGCCGGCGCCTTGCCGGCACAGGCCCGCGCATGGCTGCCTTCCAGCAGGATGCCCAGCTTGAAGCAGGCGAGCACGATGTACCAATCCAGGTGTGTGAGATCGCGCTGCGTGCCGGCGCGGTAGCGGGCCACAAGCTCGTCGGCCTGCGGGAAGCCGTCCCACGGCGTGACGTGGATGGTGCCGGTGCCCTGCCCGCTGGCATCGGGCCAGGTGACGATGAGCCAGGCCAGGTCCAGCAGCGGATCGCCCAGCGTGGCCAGCTCCCAGTCGACGATGGCCGCCACCTCCGCCTCGGTGTTGCTGAACATCAGGTTGGCCAGGTGGAAGTCACCATGCAGGATGCCGGGGGTGAAGCTGGGCGGCACGTGGTGGCTCAGCCAATGAGCCACCGGCGCCACCTGCGGCAGGTTGTCGGGCCCGGCCCAGCCGGCATGCACGCGGTAGTGCTCCAGCTGCTGCAGCCAACGGCCCACCTGGCGTTGCAGAAAACCTTCAGGCTTGCCGAAGTCACCCAGGCCCACGGCCAGGTGGTCCACTTCACCCAGGCGCAGCAGGGCATCCACCACGGACAGCCCCAACTGATGCCGCCGGGCCGGATCGGCCGCATGCCACGCCGGCAACGGGGTGCCTGAGGGGTTGAACCCGTCCACCGGCTGCATCAGGAAGAACGGCGCCCCCAGCACCTGCGTGTCGTCGCAAGCCGCCACCAGGCGGGCGTGTGGCACGGCGGTGCCGGCCAACGCGCCCAGCAGGCGCGCCTCGCGCAACACGGTGGCCTCGATCTCGGGCCGCGCGCCCAGCGGCGGGCGGCGCAGCACGAAGCTGCGCTCGCCGCGCCGAAAGCGCAGCAGGATGTTCTGCGTGCCGCCGCCGATGCGCTGCAGATCGCGGATCGGCCCGATCTCCAGGCCGCGACCATCCATCCACTGGGCGAGGCGGTCGAGGTCGGCCACGGCGGGCCAGGTGGTGGCTGGGGCGATGGCGTTCACGGTGCCTCACCCTCCAGCGCCGCCAGCGCCTGCAACGCTGCAGCGCGGGCCGTAGGCCGGTGGTAAGCGGGAAACATGTCGGTGGTGGGTTGGTACTCGCGCAACAGCTGGCGCGCCACCGTCACCTTGTGCACCTCGGTGGGCCCATCGGCCAGGCCGAGCTGGAACGAGCGCAGCACCATGCCGGCAAAGGGCATGTCGGACGACACCCCGATCGAGCCGTGCACATGCAGCGCGCGGGCGGCGATGTCGTGCAGCACCTTGGGCATGGCGGCCTTGACGGCGGCGATGTCCTTGCGCACCTTGAGGTAGTCCTGGTACTTGTCGATGCGCCAGGCGGTGCGCAGCACCAGCAGGCGAAACTGCTCCAGCTCGATCCATGAATCGGCGATCTTCTCCTGCACCATTTGCTTGGCGCTCAAACGCTCGCCCTGTGTGGTGCGCGAAAGCGCCCGCTCGCACAGGGCATCCAGCGCCTTCTGCGCCAGGCCGATGGTGCGCATGGCATGGTGCACGCGCCCACCGCCCAGGCGCACCTGCGCCACTTCAAAGCCTTTGCCGGGCTCACCCAGCAGCGCATCGACCGGCACACGCACGCGCTCGAACCGCAGGTGGGCATGGGTGGCTTCGGGGTCGTCGCCCACGCCCACGTTGCGCACGATGGTGAGGCCGGGTGTACCGGCCGGCACGATGAACATCGAGGCGCCGCGGTGCACCGGCACCTCGGCATCAGTGATGGCCATCACGATGAAGAAGGCGGCGAAACGGGCGTTGGAGGCGAACCACTTCTCGCCATCGATCACCCAGCCGTCGCCATCAACATCAGGTACGGCACGGGCGGTGAACACCTGCGGGTCAGCGCCGCCCTGCGGCTCGGTCATCGCGAAGCAGGAGACGATGTCGTTCTCCAGCAGCGGCTGCAGGTAGCGGGCCTTCTGCTCGGGCGTGCCGTAGTGGGCCAGGATCTCGCAGTTGCCTGAATCGGGCGCATGACAGCCAAAGACGATGGGCGCAAAGATCGAGCGGCCCAGGATCTCGTTCATCAGCGCCAGCTTCATCTGGCCATAACCCGGGCCGCCCAGCTCGGGGCCCAGGTGGCAGGCCCACAGGCCACGTTGTTTGACGATGCTTTGCAGCGGGCGCACCAGGCGAGTGAATTCGGGGTCGTGGATGTTCCACGGGCTGCCCAGCACCTGGTCAAGCGGCTCCACGCGCTCGCGCACGAAGGTGCTGATCCAGTCGAGTTCGCGCTGGAAATCGGGGTCGGTCTCAAAGTCCCAGGACATCATGTTCTTTCGTTCAGGCCAACAGCATGCCGCCGTCGACCAGCAGCGTCTGGCCCAGCAGGTAGCTGGCCAGCGGGGAGGCAAGGAAGAGTGCCGGGCCGGCCATGTCTTCGGGCGTGCCCAGGCGGCGTGCCGGGATCTCGCGCAGCTTGGCGGCCAGGCGTTCGGGGTTTTCGGTGGTGACCTTGGTGAGCTTGGTGGCCACCAGACCGGGCGCGATGCCGTTGACGCGGATGCCATCGCGCGCCCAGGCCTCGCCCAGCGTGCGGGTGAGGCCGAAGGCGCCGGTCTTGGAGGCGTTGTAGGCCGGGTTGCCGCGGGTGGAATGGAAGGCCGCTGCGGAGCTGACGATGATCATCGCGCCACGCGCGGCCTTGAGCGCCGGGTGCAGCCGCTCGGCGCAGGCCATCAGGCTGTTGAGGTTGACATCGACCACGCGCTGGAAGCCGGCAATCTTGAATTCCTGCTGGTCGTAGAGCACCGTGCCCTGGGCCTGGATCAGCACGTCCAGCCGCTCGGCGGGCAGTGGCCATTGGGCGGCGTTGGCGAAGTCGCTCACGTCCACCTGCTGGTAGTGCATGCCGGTGAGGTCGCTGTCGGGTGAGTCGGCGTAGTCGGCTGCGCTGAGGCGGGTGCCCCACACGTGCACCTGCGCACCGCGGTCGCGGAAGGCACGGGCCATGCCGTTGCCGATGCCGCTGGAGCCGCCAACCACCAGCACGGTCTTGCCGCTGAAATCGAGTTCGTTCATGAGGGGTTTTGTCCTGTCGTCAAGGGGTCAGCCGGCGGTGCGCAGCAGCCGGCGCTCGGCCAGAGCGGCCTGTAGCTCGGGGTGAATGCCCAGCATCGTCAGCACGCTGGCGCTGTGTTCGCCCAGCGCCGGGGGCGGCAGGTGCAGTGCCAGCGGCAAGTCACCAAAATGCCAGAAGGCGCCGATCTGCGCCAGCGTGCCGTAGACCTGGTGCGTGGTGTGCGCGTGCAGGGCGGCATGGGCCGGCTGCTCAAAGAATGCTTGTGACTGGTCTTGCAGCACCGGGGCGCTGGGCACGCCGGCCTGTTGCAGCGTGGCCAGTGCATCGGCGGCCGGCAAAGCGGCGCAGCGGGCTACCGCATCGATATCGGCATCCACACCGGCCCAGGCATCGAAGGCCGCGCGGGCGGGTGCGGTGCGGGCCGACACCGCGATCCAGCCATCGCTGCAGCGGTACAGGCGCTGGTGGGGCGACAGGCCAGCCTGCTCGGCATCGAGGTGGGCGATGTCGGTGAGCTGGCCATCCGGCAGCATCACGGCCTCGCTCATCGTCAGCAGCATGCCGCCCAGCAGCGACGAGGCCACGTGCTGGCCCTGCCCGCTCTGCCCAGCTGCATCGCGCGCATGCAGCGCCAGCAGCATGGCAAAGGTGCAGGACAGCGCGGCGAAGTGATCCCCAATGCCAAAGCGCAGCCACTGCGGCGGGTTGCCGGCGCCGCCGCTTTCCACCTCCCAGCCGCAGGCGGCCTGCATCAGCTGGTCGAAGCCGGGCCAGTCAGCGCGTGGGCCTTGCGGGCCGTAGGAGCTGATGTGGCCGGTGATCAGGCCGGGCTTGCGTGCGCGCAGCGTTTGCGGGTCAACGCCCAGCTTGCGCGCCGCCGGCATGCGGATGTTGTGGTGCACGACATCGGCCCAGTCCACCAACGCATTCACCACCGGCTGCACCGCGGGATCACCCAGCTTGAGCGCCAGGCCCTGCTTGCCGCGCTGCGCGCCGGCAAAGGCGCGCTCCAGGCGGCGCATCGCATCACCATCCGGTGGCTCCACCTTGATGACCTGCGCGCCCAGATCGGCCAGCAGCATGCAGGCATACGGGCCGGCCAGGTAGGCGCCCAGATCAACCACTTTGAGGCCGGCCAAGGGCGCGGCAGGCGTCTCGTTGGAGGGCGTTGAGGCTGTGGAGGGCTCGGGGGCGCTGGCGCCCCAACGCGCCAGGCTTTGCGCCGCATTCAGCACCGGCGCCTCTTGCGGGCCATGCACGCGCGGCGGCGGGTCAAGGTGGTACGCCGGCCCGGGCTGCCAGGTGGGGCCCAGCGCGGGGTCGTCCACGGCCACGGCATAGCCGTTCAGGCGAGCCTGGGCATCCGCATAGATCTCGCCGAAGGGCGCGGCGATCTGCGCCGATACGTCGTGCGCCCAGAAGTGCTGCACCCAGTCGGCCGCGGGGCGCTCGGCCATGATCAGGCGGTTGGCGCCGAAGTTGGGCGCCACATGGCTGGGCGGCCACTGCGCATTGGCCTGCGCGCGGCCGGCTTCGCCCAGGCGGGCCAGGCCTTCGGCCATCCACGGGGCGTTGTCCGGCGAGTAGTGCACATGCACCCAGCGGCCATCGGAACACTGGTGCAGCGGGATCGGCAGCGCCTTGTCCAGGCCCTTGGCAAAGGCCGGCGTGGGCGTGGTGGCGCGGGCCCAGTGCATGGTCATCGGCACCAGCGCGGCCTGGGCCAGGCTGGTGTGGGCCACACCCCCACGGCCGTCGCGCCGGCGGGCCAGCAGCCGTGCCATCACCGCAATGGCCGACAGCCAACCCGCCACCCAGCTGGCATACGGCAGGCGGATGAACACCGGTCCCGGCCGGTGGCCCGGCTGTTCATCGAGGATGCCCAGGCGCGCCAGCACCAGCAGCTCGTCATGCGGCGTCTCACACCAGGCATGGCCGGCGGGCCAGCTGCCGATGGCGCTGATGATCAGGCGCGGGTGGTGGGCCAGCAGCGTGGCGTCATCCAGGCCGCGCGCCGCAGCCTGCTGGGGTGTGAAGTCGTGGATCAGCACATCGGCACGCGCCAGCAGCGTGGCCAGCGTGGCGCGATCGGGCGCCTGCGTGGCATCGAGCATGAGCCGGGCCTTGCCGCGGTCCAGCACGCGGCGCCAGGCGGGTGGCGCGGCATCGGCATCGTGGCCGTCGTCCACCCAGAGCTTGATCACATCAGCCCCGGCTTCGCTCAAGGCCAATGCGGCCGAACTGCCCGCCAGGCCGGTGGCCATGTCCAGAACCCGCAGGCCAGACAGTGTCTCCATCGTGTGCACCTTTCGTGTGGATCGCGCCAGCCTCGTTGAACACGGCTGAAGCGACCGAGTCAGATATTAAACAGTTGTTCGAATAAATCAATCCAACTCAGTACAAGCCCGACCTGCGCCACCTAGTTTTTGGACACAAAATCGATTTGTGTTAACTTTCAACCACACCGCAGGCCCGCGCTCCGCAGGCTGCCGCGGGCCCGAACACGGAGACAACGCAGTGGCGTCAGACGCATGGTGGGCCGTGGCCCTGTCGACAGCGGTGCAAGGCGATCGATCCACGCCCGTGGTGTGTGATGGCGAGGAGCTGGCGCTGTTTCGCGATGCCGCCGGCCAGGCCTGGGCGCTGGAAGACCGCTGCCCGCATCGGCGTGTGCCGCTGTCGCTGGGCGTGGTCAAGCCGCTGGGGCTGCAATGTGCGTATCACGGCTGGACGTTCAACGGCGCCACCGGCCAGTGCACCGCCATCCCCAACCTGCATGACGACGAGAAGGTGCCACCACGCTATGGCGTGAAGACCTACCCCGTGCGCGAGGCGGGAGGCTTCGTGCACGTGTGGCTGGGCCAGCAGGCGCCGGGCGCGCACCTGGCATCTGTGCTGGGCGAACGGCTGCCCACCGGCGCTGAACAGTGGCACGGCAGCGCGCTGGTCAACCTGCAGCATGACGACTACCTGGCTGCGCTGCTGGACGGCCCACAAACGCTGATGGCCTTTGACGGCGTGGAGATGACCGACTTCTTCCTGGGCGAGGCCCGCAGCGTGGACGGCTGGCTCAGCATCGACCGCGGCGCGGTGTGGCGCAGCCGGCGCATGGCCACGCCCTACTTCGTGGTGGACCACCCGCTGATCGTGCGCATCGCCGTGAGCCTGCAAGGTGGCGCAGCGCAGGTGAGCCTGCTGGATGCTGACGAACGCGACCTGGCCACCGTGCTGATCGGCACCGCGGCGCACCGCCTGCCAGCACACGGCGGTGGTGCTGCGGCGGTGCGCCATGACGCGCAGCCACACGCGGCGCCCTGGCGCTGGCGTACCGCCCGGCTGCGGCATCGCCCCATCGCCACGCTGCACACGCAGTTGGACGCGAGCGCCATCGCGGCCCTGCCGGTGGCGCCTTCGCATGCGTGGGGTGCGGCGCGCCGCACTCCCCTGGCAACGGCCAGCCTGCAGGCCGCCTGAGCCTCCGTTTCGTTCAGGAGTCCACGATGAACACCGCTACGCTCACGCCCCCCACCGCCGATGCCGCCGCGCAGGCGCAGGCACCGCGCAAGGCCCGCCCCACCGACTGGATCCCCGCCCACTACGACCTGCGCGACACCTGGATGCCGGTGGCCCATGCCCGCGACATCGGCGAGCAGCCCGTGCGCCGCATCGTGCATGCGCAGCCCTACTACCTGTGGCGCGAGGCGGGCAAGATCCAGGCGGCTGAGTGCCGGCCCGAACAACTGCGCAGCCTGCGCGGCCACGCCACCGCATTCACCGGCGGCACCGGCCGCTACCCGGTGATCGAGCGCTACGGCTACATCTGGGCCTGGTACGGCAACCCCGACCACGCGCGTGACGAGCTGATGCCCAGCATTCCCTTCCTGCCGCGTGATGGCGATGTGCCCGGTTACTGCCGCCGCACGGTGCGCTTCGATGCCAGCTCGGCCCTGTCGGTCGAGAACCTGATCGACCTCACGCATGCCGACTTCCTGCATGCCAACGCCATCGGCGACGGCAACTCGGCCTCAGACGTCGTCGAATGCGAATGGACCTCAGAGACCGTCACCCGCACCCGCATCGTCACGCAAAAATCGGTGGCACCGGTGATGCGCTGGATCGGCGGCGTGCGCGCCAAGTACCAGGATTTCCACTCGGTGCTGCATGTGCACCTGCGCAGCTCGCTGTGCATCTCGTACCCGCGCTTCCGGCCCGGCTTCGACGTGCCCAACGTGCAGCCTTTTGTCTCGGTGGGGCCCTACCGCTCGCGCTGCGACACGGTGATGAACACCACCGCAGCGCCGGCACCGTTTCGCTACCTGATGCCGCGCATCGCCCACGTGATCCAGCCGCAGGACAACGCGGTGGTGCGCCCGCAGAACGAGCGCTACTTCGACGCCGATGAGCGCCGCGACCTGCATTCACGCTTCGACATGCCCGGCGGGCGCTACCGGTTCCAGATGGAGGCCCTGAGCAAGCGCCAGGCCGCGGGCGATTTCAGCTACGCGGCCGACGCCGACCCCGGCAGAGACATCCAGGCACTGCTCGGGATGGACGACACCTGACCGCGCCAACCGGTCACACAGCGTCATGCGCAAATGCTTTGTCCATGTTGAACGACCCCGACAAAGGTTGCCCCCCGCCCGTTGGCGCTTCCGTTGATACCACGCAGCTCGCGTCTGTGGGGGCCACAGCATCGGAGCCGCCACGTATGAATTCAGTGGCCGCCGGATACGAACGGCTGAAGGCCTCTGCGCAGAGCCACCGGCGCAGCCTGAACAGCGAAGCGATCGTGTGCCTCGAATCCGTGCTGCTGCCCACCAAGATGCCTCCCACAGAACGCTTGGCGCGTGCCCGCGAACTGCGGGACGCCCTGCCCAAGGGAAAGTTCTCTGCCCGCGACATTGACGCCGCCAAGCGGGCAGACCGCCCATGATCGTGGTTGACTCCAACGTGCTCGCGTACCTGTACCTGCCAGGCAAACACACGGCCGCCGCGGAAGCCTTGCTAGAACGGGATCCCGATTGGGTTGCCCCGATTCTTTGGCGCAGCGCGTTCCGGAACATCCTGGCCGGATACATGCGGCGCAAATCCATTTCCTTTGACCAAGCAACCAGCCTGCAACATGAAGCTGAAAGCCTGCTCGAAGGAGCCGAATACGAAGTCGACTCCCACAGCGTGCTTGCGCTGGTGCGTGACAGTGACTGCTCTGCATACGATTGCGAGTTCATCGCCCTGGCCATGAAACTAGACACGAAGCTGGTGACCATGGACAAGAAGTTGCTGCGTGCATTTCCAAAGCGCGCCACAGCTCTTGTCGCGTGCTAACGCTTGAATTAAGCGTCCGCCGGCGTCGAGGTTAGGCAGTTCGGCCTCACCATAGCTTCCACCAAGGTTTCTGCGGCGTAGTTTTGGTCGTGACGCTCGCATTTCTTGCCTCCTGAGCCTTCGCATCCGCCAGGACTTCAGGCACGACGGCAAGCATGCGATCCAGCGGCTCTGGAGGTTCGCCTTCATAGGAGACTACCGCATTGAACTCTTTGACAAGAGCACAACTGATTAGTCATGAAGCTCAGACAGGCTCATCTGGTGAGCCACACCCTGCGTAGGCTGACTGGCATTCACAGTGGAGAGCCAGCCATGCCAATGAACCGAGTTCAGTTTCAGCCCGGGGTGTCGTTGCCTGAATTTTTCAACCGCTACGGCACGGAAGAGCAGTGCACCGCGGC
>Ga0209066_10000878_pt1 | contig 41897 bp, 37 predicted proteins | sample All_14_2_FD_187198 | JGI IMG/M metagenome (GOLD analysis project Ga0209066, IMG submission 187198) | Freshwater microbial communities in response to fracking from Pennsylvania, USA - Allegheny Zone_MetaG_DW_15 (SPAdes) (version 2) ... | reverse complement strand
ACCGCGTCAGCTCTTGAAGCTGATGGGCATCAACGTCGCGGAACTGGAGCGCAACCGGGCGGCCAGCTACTGCTGCGGCGCCACCGGTGGCGTCAAGGAAGCGGTACCCGCTGCCGCCAAGATGGCCGCCCAGAACCGCCTGTCCGAACTGCAGGGCACGGGCACCGATGTGATGGTCAGCGCCTGCGGCAACTGCGCCCACCACCTGGGCAAACACACCAAAGGCCAGGCCACGGTCGTCGACCTGATCGACCTGCTGGCCGATTCGCTGCGCCCCGCCAACCGAGGAAACTGACATGACCGACAAAAAAACCAGCTCACGCCCCCAGTTGCCGGCATCGGTCCGGCGCGAATTCGAGCACATCCTGGGCGCGAAGTACGTCACGACCGATCCCGCCATCCTGGGTGGCTACGCCTGGAGCACGGGCGTTGGCAAGGTGCCGGGCGAGAAGAAATTTTCCAACACCTGGCCGCTCGCCGTGTTGTTGCCCTCGACCACCGAAGAGGTCGCGGCCATCGTCAAGTGCTGCGTGCGCAACGGTCTGGCCTACAGGCCACACTCGACCGGCTACGGTGCCATGTGCGGCGTCAGCTCGCCAGACTCGATTTCGATCGACATGCGGCGCATGAACCAGCTGAAGATCATTCCCGAAGACCGCATGGCCATCATCGGTCCCTACGCCACGGCCAATGCGCTGCAGGCCGAAGCGCTCAACCACGGGCTGACCTGCCACATCATCGGTGCCGGTCCCGCGCACTCGCCCCTGGCATCGGCGACGTCGCTCCTGGGCGTGGGCACCACCTCCAACAGCACCAGCGGCAACATGCGCAACCTGCTGTCCTGGGAATGGGTGACACCCACCGGCGAGATTGTTCGCGGCGGGTCGGCGGGCTGTGACGCGGGCTGGTTTGCCGGTGAGGGGCCGGGGCCCGGAACCCGGGGTCTGCTTCGCGGCCTCTTCGGTGCCGGCGGCGGCCTGGGTGTGTTCACCCAGATCGGTTACAAGCTCTACCCCGTGACCGAGAAGGGCCAGTTCGAGCACACCGGGCGGCTGCCGCAGATCGGCACCAGAATCCCCGAATTCTCGGAACTGTTTCATGCCGTCTGGCCATCCTGGGAGCAGCAGACCAAGGCCTCGTTCGAGCTGCTGCACGACGACCTCACCATGGCCATGCTGCGCATGCCGCCAGACAACATCGGCTGGACCGTCACCGGCACGAATGCGGAGTACGTGCAACAGGCGCAGAGCGGCACGCTCCCCCCCGTGGCCCAGCCCCAGCACGAAAAGAACTGGACCATCGTGACGACCTCCCGGTCGGCCGAGGAGCACGCCTGGCGCACCGCGTGCGTCAAGGAGATCGTGGCGCGCACCGGCGGGCGGTTCCTGCCTCTCGCCCAGGACCACAAGGAAGTGCTCTACCACGCCCTGGTCACGTCGCAATACGTGCCACGGGTGCTGCGCCCCTCCACAGGCATCACGACCACCTTCGGCGTGCTCGACTCCTTCCACTTCCTGCCACGCTGCATCGACCTGGCACAGAAGGCCCTCGATGGCCAGAACAAGCCCGGCGGCGGCCTGGTGGAGGGCAGCACCGACGAACAATGGATCTGGCCCCATGAAGGCCGCTACATGTGGGCGGAAAACATCATCCAGTTCGACCCCGCAGACGAAACCTCACGCCAGGCCGGCGTGCGCGGCCTGCTCAACTCCTACCCCGCGCTGTGGAATGAGCCTTGCGGCGTCGGCGCGTTCGTGCTGGGTCCGCTGTCCGATCTGGTGGGCGAGCGGGTGGGCAAGGCGCCGGCCTATGCGCGCAAGGCCAAGAACCACTTCGATCCGGACGACCACTCCAAGTCGATGGAGTACGTCATTCCGAGGCTGCCAGCGTTCGTGGAGAAACACCTGCCCAAGGCGCGATCGGTGGCCTTCTCCAAACCGGTGATCAACCTCATTGCCAAGAAGCTGGCCAAGAAAGGCATGTAGGTCAGGAACGGGACGCCAGCACCTGTGGCGTCTTCGTTCTTGAACCCGGCCGATGGGGCGTTCAGGACCCGTCGGTGATGGTGGTGCCGCCGTCCACCACCAGGTTGTGGCCGTTCACAAACGCACCGGCGGCACTGGCCAGAAAGGCCACAGCGCCCGCAACCTCGTGCGGCTCGCCCACCCGGCGCAGCGGCGTCATCTGCATCCGACGCTGCATGAACGCCTCGTTGGCCATGAGGTCCGTCGACAGCGGCGTGCGGATCAGGCCGGGCGACACGGCGTTGCAGCGCACGCCTTTGGGCCCCCATTGCACCGCCAGATTGCGCGCCAGCGAGGCCAGCGCGGCCTTGGTCAGGCTGTACAGCCCGATGGCGCCGTTGCCACGCAGTCCCGCAATGCTGGACAGCAGCACCACCGAACCGTGCCCCCGGCTGGCCATGGCCGGCATCAGGCTGGCCGTGAGATGCACGACGCTGCGCAGATTGATCTGCATCACCGCCTGCCAGTCCGCGTCTGCCACATGCCCCAACGGCCCCGCCGGCCCGGGAATGCCGGCGTTGCACACGAGGATGTCGATGCACGGTTCCACTTCAAGCGCCTGCGCAACGAGGCGATCGATAGCGTCGGCATGGGACAGGTCGGCGCCCAGGGCATGCACCGTGGCGCCCTGTGCACCGAGTTCCTGCGCCAGGGCTTCGCAGCGTGCCAGGTCGTGGTCGGTGGCGATCACCCGCGCGCCTTGCGCCGCGAGCACGGTCACCATGTCACGGCCAAGGCCGCCTGTGGCGCCAGTCACCAGCGCCACCCGTCCACTCAGATCGAATAAATTGCTCATGCCTGTACCTTCTGCTTGACCGCAGATATTGCCGCGCCTGAGGGCAGGCGCGAGAAGAAGAAAACACCCGAACTGCCTGACAACCCACAACGGTCACGCAGGCATTCATGTGGCGCGTTCGCACCGCTGTCCATTGAAGAGCTCAAGCGGTCCACATGGTCATTTGGCTCGGGACGGCTTGCTCCAAGACCCGGATCGCTACGCGTAGTCGCCGTTCTCAGGCGTGCTCGGGCCCGGCGCCCATTTGTTGCGGTACTTGAGAAGAAACGCCTGGGACGTGTCTGTCCCCAGCGAAGCCACCCGGGGCTTCCAGGTGTTGTCGTGGAGATCCATGTCGGCATCCATCTCCACATGACAGCCGAACGGGCTGTTGAAATACCAGAACCAGTTGGACCCGAAGATGTGCCGGCCCGGTCCCCAGAAAGCCTGGTAGCCGGCCTCGGTGAACCGGTGACCGTTCTGGATGAGCTCGGTCGGTCCAGCAAAGTGGAAGGTGAAATGTTCGACACCCTGCATGAACGCCGGCGCGCCGATCAGGAAGTGGCTGTGGTGGTCCAGTGCGCCCGCTGGCTGCAAGAACGGCCCCGCATCGACAAACCGGTCCGTCACGCGAAAGCCCAGGCGCTGAACATAGAAGGCCTCGGCCTTCTCCAGATCGGGCACAAAGTACACCACGTGCGACAGGCTGCGCGGCTGGATGCGGCCACGCCCGGCCTGCACACCCGGCTGGTTGGCAGCCCGCTGCACCGGAGACCCAGGTGCATTCGACAACTCACCCAGCAGCGCCATCGGCAAACGGCGGGCGACCTGAAAACCGATGACAAAGCCGACGTCGTCCACGCTTTCCAGACTGCCATCGGGCAGGCGCTTGACCTCGCGGTCGCGTTCCAGTTCGGTGGCAATGGCCTGCAAGGACGCCTCGTCGGACACACCCATCACGCACTTGCGCATCTGGCAGCTGTTCGGCGCCGACGGCAGCTGGGCTGCGTCAGCGGGAAACAGCTCCACGCCCGTGCCGTCCAAAGCCACGTAACGGCTGGGGTTGTCCGCCGCGCGTTCCAGACCATAGTCCAGAAGGTACTGGCTGCAGCCAGCCATGTCTTCCACGCCAAAGACCAGGGTCTCGATTCCGGTGATGTTCATTGAAGGTATGTCCTGAGGGTTGATTGAATGAACCGGATCTGGGGGCAGCGAAGCCACCCCCAAAGTCACGGACGCGCCAAACCCTCCTGCCACATGGGCAGCGGCAGGAGGAAGCAGGGATGACCTGCGATCCGTTGGGTTAGCGCACGCCGCGGGCAGCCAAGGCGTCTGGGGAGAAGACCGAATCCGAGCGGCGCGGCACGATCATGTACTGCCGGTTGGACTCGTTGTAGACACCGCTGGCGTACCAAGCCCCAGAAATCAGGTCGTTGAAACCCCATTGCTGCATCGGCGCGGTCGCCGGGATGTCGGGCATCACGACCGGATGGGTCCAGCCGGTTTTCCACAACTGACCATTGGCATCCCAGCGGTCACTCAGCACAGCCACCCAGGTGTCCTCGTCAACGTAGTAGCGGCTCTTGGGGGCCTGATGGCGCTGGCCCGCCTTGAGCGTGGCCTCCACGACCCATACGCGGTGGAGCTCCCAGCGCACATGGTCCGGGTTCAGGTGGTTGTCCAGCAACACGTCGGTGTCTTTGGCGGGCGTGTGCAGGCGGTTGCTGTTGTAGGGAATCAGCATCTCCTTCTTGCCCACGATCTTCCAGTCGAAACGCTCAGTCGAGCCACCGAAAACGGTGATGTCGTCGAAAGACGCCACGCCGCTGGTGGCGGGTGTGGGCGTATCGCAGCACGAGTGCGGCAGCTTGCGCACGCGACGCTGACCTGTGAGGTACACCCAGGTCGATGAGCGGCCCTCGTCCAGGTTGTTGTACCCGGCAATCGCTTCACCCGCGCGCACTGGAGGGCCCAGGTTCACGATCTTGGTGTAGAAGTAGTTGCCGTTGAACTTGTCGGCCTGCCCCTGGAAGTGGAAAGGCATCTGCCAATCGCCGTCGCCCTCTACAGACAACACGCGCTGTCCATTCGCAGTCACCAGATAACCCCGGGTGGTGGCCTTCCAGGCTTCACCGCGCCAATACACGCGGTGATTCGCCATGATCTCTTCGCCTGTCTTCGGAATCGGGAAAGGCACGCCGCCGAAAGCGTTTTTCACCACACCATTCTCAAGCGTGCCCGACGTGGCGTTCTTGAAGGTGTTGTCGTAATACCACTTCGGCGCCGCAGCCGTCCGGTGCGTCTTGTACACGTCGACACGGAAGGTTTTCGGGTATTTTTTCAGCAGGGCCTGCGTGCCCTCGTTCAGCTTGTCCAGGTGTTGCGCCATGTTGTCGGCGGTGACGCTGTACAGCGGCTTTTCATTGGCAAATGGGTCGCCGCGGCGGCCGCCGTTCTGGAAGCCCGGGATCGGTGTGGTGTAACCGCCTGTCCAGGCCGGAATCGTGCCCTCCTTGTTGCCGGCACGTTCAGCGCCCATGGGGGTGAGGTCGCCGTTGAGGCGGCTGGCCTCCTGTGCCGTGACCCCAGCCAGCGCCATTGAGGCGCCGGTCAGTGCGAGTGAGCACACCAGGACGGTGTGGCGAATTGCGTTCATGCTTGTCTCCGAATGTTCAAAAGGTGGTGCGAACCGTGAAGGTCAGGTAGTTCCTGTCCTTGAGGGCCTGCTTGTATTGGGCGTTGCTGGTGGCGTCCAGCGTCGGAGCGGCCTCACCCAGGTAATGCACGTAGTTGATGCCGAAACTCCAGGAACCCAGGTAGGTGGCGGCCAGGCCCAGGCTGATGTCCCCGCCTTTGTTCACGCCGAAGGCCGGGCCGACGGCGGAGGACTTGCCCCAGGCGTAACCCAGGCCGACCGAGGGCGTCAGGTCCAGACCCGGCAGCACCTGACGGTAGCTGGGTGAAAACACCATGCGCAGGGCCGTCGCCGATTTGTCGGCGTTGGGATTGAGCATCTGCTCATTCCGGGTGACCTTCCTGCGCTGGTTCCAGGCCACCTCACCCACGAAGGACGCTTCCTGCGAAAGGAAGGATGGGCCTAGCGATGCGAGCCACGAGAGCTGGGCATGGACCGTCTCGCCCACGGCATAGCCGGGGTTGCTGTTGTTGTTCAGCCCGGTGTTGACACCGATCGTGGGCAGCGTGGTCTGCCCCGAGCTGGCCAGCGGCGCATTCTGGCGAAGGGATACCTCGCCCGCGAGCCCCCAGGCACCGACGGTTTTGGCGAAGCTGGCGCCGTAGGCGCGAATACCCTCGTGGTAGAGCCAGCGGTAGGTGCTCGGCGTGAAACTGGGTGTGTTGGGAACGCCGTTGGCCACGGTGTTGATGTTGCTCGGCGTGGTCGCATGGTACCGGATCGCGTAGAGGCCAAAATCCGTGTCCAGCGAAGGCACCCGGAAGCGGACCTGAAGGCCGCCCTGGCCGCTGTTCTTGGCCTCCAGATCGGTCCCCCTGACAAACGTCCCGACGGGGGTCATCAAGCGCTCCCCACCGTCACCCAGCACGTCGCTGGTGGACAGGTAGGCACCCACCGGCACCAGTCGCGTGGGCTGCCAGTCGTAGGTCACGTACGCCCCCACCGCCACGTCGGGCGTCAACTGCACCTGCCCGGACACCTTGCCGGTGGGCCTGGCAGCCTCCTTGAAGGTGGAGTTCGGAACCGAGGTCAGCTTGACCACATCCAGTGGCGCCTGTCCACCGGCAATGCCGTTGGCTCCAAAAAAGAGGCTCTCACCCCAGAGCAGGGTGTGCCGACCGACGCGGATGCTGGCCGGCCGATCGGCCAACTCCAGGTTGGCATAGACGAAGGCGTCCAGCAGCTCCGCGTCGCGCCCCATGGTCTTGCGTGTCTGCGACGGAAACTCGCTCGCAGGACTGTGGTTCGAGGTCGGGGTGGTGTTGTCGGTTCGGCCGTTGTAGACCTGGTCGTGCCAGGCTGCCGCGCTCAGCCGGGCACCGTAGTTCGCGCCTTGCAGGTCCAGTTCGGTGAACCAGTCCAGCCGGTTGGAGGTCAGGCCCTTGTTGAAGTTGTTGTTGCCGTCGTTCTGGTTGGCGGTCAACGGCGTCGCAGACAGCCCGGGTTCCTGATTCTTGAGCCGTGTCATCAGGCTGTATTTGACGGTGTTGTCCCACCGCAGCGTCCAGTCCGGGTTGCCGGTCTGTATTTCAATGGCTTGTGCGGCTGCGACACTCAGCAGCCCCAGGGCAGCGATGGCAACGGACTTTCGGCGAAATCGTGAAGGCGGATGGGGCACGTCGACGTGCACGGCATGTGGCATGGCTGGTCTCCTGTTTTGGTACGGTCAAGACAGCCGGGCGGACGCGCTGGCGACTGTCGGGCGTGACTGTACGAAGGCTCGACGAAGTCGGGAAATGGATTGATCGAATCCCAGCTATTGACCAGCCACATATCAGGGATTGCCCGTATTCATGTGCTGGCGGATGTTCTGTGGGCAGGGCACCGATGACCCTGCCCACGGCGACGGGCGTCACATGCAGCGAACCACCATGGGCGGTCATCAAGCCTGCGCCGATTTCCAAAGCCGGCACGCTCGTGAAGCCACCACGTCGGCTGGAAGCGCCGCCCACAGCGGCCGCACCTGAAGTCACTCGGCTTGTGGCGTTCAGTTCATACTCCGCCCCAAACCACGACCTTACGTCTTCACCGGGTTGAGCACGAACTCGAAATCGAGCGTGGTGCTGCCGTCGGGCTGTGGGACCCATTCGGCCACCAGGGATTGGCGCACACCAAAGACGGCGTCGGAGTCGAGGTAAGGGTCGCCATCGCGGAACACATGGGTCACCAGCGTTTCGTAGCCGGGCGCCTTGATCATGAAGTGCAGGTGCGCCGGACGCCAGGGATGGCGGCACGTGGCCCGCAGCATGTCACCCACTGGGCCGTCATTCGGGATCGGATACGACTCGGCCACCACGCTGTGAAAATGGAAGCATCCATCGAAGCCGCTGCGCAGCACGCCACGGCACTGCGCGTGATCGAGATCGGTGCGCTGCACGTCGTAACTGCCTTCGGCATCTGCCTGCCACACGTCGATCTCGGCATCGGCGATCGGTTCGCCCTGGATGCCACGCACGCTGCCGCGAACCAGGCACGGTTGTCCTGCCGCTCCGTTGGCCACGTCGTCACCGTGTTCGTAATGCGGGGCGTTTTCCACATGAAAAGGGCCGAACACCGTGGCCTCGGTGCAGCCTGCGGGTTTGTCGTTGTTCATGGCCACTGTGAGCATGGACAAGCCCAGGGTGTCGGACAGCAGGATGAACTCCTGTCGCTGGTGGTCGCACTTGTGGCCCGTTGCGGTGAGGAACTCAATCCCCTTCATCCACTCGGCCTCGGTGAGCTTGACCTCGCGCGCGAAGGCGTGCAGGTGCTGCACCAGGCTGGTCATGATCTGCTTGAGGCGGGGGTCTGGTGTGTTCGCCAGGCGCGCAAGCACTTCCTGCGTGATGTTGTATTGATCGAGGTTTCTCATTTGTGGTCTCCATATGGCCAGCCAGGGTCGTGCAGTCCCGCCACAATGTAGGGTTTCCGTGAGCACACACCAAAGCATGCAGAAGGAAAAGACATTTTCTTCAGGTGACAAAGAGAAAAACCATGGACCGCTGGACTGAAATCGAATTGTTTGTACAGGTGGCCGAGACCGGCAACATGAGCCGTGCGGCCGAATTGTTGAATATCTCCAACGCCAGCGCCAGCCGCCACCTTGCCGCCCTGGAAGAACGGTTGGGCGTGCGACTGGTGGAACGCAACACACGCCGTCTGTTTCTCACCGACACAGGCAAAGAATTCTTTCAGCGCGCCCACACCATCCTGGCCGATCTGCGCGACGCCGAGTCCACCGTGAACGCCACTGCGCTCAACCCCACGGGCGTGCTGCGTGTCTCTGCCTCGCTGTCGTTCTCGATGCACCACATCGCGCCGCTGCTGCGCCAGTACACCGAGCGGTACCCCAATGTAACGGTGCACGTGGAAGCGGCCAACCGTTATCTGGACATCATCGACAACAACATTGATGTGGCCATTCGGAACCGGGAATATGAGCCCGACTCGAACATCACCATCCGCCGACTGGCGGGCACGCGCCGCATCCTGGCAGCCGCACCGGCCTACCTCTCCAGGTACGGCGCTCCGCGCAACATCAGCGAACTGCATGCCCACAAGCTGCTGATCTACACCCACGCCAACAACCCCCACGAACTGCGCTTCACCCGCGGTGATGAGCAGCAGAACATCCGCATCAAGGGCCTGCTGGAGAGCAACGATGGTCAGGTCCTGCGCGCCGCGGCACTGGACGGCATGGGCATCCTGGTGCAGCCGAGCTACATCGTCCACGACGATGTGGTGGCGGGCCGTCTGGTGCCCGTGCTGGAAGACTGGGACCTGCCCCGTCTCACCGTCAACCTCGCCTACCCCAGCCGCAAGCACCTCAGCGCGAAGGTGCGCACCTTCATCGACTTCATGGCCGCGCACTTCGAGCAGATGGACCACGAGCGCCAGTGGACCCGCCGCTTCTCAGTGTCTTGAGCCGCCCTCCATGGACGCAGGCCACCTCATTCCAACCGGATGTTCAACGCCTTCACCAACCGCTCGGTTTCGGCCAGCTCTCGCACCAGATCGGCGCTCAGTGTCTGACCGTCACGGGCACTCAGCTCGAAGCCGGCATCCTGCAGTTTGCGCAGGGTCTCTGGCTCGGACGCCGCCGCAACGAACGCCTGGTACAGCCGCTCCGCCACTGGTTTAGGCATGTTCGCCGGTGCGGCAAGGCAGTAGTTCATGCCCGCATCCAGTTTGATTTGCGCAAACCCGGCCTCTGCCATGGTGGGCACATCCGGCAACAGCGGCAAACGACTGGGGCCTGGGGTGGCGAGTATGCGGATCTTGCCGTTCCTGGCCCACTCCCGGACCAGAGAGGCGCTCGCCAGTGTGGCCTGAACCTGACCACTGATCAACGCCTGCACGATGGGTGAACCGCCCGCATAGGGCACCGATTGCAAGTCGAGATCCAGGTCTTTCTTGAATCGCTCGAAATCCAGATGCACGGGAGTGCCCAGCATGGTTCCATAGTTGAGCGCGCCAGGCTGCGAGCGCACCAGCTGGACGAACTCGCGCATCGTCTTGGCAGGCAGCTCCGAGGGCACGGCGAACACATTGGGTGAATACACCAACTGCCCGAGGAAGCTGAAATCGTCCAATGGCTTGTAGGGCACCTTCCGAACCACCGGCACCAGCGTGAATGCAGCCGTGGGCCCGAACAACAAGGTGTTTCCGTCAGGCGCCTGCCGCGCGACATGATGCACGCCAATGCTCCCGGACGCGCCGACCCGGTTCTCGACGATGACCGGCTGTTTGAGCCGGCGAGAGACCCCCTCGCTCAACATCCGTGCCACCGCATCGACGGGGCCTCCGGCCGGCGTGGTGACGACCAAACGGATGGCACTCTCGCTGCCCGCGAGCGACTGCGCCCAGACCCCTTGCGCGCCCACCGCGGCGGCCAACAGAATGGAACGCCGAGTCCACAGGGATGGCTTTGTCTTGTACATCATGTGTTTCATTTTTTGCCTCATGGTTGGAGCGTGCGAACCCACTCAACGATGGCAAGCGCAACGGCCTTGGGTTGCTCAGGCATCAAAGCGTGGCTGGCGCGCGGAATGACCTTCACCGTGATCTTGCTGCCCAACTTGTCCTTGAGCTCGTTGCGGCTGGACGCCGGACGCCAGGGGTCGGAATCGCCCTGGAGATCAAGAATTGGAGCGTTGGTGATGGGCCACCACACGTCGCGGCCTGGCCGTTGTGCCGCGCCACGGTAGGCATCGCGCACCTTCGGGTGCCACCCTGTGAGCCAGCTGCTGGCGTCGTTGCCGGGCGCGAACATCACCTCCTGCAATGCCTTCAGACGAACATCTTGCGGCTTGGTCAGATCCGACGCGAGGTTCAGTTTGCGAATCAGCTCTTGGGAGATCTCGCGCTCCGAGGCACCCACCACCACCACACCGCGCACCATGTTCGGGTGATCCATGTCGGCGACACGCGCCGTGAAGTGGCCATAGGCGTGCCCCACCAGCACGGCCCGCCCACCACCCATGCGGTCGACGGCCAGCTTCACGTCGTTGGCGAGATCGTGAAGACTCAACTGCTCCATGGGGCCGATGCTGCCGTGCATGCCCCGCGGCTGCGGACGCAGGACACGGAAGCCCTCGGCGGCGATCAGCCGAGCCACATCGTCGTAGTCCTCTGAGTCGCGTTGCGAAGAGGGCAACAACACCACCGCAGGCCCGCGCCCTTCGGCGATGACGTCGACTTGGACATTGCCCTGCTTGAGCACAACCCGCTCACGGCCACCTCCGGCCACCTCATGGGCACATGCGCCCAGCAGCAACGCCAACGTGACCGTGAGCGGGCCACGCAACCAGGTAAAAGAAATAGAAATAGGCACTGTTTGTCTCCTTATGTTTTGCAGTTGATGACGCCAGTGGACCGGGCTGATCCGATTCTTCGCGGCTCTGCATCCGGCAAATGGACCGCCACCGCACTTCGACGCGCGACGGACCGGACCACCCATCTGGTCGAATCAGTTTAGACAGCGCACCCGGGCGGAGCCAGCCAGCCAGCATGAAAGGCTGCTATGCCGCACCGAGCATATGACCCCAGCACGGCGGCCACTACAGTCCATCCGATGGAATCCTCTTCAACACAGTTGTCGCATCTGCGCGTCCTCGATCTGAGCCGCATTCTGGCGGCGCCATGGGCTGGCCAGATACTGGCCGACCTCGGCGCCGATGTCGTGAAAGTGGAGCGACCAGGCAGCGGTGATGACACCCGTTCCTGGGGACCTCCTTTCTTGAAGGATGCACAGGGCGTACCCACAGGTGAGGCCGCCTACTACCTGGCGGTCAATCGCGGCAAGCGTTCACTGACGGTCAATCTGGACCACCCTGGAGGCCAGGAAATCGTGCGCAGGCTGGCGGCGCAAAGCGATGTCGTGCTGGAGAATTTCAAGGCGGGCACACTGGCGAAATACGGCCTGGACTATGCATCGCTGAGCGCGGTGAACCCGGCGCTGGTGTACTGCTCGGTCACGGGCTTTGGCCAGACCGGTCCTCGTCGAGATCAGCCCGCATATGACTTCCTGATCCAGGCCATGGGTGGCCTCATGAGCGTCACGGGCGAGCGCGATGGCTCCCCTGGTGCGGGACCACAAAAAGTGGGCGTCCCAGTGGTCGACCTCATGACCGGCATGTACGCCACCGTGGCCGTGCTGGCCGCGCTGACCCGTCGCGCCCGCACCGGGCTGGGCGAATACATCGACATTGCGATGCTCGACGTTCAGGTGGCCACACTGGCAAACCAGGCGATGAACTATCTGGTGTCCGGAAACACACCCCAACGCACGGGCAATGCCCATCCCAACATCCAGCCGCAGGACGTGTACGCCTGCCTTGATGGCGACATCATCCTGGTCGTCGGCAACGACGGCCAGTTCCATCGGCTGTGTGGTGCCCTCGGGCAGCCAGACTGGGCAACCGACGAGCGGTTCTCCACCAACGCGCGGCGCATCGCCCACATCGGCACGCTCAGCGCCATGCTGCGGGAGGCCTTTGGCCGGCTGGAGCGGAACGACGTGATCGCCCGGCTGGATGCGGCCGGCGTTCCTTGCGGACCGATCAATTCCATACCCCAGGTGCTCGACGACCCGCAGGTGTGTCATCGCGACATGGTGCAAAGCCTGTCTCACCCCGCCGGGGTCGACGTGCCGACGGTGGCCAGCCCGATGCGCTTTGCAGCAGCACCCGTGCGACACCAGCGTCCTCCCCCTCTGCTGGGCGAACACAGCGACGAGTTGCTGCGCGAGCTGGGCTACTCTGTCGATCAGGTCGCCTCGCTGCGCACCGCCGGCGCGATCTAGGGCCTGCCGTCCCCATGAAGCCCCCGATGTTCAAGAGGTGATGATGAAACTGCATTGGTCGCCCAAATCGCCCTACGTGCGCAAGGTTGTCGTGGTGGCTCACGAGCTGGGGTGCCTTGAGCGCATGGAGCTGGTGCGCACGGTGGCCGCCATGGCGCGGCCCAACGAAACCTTGATGCGAGACAACCCCTTGAGCAAGATTCCCGCGCTGGTGCTGGATGACGGCAGGGCGCTGTTTGATTCAATCGTGATCTGCGAGTACCTGGACGCGAGATTTGGCGGATCCCTGTTTCCCCGTGAAGGTGAATTGCGCTGGCAATCCCTGCGATGGAACGCATTGGGCGATGGCATGCTGGACGCGCTGATCCTGTGGCGCAACGAACGCGAGCGCCCCGAAGTTCAGCAGTCACCAGCGCTGATGGCGGCATTCGAGCACAAGGTGCGTGCCTGTCTGCAGATGCTGGACCAAAGTGCCACGGAGCTTTCGGAGACCTCTTTCACCATCGGTCACGTCTCCCTCGCATGCGCCCTGGGCTATCTCGATTTCCGGTTCGAGTCCCTGCACTGGCGCCACATCGCTCCGGCACTGGCCGCATGGGAGGCCCGCATCGCCCAGCGCCCATCTCTCAGCAGCAGCACCCCGACGCTGACAGAGTGAGGCTGACCCGGCACCCGCCAGCCTCTCAGCCTCTCAGGCCAGGCCGGGTTCAAAGGCAGCGACGGCGCCCTCAGGCAACGGAATCTGGTGGGCATTCAACGTCATCGCCACCATCGTGTAGTACCCCACCAGGGCCGTGAGCTCAACGGCAGCGAGCGCGCCCAGGTGGTCCAGCAGGCGCTGGTAAACCGGCGTGCTGACCGCGTCATGCACATTGAGCTCACGAGCGAAGTCGAACACCACCTCGTCTTTCGGTTCGGAAAAATGCGGGCATGTTCCAGCCAGGATCGATTCGATCACCGCTGGCTCCAGGCCCGCTTTTTCCGCCTCGATGCGATGCACATGCCACTCGAACGGGGCGCGGCAGTGGCGGCCAGTCACCAGGATCGCCAGCTCGGAATGTCGCGGAGAAAGCGATGTGTTGTAGCGCAGCAGCTCACCCAGCGCCTGCCACCGTTCGGCCAATTCGGGATTGAGCAAGGCGGCGCGCAGAGGACCGCGGAGCGCCCCGCGCGGCCCCGCCACAACGCGGTCATGGACCGCACGTTGCGCAGGGGACATGGTTTCAGGGGTGGGCAGCGGAATACGGGCCATCGGGTACCTCGGTGAAGCAGGCCGTGACGATAGCAGTGCAAGCCCGACCAGACGCCCTCACGGGGCGCAAGGCTGTTATGTGGCTGGAGCCACCCGCGATGGCAACCACAGCCCCCGCCCTGCGTTCTCTTCGAACAACTCCGTCAACAGGCCGGTCACCGCCTGAACCGCCCGGTTCGGCCCCTTGGTCCTGGCTTCCGCCATGGACACCGTTCGCTGCAGCGGCGGATCGACGATCAATGCGGCCTGCAACTGCCCGGCCTGCACCTCTTGCCAGACAGCATGCAACGGCAAGACCGTGTACAGACGCTGCCCTGCCACCAGCGATTTGAACAAGGGCAGCGAATCCACCTCCAGCGCCGTTTCCAGTGTGACGTGCTCACGCCGCGCCATGGCGTCCAGCGCATTGCGCAGACCGTTGGGCGGGCCTGGCAGCACGAATGGCAAGCCATCGAGCGCCCGAAATGGCACCTGACCGCCCACTGTTTTCGGGTCGCCGGCTGCCCCCACGAGATAGGACTCCACCCGCGCGAGCGCGACCTCCATTTCTGGCAGCGAAGGACCGTAGCGATACAACAGGGCGATGTCCACACGGGCGTCTGCCAGCCACTCCTCGACCTGGCCGCTCGATCCCTCCAGCACACGCAGCCTGACATCGGGAAACTGCGCATGCAGGCGGGAAAACAACTCGCCGATCAGCGGATGCGACAGCGAAGGCAGCAGGCCCAGGGTGACCTGCCCGGCGGGCAGATGCGCCTCGCCACGGATACCGAGCTCCAGCCGCTCGGCATCTTCGAGCAAGGCTTTCACCTGCGGGAAGATGCGCAGCCCCATCTCGGTCAACTCCACGCCACGACCGGTGCGCACGAACAGGCGGGCGTTGCACTCACGCTCCAGGGCATTGAGCTGGCGGCTGAGCATCGACTGATTGCTGTTCAGGTGCAGCGCGGCCCGTGTCAGGCTGCGCAGCTCGGCAATGGCGAGAAAAGCCATCCACTTGTGCAGGTTGCCCACAAGATCGATGTGGAGCGATGTGGCTTTGGAGGGGAGCATGGCCGGATTATGAATCGACCCGTCAAGACCGAACGCAACATGAGCGCAGTTGCGGTAACTCTGGTTTGCCTCCGTCGCCGTAGGCGGAACGGGTCAACTCTTCTACATTGCGCTTTGCACAGCCTGCGCGACGACAAGACCAACGCCGCCGCCTGACCCACAACTCCGGAGACTGCATCCATGCCCTACCCCAAGCTCATCCCCGGCCACCAACACCGTCCGCCCCGGTCAACCGCCTCGGTCAACAAGGAAACCCCGTTGCACGCCATGGTCTGGGACCGCGACGTGATGGTTCCGATGCGCGACGGCAAACACCTGTGTGTGGACGTGTACCGCCCACAAGGCGACAGCAGACATCCAGCCCTGCTGGCCATCGCGCCGCACAACAAGGAACTGCAGAACCCTGACATCGCCCAGGCGGTACCGCCCCAGCCAGCCTGGTCCACGGTGTGGCAGGGTGGCGCCGAAGCGGGCGACAGCAAGTACCTGGTCTCTCACGGCTATGTCCACGTGGTGGGCAACCCCCGCGGCTTCGGCAAGTCCGAGGATGGCGGGTCACCGCAATGGGATGGCTACGACCTGATCGAATGGATGGCCACGCAGCCCTGGTGCACCGGCATGGTGGGCATGGTCGGCCTGTCCGCCTTTGCCATGGCGCAATGGCAGGCAGCGCTGCTGCAGCCCCCGTCACTCAAGGCCATCTTTCCCTACGACGCCTGCCCAGCCTACGGCAGCATGCACGACCGCTATCCAGGTGGACTCATTCACGCGATGCTGTACCTGCTGGACGGGCAATCCGTTCACCATGGTGGGCACGGGATGCCCGGCGAGCTCGACCCCGAGACCCACCGCCTGTGGGAGCAGGCCATGGCCAACCCCGACTACCGCATGTATTCGTGGGTGTACAACCTGTTGTCGCAGAAGGGGCAGATTCATCCGCGCCTGTTCGCCCAGTTTCTGGACCCCTACGAGAAGGAAGGCAGCTACGAGGAGAGCGAAGCCAATTTCCGGAAGATCAAGGTGCCCGCCTACACCGGTGCCGGCTGGCACACCTACAACATGCACCTGATGGGCGCACAGAACTGGTTCCAGAACATCGATGTGCCCAAGAAAATCATGTTCACCGGTCCGGCCCACATGGAGCGACCGTTTCACTCCATTCACGCCGAGATGGTGCGCTGGTTCGATCACTGGCTCAAAGGCATCGACACGGGCATGCTGTCCGAGCCTCCGGTCAAGGTCTATGTGCAAGGCGCCAACGCATGGCTGGAAGGCCAGGACTGGCCCTTGCCACAGACGCAATGGACCAGGTTCTACCTGGACAGCTGGGAACGCCTGCGCACGGAACCCTTTGACCCGGCTGGAGCCGACTGCGGCTACGAACAACCCGACGCTTTCGTGCAGATGCCACCCACGCAAACGCGCCACATCGCCAAGCTGCGCTTCATGACCGACCCACTGCCCGAAGACACCCTGGTCTGCGGCCCCATCTCGCTGAACTTCTGGGCCGAAATCGATCAGGACGACACCAACTGGATCATCGTGCTCAAGGACGTGGGACCTGACGGGGGGGTGCAGAGCGGGCGCGCTGGCGAGTTCGAGCCGCGCGATCTGCCCGAGAGGGAACTCACGCGCGGTTGGCTCAAGGCCTCGATGCGCGCGCTGGACGAGAAGCGGACCACACACTGGCGCCCGTTTCACAAGCTCACGCGGGAGGCCCGGCAAACCGTGGTGCCCGGCGAGATCAACGAGTACCGGGTCGAGGTGCTGTCAACCGCCAACGAATTCAAGCGGGGGCATCGCATCTGCGTGGAAATCACGGCACTCGATCTGCCCAGTGGGGTTGGCTTCGGCAACAACACCGAGTACGTGCCTTACCGCATCTGCTCAAGCCGCACCGTGACCCACAAGATCTTCCACAACGCCAGGTACCCCTCTCACCTGCTGCTGCCGATCATCCCGGCCGGCGATGAAACCAAAGGCGCGTGACACCAGGGCACCTCCCGCGGTCGAACGCCCTCAAAAGCGTTTTGGAGCAGCTGCCGTATCGCGCTGCGCTCCAGCGTCCTGGGGTTCGGGTACTGGTGGCTCATCGCGATGTCACACGCCTTGTCGAGGTCTTCGGCCCGCATGCCGATGTCCCTCAACGCCAAGGGCGCGCCGAGGCCGCCGGCCAAGTCGTGCACCGCCTGGGGTGCGCTGGTGGCCCAGCCCAGGGCGCGGCATATGCGTTCCATCGCCCGTGGCGCCGCCAGCGCGTTGTAGGCCAGCGCATGGGGCAGCACGATGGTGTGCGTCTCGGCGTGCGGCAGGTTGAAGCTGCCACCGAGGGTGTGGCAGAGCTTGTGGTGCAAGGACATGCCCACCGCGCCGAGCACGGCGCCGCACAGCCAGGCGCCATACAACGCATCCGACCGGGCCTCTTCATTGCAGGGCTCTGCGTGGATACGGGGCAGCGCGCGGCCGAACGCGGCAATGCCTTCTTCGGCCATGAGGTCGGTGATGGGATTGGCATCGGCCGCATAGAGCCCTTCGGCGGCGTGTGCAATCGCGTTGATACCGCTGGTGATGCTCAACCCCACGGGCAGGCCCAACGAGAGCATGGGGTCGTAAATGACGGTGCGTGGCAGCACGCGTGGATCTCTGCCGGTCTTCTTCAACCCCGCCTCCGTGATGCCATAGATGGGCGTCATCTCCGAGCCGGCGTAGGTGGTCGGGATGGCGACGATGGGCAGGCCCGAATCCAGCGCGATGGCCTTGCCCAGGCCCGTTGTGGAACCGCCGCCGATGGCCACGGTGCAGTCGGCCCCCATGCTGCGCGCCAGTTCGCGTGCTTCGCGTGCGGTTTCGATGGGTACGTGCATCGCGGCGCGGTCGAAGAGGCCTGCCGCCCGAGCGCCGAGCAATGCAGTCACCTGCTCGGCAAGGGCGCGCTGTCCGGGCGTGCACAAGACCAGTGCTCGCTGCGCGTTCAGCGCATCCATCTCCTGGGGCAAGGAGGCCAGCGCGCCGGCGCCGAACACCACTCGCGATGGCAGGCTCTGAAAGGTGAAAGTCATCGGCACAGAGTGTGTTGGACTGCGCACGGCCATGCAATGGGTCCTCTGGAATTCAGTTTTCCAAGGAGGGAAATATGCACCCCGACAGGTGCGCTTCGCACTGCCAGAATCGTCTCCTGTGACGCACTCAGCACGCCACGAACCCAGCAGGAGACGACATTGATCAACAAGATTGCGGCCTCGGTGGCCGAAGCCCTTGACGGCATTGAGGACGGGGCCACCGTGCTCATCAGCGGCTTTGGAACCGCCGGCATTCCGGGCGAGCTCATCGACGGCCTGATCGAACAGGGCGCACGCGATCTCACCGTGGTCAACAACAATGCCGGCAACGGCGACACGGGTCTGGCCGCACTGCTGACCACCGGGCGCGTGCGCAAGATCATCTGCAGCTTTCCACGCCAGGCCGACAGCCACGTGTTCGACCACCTGTACCGCAGCGGGAAGATCGAGCTCGAACTGGTTCCGCAGGGGAACCTGGCCGAGCGCCTGCGGGCGGCGGGCGCAGGCATCGGCGCGTTTTTCACGCCCACCGGCTTCGGCACGGCGATGGCCCGCCACGCCGACGGCAGCGCGAAAGAGACGCGCATGATCAACGGGAAAGGCCATGTGCTGGAGCACCCCATCCATGGCGACGTGGCGCTGGTCAAGGCGGAGCGCGGTGATCGCTGGGGCAACCTCACCTACCGCAAGGCCGCGCGCAATTTCGGCCCGGTGATGGCCACCGCCGCCAGACGCACCATTGCCAGCGTGGTCGAGATCGTCGAACTCGGCAGCCTGGACCCCGAGGCGGTCGTGACGCCCGGCATCCACGTCAGCGCCGTGGTGCAGATTCCCCGCGTGGCCACCCAGGCCGGCGGCTTCAAGAACCCCGCTTGAGTGGACACCATGAGCTACACCAGACGGACCAAGGACGAACTCGCTGCCCGGGTGGCCAGGGACATCCACGACGGCGCCTACGTGAACCTGGGCATCGGGCTGCCCACGCGGGTGGCCAACCACCTGCCCCCAGACATCGAGGTGGTGCTGCACAGCGAAAACGGCATCCTGGGCATGGGCCCCGCGCCCGCCGCGGGCGAGGAGGACCACGACCTCATCAACGCGGGCAAACAACCCGTGACGCTGCTGCCTGGCGGGGTCTATTTCCACCACGCCGACAGTTTCGCCATGATGCGCGGGGGCCACCTGGACATCTGCGTGCTGGGCGCCTTCCAGGTCTCAGCGACGGGCGACCTGGCCAACTGGAGCACGGGCGAGATCGACTCAATTCCGGCGGTGGGCGGCGCCATGGATCTGGCCATTGGTGCCAGGCAGACCTGGGTGATGATGGACCTGCTCACCAAACACGGATCGAGCAAGGTGGTGGAGCAATGCACCTACCCGCTCACCGGCATCGGCTGTGTCAAGCGCATCTACGGTGACCTGGCCACGCTGGACTGCACACCGCAGGGACTGAAGCTGGTCGACAAGGTCGACGGGCTGGAGCTCGCGGAACTGGAGAAGCTGCTGGGATTGAGGGTCGCCGGCCCCGGTTGACACCAGCGGGTTGACCGAGGGCCTGGCGCAGACGGACAAGTCCGGCCTGTACACCGGTGCGACCGCGGCTGCCGCGCTGGGCGGGCATGTGCGGATCGGCTTCGAGAACAACCTGCTGCTCAAGACCGGTGAGGGCGCGCGGGACGACCCCCAGCTGGTTCAGCACATGGTGGAGCTGGCCTCTGCCCTGGGGCGCCCGGTGACCGAGGCACAACAGCCCGCGAGTGACTCACCGTTTGACGGCGCCTCAGAGGCTGAGCGTTTTTCGGGCGTGTCCGAGCGACACCTCACAACGTGCCCGATCAAGACACAAAGCACAACCATGCCCAGCCATGGCGCGCGTTTGCAGAGACCAGCGGGTGCGTTTTGGGGTGGCGAGCGGGCATGAGCGAAGGACTGGCAGCCGCTCAGCGCCGAAAGCGCCCTTCGCCATCGAGCAGGGTGATCTCGACAAAGGGTCGAGCTTGTCGTTGCGCCTGGCCGAACTGGACCGTCATGCCGGGCAATTCAAAGCTTCGCGACAGCAGCGACTGGGTCAGGCAAGCGCGTGAAACCTCACGCCCGCATGGGCGCAGCGCTTCCTGGACGACCCGGACTGCCAGGTAGCCCTCCATCGATGGATAACTTCCCGGGGTCGCACCGTGCGCCGCGCGCGCACGCTGGTATTCGGACACCAGGGGATGCCGAGCGTTGCCGGGGTGCGGCACCACCTGCGTCACCAGCAGTCCGGCCAGCGGATGCCTTGCGCCGCTGTCGGCCTGCGGCACGGCCAGTGCGGCGCCGGTCTCGCTGAACACGAAATAGTGCACGGCACAGGGTTGTGCGCGTGCGGCAGCCACAGCGGCACGGGCCAGCACCGCATCCAGGACCAGGATGACCGCCTCCGGCCGGATGGCACAAACCCGGGACATCGACGCCTGCACCGATGAAGGCGCAACCCCTGGGTCGAGGTTTTCATGGATGGCCGGCCGCATCGCGATGCGCATCAGCTCGAACTCCATGCGCTCGCGACCGGAGTCGCCCAACGGGTCGGACTGGGTGACGAGTGCGAACCGCGTCACACCCAGCGTGTCCAGGTGCAACACCGCTGCGCTGGCCTCTTCCGCCACGCCGGCACGCCAATGGAACACGCCCGGTTTTGGAGGGTCGCGCAGCGACTCCGCGCCGGTGGCGGGCGCCACGAGTGGTGCTCCACCGGGCACGGCTGCGAGCACCTCTGCAACGGCTGAGGCCGAGCGGGCACCATGCACCCCCGTGATGGCCACGGCACCGCGCTCCAGCAGTCGGGTCGCGTTGGCCGCTGCCCGCTCTGGCGTTCCGCCGTCATCCATGGACACCAACTGCAGAGGCCGTCCGCCGACGCCACCGGCGGCGTTCGCGCGATCCACCGCCAGTTGGGCGCCATGCTGCAGCCCCTGCCCGAAGGCCGCGTTCAGCCCCGACAAGGGCGTCGTCAGCCCGATGACCAGCGGCGGAGCCTGGCCGTGCACCGTGCCCACGGGCAGCACCCCCAGTGCGAAGGCCAGCACCGCAGCGATCCGTCGTTCCATCATTGCTCAGACTCCTTCAGCATCTGGGCACCCTCGTGAGCGTCGCAGCACCCATTTGAAACACGGCGATGGCATCGAGACGAAGCGTCTGCGCTCACCTGGTCGGCAGCGCAGGTCAGGCGAACTGCCGCCGGGTGGCCAGCAGCGCCTGCGCGGGCAGTCGCGTGAAGCAGAGGATGGCAAGCGCAGCAATGATGGCTGCGGCCACGGCCAGACTGCCGTACCCGAAGGTTTTGACCAACGTACCGCCCAGCACGGGACCGATCGCCCCGCCGGTCATGAGCATGGCCGGGGTGGCGGCCAGCGCGCGGCCGCTGGGTTCGATCCGGGCCAGCAGACCGAAGGCGAAGTTGTGCGTGAAGAGCATCACCGCCGGCAGGAACAACGCCGCCGCCGCATACGTGTTGAAACCCATCGACAGCATGATTCCTGCGGTCAGAAGCGCCTGCAGCGCCGGCCCCACGAGCATCACGGAACGCGCCTGCAGACGCCGCTCCAGCAACCCGGCGAGCGCGGTCGGAAACAGGTTGACGATGCTCAGCGCCACGAACATCGATGCAATGGCGGCCACCTCGAAGCCCCTGGCGTGGCCCACGCGCTCCACAAATGAGAATGTCATGGCCTGCACCAACCCCATGCAGGCAATGCCGACAATGCCGAACCACACCACGCGCGAGAGCGGCTCGGGACGCCCACCGGCGGGCGTCCCGGCTGCGGCCTGGGCAGCCCCACCCTCGGCCTGCGGAAAGGCCAGCAGCGACGTCAACGCGGCGAAGCCCATCACCCCGGCGAATACCTGGAACATGGCGCCACCACCGTGGGACGCCAGCAGCGGCGGCACCACCGCAAAGAACCCGACGGAGAAGACGCCCAGCGCGGTGCCCACGATCGCAAACAGCCGGTGCGGATTGACGGAACGGGCGATGGTGCCGTGCGTGACGCTCAAACCGGCGCCAGCGGCCACGCCACCCAGTGCATGCAGCACGGCCATGCTGGCGAAATCCGTGCGCATGGAAACACCGAGGAAGGCCAGCGCGGCGAGGCTGAAACCCGCCACCACCACGCTGCGGCGCGGCAGCCGGTTGAAGCGCGGCGCAAGCACCGTGCTGGCCAGCACCGCGCCCAGGAGGAACAGCGTTGCCAGCCCACCGGCCTGCTGCGGATCCAGGTGGTAGTGCCCCATCAGCGCGCCCACCCACAAGGGCAAGGCCACCAGATCCACCATGCCGGCGCAGTGCGCCACCATCAGGGCCATGCGGCCACGCAAGGAATCGGTCGTGATCATGTGTTGTCTCCTGGACGTTCTAAAAAAAAGGGGAGCGAATCGCATCGGTGAACATGCCGCAGCAGCCCGCAGGCGCAAGTCCATCGCGTGGGCCAACGCGCCGCCGGTTCATGGCGTCACCTTGGCCACGGCAGGCCATTCGGCATCGTGGGACGAAGCCGGGCGCGTCTCCTTCAGCAGGAAGCAGGACAGCGCGGGCAACAGGATCAGGGCACCCAGCATGTTCACCAGGAACATGAAGGCCAGCAGCACACCCATGTCGGCCTGGAACTTGATCGGGCTGGCGACCCAGGTGATGACGCCGATGGCCAGCGTCACGCCGGTGAGCATCACCACCTTGCCGGTGGACAGCAGCGCGCGGTAATACGCCACCGACAGCGGCGTGCCTTCGCGCATGGCGGCCATGACGACGGTGAGGATGTACAGCGCGTAGTCCACGCCAATGCCGACACCCAGCGCCATGGCGGGCAGTGTGGCGACCTTCACCCCCATGCCGAGCGTGACCATGAGGGCTTCGGCCAGAAACGACGTGAGCATCAGCGGCAGCACGGCCACGACCACGGCTCGCCACGAACGGAAGGTGATGAAGACCAGCGTGGCGACGGCACCGTACACCAGCCAGAGCATCTCGCCCCAGGCCTCCTTGACCACGATGTTGGTGGCGGCCTCGATGCCGGCCGAACCGGCCGCCAGCATGAAAACGCCATTCGGACCATCGTTGGCCTTGGCAAAAGCCTGCACATGATCGACGACGCGGCTCAGCGTCTGCGCCTTGTGGTCAGCGAGATAGACGTACAGGGTCAGCAGGTCGCAGGCATCGTTGTAGAGGCCCCGCGGCATGGAGGCCGTGATCGAGTTGACCATCTCCTGGCTGGGCAGCAGTTCGTACCACTTCGGGTTGCCCTCGCTCATGCCGGTGAGCACGCGGCGGTTGAGCAGCGCCAGGGTGTTGGTCGACTCCACGCCCTCCAGCTGGCGCAACTGCCATTCGAGCTCGTCCACCTTCTGAACGACGTCGAGGTTCGTGCAGCCGGACGGTGGTGTCTTCACCATCACGGCGAGCACGTCGCTCGACGCGCCGTAGGCGGCGTTCACAAAGGCCACATCGCGGTTGTAGCGGCTGTCGGCCCGCAGTTCAGGCGCGCCCGAATCGAGGTCACCGATGGACAGTTGGGCGCTCCTGTTCAGGCTGACGCCCAGCATCAGCGCCGCACAGGCCAGCGCCAGCGCCGCCCAGCGCGGTTGTGTGAACCGGTCCAGCCACGCCCACACCGGGTGCTTGGTGGAGACATCCATGTCCCTGGTCTGCGCGAGCCGGTTGCGCTGCGCCGCCTTCTCGCTGACCCCGGAGAAGCTCAGCAGAACGGTCAGCAGGACGAGGTTGGTGACGATGAGCACGGCCACACCGATGGAGGCGGCGATGGCCAGCTCGCGGATGACCTGGATGTCGATCACCAGCAGCACGGCGAAGCCGACCGCGTCGGTCACCAGCGCGGCCATGCCGGTGCGAAACAGCGCGCGGAACGTGTGGCGCGCGGCCGCGTACTTGTCCAGGCCGCGCCCGATGTCGTGCATGACGCCGTTCATCATCTGGGCACCATGGCTCATGCCGATGGCGAACACAAGAAAGGGCACGAGGATCGAGTAGGGATCGAGCGCATAGCCCAACGCCGACAACAGGCCCAGCTGCCAGATAACGGCCACCAGCGAACTGACGATGACCATGCCCGTCGAGCGCAGGCAGCGCGTGTACAGAACGAAGACGCCCGCAGCGATGACCACGGCCATGCCAAAGAACACCAGCACGTAGCGCACGCCATCGATGAGATCGCCGACCAGCTTGGCAAAGCCCGTGATGTGGATCTCGAAGCCCTCGCTTTCGTATGTCGCTCGCAGAACTTCCAACGATTCTGCGAACCGCCCATAGTCCAGTGCGTTGCCCTGGGCGTCGCGGGACAGCAGGGGAACAAAGATGACGCTGGAACGTGCATCGAGCGCAACGAGTTGCCCCAGCTCTCCGGAGCGGGCGATGTTCGCGGCCAGCCGCTCCAGCGAGGCCGGTGACCCGTCGTAGCCGTCCGGAATCACCGGGCCACCCTCCAGCCCTTCCTCGGTCACACCGGTCCACCGTGTGCTGGGCGTCCACAGGCTCTTCATGTCGCTGCGCGCCACCCCCGGCAGCAGAAACAGTTCATCGTTCAACCGGCGCAGCGCGTCCAGGTAGGCCGGGTCGTAGATGGGACCACGCGGGTTCGCCACCACCACCCGAACGGCGTTGCCCAGCCCGCGCAGCTCCTGCTGGTGGTCGAGGTAGTTGGCGATGAAGGGGTGCGAGGTGGGGATGGTCTTCTCGAAGCTGGCCGACAGGCGCAGCTGCGCGCCATACCACCCGAGCACGACCGTCACCAGCAGACACCACAGAATGACCAGGCCACGGTGGTTGAAGACCAGCCGCTCAGCGGCCGAGCCGGACGAGCGATCGAAGGCCGCAACGCCGCTGCGATTCAGCCCATTCATGGACGTCAGGACGCTCATCGCACCGCTCCTGTCGGGAGCCAAGCGGTGCCAGCGCGAGCTGGCGTTGCTATGCGTGCAACACCCGCCGCACCAACGGTGATGAGCGCGCCGTCACGGGTCGTCAAAAGGCCTGCCAGTGGGGCCAGCGGCGGCCCTTCGAGCACGCGCACGGTCCTGTCCTGCGTGAATGGGTGAAGTGCCAGGACCTGCCCGGATTGGGTGACGAAGAACAGGGACCGATCCACGCTGACGGTCGAGCCGACGATCGATACCGCCGGCGCACCGATCAACGGCGCCCAATGGCCACCATGGTCAGAAGAGACAAAGACGTTGCCTCGCAAGCCCGCAGCAACGACCACACCCGGCCGGGGCACTTCGAGCGTGAACCAGCTGCCGTCGTAGGGTGTTTTGAGGCGTTCGAACGTTCGACCCGCATCGCGCGAACGCAGCAACAGCCCTTGCTCACCGGCGATGTGCAGCGTGTCGCCGTCGGCGCGCACGGCATACAGATGCATGGCCCTTGGGTTGTCCATGCGCTGCGCCGCGCTGACCCAGGTGCGACCACCATCCCGGGTCTCGAAACACAGGTTGGCCGCGCCGACCACCATGCCATGTTCCCGGTCAAAGAAATGCAGATCGAGCAGCGGCTTGTCGGGGCCATCGTCCACCAGTTGCTGCGCCGCCCGCAGTTGCGCTGGGGTGCCGTTGGCGCTGGCTTCGCGCAGCCCGGTCTGCGCCAGGCTGCGACCGTCGGCCTGCCGCTCCCAATGCTCGCCACCATCGGTGCTGTGCAGGATGACGCCACCATGGCCCACGGCCCAGCCGTGCGCTGCATCCACGAAACGCACCGCCGTCAGCGTCACACTGGCAGGCACCGCTGCCGCTTGCCGCCAGCGTTCCCCCTGGTCGTCAGAGAGCACGACGATGCCGCGTTCACCAACAGCGACGAGTCGGCTGCCCGCCTGCGTGACGGCCAGGAGCACCGAGCGCTGCGGCTCGCGCACCGTCAGGGCGGGCCTGTCCAGCGCAGGGTAAGGTGCTGCGGCCCAGCCGGGATGTACGAACGCCGTCGCAGCGGCGCCCAGACCCAGTGCAAGCATGCGCCTGCGGTCGAAGTCGAAGGAAGTCACAGACCGGGGACCTTTCAGCGAACGCCTTCGCCGGCCAGGGCGTCGGGCGTGAAGACGGTGTCCGCGTACGGTGGCGAGACGATCTTGTACTGGACCTTCTGCTCGTTGGCGATGTTGTTGACGTAGTACGCCCCCGTCAACAGGTCGTAGGTGCCCCAACCCATCATCGTGACGACGGCGGGCGTGTCCGGCAGCACCATGGGCGTGGTGAAGGGCATGCGCCAGAGCTGGCCATTGGCGTCCCAGCGGTCGGCCAACACCATGGCCCAGGTGTCTTCGTCGAAGTAGTAGCGCGAGCGCGGTGAGGTGTGCCGCTGACCCGGCTTGAGCTTGGCCTCCAGCACCCAGACGCGGTGCAGCTCCCAGCGCACGTGATCGGGGTTCAGGTGCCTGGGGCCGACCACGTCGGCATCCTTGGCCGGCGTCGCCATGCGGTTCGAGTTGTACGGGATGTACATCTCCTTCTTGCCGACAATGCTCCAGTCGAAGCGGTCCTGACGACCTGGCTGGCCTTGAACTTCGTCGAAAGACACGACGCCCGCGGCCATCGGCGCCGGGGTATCGCAACAGGCATTGGGCAGCTTGCGCACCCGGCGCTGCCCGGTCAGGTAGACCCAGGTGCTCGACTTGTCTTCGGCCATGTTCAGGCGGCCAAGAATCGCCTCGCCTGCGCGAATCGGCGGCCCAGCGTTGGTCGCACGGACCAGCCAATACTCTCCGTTGAATTTTTCCGGTGTCGCGCTCTTGAGCGAATACGGAGAGACGTTCTGCACCCGACCTTCCTGGACGAGCACCACCTTGCCCGTGTCGGTGATCTGGTAGCCGTTGCCGGCCACGTACCAGGACTCGCCCTGCCAGCGCAGCTGCGCGTTCCAGAACACTTCCCAGGCGGTCTTGGGAATGGGAAACGGCGTGCCGCCCAGGGCATCCTTGGGCATCGGGCCGTAAGCGCCTTCGACCATCGACGCGCGGGTCGCATTGCGCAGGGTGTTGTCATGGACCCACTGCGGTGCAGATGCGGTGCGGTGCGTGGGATACACATCGACCCGGTAGGTGTCGGGGTATTTTTTCAGCAGCGCCCTGGTGCCTTCGGTCAGGCGCTCGGCGTGCTGGTCCATGTTCTTGGCCGTGATCTGCAGAATGGGCTTCTCGTTGGCGAACGGATCGGGAATGCGCCCACCCTTGTCCAGCACGCCGGTTGACTTCGTCAGCCCTCCGGTCCAGGCGGGGATCGTCCCCTCCTTGTTGCCGGCCCTTTCGGCCCCGAACGGGGTCAGATCGGCCCTGAGCCTGGCGGCTTCTTCGGGCGTGACCGCAGCCATCGCCGCGCTGGCGCCGGCCGAGGCCATCAGCGCGACCGCAATGTGGAACAACGATTTCTTCATGTGAATCTCCTGGGTACTGATCAGAAACTGCGGCGCAGCGACACCGAGATGAAGTCGCGGTCCTTGAGCGACTGCTTGTAAGAGAAGCTGTTGTCGCTGCCGGTCAGGAAGGTGTCGGCCTTGCCGAAGTAGTGGGTGTAGGCCACGCTGAAACGCCAGACATCGAGGTAGGCAGCGTTGATGCCGATGCTGAAATCGCCGCCGCCATCAGCCGGCATGGCACCCGGGCCAAGCGCCATCGAGCGCGAGCCCTTGGGCGACCAGCCCAGCCCGATGGGGACGCCAATGTCCAGGCCCGTGGCCACCTGCCGGTAGGTGGGCTCGAACACCATGCGCAAGGCCACCGCGTCGCGCGTGGCGTTCGGATCGACCGCGCCTGGGTTCTTGGTCACCTTGAGAACACGGTTCCACGCAATCTCGCCGGCCAGGCTGGCTTCTTTGAACAGCGGTGTGCTCGGCACCGTCCACAGGGTCGAGACGTTGAGGTGCAGCGTGTTGCCCACCGCATAGGCGGGGTTGTCCGAGTTGTTCGTGGCCGGTCCACCCACGGCACTGGCGTCCACGCCCCGCGTGCTGGCCAGGTCCATGTTGTGGCGGTACGAAAGCTCACCCGCGAGGTTGACGGACTCGAACGTGCGGCTGGCGCTGAAACCGAGCGCGGTGATGCCCTCGTGGTAGACCAGTCGAGACGATCCCGGCGCCACCAGGCCGCAGCTGGCGGGGCCGGTGGCGAACGAGCCAGGCACCACGCAGCCAGGACCGGGCACGTAGATCACCGAGCGCACACCCAGGTTCGGCACCTGCTGGAAGCCCTTGTTGTGGAAGCGGACCAGGTAAGCGCCGTAGTCCGTGTCGTCGCCGCGGTAGCGCATCTGCACACCGCCCTGCCCGCTGTCTTTGGCCTGAAGGTCGGCGACCATCGGCGCATTCCCGTCGAGGAAAGGACCGCCCTGCGCCGCCTGCGGCAACAGGATCTGCTCGCCGTCGACGGTGGAGAAGTAGCTGCCAGCGCCGGGCAGGCGGTTGGCTTCCCAGCGGAACTGGTAATAACCGCCCAGCGAGAGCCGCGAATCCACCTGCCACTGGGCAGACAGCTGAGGTACGGGCCGGATCAGCTCCTTGAACTGCGTGCCCGGGACGGATGCCCCCTTGACGACGTCCACCGGGCCCTGGGCACCGGCGATCGCGTTGGCGCCGTAGAACAGGCTCTCACCCCATTGCACCGCGTGGCGGCCCGCGCGCACCGACAGGCGCGTCTCGCCCAGCTCAAAGGTGCCGAACGCAAACGCATCCAGCAGCTCCGCCTTGCGCCCGTGCAGCTTGCGCGTCGCGTCGGAGAACTCGCTGTAGGGCGCAGACACCTGGTTCGGGAACGCTCCGCCGGCAAAACCCGGGTTGTCGTTGCGGCCGTTGTAGACCGAGTCGTACCAGGCCGCAGCGCTGACGCGCAGGCCGACATTTTGGTACTGCAGGTCCATTTCCGACAGCAGATCGACCCGGTTGGACACCAGGCCCCGGCCGAAATTGCGGTTGCCGTCGTCGGTGTTGGGGGCAGCCAGCAGCGCAGCGTCCGGCTTGCCCACCCGGGCGGCCGCGCTGTACTTGACCGTGTTGTCCCAATTCAGCCTCACGTCGGGGTTGCCGACGTCGATCTCTGCTGCACCCACCGGTGCAGTCAGCAGGGCCACGACAGCCGCCGCAGCCGGCCGAAGCAGAAAGGCCGCAGGCCGGGGTGTCTTTCTGAGCACGTTCATCCGATGTTCCTCCTGTTGCACCACGGGGGTGAATGTCTTGGGTTCTGCACGCGCCGGGACCCATGCCCAACGGGCTGCGCACCGTCAATCTCCCTGAAGAAGGTTCATACGATAACTTTGAAAATTATCGATGAATATAGGGATAATCCATTAGATTTACATGCATTCATCTTTTCTGATATTGCCGACAAAACCGCAGGAAGTGGCAAAAGCGGCCGTCGAAACCCCCAACAGGTCCAGGCATCAGGTTTGGTGAGATCAACCCCATGGCCGAGCCACCCTCGGCCCTGCATCCGGCGGGTACACGGACACGTCAGCGGTGCCACCGTCTGGCCCATGGCGGGCGGTGTTCTGGCAACAACGTGTGGATGTGGCGCTGTGGCGCAGTGAACGGCCACAAAGTCAGGCGTTCACATCAGGCATTTCGCCCGGGCGTGCGGGCCTTGATGGCGACGGGCTGGTCCAACGAACGCAACAGGAACGGCACCTGCTGCCCGGTGTTGGCTGCAATCAATGCCGGCGGTCGACCCGTTGAAGGCGATTGAGGTCGAACCGCCGATGGAGCTCAGCCTCTCAGGCCTGCGCGCTGTTCTTTCGGCAGGGTGCCGACGTCAAGCACGCTGAATGGGCAGGCGGGCACGCAGTCGGCCTTGCCCTCGCAGCGGTTGCGATCGATGACGGGTCGGAAGCGACCGGGCGGCTGTTTGCACGGGCAGCGGGGGTGTTCAAGCGGCTCTCCGACAGGTTCTGGCGAAACGAAGAGGGATGGGCCGCTACGCACCCACCTTGCGGCTGTCCAGCCAGACCTCAAGACCTTGCACGTTCAGCAGGGTGTCCAGCGCCAGCCGCGCTTCGATCGCCGCGTTGTCGAGGGTCACGCCCGCCGCACGGGCCTCGGCGGCGTACAACTGAGTCAGCGCCACGCCCAGCACAGCGGTCCTGTCGGGTGTCCGCTCGAACCGGTGGGCGAGTTCGACCATGCGGTCGATCTGCGCCAGCACCATGCGGGCTTGGTCGGCCACGCGATCGATCACACCGAAGTGCGTGAGATAGGCGTATGCGGGCTCGAAGCCGAGCATGCGGTGAACCGAGGCCTTGAGCGCCGGCGGGTCGAACTGCGCGGGTGATGTGGTGGGCAACCCGTAGTGCCCTTGGGTACTGTGAAACTCGGGATAGGCCACGCCCAAGGTGTCGCCGGTGAACCAGCCCCGGCTGACTTCGTCCCAGACACACAGGTGGTGCCTGGCGTGGCCTGGCGTGTCGAACAGTTGCAGCCGGCGCTCGGCCAGCCGCACCACACGGCCATCGACCACATCGACGATGCGCTCGGCGGGCACGGGCAGCAGCGTCCCGTAGTCGCGCGCCGTGACCTCCTCGCCATAGACGGCGCGCACGCCGGCCAGCAGCTGGGTCGGGTCGATCATGTGTCGCTTGCCGCGCGGGTGGACGACGAGTTGCGCTTTGGGCAGCGACTGCATCAGCAGGCCCGCGCCGCCGGCATGGTCGAGATGCACGTGGGTGAGGATCACCCAGTCGACGCAGTCCGGCGTCAGCCCGCGTTGTGCCAGTGCTTGCAGCAGGCGCGGCACAGCCGTGTGCGTTCCGGTGTCGACGAAGGCCGCCCGGCCCTGCTCGACCACGAGGTAGGCGGCGTCTGAACACGCGGCCGGAAAGCCGGTGTCGACGACAAAGATGCCGTGGTCTTCGTGGGCCGGCGTCTGCAGCGGGCTCAAGGCAGCCTCACCCCGTCGCGGCCCTTGAGTTCCAGCAGGGCGCGCGCCTCATCGGGCGTGGCGACATCCAGGCCCAGCGATTCGAGGATGCCGCGGATCTGCCGCACCTGATCGGCATTGCTGACGGCAAGCTGGCCACGGCCCACGTACAGCGAATCCTCCAGCCCCACACGCACATGCCCGCCCATCAGCGCAGCCTGCGTCGCCATCGGCATCTGGTGGCGACCTGCTGCCAACACGGACCATTGGTAGTTCGTGCCAAAGAGCTTGTCCGCGATGCGTTTCATGTGCGTGAGGTTCTCGGGGTCGGCGCCGATGCCCCCGAGGATGCCCAGCGCGAACTGCAGGAACAGCGTGCCCTTCACCAGGCCGCGGTCCACGAAGTGCTTGAGCGTGTACAGATGACCGACGTCATAGCACTCGAACTCGAAGCGCGTACCGTGCCCGCCACCGAGCGTGGTCATGATGTGTTCGATGTCACCGAAGGTGTTGCGGAAGATGCGGTTGCGCGAGCCGTCGAGGTGGTCGTGCTCCCAGTCGAAGCGAAAGGTCTTGAGCTTGTCCAGCACCTGGAAGTAGCCGAAGTTCATCGAACCCATGTTGCATGAGGCCATCTCGGGCGAGACGTCCAGCGCCGCCGCCAGGCGTTGCTCCAGCGTCATGGTGTGGGAGCCACCGGTGGTGATGTTGATGACGGCGTTGGTCTGTCGCGCAATGTCCGGCAGAAACTGGCGGAACACCGCCGGGTCGAAGGAGGGGCTGCCGTCCTGCGGGTCGCGCGCATGCAGGTGCAAAACCGCCGCGCCGGCCTCGGCGGCGGCAATGGCCTCCTCTGCGATCTGCTGCGGTGTCAGCGGCAGGTGCGGCGACATGCTGGGCGTGTGAATCGAGCCGGTGACGGCACAGGTGATGATGACTTTGCGGGACATGGAAAGGTTTTGTTGGAGATCGGTTTTCGGGAGGGCCGACAGCCTCGCTTCTGTGCTCAGCCCAGAACGCGGCTTTCTTCGGGCGTCAGCACCGGGCCATCGAGCGTGACGCGCTGCTCCTGCGTAGCGCTGTGGCGGAAGCGGGCGACGATGGGCTTGAGTTCGGGCTTGATGTGGCTTTCGTCATAGCCGTTGAACAGCGTGCCGATCAGGCCGCGGTTCAGGTCGCTGGTGCCCATGATCCAGTCGAAGATCGGGAAGGTCAGGTTCATGTTTTTGTGCATCATGATTCCCTGGTTGTGGTGCGCGGTGTGGTGGCGCCTGATCGTGTTCACGAAAGGCATGTTGCGCACAAAGGCGTTCTCGTGAACGTGGCAGCACAGGTGAAAGACCTCGTACAGCAGGTAGTGCGCGACCATGGTCATGTAGAGGATGTAGCCGGCGTTGGGATTGAAGATCTGTGCTGCGATCCAGCCCAGGACCGTGCCCGCCACGCCCAGCACGATGAGCACGCGCCACGGAAAGAACACGATGCGGAACTCCCGCACGGTGTCGATGGTGATGTCGTTGTCGGTGAAGTACTGGTGGTGTTCGCGCGTGTGCCGTTCGTAGATGGCCCGCAGCGCAAAAACGTCGATGCGCCGGTGCATCACGTGCTGGTGCATGAACCACTCGACACCGTTGCCCGCCAGGAAGACCGGGAGCACCAGCAGCCATTCCCAGCGGGCGCTTTGCAACTGGCTCAGGCAGTACCCGATCGCCGCGACACCCACGGCGAACATGACCCCGGTGTGCACAAACCCGTTGTAGAGCGGACTGATCCGGCCCTGGTACTGCTCGCGAAAACGGCGTTGCTTTTCATTCATCATGGTGGGTACAATTCATTGATATTCGACTGATATGTCAGTTGAATGATAGACACTACTCATCTCGTCGTCAAGACGCCGAAAGCGCACCCGCCATGACCGCAAACGCTGACAACCCCGTTTCATTCCATTCCCCGCCCCGTGTGTTGTGCGCCGATGGCGCACGCAGCCGCATCGCGCCGCTGTGCCGCAGCCTGGGATGGCGGCATGCGCTGGTGGTGACCGACCGCTGGTTCGTGCAGCACAGCCCCGCGCTGGCGCAGTTGTTGGTAGCCCTGAACGAAGCGGGCATCGCTACCACGGTGTTCGATGGCGGTGAGCCAGATCCATCGACCACCCTGGTCGATCAGGCCACCGCCTGGGTGCACGAACAAGGGGCCTTGCCAGACCACCTGATTGCCTGGGGCGGCGGCAGCAACATCGACCTGGCCAAGGCCCTGTCGCTCACCATCCCCTGCGCCTGCCCGGTGGCCGACCTGGTGGGCCACGCCCACTGGCCCGCAGCCCCGCTGCCACTGGTGGCCGTGCCCACCACGGCGGGAACCGGTTCGGAGATCACGCCGGGCGCCATCCTGGTTCAGCCCGGAAGCGCGACCAAGGTCGCGCTCATGGCCAATGCCTTGCGCCCGGCCGTGGCGGTGATCGACCCTGAGCTGACCTGGAGCTGTCCACCGCGGGTGACGGCGGAAGCGGGCCTGGACGCGCTGACCCATGCGATCGAGTCGTGGCTGACCGCAGACGCCAAGGACTTCGATACCGAAGGCGATGCCGACCCCGGCTACAGCGGCCGCAACGAACTCACGGTGACGTTCGCTCGCCAGGCCACGGCGCTCGGCTTCCAGCACCTGGCGGCCGCGTTCGAGCGCCCGCAGGATCGGGCTGCGCGCAACGGCATGGCCCGTGCGAGCCTCTATGCCGCGATGTCGTACGCCACCGCCGGCCTGAATGCGGTCCACGGCCTGGCCTACGCGCTGGCCGGATTGACCCATGCCAGCCACGGCAGCACCAACGCCGTGCTGCTGCCCTACGTCATGGACGCGCTGGTCGACGTGCGACGTGACGAACTGGCCGACATCGCCCTGCTGGCGGGTGCCGCACCCGGGGATGCCGACGCGCTGGCCCGTCTGGCGCCGGTGCTCACCCGCGACCTGGTTCGCCGCGTGGGCCTGGCCGATACTCTGGTAGATTTTGGCGTTCAAGAAGCGCAGCTGCCGCAGCTGGTGGCCGACGGCCTGGCGGTCCGGCGACTGGCCAAGGCATGGCCCGGCGGGCCGGTGGATGAGGCCTATGCGCGGATCGTTCACCACGCCTTCCACGGCCAGCTTTCAGGATGCGAACATTGATGACCAAAGTGCCGGCAGCAAAGACCACGCGATCCGCTGCGCGCAAACCCGCAACCGCCCGTGACCAAGCGAACACGGGTTCGAGGCCGGCTTCCGGCAGCGCAGCGAAAGCCGACATCAAGCCCCCGAGCCTGACCTCGCAAGCCTACGAGCGCATTGAAGAGATGATCGTCACGCTGGAGCTGCGCCCCGGCACGGCGGTCAGCGAGGCCGAACTGTCCGCTCGCCTGGGCATTGGCCGCACGCCGGTGCGCGAGGCGCTGCAGCGCCTCGCGCGTGAACACCTGGTCCAGATCCTGCCGCAGCGCGGGGTGCTGGTGTCCGAGCTCGACATCAAGCGCCAGTTGCGCCTGCTGGAGGTTCGGCGCGAGGTGGAGCGGCTGGTGGTGCGGTTCGCCGCGCGGCGCGCAACCGATGCGGAGCGCAAGCAGTTCACCGAACTCGCCAAGGAGTTCGTCGCGTCCGCACAGACTCGCGATCAGGCCCGTTTCATGCGCGCGGACAAGGCGTTCAACGAACTGTCCATTCTCGCGGCGCGCAATGAGTTCGCCGTGGGCGCCATGGGACTGATGCACGGTCTGTCGCGCCGGTTCTGGTTCTTGCACCACCGGCAATCCGGCGACATCCAGGCGATGGCGGAACTCCATGGGCGGCTGGCCCATGCCATCGCCGACGCCGACGAGGAAGGCGCGGCCCAGGCACTGGATGCCTTGATCGATCACAACGAGGCCTTCACCCGCTCGACCGTGAGCACCGACTTCTGACGCATCAGCCACCGCAACGACGCGGCCGCCATGGACCGTGGCCGCGGTTCTGGTAACAATCCAGTAAGACAGGCGCTTCTAGCATCGGCACCTCCTCTTCTGAAGACATTGCCATGCACTCCATTGCCCTACTTCGCCTTCTTTCCTCCAGCGCCCTGGCGCTGACGCTGGCCACCACCACGGCACACGCCGACGAGCAGCCCCACGAAGACCGAGGTCCTCAATGGGGGCTGGGTGTGGGTCTGAGCAGCGAGACCTCGCCCTACCGGGGCGTGGACACCGAGACCCAGGTCCTGCCCATGGTCACGTATGAAAACCGCTATGTGCGCGTGATGGGGCCGTCGCTGGACCTGAAGCTGCCCTCCGCCGGGCCGGTGTCGCTGGCGCTGCGGGCGCGCTATTCGGACCCCGGCTACAAGGCCAGCGATGCCGCCGAACTCCAGGGCATGGACGAACGCAAGGGCGGTCTGTGGCTCGGCGCACGGGCCGACTGGCGCCTGCCCTGGGCCCAGCTGACCGCGGAATGGCTGGGCGACGCGAATGGCCGCAGCGATGGCCAGCAACTCAAACTCGAAGCGAGCCGCCGCTTCAAGATAGGCACCGTGGGCCTGAAGCCGCACCTGGCCCTGGTGTGGCAAGACCGTGACTATGTGGACTACTACTATGGCGTGCGGGCCGCCGAATCGCGGGCAGGCCGCGCGGCGTACGCCGGGAGCTCTGCCGTGAACACCGAGCTGGGATTGCAACTGAACCTGCCGCTGGCACCTGGGCACAGCGTGTTCGTGGACCTGAGCCACACGTTCCTGGGCTCGGCCATCAAAGACAGCCCACTGGTGGACCGCAGCGGCGTGTCGTCGGTGCGCGCGGCCTACGTCTACCGCTTCTGACGCTCAGCCCAATCCAAGACCCAAGACACCATGCACCGCGTTCTGCTGCTCGAAGACCATGACCGCCTGGCTGCCCTGGTGCGCCAGGCGATCGAGGGCGCCGGGCTGGCCTGCGACACGGTCGGGCGCATGGAGCAGGCCTGGGCGGCTCTGGACATGGTCGACTACGCGGCCGCCATCATCGACCGCGGGCTCCCCGATGGCGACGGGCTGGACCTGGTGCGGCGGCTGCGCGCGGCGCAGCGGTTCACCCCCTGCCTGATCCTGACCGCGCGCGACGCCCTGAACGACCGGATCGACGGTCTGGAGGCGGGTGCCGACGACTACCTGAGCAAACCTTTCCCGATGTCGGAGCTGGTGGCGCGCGTGCGGGCGCTGCTGCGCCGCCCGCCGCAGCAGGTGGCTTTGAGCCCGCGCTGGGGCGATGTGCAGCTGCATCCCGGGCAAGGCAGCATGACCTGCCAAGGCCGCACCTGCCCGCTGGCACGCACGGAGATGCAGATCATGTTGACCCTGTTCAGAAGCGAGGGCGCCCCGGTTCGGCGCACGGCGCTGGAGGCTGCGGCCTGGGGCGCTCAAGAGGCTGTGACGCCCAACGCGCTCGATGTGGCCCTGCACCGGCTGCGGCGCAAGCTCGAAGAGCTCGGGTCCACGCTGTGCATCACCAACATCCGGGGGGTGGGCTATGCCGCAGTGGCGCCATGAATGGCGACAGAGCCTCACCTTCAAGTTGCTGGCGTCCTACCTGCTGGCCTGGGTGCTGACGGTGGCGCTGGTCGGCGCCGTGCTGTGGCTGGTGTTCCAGTTCCAGACCAGCGACAGGGCGCGCCACAGCGCCGAGCGCATCGCCCATGTGGTGGCCGACACCTTGGTCTTTGACGCACAGGGCCGGCTTCTGGGACTGGACTGGCAGGACGAGCTGCAATGGTTGCCTGCGGCCCTGCCAGAGGACCTGAGCTACCAGGTGAGCGACCGTTCGGGGCGTGTGCACCTGCAATCGCCCACCCCCAGGCATCCCGGGGGCGCGCCACAGCTGCCGCTGTATTCGCACACGCTGCAGGTGACCCGTGCAGGGAACACGTGGACCATCCAGGCCCGTGTCAGCGACCGCCTGGTGGCGCTGATCCACCTGGGTGCCGAGCGGCGCATCGGTGGCACGGCCCTGGCCACGGCGGTGCTGTCCATCCTGCTGTTGGGCGCCGTGCTGTTGCTGACCGTGCAACGTCTGTTGCGACCGCTGCGCGAAACGTCGGCACAGGCGATGCAGATCGGGCCGCAGCAACTGTCCCGCCGGCTCGACGAACAGAACCTCCCCACCGAACTCAAACCCCTGGTCCATGGGTTCAACCAGGCGCTGGCCCGCCTGGAAGATGGATTCCGCAACCAGCAGCGGTTTCTGGAGAACGCCGCGCACGAACTGAAAACGCCGCTGGCGCTGCTGCGCGGGCAGATCGAACTGGGTGGCGCAGGACACACCGAACAGCTGCTGGGCGACGTGGACCATCTGGCGCGCCAGGTGCAGCAGCTGCTGGTGCTGGCCGAGGTGAGCGAGCGCAGCAACTACCAACCGGCGTCCATCCACCTGTTGCCGCTGGCCCAGGAGGTGATCCGGTTCCTGTCGCCGCTGGCGACAAAGCACAGGGTTCGACTGAACTTGTTGTTTGAGGATGCCAGCACCATGGTGCACGGTGACCGCATGGCGCTGTTCGTGCTGCTGAAAAACCTGCTGGAAAACGCTCTGAACTTCTCGCCCGCGGACAGCACGGTGTCGCTGGTGCTGCGCAAACAATCGCTGTTGGTTCGCGACGTTGGCCCCGGCATCGATCCAGCGCACCTGCCGCACCTGTTCGAGCGCTTCTGGCGCAACCCCGAGCGCCGCCACGAAGGCGCTGGGCTGGGTCTGTCCATCTGCCAGGAAATTGCCCGGGCTCATGACTGGCAGCTGGAGGCTCGCAGCCTTTCGCCGGGCGCCGAATTCGAACTGACGTTCGGCTGAACCTTTCCCCCTCAACACACCATCCATTCCCTTTTTTTCTAAGGAGCTTTCCATGATCCGCAAAATTGCCGCCGTCAGCCTTTTCGTCTCGTTCCTGGCCATGGCCACCTCGGGCATGATGATGTTCGTGATCGAAAAACCGTCCTTCACCATCCAGATGCACCCGGTGCACAAGCTGTTCGGCCTGGTGATGATCGTCTCGGTCATCGCCCACCTCAGCTTCAACGTCCGCTCACTGCTCAACCACCTCAAGGCCCGAGCAGCCGCCGTGGTGGGCGGTGTGCTCGTGGTGGTGCTGGTGCTGCTCTACGGTGTGGCACTGAACAACCCGGTGGCCGCCGACCTGGCCCAGCAGATGGACGCGGCAGCGGCCAAGGCCGAAGGTTCGAAGTAAGCCGGAGGGGACCCCTGCGGTCCTCAGCCCTCAGGCCAGCAACTGCTGGGCATGCTCCTGCAGCCACGCCCGCAGGGTGACCGGTTTGCGGCCGAGCGTGCGCTCGACAAAATCGTTGCGCGCCCAGACCACCTCGTTGGCCCGTTCGTACTCGAAGAATTCCCACAGGTATTGGCGGCGGGGTCCCATGTGCGGGTAGGCCTCGAAGAAGGCTTCCTGGCTGCCGTCGTGGGTGATCGGCTCGCCAAACACCTCGCTCATCAGCGCCGCGGCATCGCTGTAACGCATCAGGTCATGGCCATTGTTCAGGGTGTGGAACTGGCCGATGTGGCGGTGGTTGTCCGACAGCAACAGGCGCCCGGCCACTTCAGCGATGTCGCGGGGGTCGATGAAGGGAATCAGCCGGTCGTGCCAGACCAGCTTGCGCTCCTTCACCAGGCGCTCCTTCATCCAGAAGAAGTTGTCCATGAAGGTGGCGCCGAAGTTGAGGTAGGTCACCGGCAGCCCGCTCTCGTCCAGGATCTCCTTGACATACGGGTGCTGCACCGGAAGGCCCAGCGCGGGCGCCTTGAGCAGTGCGGTGGGAATGCGGCGCAGGTTGGCCTCGGGCTGCACGCCCACGCAACGCAGGATGTGGACCGCGCAGCCCGCTTTGCGGACCGCCGCGACGAGGTTTCTCATCGCGGGCCGCTCGTCCGTGCCGCCGGGCGTGATGACGAAGATGCCCTCCATGCCTTCGACGGCCGCCTCCATCGAAGGCAGATCAAAGTAGTCGGCGGCGACCACCTCGGCTTCAGGGAATTCGCGGCGCAGGTCGGCCTGGCGGTCCGGCTGGCTGCTGGCCAGGCGCAGGCGGATCGGCTGGGATTGGCGGCTCAGGAAGCGTGCGAGCGGCCGGCCAATGTGCGCGGCCGCACCAAAAATCAGGATGCTGCGCGGGATGGGCTTGTGATTGTCGGAATGGGTCATGTCGGCGGTTCTTGCGCGAGGGTTGCGGGATCAGTGGTGCGTCACTATATTGAATTCAATTTGGAATGCAATAAGGGACATCCCGAAACAAACACCAGGTGGCCCGACAGATCAATGGAATGCGCGATGACCGAAAAAAAAGGCGACCCGAAGGCCGCCCAACCCTCAGGCGTCAGCTGTCCGGAAACGGACTCCGGTGCGTGTCACCAGGCGGTGGCGCCGGCGTCGATGTTGAAGTCGGCTGCGGTCACCCAGGTGGACTCGTCCGAGGCAAGGTAGATTGCCAGCCAGCCGATGTCCTCGGGCTGTCCCAGGCGCTTGACCATGAACTTCTCCAGCACCTGCTCCTTGAAACCCGGGATGTTGTCCAGCGGACCACGGGTCGCGGCGGACTCGACCAGCGCGGGCGAAATGGTGTTGACGCGGATGCCGTGCGGGCCGCCCTCCATCGCCAGTTGCCGGCTCATCGCCAGCACCGCCCCTTTGCCCGCACAGTGCGCCAGCGCCGGTGACAGCGGCAGCGCCATGCGGGCATTGGCCGAAGCGAAGTTGATGACCGAGCCCCCACCGCGTTGCTTGAGGAGGGGCCACGCCGCCTGACACGCCAGGAAGACGATGTCCACCTCCCCCGTGAGCGTCTTGCGCCACTGGCTTTCATAGTCCATCTGCTCCAGCCACTCGAACACACCGAATGCGGCGGCGTTGACCAGGATGTCCAGACCGCCGTGCAGCGCCACCACCCGTTCGAAGAGCTGGTTCACGAGCGCGGGCTGGGTGAGATCCAGCGGGTGCAGACTGTGAATGGTCAGGCCCTCGGCGGCGGCGGCCTCCACCGTGGCCTGTGCGCCGGCCGCGTCGATGTCGCAACCGATCACGCAGGCGCCCTGCTGGGCAAACATCAGCGCGATGCCTCGGCCGATGCCCGCGCCGATGCCGGTGACCACCGCCACCTTGCCGTGGAGTCGGTCGCCGCGTTTGCCGGGCAATGCGGGTTTGAAGAGGTGATTCATGAGCGTCGTTCCAGGTTGGGTCAGGGCCATTTCAGCGGCCAGAAAGAGATCGGTTCACTCGACCTTGAGCAGTCCACCGCTCGCGAGCGGGTAGCTGCCTTGGAGTTGCAGCTCAGGCACCGCACGCGCCTCGATCACCACGCCGGACGGCGCATCGATCTGCCGGATGTTCACCAGGCCCGTGAGCAACGCCCGCGAGGGGCCGGTGGCCGTCCAGCGGCTGTGCGCATCCAGTGACAGCGCCGCATCGCGAACAACGCCCTTGAGGTGGGTGCGCTCCAGGCGGACGGTCATGCGACGGTCGGGGTCCAGGTGCAGGATGTTGCCGTTCAGCCGGGTGTCTTTGAACGTCGCGTGAATGCCGGGAACGTCCACGCCCTTCTCGGCCCTGGACGCGTGGCTGTCGTCGTTCACCACGCCCAGCAGGATGTCGCCGTTGCTCGCCTGGATCTTCGCGCGCTCCACCACGATGTTGGCGTTGGCGCTCTTGACCAGGATGGCGGCGTTGGTCGATTGCAGTTCACCGCCGGTGATGGCCAGCCGGGCCACCTCGGTGCCGCGCCCCATGACGCTGTGGATCATCACCGTGTTGCCGGCCGACACGCTGTGGAGATCGTTGAAAGCGATGCGGGCCTCACCGGCGATGACACCGCCAAAAGTCGCCACGTTGAAACGCGAGCGGTTGACGACGACCGTCGCTCCGTGGTCCGCATAGACGCCGTAGCCGCTGCGCAGCACCCGCACATCGCAGTTGTTGGCTTCCAGATAGGCGCCGCGGGCCGCATCGGTGGACAGGGCGCCCCAACCGTCTGCGGTGATGCTGGTGTCATGGAAGTAGGCCTTGGCCTCTCCCATCACCAGCACGGTGCGCGCGGTGCCGACGATGCCCAGCGGGGTGGGCGGCTCCATCATGCCGGGCCCGATGCGGCGCGTGTAGCCGCTCGGCAGCGCGCCGCCCATGGCCATCAGCGTGGAGCCATGGACATGGAGGGTGGACTGGTCGGTGGCGGTCACCGCCGTCGAGACCACGCCCCGGGTGGTGATCCGGACCTTGCGCAAGGTGAGTTGGGCCGACTCGCGGGACAGGGCGCCTGCGGCGATGCCGTCGAAGTCGCTCTTGCCTTGGCCCGACAGCGCCAGCGTGGAATCGCTGAGCGTGAAGCGGCGGTGGCCTTGCACGAGCAACCCATTGACCCGGTCGGCCGACGACGTCAGGTTCACACCCCGCGCGTGGCTGGCCGTCACCTGGGGCCCGCGCAGCTGGACGCCACCGGCCCCGGTGCGCACCGGTCCATCGCCGACCTCGATGCCGGCCACGTAGTCCACGGGCTCGGACGGCGGCATGGGTGGCATGCCTGGCGGCAATGGGCGCGGCCCGGCCGCAGGGCGGTCGCCGCCGGGCACCGGTTCGGGCGCGCGCACGGGTGCGTCAACGGTCTGGGCGGTGGCGCAGGCCACGCACAGGGCCAGCCCGGCCAGCACGTGAAGACGGAAAGGAACGTTCATGGGATTCAATGAATGGTGGTTCAGGAAACGGGGGCTTCGACCAGCGTCACCGAAGCGCCCGAAAGCGGTTCATCGCTGTGATTTCGAGGGCAGCTTCACGGTGGCGGCTCCCTCTTGCCAGACCTGGCCGTCGATCGTTTCGATCCACCACACCAGCTCGGCAAAGAAGGCCCCGTCGCGCACGCTCTTGCCGACGACCTCCGACT
>Ga0209066_10000877_pt1 | contig 41906 bp, 46 predicted proteins | sample All_14_2_FD_187198 | JGI IMG/M metagenome (GOLD analysis project Ga0209066, IMG submission 187198) | Freshwater microbial communities in response to fracking from Pennsylvania, USA - Allegheny Zone_MetaG_DW_15 (SPAdes) (version 2) ... | reverse complement strand
ACTCGCCATGCTCGTCGCGCTCGGCGTCGCTTTCGACCGCGACGAGCATGGCGAGTTCCGCAAGGGGCTCGAGGCCGCGCACTCCTACCCGCGCATTCTGCACTCGGGGGGCGACGCCACCGGCACCGAGATCGAACGCGCGCTTGTCGCCGCCGTCCGCGCAACGGCGGCGACGGTCATCGAGCACGCGTTCCTGGTCGACCTCATCGTCGAGGAGGGTCGGGTGCGCGGCATCCGGATTCTGCGCGACGCCCGGGGCGATCACGCAGGGACGCCCGACGAGCTGCGCGCCGATGCCGTCGTCCTGGCAACGGGTGGCATCGGCGAGCTGTTCGCGCACTCGACGAACCCCGCGGTAGCGACCGGCGACGGGATCGCTGCGGCGATTCGAGCGGGAGCCGCTATCGCTGACCTCGAGTTCGTGCAGTTCCACCCGACGGTGCTTGCGGTCGGTGACGCGTTCCTCGTCTCCGAGGCCGTGCGCGGCGAAGGCGCAACACTCATCGATGAGGACGGTCACCGGTTCGTGTTCGACGACCATCCCGACGGAGAGCTCGCGCCGCGGGACGTCGTCGCCCGCGCGATAGCCCGGGTCATGAGGCAGCAGGACGGACGCCCCGTGCTGCTGGATGCCACCGCCATTCCCGCGACTGACGCCGATGCCCGCGCGGCATGGCTGCAGGAACGGTTCCCGACGATCGACGCCGCGATGCGTGAGCGGGGCCTCGATTGGGCACGCGTTCCCGTGCCGGTCACCCCGGCCGCCCACTACCTCATGGGTGGCATCGTCACCGACCTCGAGGGGCGCTCCTCACTTCCCGGGCTGTATGCCGTCGGCGAGTCCGCCCGCACCGGCGTCCACGGGGCGAACCGTCTTGCGTCGAACTCGCTCCTGGAGGGCGCCGTTTTCGGCGCCCGCGCCGGGGACGCGATCGCGACGGATGCCGCATCCGGCCTGTGGCCAGCTAACGCCCGCGACGACATCAGCCCCGCTCCGTCCGTGGGCGCGACGGGAAGCCTGGCGGTCCCCTCGCCGGCCTTCTCGCGCGCCGCGCTTCAGGACCTCATGTGGGAGAACGCGTCGCTGGTGCGAGATGAAGAAGGGCTCGCCCGCGCCGCCAGCGTCATCGACACCTGGCGAGCGCAGGAGCGCTCACCGCGGACCGAGCGCGAGTACGAAGACGAGAATCTGTTGCTTGTCGCCGAGCAGGTCGTGGCGGCTGCGCGTGCTCGGAAGTCTTCGGCCGGTGCCCACTTCCGCCGCGACGCCGAGCTGGCGGCGGTGCGCTGATGCTGACCCGCGCCGAGATCGACCGGGTGGTAGCTGCGGCCCTCGCCGAAGACGCACCGTGGGGCGACGTGACAGCGGAGGCCTTCGTACCGGCATCCGCCCGCGCCCGCGCCGAGCTCGTCGCGAGGGAGCACGGAACCTTCAGCGGCGGAGAGGTGTTCGCCGCAGCTTTCGCGCTGACGGATGCCGCAATAGCCGTGACTGTGCACCGAGCCGACGGTGAGACGTTCTCGGCAGGCGACGTGCTCGCTACCGTCGAGGGTCCCGCCCGCGGCGTTCTCACCGCCGAGCGCGTCGGACTCAACTTCGCCCAGCGGATGTCGGGAATCGCTACCCTTACCTCGCGCTATGTCGAGGCAGTTGCGGGAACCGGCGCACGGATTGCAGACACCCGCAAGACGACCCCGGGGCTGCGCGCGTTCGAACGCCACGCGGTGCGCAGCGGCGGGGGCCACAATCATCGGCATTCCCTCTCGGACGCCGTGATGGTCAAAGACAATCACCTCGCTGTCCTGGCGGCTTCGGGCGCGTCCCCCACGGAGGCTCTCCGCGCGGGGATGGCAAGCGTTCCTCACACGATGCGCGTCGAGGTGGAGGTCGACCGTGTCGATCAGATTCCCGCGGTGCTCGCGGCAGGGGTCGACATCATCATGCTCGACAACTTTTCGCTCGACGAGCTTCGGGCGGGAGTCGAGCTGATCGCGGGCCGGGCCGTCGTCGAGGCATCCGGTGGCGTCTCCCTCGACACCGTAGGGGCGATCGCTGCGACCGGTGTCGATGTGGTGTCGGTCGGAGCATTGACGCACTCGGCCCCCGCGATCGATCTGGGCCTGGACGTCAGTATCGAGTCGGGTACCGGCGGGTCGTGAGCGTCAGCTACCTCGACAACGCCGCAACCACACCGGTGCGCCGGGAGGTGCTCGAGGCGATGACTCCATACCTCACCTCGCACTTCGGCAACCCGTCGAGCCACCACACCATCGGCGAGCAGGCAGCTCGCGCCCTGGCCGATGCCCGCGCGCGGGTCGCCGCCGTGCTCGGCATCCGGACGACCGACGTGATCTTCACCTCAGGTGCAACCGAGGCAAACAACCTCGCGATCAAGGGCGTCGCGATAGCAGCGCAGCAGCGGCGGGGCGCCCGGCACGTGGTGACCACCCCGATCGAGCACGAGTCTGTGCTCGCCTCTGTCGACTACCTGACCCGCATCCACGGATTCGAAGCGACCCTCGTGCCGGTCGACACGACGGGACGCGTCGATCCGGATGCCGTGGCAGCGGCCATCCGCGACGACACCGCGATCGTCAGCGTCGGCTACGCCAACAACGAGATCGGCACGGTTCAGAATGTCGCGGGTCTGGTCACTGCCGTGGGCGGGCACGTGCCCCTACACCTGGATGCCGTCCAGGCGGCCGGATGGCTGCCCCTTCGCGACCTCGGTGCCGACGCACTCTCGATCGCCGGGCACAAGATCGGTGCACCCAAGGGGATCGGTGTGCTCGGCATCCGATCGCGCATTCCCCTGGAGCCGGTGCTCCACGGCGGCGGACAGGAGCGGGAGCGGCGTAGCGGCACCGAGAACGTCGCGGGAGCTGTGGGCCTCGCCCGCGCACTCGAACTCGCGGATGCAGAACGCCTCGACGCTGCCGAGCGCGTGGCCGCGATGCGCGACGACCTGATCGCGGGTGTGCTCGAGCGGGTGCCGATCGCGCGGCTCACCGGGCATCCAACGTCCCGGCTTCCCGGGACGGCGAGTTTCACCTTCGCGGGAGTGAACGGCGAGACCGTGCTGCTCGAGCTCGAGCGGCGGGGAATGGTCACATCGAGCGGCTCGGCCTGCGCAGCCGGGAGCGAGGAGGCCTCGCACGTTCTGCTCGCTCTGGGTGTCGCACCGGACGAAGCCCGCACCGCAGTGCGCGTCACGCTCGGTCACCACGCCGCCGTCTCGGTCGCGCCGATCGTCGACGCCATCGAGGCAGCTGTCGCCGCCGTAGGATCCGGGGTATGACCGACCCGGCGATCACCGTCATCGTTCCGGGTCTGGATGTCGCGCCGTACGTACCGGCAGCGCTCGATTCCCTTCGAAACCAGACCCGCGGCGACTGGCGTGCGATTCTCATCGACGACGGCTCCGCCGATGAGACCGGTGAGCTCTTCGAGCGCGCAGCCGCCCGCGATGAGCGGTTCCGCACCCTGAGGCTGCCCCGCACGCGGGGACTGGGGGCGGCGAGGAACGCCGGACTGGATCTTGCCACGACGCCCTTCGTGGGGTTCCTGGACGCTGACGACGAGTTCACACCGTCAGCGCTCGAGCGCATGATCGGCACGCTGGAACACACCGGAAGCGACTTCGTCATCGGCGCATACACCCGGCTGCGACCCCAGCCAGACGGCACCTATCTCGACGGACCGATCCAGCCGTGGGTTGCCGCGGCGACGGCGCCAGAACGCCACCGGGTGACGCTGGACGAGCATCCGGCGGCGACGGGCAGCATCGTCGCGTGGGCGAAGGCGAGCCGGGCTCGGGTATGGGACGACCTCCGCTTTCCCGAGGGCCGGCTGTACGAGGACCAGGTCGTCGCACAGCGGATGCTCGTGTCGGCATCCGCCTTCGACACGATCCCCGATGTCGTCGTGCGGTGGCGGATGCGGCCCGACGGATCGTCGATCACCCAGCGTGAGGCCGAGCTTGCCGTGCTGCACGATTGCCTCGACGCGATGGCAGACGGACTCGACGTACTCAGCGGCCATGCCCAGGCCCGGCAGGCCCGCGTTGATCTCATCAGAGAAATGGACGTGCCACGTCTGCGCACGATCGCTGACAGCCACCAGGACCTTCGCTATCGCGAAGCGTTGGACGCTTTTGAGGCGCTCTTGGACGAGGGCGGCCGCAGCTGACGCCACCGCTGCCGTCAGCGGGCCTCGGGGTCTGTGGCGATGTTCGCGTGCAACCAGTCGCACCACACCGACACGACGTGCCAGGCCGCACGGATCTCATCCAGAGCGTCCGGCGTCCACATCCAGTCGTCAGGTTGCTCTTCTCGCCCGATGGCCAGGTGGCGAAGCCGCAGCAGATCGATGCGGGGGTGATCGACAGAGAATCCCCGAGGCGCGGTGCGCAGCTCGTCATCACGCATCGGCTCGAAGCCGCCGGCGCGAACCTCGGCGAGGGTGGCCTCGAGATCGGGCGCCGTCCGGGCATCATCGACGAGCGACCGGAACGCCGCCAGCTGTGGGGGCGAGGGCTGATACATCCCGCCGCCGATCAGCAGCCCGGATGCCGACAGCTGCAGGTAGTGCGCGGCTGAAGCGCGAGTGACGAGGCCGATCTGGAGCTTGTAGGGCGACTTGTCGGCGCTGAAGCGCACGTCACGATACGGGCGGAAGATCTTCACAGTGCCGAACTCCGGTTCGAGTTCCTCAGCCAAGGCCTCGAACGGACCGGCGACGTTCTCGGCGAAGCGCGACTTCTGGCTCTGCCACCACTCCTTGGTGTTGTTGACCGCCAACTCATCGAAGAAGGCCAGGGCATCAGGATTCAGGCCGTCGAAGCTCACGCCTGGAGCATAACCCCGGGCGGTGACACCGGTAGGCTGTGACCATGACTGCGAACGACGGCGCCGGCACTGGACACGAAGACCTGGACGCGCTTCGCAAGGAGATCGACGAGCTGAAGTCGATCCCCGAGGAGCAGCTGATCTCCCCCGCCCCGGCCGACCTCCTCGACCGGGAGCCCACGCCGCACCCGACCAATGCGATCGGTTCCGAGCAGTGGGACAAGTCGGTTGACGAAGAGACTCTCGACGACTGAGTCCGGCTCCGACCAGGAGTAGCTTCTTCCGCTCCGCGGGAATCGAATGTCGGTTCCCGCCGTTATCGTGAACGTCGCCACCTCGCGTGGCTCTCGTGCGCCCGCTCTCGGCGTCCCCTCCCCTTTTCGACTCCGACGACACGCGCCCTGATAGTGAGGACCCGCCCGTGGCAGCGACCAATGTAAACCCGCAGACCGGCTCGATCCCGGTCATCCCTGCTGGCCCCGACTCCGCGACGCCCGTCCCGGGTCTGAACCTGCGCCCCGAGGAGAGCCGGATCATCTGGCTCCTGCTGTCTGCGGCTTTCGTCGCGATCCTCAACGAGACGACGATGGGCGTCGCGATCCCTCATCTCATCGTGGATCTCGGCATCACCGCGGTCGCCGCCCAGTGGCTGACGACGGCATTCATGCTGACCATGGCCGTCGTGATCCCAATCAGCGGCTTCCTCCTGCAGCGCTTCACCACCCGGCAGGTGTTCCTCGCCGCGATGACTCTCTTCTCGACCGGTACCGCTGTCGCTTTCATTGCGCCCGGCTTCGAGATCCTTCTCGTCGCGCGCGTCATCCAGGCGTCGGGCACCGCGATCATGATGCCTCTGCTCATGACGACGCTCATGACCATCGTGCCTCCGCATGCGCGTGGCCGCATGATGGGGCGCGTCAGCATTGTCATCGCGCTCGCTCCGGCGATCGGCCCGTCGCTGTCGGGGCTCATCCTCGATTCCCTGGGGTGGCATTGGATCTTCGGCATCGTTCTGCCGATCGCGATTGCCGCTCTCGTGGCCGGCGCGATCTGGATCCGCAATCTCGGGGAGACGACCCGTGCGCCGATCGATGTGCTGTCTGTGATCCTGTCAGCGTTCGGATTCGGAGGCCTGGTCTACGGCCTCAGCCAGATCGGCGGCGCGGCAAGTCATGGCGGGTCACAGACTGACGCCGCGGCCGAAGCCGGCTCCACGATGACCCTCGTGATCGCGATCGCCATCGGCATCGTCGCGCTCGGGCTGTTCGTCTGGCGCCAGCTCGTGCTGCAGCGCAAGGATGACGCGCTCATGGACCTGCGCGTGTTCCGTTCCCTGAACTTCTCCCTGTCTATTGCCCAGATGGGCGTCCTCTCGATGGCGTTCTTCGGGGCGATCACGGTACTTCCGCTCTACCTCAGCCAGGCTGTGGGTGCGACGGCTCTGGAGAGTGGTCTCCTGCTGCTGCCGGGTTCGCTCGCCATGGGCTTCGCCGGGCCGATCGTGGGCCGCATCTACGACGCGTCGGGCACACGCGTGCTGCTGGTTCCCGGTGCCATCCTCGCTGTCGCCTCGCTCTGGGCGTACGCGAGCTACGGCGCCGACACCTCCATCTGGGTCATCCTCGTCACCCAGATCGTGCTGTCGCTGGGTCTCGCGCTCTCGTTCACGCCACTGTTCACGGCATCGCTCGCCTCGCTCCAGCCGCGGTTCTACTCCTACGGATCGGCGGTACTCGGTACCGTGCAGCAGGTTGCGGGTGCTGCGGGCGTGGCGGTCATGGTCACCACGATGTCGGCAATCGCCGCCTCTGCCGTGGGAGCGGGCCTCCCGGCCAACGAGGCGGCAGCGGCCGGGGCACGCGGCGCGTTCCTCGTGTCGGCGATCGTGGCGCTGCCGATCCTCGTCGGGGCCTTCATCATCCGCAAGCCGGCTGACCAGCCTGAGGGAGTTGTCCCCGCGCACTGAGCGCGCGAGCGAGAAGGTTCGTGCCGCTGCGATCAGCGGTTGTCGATCGTGCCCAGATCCTCTGCTCCGGTGAGCTCGTGCTCGTCCTCGGGCACCGGCACGAGCGCGATAGGGACGCCGGGTGTCAAGAGCAGGAACGCCTCCCGACGCATCCCCTCGCCGTCGTTGACCCGGAGCCACTGCGGAGCGCTCAACATTCCGTCGAGAACCTCCTGGCGGACGTCCTCGAACTCTCGCCCACCGACGCTGTAGAGCTCGCCGCCGTAGACGATGTCAATGCGCTTCATTATTGCCTCCGGGCACCGGGTCGCCTTCCCTCGGTTCAGGCACGACGTAGAGGCCGGACGGGGAGTTCGCCGTGAACGCGAGCGCTTCCACCCATGCCATGTTCAGCTGCGGACGACGTCCACCGTAGAACTTGTAGACGAGCGAGCACCGTGGGTGGACCCACACAGTGGTTCGGCCATCACCAATGCTCGCATCGTCCTTCCAGGTGAAGTGAAACGCCTCGTTCCGCCTCAGCTTCGTCCCGATTACGACCTGCAAGTGCGCCAACGTCCGATCGTCGAAGTCGACCTTGACTGTGCCGTCGTAGATGAACTTTCCCATTCCGCTCTTTCTCCCCTGTGTGGGTACTCCCCGAATCGACGGGAAACCCCGTGGTGCGGATCTCCGTATGATTGCAGACCCCCAGTCAGTATGCGACCACATCGACCGTGATCGTGTCGACAGCGTGTACGCCGCTCCCAGCCTCACGTCAGCATTGACGGCACCCGAGCTCGTGCCGATACCTCCGTCTGGCTTGGTGGTCAAGTCCCTGCCCCGCGCGTGCCGCAGCTTCTAGCGTCGCGCTCGTGACTTCACACGACACACCCCAAGACCCCCGCACCGCTCACACGACCGATGACTTCCCGATGCAGCAACAGGCGCAGCCCGGGCTCGAAACCGAAATGGGACCCCGCCCCGACCACGGCGAGGAAACGTACGTGGGACACGGCCGCCTTGCGGGCAGGCGCGCCTTGATCACAGGCGGCGAATCAGGAATCGGTCGCGCGGTGGCGATCGCGTTCGCGCGCGAAAGAGCGGACGTTGCGATTGCCTCGTTGCCGGAGGAGCACGAGGATGCCGAAAAGACGGTGTCCCTCATCCGTGACGCAGGGGTTCGCTCAGCCTCCTTCAGCGGAGATGTCCGTGACGAAGCCTTCGCCGAGAGGATCGTCGCCGACACCGTCGCGGAGTTCGGCGGAATCGACATCCTTGTACTGAACGCCGCGTATCAGCGTAACCGCAACAGCCTCGCCGATCTGGAAACTGCCGAGTTCGACCGGGTCTTTCGCACCAACCTGTACGGCATGCTGTTCTCCGCGCGCGCTGCGATGCCGCACCTGGGCGCAGGGTCGGCGATCATCGTCACGGCGTCGATTCAGGCTTTCGATCCGTCCCCCGGTCTCGTGGACTATGCCATGACAAAGGCGGCCCAGGTCGCGTTTGTCCGCGCGATGGCCCAGGATCTGGGTCCGCGCGGCATCCGTATCAATGCTGTCGCGCCCGGTCCGATCTGGACGCCCCTGATCCCGGCCACCGACTTCGATGAGGAGAAGCTCACGACGTTCGGAAGCGACACTCCCCTCGGCCGCGCCGGGCAACCGGCGGAGCTGGCCGGGATGTATGTGTATCTCGCGAGCGACGAAGCCTCATACGTGTCCGGTGGCGTCTTCCCGGTCACCGGGGGCCGCGCGCTGTAACTAGCCCCTTATGCATCCAGAGAAGGGAGACACCGATGCCTGGACGTCGGAATTCGAGCCTGAAAGACCCGGAGCTGTACGAGGAGCTCCGTGAGGATGGAGCATCCAAGGAGAAAGCCGCGCGCATCTCGAACGCTGCGGCAAACCGCGGCCGGTCGACCGTCGGACGCAAGGGTGGTGAGTCGGGCAGCTACGAGGACTGGACTGTCGACGAACTAAAGAAGCGGGCGAGGGAGCTGGGGCTGTCTGGCTATTCGTCGATGCGCAAGAAGGAACTCATCGACGCGCTGCGGAACCACTGAGGTTCGGGACGACTTTGACAATTCCTCCGAGCACGGCAGCCAGCAGCGACACGAGCTCTGTCAGCAGCACAGCGAACACGGTGACAACTGCCGCGAGGACGCCTGCCCAGATTCCAGCGGTTCTCAGAGCCTTCATGCACTCAGGCTAATGCGTCAGCGGCAATGGCGGGCGTGGCAAGGTCAGAGCTCCAGCGGCCACGGGTCATCCGGCGGGCCGCCTCGACCGCCGTCGAGGCGCATCCTGCGGCGGTGGATCTCTTCGATCGACGCAGGGTCGGGCTCCATGGTGGCCTCTCCGGGCACCGACTCGACAATGAGCGCGGCTGCCTCATTCAGGAGCATTGTCACCGTGACGCGATGTCCCTCTGCGTTCGTTGCCGGCACTGTCACTGCATCGGCCGTCCGGTGCTCGCTCAGGATCCGGGCGTAGTCGATGAGGGCATCGGCGGTGTCATCGTGCATGAACAGAGACCTACCGGCGTAGTGCACATGCTTCATGTGGGCAACCTAAGCCCGCGCGTCGTTGACCACGACCCTCTTGACATCCCGGCTCGGATGGTCAGAATCCCCGCCGAGCATTGCATCGCTTGGACATCGTGGCGGCTGTTCACATGGCCAGGCGCCTGAGGACGAGGTCCATGATCCGGTCTGGGAGCAGGCGACGTCCGGCCACAACGACCTTGGCCGACGCCGGAGTCGCATATCGGGTCTTCGGCCGCCGCACTGTCGCCGCGTGCACGATCGTGGCCGCGACGTCCTCGGGCGTCCCGGATGCCGGCGAGTCATCGACGCGCTCGTAGTTGCGGACGAGGGCTCGGGCCTGCGCGGCATACGGACCGGCACCCGAATACTCCTGCGCGCTGCGACGGGAGATCGTGTTCCATTCGGTGCGGATCGGCCCGGGCTGGATGATGACGACGTCGATCCCGTGGGGGGCGAGTTCGATCCGCAGCGAGTCCGAGAGCCCTTCGACCGCGAACTTCGTGGCGTGATACCAGGAGCCGATCGGTTCGTAAATGCGCCCACCGATGGAGGAGACGTTGATGATCCGGCCTCGCCCGAGGGCGCGCATCATCGGGAGCACGAGTTGCGTCAACCGCGCCAGACCGAAGACGTTGACCTCGAACTGCCTGCGCGCCTCCTCGATGGGCACGTCCTCGAGAGCCCCGTAGGACCCGTACCCCGCGTTGTTGACGAGCACGTCCAGACGCCGCTGCTCCTGAAGAATGCGGTCGACGCCAGCCCGCAGGGACGCGTCATCCGTCACATCCATCTCGAGCACCTGGCACCCGGATGCCGTGAGTTCCTGCATCCGGTCGACTCGACGGGCTGCGCCATAGACGATCCAGCCCCGCGCGGCGAGGGCGAGTGCTGTGGCGTGACCGATCCCCGAGGAGGCGCCGGTGATGAGGGCGACGGGGCGTGGCTTCGGGCTCATTCCCCTAGTTCATCACGCCCGGTGGTGCTCCGCTGCGGATGTCAGTCCCAGTCGAGGTAGTCCTCGATGGGCCATGCAGTTTCGCCGACGTGGGTGAGCGGGAACAGGTCGCGCGCGCCCTCGATCGTGACGACGCTGATCCGCTCGGGAGCGATGGCGGCGAGCGCCTGACCGTTTGCCGGCGGAGCCACCTCGTCATCCGCTCCCTGGATGATCAGGATGGGGACGCCGGGCGGGACCTCGAGCGCGCCGATCTCGGGCGTGGCGCCGCGAGCAGAGCTCTGCATGGCGACGAGGTCGGGCTTGCGAGCGTTCTCCGGGATCTCGGAGGCAGCGGATGCCGCGGCATCCTCGGGTCCGTCAACGCCGAGAAGCAGGAGTCCACCGAACCGCCCAGGGTGGTCGAGGGAAGCGACACGTGCCACCGAGCCACCGAAGCCGTGTCCGCCAACCCAGGGGAACGTGAGGCCGAGGTGATCCATCACGTCGATGACATCGCCAGCGAGGTCGTGCATCGTCGGCTCGATCCCAGCCTGCGAACGACGGCTGCCGATACGTACGACGTGGAAGTCTTCCTCGGCGAGCGCTTCGGCAAGTGGCCCGAGGTAGCCGATGTTGAGTCCCTGCCCTGGCAGCAGCACAAGGGACGGGCCATTGCGGCGGTCATCGGCGTACGGGATCGCTCGCCCCTCGGGTTCGAACGTCTCGATCTCAGCCATCCGTCTTCGTCCTCTCGCTGTTATCAGGTAATAGGGAGCACCCCGGGGGCGATCACGGCCAGGCCCGCAGTCCGCGCAGCCTCGCCCAGCCGGCGGTCGTAGGTCAGGACAGCATCCACATCGAGGCGTATCGCCGCCTCCAGATGCAGGGCGTCGAGCGTGCGCAGGTAAGTCATCGGTAAGAGCCCAGCGGACCGATATGTCGCACGATCGAGAGCCGCGAGCGACACTCCGTCGAGGATCAGGCTGACCTTGGCCTGGTCGCGTCCTTCTCGGAGGGCGATGCGGCGAAGCTCCGTCTCGAGCAGGTCGCTCGAGACCAGCTGCATCGGAGTTTCATCAAGCCACCGCACGAGCGCTGGCGTTTCAGGCTGAGCAACCAGGAGCGCCCCCAACGCTGACGTGTCTGCGTAGACGAGGGATACGTCAGTCAAGCGCGATCCTCGCGCAGTTCCTCAAGAATCCGCGCCATCGGAGCGTCGCTCGCGGTCGACTCGGGCGCTAGCGCCACCCATCCGCCCGTTCGCCTAGCGGGCCGCACGATCGACAGCGTCGACGCGGGGGCGTCAAGCGGGACGATGCGTCCGACCGGAACTCCACGGTTTGTCAGCACGAAGGAATGTCCCTCTGCCACCTCGCGAAGAACACGTCCTGACTCGTTTCTCAGCTCCCGCTGCGAAAGACTCTCGATCTGGTTCTCGCTCGCGCTCACCAGCCGAGCGTAGCACTAGCGCTACATCCAGCCGCTCAGTTGTTGAAGCGGAACTCCACGACGTCGCCGTCCTGCATGACGTAGTCCTTGCCTTCGAGCCGCGCCTTGCCGCGAGCGCGAGCCTCGAGCACCGAACCCGCGTCGACGAGGTCCTCGAACGAGATGACCTCGGCCTTGATGAAGCCCTTCTCGAAATCGGTGTGGATGACTCCGGCAGCCTGGGGCGCCTTCCATCCCTTGCCGATCGTCCACGCACGGGCCTCCTTCGGCCCGGCTGTGAGGTAGGTCTGCAGGCCCAGCGTGTCGAATCCGATGCGGGCGAGCTGGTCGAGTCCTGACTCGTCCTGGCCGGTCGAGGCGAGCAGTTCCGCGGCATCCTCGGGGTCGAGGTCGATGAGCTCGGACTCGATCTTCGCGTCGAGGAACACTGCCTGCGCGGGAGCGACGAGCGCCGCGAGGTTCGCCTTGGCGTCGGCATCCGTCAACACGGACTCGTCCACGTTGAACACGAAGATGAACGGCTTGGCAGTCAGCAGACCGAGCTCGCGAATCGGGGCCAGATCGATTCCGGATGCCGACAGCAGCGTTCCGCGCTCGAGCGCGTCTTGCGCTGCGAGCGCTGTCTCGAGCACGACCGGGTCGAGCTTCTTGCCCTTGACCTCTTTCTCGTACCGCGTGATCGCCCTCTCGAGCGTCTGGAGGTCAGCGAGCTGGAGCTCGGCGTTGATGGTCTCAATGTCGTTCTTGGGGTCGACGGCGCCGTCGACGTGCACGACATCCGAATCGGCGAAGCCGCGAACGACCTGGGCGATGGCGTCGGCTTCGCGGATGTTGGCGAGGAACTGGTTGCCCAGCCCCTCCCCTTCGGAGGCGCCGCGGACGATACCGGCGATGTCGACGAACGAGACGCTGGCCGGAAGTATCCGCTCGGAGCCGAAGATTCCGGCGAGGATGTTCAAGCGTGGGTCGGGCAGGTTGACGACACCCACGTTCGGTTCGATCGTCGCGAACGGGTAGTTAGCTGCGAGCACGTGGTTCTTGGTGAGGGCGTTAAAGAGGGTCGACTTGCCGACATTCGGGAGTCCGACGATTCCGATGGTAAGAGCCACGGGGGTCCAGTCTACGGGGGCAGCGCCGCCTCGCCCCGGCGCGCCTCGGGAGCGATGTCGGATGGGCAGGCGATGCTGAAGCCGTGTCACTGGATTTCACCGCAATCGACTTCGAAACGGCGAATTCCAGCAATGCCTCAGCGTGTGCCGTGGGTCTCGCCCGCGTGCGCGACGGCGAGATCGTCGAGACGGCGGGATGGCTCATCCGGCCGCCGTTCCCCCACGACCGCTTCTTCGAGATCAACACCCGCATCCATGGCATCCGCGAACAGGATGTCGTCAATGCACAGACCTGGGCGGAGCAGCTGCCAGACCTGTGCGCGTTCATCGGTGACGACGTCGCGATCGCCCACAATGCCGGGTTCGACATGAGCGTCATCCGCCGCGCCTGCGAGGCAACCGGAACGGCATGCCCCGATCTGACCTACGCATGCACGGTGCAAATATCGCGCCGCACCTACGACATCCCGTCGCACCGTCTCCCGGCCGCGGCCGCGGCTGCGGGATACGCGGGCTTCGTGCACCACGAGGCTGTCGCGGATGCCGTGGCGTGCGCGCACATCGCGATTGATGCAGCCCGCCGCGCCGCGGCGGCCGACATCACGTCGCTGGCCGAAGCACTCGGAGTACGGCTCGGGCGTCTCGACGGATTCGCCGCCGCAGCCGAGACGATCTTCGCCTGACAGGCCGCGCTGCCCCGGTCGCGGCGCGGTAGACCGCCGATGTCGGTGGCCCGCGGCATCCTGACGACATGGACGCATTACTGGTGTCGGGAATCATCCTCGGAAGCCTCACCGCAGGACTCATCGCGGGCTGGGCGTTCGGTGCGGCGGGGGCGCGGGCGCGATCGATGGCTCAGCTGGCCGGGGTGCGCGAGCAGCTGGCCGCAACCACCGCCGCACACGAGGCAACGCTCGTGCAGCTCGCGCAACAGAAGGAGTGGTATCGCGACCTCGTCGCCCAGACCCGCTCTGATCAGGCAGTCCGCGAGGAACGCGAGCGACGCGAGCAGTCGGTGCTGCGCGCCCTCGAGCCGGTGCGCGAGACGCTGCAGTCGATGCAGGTGACCGTTGCGGAGCTCGAACGCGAACGACAGAACCAGTACGGCACGATCGCCGAGCAGCTGCGGCGGGCTCAGCAGTCCGATGAGGCCCTGCGTGCCACAACCGAGAGCCTCGCCAGCGCCCTCCGCTCCGGCAGCACCCGAGGCGTGTGGGGCGAGACGCAGCTGCGCCGAGTCGTGGAGGCTGCCGGGCTGACACGGCATGTCGATTTCGACATCCAATCGACGATCGAAACGGATGCCGGTGCCGGCCGCCCCGACATGATCATTCGCCTGCCGGGAGACAAGGCCATCGCCGTCGACGCCAAGGTGCCCCTCGATGCGTATCTGGAGGCGGCAGCAGTCCCGGAGACCGCAGTCGGTACCGAAGCCGCATCCCGCCGCGCACTCATGGACAAGCACGTGAAGGCCATACGCGCGCACGTCGACGCCCTTGCGAAGAAGACGTATTGGGCAGGTTTGTCGTCGAGCCCGGAGTTCGTGATCTGCTTCGTGCCAAGCGAGTCGCTTCTGTCGTCGGCACTGGATGCCGACCCCACGTTGCTCGACTACGCCTTCGGACGACGCGTCGCGCTGGCGTCACCGGTCAACCTGTGGGCCGTGTTGAAGACCGTCGCCTACACCTGGACCCAGCAGGATGTCACCGCAGACGCCAGACGCCTGTTCGATCTCGGCAACGAGCTCTTCACACGCCTGGGCGGCCTCGCATCGCATGCCAACGACCTGCGCCGATCGATCGAACGGACTGTCGAGTCCTTCAACCGCTTCGCCGGAACCCTCGAGTCTCGCGTGCTCGTGACGGCGAGGAAGTTTCCCGGAATCGACGACACGAAACTGGATGCGGTCACCGGCCCAGCACCAATCGAGTCAACACCCCGTCACCTGACAGCGATCGAGTTTCTGGAACCGGAGCCGGGGCATGACGGAGGTGGAACTTCAGTGACGACCGAGCAAGATCCCACCGCTCGCATCACCGCTGACCTCGGGGAGATCAGGGGACGCATCCAGTCGCCTACGCGCCGCCAGGAATGAGGCTCAGCAGGGCGACAACCGTGCCCGATACCAGGATGAACGCTCCGATCGACCACCACACCGAGGGTTGGTGCCCTTCGGGACGACGAACACGGAACAAGACATCCGGCCGTCGTGCGGGATCGCTGGCGTCGGCGATCACGGCCTGAGCGCCGGTGTGCGGTCCCGTGCGGGGATTCCGGTCTTCGCTCGGTGGTGTCGACATGGCGTCACTCCTCGCTTCCGTTCGGACTCCTCCGATTCTGCCAGAGGTCCACGCCGAGGCTGCCTCACCGCGCCCGGGAGCAAGGTGGCCCGTCAACGCAACGGCGTACTCACCGAGTCAGAGCCACTTTGAGACCAAGTGCTCGGACGTGATCCGACGCAGCGTGCCCGAGGCCCCACGGAGCACGACACTCTCGGTGTAGACGTATCCACCCTCACGCCGCACCCCGGCGACGAGCTCGCCATTGGTCACGCCGGTAGCAACGAAGATCGTATTGTTGCCCCGAACCATGTCGTCGGCCTCGTAGATGTGGCCGTCGACCTTGAGGCCTGCATCGATCGCGCGCTGCGCCTCGTCGTCATTGCGAGGCCAGAGCCGCCCCTGGATGTGGCCGCCTAGCGCCTTGATCGCGCACGCTGTGACGATTCCCTCGGGGCTGCCTCCGATACCCACGCACATGTCGGTACGCGCGTTGTGGCGGGCTGCGTTGATCCCGCCCGCGACATCGCCGTCGCTCATGAGACGCGTGCCGGCCCCAGCCTCACGGATGTCCGCGATGAGCTTGTCGTGACGGGGGCGATTCAGGACCGAGACGACGATCTCGTCGACCGGCTTTCCCAACGCCTTCGCGAGCAGACGGATGTTCTCGCCGATCGGGAGGCGGATGTCGACCACGCCGACACCGGCGGGTCCGGTCACGAGCTTGTCCATGTAGAAGACCGACGAGGCGTCGAGCATCGTGCCGTGATCCGAAACGGCAAGGACGGAGAGCGCGTTGTTGCGACCCTCCGCCGTCAGCGACGTCCCGTCAATCGGGTCGACCGCGACGTCGCACTTCGGACCGCGACCGTTGCCGACGCTCTCGCCGTTGAAGAGCATGGGGGCGTCATCCTTCTCGCCCTCGCCGATGACGATGGTGCCGTCGAAACTCACGGTCGTGAGGAATGCGCGCATCGCGTCGACCGCTGCCCCGTCGGCGGCCTCTTTGGCGCCGCGGCCGATGAAAGGCACCGACCGGATCGCCGCAGCCTCGGTCGCACGGACCAGCTCGAGAGCCAGGTTCCGGTCGGGGTGCAAGGGGCTCATGTCTGCGGTCAGGCTCACCATGATTTCACCCTAGCCACGCAGGCCGCCTCGCCCGCCGACTTACCCGCTCGCGTTCCGACAAGAATCAAGATTCTTGTCGGAACAGCAATCAGGGGCGAACGACCGGCGCCGTCGTCGCATCGAAGTATTGCGAGACCAACAGAATCCCCCCGGACGAGTTCGCCGAGTTCGCCAGGTCCTCGATCCATTCACGACTGAGCTGCGGCGATTCCGGCTCATCGAAGACGAATCGCAGCGGAATCGACGGATGCAGCCACAGGGTGGTGCGGCCGGGTTCCTGGTCGTCTGGGTGCTGCCACGACACCGTGAAACTCTCGCCGCGACGCAGCTTCGTGGCGATCACCACTTTGAGATGCGCAAGCGCGAGGTCATCGATGTAGATCGGGGTCGCCGATCCCCCGTAATAGACAGTTCCCATGTGCGCAACCCTACGTGCCGGGCCGTTAATAACGGCCGACATGGCAGAACCTTCATGTTCGGGTTACAGGTCGCCCCTCCGCCGGGGAATCTCACGGCCGACCGTCTCGGCGCGCGCTGACACGCTTCGCTAGAGTGACGGTGAACCCCCACCGAGGTGATTCCCCACCGACAAGGAGCGCACTCATGCCCGTCGCAACCCCCGACCAGTACGCCGAGATGCTCGACCGCGCCAAGGCGGGCGGGTTCGCCTACCCGGCGATCAACGTCTCGAGCTCGCAGTCGATCAACGCCGTGCTGCAGGGCTTGGCAGAGGCCGGTTCCGACGGCATCCTGCAGGTGACCACCGGCGGCGCCGACTACTTCGCCGGGCACACCGTCAAGGCGCGGGCTACGGGAGCACTCGCCATGGCGAAGTTCGCTACCGAGGTCGCCAAGAACTACCCGATCACTGTCGCACTCCACACTGACCACTGCCCCAAGCCGGCACTCGAAGACTTCGTGCTGCCGCTGCTTGCAGCATCCGAGGAGCAGGTGAAGGCCGGCGGCGAGCCGATCTTCCAGTCGCACATGTGGGACGGATCGGCAGTCCCGCTCGGTGAGAACATCGAGATCGCCAAGGAACTTCTGCCCCGACTGAAGAACATCAACGCGATCCTCGAGGTCGAGATCGGCGTCGTCGGCGGCGAAGAGGATGGCGTCAAGCACGAGGGCACGAATGACGCGCTCTACACCACGACCGGCGACGTCACCCAGGTGGTCGAGGCTCTGGGCCTGGGCGACCAGGGTCGCTGGATCGCCGCCCTCACCTTCGGCAACGTGCACGGCGTCTACAAGCCCGGCAACGTCAAGCTCAAGCCGGAACTGCTCGGCGAGATCCAGGAAGGCATCGCTGCAAAGTTCGGCACGGCGGCCAAGCCTCTGGACCTCGTCTTCCACGGTGGCAGCGGTTCGACCGAGGAAGAGATCGCGCTGGCTGTCGCGAACGGTGTGATCAAGATGAACATCGACACCGACACGCAGTACGCGTTCACGCGCTCTGTCGCCGGCTTCATGTTCAGCAACTACGACGGCGTCCTGAAGGTCGACGGCGAAGTCGGCAACAAGAAGGCCTACGACCCCCGTGCATGGGGCAAGGTGGCGGAGTCCGCGATGGCGGCACGCGTCGTCGAGGCCACGCAGCAACTCGGTTCCGCGGGCAAGTCGCTCGGCGCCTGAGCTCCGCCGGGTAGGCGATCAGTCAGCCGCACCGCGTGCCTGACCTCAGGAGATCGAGGTCAGGTACGCGGTGAAGGCGGGGTCTGACATCAGCGGAACGATCGCGAGCGCGCCGACGACCAGATGAGTCACGACGGCGCCCACCAGCGGAACCCACCACGCGATCTTGCCGGCCATGGTCCGGCGCACCGAGAACCAGGCGGTGATGAGGTAGCCGATGATCAGCGCGACGGCAGCGGCGGTTCCCCACGTCTGTCCACCGTCGAGGTTGGTGAACTCGCCGGGGATCCCCATGACCTCGAAGACCGTTGCGGCGTACTGCGGAAAGTCCAAGAGCGCGAGCGCCGCTACAGCGACGTTCACCAACGCGTAGGCGAGCAGCGCGAAAGTGATGATGCGATCGATTGCCCGTGAGCGTCCAGGATCGACCGCAGCGGGGGCCGCGCCTGCGTTACTCCCGGATGCCGGCACCGCGGCATCCGTCACCGACTCGCCGGTATCGAGCGACCAGGTCGCGTCGGGCTTTTGGATGCGTGCTCGCTGCTCCTCCGGCGTCGCATAGACGCCGTACTGCGGCTGCGGTCGGTCGTCTTTATCGTCGCTCATACGCGCACGCGCCCGCCCCGGTGCTCTCCGGTGCTCTGCCGCAACTCCTTGGGGAGGGAGAACATCAAGTCCTCTTCGGCCGTGCGCACCTCTTCGACGTCGCGATAGCCTGCCGCCGCAAGATCCTCGAGCACCTGCTGAACCAGCACCTCGGGGACCGACGCACCGCTGGTGACACCGACGCTGGCAACCCCATCGAGCCATTCCTGCCGAATCTCGTCAGCGTAGTCGACCCGATACGCGGCCTTCGCGCCGTACTCGAGAGCGACCTCGACCAGTCGCACGCTGTTGGACGAGTTCGCCGAACCGACGACGATCACGAGGTCAGCACCCTGTGCGACCTTCTTGATGGCGACCTGGCGGTTCTGGGTCGCGTAGCAGATGTCGTCTGAGGGCGGATCCTGCAGCTCGGGGAACCGCTCACGCAGGCGACGGACAGTCTCCATCGTCTCGTCCACCGAGAGGGTCGTCTGCGACAGCCACACCACGCGGGACGGGTCCCGCACCTCGACGGTGTCGGCCTCCTCGGGCGAGTTGACGATCGTGATGTGCTCCGGCGCCTCACCGGCTGTGCCCTCAACCTCTTCATGACCGAGGTGACCGATCAGAAGGATCTCGAACTCGTCGCGGGCGAAGCGCACGGCTTCCCGGTGCACCTTCGTGACCAGCGGGCAGGTCGCGTCGATTGCCTGCAACTGGCGATCGGCTGCCGACTGCACGACGGCCGGCGACACACCGTGCGCGCTGAAGACGACGTGCGCGCCCTCGGGCACTTCGTCGACCTCGTCGACGAAGATCGCGCCCTTCTGCTCGAGCTCGGTCACGACGTGGATGTTGTGAACGATCTGCTTGCGAACGTAGACGGGCGCACCGAATCGCTCGAGTGCCTTCTCGACCGCGATCACGGCGCGATCGACGCCCGCGCAGTATCCCCGGGGCGCAGCCAGCAGCACCCGCTTGGGTCGATCGACCGGGATATCCTGGAGGCGCTCACGGCGCCGCGGAACGCGGGGCATGGGCATGTGTACCGCGGGAGTGCTCATCGGTCCGATTCTACGGGGGCGGGCTGAGCGCGGGCCGGGCAAGCCGAAAGGGATCATGACGACGTTTCAGCCCGAACCCGTCCCCGGCCAGGCCCCACCGCCGGATTCCGTCCATCCGCGGGACTCGATCGCCCAGTCCCCGACCTCGGTGGCTCGCCTGGGCGACACCATTCGCGGGTTCGTCGAGACGTGGGGGTCGGTGTGGGTCGAGGGCGAGATCACATCCTGGAACCTTCGCGGTGGCAACGTCTTCGGACGCATCAAAGACCTCACGACGGACGCGACGATCTCGATCCGAATCTGGTCGAGTACGCGGCAACGCCTGCCCGCCGACCTCGCCGTCGGCGACCGGGTCGTCGCGTGCGTCAAGGCCGACTACTTCACCCGAACGGGTGATTTCAGCTTCGCCGTCTCGGCGATGCGGCACGTGGGGCTCGGCGACCAGTTGGAGCGGCTCGAGCGGCTCCGGGTGCAGCTGCGCGGCGAAGGGTTGTTCGACCCCGCGCGCAAGAAGCAGCTCCCGTTCCTCCCGCACCTCATCGGCCTGATCACGGGCGAGAATTCGGATGCCGAGAAGGATGTGCATCGCAACGCCGAACTGCGCTGGCCGCGCGTGCGGTTCCGCACACAGTACGCAGCTGTGCAGGGGGATCGTTGCGTACCCGAGACGATCGCGGCGTTGAAGGCCCTGGATGCCGACCCCGAGGTGGATGTCATCATCATCGCTCGCGGCGGCGGTGACCCCCAGACGCTCCTGGGGTTCAGCGACGAACGGCTCGTACGGGCGGTGGCGGCGGCATCCACCCCCGTGGTCAGCGCCATCGGACACGAGAACGACCATCCGATCCTCGACGATGTGGCGGATCTTCGAGCATCCACGCCGACGGATGCCGCAAAGCGCGTGGTCCCGGACGTCGCCGAGCAACGGGCGCTCGTGTCTCAGTTACTCAGCCGCGCCCGTACCCGGGTGACCCAGCGCCTCGCCCATGACATCACCCAGCTCGAGCAGCTGCGCTCACGCCCCGTGCTGCGCAACCCCGAGAACGCGCTAGCCCAGCGAGCGCAGCACATCGAGCTTCTGGTCGCGCGGGGGCGCGACCACGCTGAGCGCGCCGTGGCCGTGCAAACCGCACATACCGCGCAGTTGCGCGCAGCTGTACGCGCCCTCTCCCCCGCGTCGACGCTTGCCCGCGGGTATGCGATCGCGCACGTCGCTGGTGGCGTGATCGTGCGGGATGCCGAGCAGGCGCCGTCTGGGACAGAGGTCACGGTGACCGTCGGACGCGGCTCGTTCGCTGCGCGTTCGGGAGGCGAGGTCGACGAGACCAGCACCCCCGACAGGCCGCTCTAGGATGGAAGCCATGACCGCCGCGAACCCGCCTGCACCGGGGGACGTCGACGGCCTCTCGTTCGAGCAGGCTCGCGACGAGTTGGTTCGGGTCGTCGCAGAACTGGAGCAGGGCGCACCAACTCTCGAGGAGTCGCTTCGACTCTGGGAGCGCGGCGAAGCTCTCGCGGCGCGGTGCGAGCAGTGGCTCGTCGGCGCGAAAGAACGCCTGGATGCAGCGCGTGCAGCCTCGACGCCACCGACGGGCGGGGACCAGTCGTGATGGCGCAGCGTGAGCGAATCGTCGCCGAGCTCGGCCGTCCTGAAACTCCCGAGGAGACGGCGGCGCGCAAGGCCGAGTCATCCCGCGTTTATCGCTCGAGTCAGACGTTTCGCAATCTTGTTGCGGCCCTCGTGATCACCCTCGGCATCGTCGCGATCGTCATCTTCGCCGTGCCGCGCGGCGAGCCACCAGCGCCCAAGCCGATCGACGTCGCTGCGGTAGCCGAGGATGTCTCGGGCACCCTCGGGGGTGGGGTTGCGATCGTCCCTGTCGTTCCCGAGACCTGGCTGGTCACCTCCGCCGCCGTCGCAGGAGACGACCCGCGCACGTGGACGGTGCTGTACGTCCCTGCCGAAGACGCCGGATTCGTGCGGGTCTCCCAGGGCTTCAGCGCAGACGCGGCATGGCCGACTCGCGAGCTCTCAGGAGCAGATGCGGCGGGAACCATCGTCATCGACGGTGTCGAATGGACCGAGTACGACATTCCCGACCCTGCTCGCGCAGGCAACATCTCGGCTGCTCTGAGTACGACCGCCGGCGACGACACGATCCTGGTCTACGGCGCGACGAATACCGAGACCCTCCGCGTGGTCGCGGCGGGTCTCGCCGATCAGATCGTCACCGCCCAGGAGGAAAGCTCATGACGCCCACCGCGACTCCCGCCGAGGTGTGGGGCGACATGCGTGAGGGCAATGCCCGGTTCGTCTCGGGCGACCCGTCGCACCCACGGCAGGATGTCGAGCGTCGTCACGAACTTGCCGGGGGTCAGCGCCCGCGTGCCGCACTGTTCGGGTGCGCAGACTCGCGCCTCGCCGCGGAGATCATCTTCGACCAGGGCCTCGGTGATCTGTTCGTCGTCCGAAACGCCGGTCAGGTCATTTCCGACTCTGTCGTGGGCAGCCTCGAGTACGCCGTCGCGGTCCTCGAGGTCCCCCTCATCGTCGTGCTCGGCCACGACGAATGCGGTGCCGTTGCCGCCGCGATCGAATCCACCACCGTGGATGCCCCCTCTCTTCCGCCACACATCTGGCGCCAGATCGCCCCCATCGTTCCGGCGGTCCGGCGCGTGATTCGCGCGTCCGACGGCAAGCCCGTGGATGCCGAAGAAGTAGGCCGCGAGCACCTGCGTGACACCGTCGCTGAGCTCCTCCACTCCTCCGAGCTCATCAGCGATGCCGTCGCCGCCGGTACCCTCGCGATCGTCGGAGCGAACTACCGGCTGTCTGAAGGCACGGCGATCCCCGATGTCATCGTGGGCGCCGCAGAAAACTCCTGATCACTGCGGGCGGTTGCCCGAACCCACCTGAAGCGAAGGAACGAGGACGTGACTGACATCGAGTACCGCATCGAACACGACACGATGGGCGAGGTGCGTGTCCCCAAGAACGCACTGTATGCCGCGCAGACCCAGCGGGCCGTCGAGAACTTCCCCATCTCGGGCGATGCCCTCGATCCCGCGCAGATCGTGGCGCTGGCGCGCATCAAGAAGGCCGCAGCGCTGGCCAACCGAGACCTCGGCACCCTGGACGCTCAGATCGCGGAAGCGATCGCTGCGGCGGCCGACGAGATCATCGGTGGTGCTCACGCCGACCAGTTCCCGATCGACGTGTACCAGACCGGCAGCGGAACGTCGTCGAACATGAATATGAACGAGGTGCTGGCTACCCTCGCGACGCACAGCCTCGGCCAGACCGTGCACCCGAACGACCACGTCAACGCTTCGCAGTCATCGAACGACGTCTTCCCCACCTCGGTGCACGTCGCAGTGACCCAGGAGCTGATCGATGACCTCATTCCCGCGCTTGACCACCTGGCAGTAGCCCTCGAAGAGAAGGCAGAGCTCTGGAAGAGCGTCGTGAAGTCCGGCAGGACTCACCTCATGGATGCCACTCCCGTCACCCTGGGCCAGGAGTTCGGTGGCTACGCGCGCCAGATCCGCCTCGGCATCGAGCGTGTTCGGGCTGTCATCCCGCACGTGGCCGAGGTGCCGCTGGGCGGCACCGCCGTCGGTACCGGAATCAACACTCCTCTCGGATTTCCGCAGAAGGTCCTGGAGATCCTGGTCGCTGAGACCGAGCTGCCGATCACCGAGGCCAAGGATCACTTCGAGGCCCAAGCTAACCGCGACGCGCTTGTGGAGGCATCGGGTGCTCTGCGGACGATCGCGGTGTCGCTCACGAAGATCAACAACGACCTGCGCTGGATGGGGTCAGGCCCGAACACGGGTCTCGCCGAATTGCGGATCCCCGACCTGCAGCCGGGCTCGTCGATCATGCCCGGCAAGGTGAACCCTGTCGTTCCCGAGGCGACCTTGATGGTGTGCGCGCGCATCATCGGCAACGACGCGACGATCGCCTGGGCGGGAGCCTCGGGCGCGTTCGAACTGAACGTCGCGATCCCTGTCATGGGGACGGCACTGCTCGAATCGATCCGGCTGCTCTCGAACACGGTCCGGGTCCTGGCAGACAAGACGATCGCGGGTTTGGAAGCCAACGTCGAGCGCGCCTCTGCCTTTGCCGGCATGTCGCCGTCCATCGTGACGCCGTTGAACAAGCTGATCGGCTACGAGGCGGCGGCAAAGATCGCCAAGCACGCGGTGGCCGAAGGGATCACGATTCGGGAAGCCGTCGTTGCCCTGGGCTACATCGAGCGCGGCGAGCTGACCCTCGAGCAGCTCGACGAGAAGCTCGACCTGCTGTCGATGACCCACCCGGGCTGAGCTGGCATGGATGCGCGGAGCCGACGCTCCGGGCCATAATCACCCCATGACACGGTCCCAGCGGCCGCGATCCGCGCGCACTCGCATCGTCACGGGAGTGGCGCTGGCGTGCGCAGTCGCCCTCGCCCTCGTCGGGGGCGTGACGTTCACGGTGCAGGCTGCGGCGCTGTGGCGTACCGGAACACCGCTGGATGGCCTGCTGATTCCCATGATCGTCTTCGGCGTCGCATCCGTCGTCACCATTGCTCTCGTGGCGCTCGTCGGCTGGTTCGTCGCCGGCGCGGCACTGCGGTCGATCGCGGAAGTGCGTGAGGCCGCCGACAGCATGACGCTGGCCGATCTCAGCCGCCGCCTGCCATCCGACGGAGGCGATAGCATCGCTGACCTGTCGCAGACTGTCAATTCGATGCTCGACCGCCTCGAGGGTTCGATTGACTCGCAGCGACAGCTGCTGGATGACGTGCGTCACGAGCTGAAGACACCGATCACCATCGTGCGCGGACACCTCGAGATCATGAATGCATCGGATCCGGCCGACGTCGAAGCCACCCGGGCGATCGGCATCGCTGAGCTCGATCGCCTCAACCGACTGGTCGAAGACATCGATCTCTTGGCAGCGGCGGAGACCGACACCTACGCGTCTGATGAGATCGATCTTGCCGCCCTCAGCACACGCATGGCGGACATGGTCGCCGTCATTCCCGGACACGACTGGCGCGTCACCGATAGAGCTTCAGGGCTGATGCTCGGCGACGGCGACCGCCTCCTTCAGGCGTGGTTGCAGCTGGCTGACAATGCCTCGAAGTACTCACCCGACGCGAGTCCGATCGATATCGGCAGCGCGGCGGACCCCGCAGAAGTGCGCTTCTGGGTGCGCGACCACGGTCCCGGAGTACCGCCGGCAATGCGCCATCGCATCTTCCGTCGATTTGACCGAGCGGGACGACGCCGAAGTGTGGGAGGCTCAGGGTTGGGATTGGCAATCGTCGATGCCATCGCGAAAGGCCACGGTGGCCATTGCGAGGTGACCGATACCCCCGGGGGTGGGGCAACGTTCACGATCCACGTGCCGCACACCAGCGGCGCGTCCTATCCGGCGCCGGTGCGCGCCGATGACGTGATCCATCAGGGGGGAAAGCGGTGACGAGGATCCTCATCGCAGAAGACGAGCCGCAGATCTCAGCGTTCGTGGAGCGGGGGCTGCGCGCAGCAGGCTACGACGTCGTTGTCGTCGACGACGGTCCACCTGCGCTCGACTTTCTTCGGGGCGGGGGGATCGACCTCGGCCTCCTCGATATCGGTCTGCCCACGGTGGACGGGCTCGAGGTGCTTCGGCAGATTCGTCGCGAGGGTCGCACGGTGCCCATCATCATGCTCACTGCCCGCACCAGCACCCGGGATACTGTCGAAGGCCTGGAGTCCGGGGCGAACGACTACATCCGCAAGCCATTCACCTTCGAGGAACTGCTCGCGCGCGTGCGCTCGCGGCTGCGGGAGGTACCCACCGACGCGGGGACGACGATCGTGCATGGCGAGGTCTCGCTCGACCTGTTGTCACGGCGGGCACTGGTTGCAGGACGAGAGGTGGAGCTATCCGCTCGCGAGTTCGCCCTCGCTGAGCAATTCCTCCGCAGCCCCGGGACGGTGCTGTCTCGCGAACAGCTCCTCAGCCGCGTCTGGGAGATGGACTTCGATCCCGGGTCGAACGTCGTCGACGTCTACGTTCGCTACCTTCGGGGCAAGCTCGGCGCGCACCACATCGCGACTGTCCGCGGGGCCGGCTACCGCTGGGAGTAATGAGAATGCCCCCGGCGTCTGGGGTGTCGCCGGGGGCAGGGCCGGTTATTGGGGGGTCACCGACCGGAGGGCCTCGCGATCTGGGGGGCTCGCGGAACCCGTTGCACCCATGGTGACAGACACGGGGCCCGCGATGACCCCTCTCTCGATGAGACTCTTCTCATGGTTTCCTTGGCATGCGATGGGAGCGCGCTCGGAGCGATCCCGTTAGGACAGCTCTCCCGACTCCAGAAGGTCGGTGACCAGAGCCGCGATCGCCGAACGTTCCGACCGCACGAGGGTGACGTGCCCGAACAGCGCCTGACCTTTAAGGGTCTCGATGACGGAGGCGACACCGTCGTGGCGCCCCACCCGGAGGTTGTCTCGCTGGCCGACGTCGTGGGTGAGCACCACTCGCGAGTTCTGGCCGATGCGGCTGAGCACCGTCAGCAGCACATTGCGCTCGAGTGACTGGGCCTCATCGACGATCACGAATGCGTCGTGCAGGGAGCGACCTCGGATGTGCGTCAGAGGAAGGACCTCCAGGAGTCCCCGTTCGACGACCTCGTCGAGCACGTTTCCGGAAACCACGGATCCGAGCGTGTCGAACACCGCCTGACCCCACGGGTTCATCTTCTCGGCCTGGTCACCGGGCAGGTAACCGAGCTCCTGGCCGCCCACCGCGAACAGCGGACGGAAGACGATGATCTTCCGCTGCTGCTGCCGCTCGAGCACCGCCTCGAGCCCAGCACACAGGGCAAGAGCCGACTTGCCTGTGCCGGCCCGGCCACCGAGGGACACGATGCCGATCTCCGGATCCAGAAGGAGGTCGATCGCGACGCGCTGCTCAGCCGAGCGACCGTGCAGCCCGAACACATCGCGGTCGCCGCGAACGAGCCGGAAACCGCCATCGCCGGTGACACGACCAAGGCCCGACCCCCGCTCAGAGTGGATGATCAGGCCCGTGTTGACGGGAAGGCCCGTCACCTGGTCGCTGGTACCGACCTCGCTCTCGTAGAGATCGCTAAGTTCGTCGCCGGAGATGTCAAGGGTGGCTATGCCAGTCCACCCGGAGTCGACTGCCTGCTCAGCAAGGTACTCCTCGGCTGAGATGCCGAGGGAGGCCGCCTTGACCCGCATCGGTAGGTCCTTCGAGACGACGGTAACCTCCTGGCCGTCGGATGCCAGGTTCATGGCCACGGCAAGGATGCGACTGTCGTTGTCGCCCAGCCGCATACCCGAGGGCAGCGCTTCGGGATTGGTGTTGTTCAGCTCGACGCGCAGGGTCCCGCCGGCGCCGACAGGAACCGGGAAGTCAAGTCGCCCGTGCTCGACGCGCAACTCGTCGAGATGACGCAGCGCCTGCCGCGCGAAGTAGCCGATCTCTGGGTCGTGCCGCTTCCCCTCGAGTTCGGTGATGACCACCACCGGGACCACGACATTGTGCTCCGCGAATCGGAAGAACGCGCGCGGATCGCTCAGCAGCACCGATGTGTCGAGCACGTAGGTGCGCAGCGTCTGATCCTGCTCGGCATCCTCGATCCGGTCATCCTGGTGAACCCGGTCCTGTGCCTGTGCTGCCCGTGTGGTCACAACCCACTCCCGCCCCGGGTGGTAATTCCCGGTACCCAGCGAGTCGACCAGGGGTCACGAGTCGCGATCCTGACGGCCGACCCGGTCGGGCGCCTTGCCCGACGAGTTGAACGTACGACGGGGAGCGGGCACCGTAGGCATCGACACGCTGTCGGTCCCGTTACGTCGAGGTAAATTCCTCGCGGGTGCTACCAGGCTCGCGAAGCCACGTAGGCCGAAAGAGCGGAGGCGAACAGCAAGAGGGATTCGTCGTCAGTCCCGGCGTGGGTGGAGACGCGGATCGTGCCGCCGCGAGGAGTAATCGTGACTCCTGCGTTGGCGAGCGCAGCCGCCAGCGGTGCGGCATCCTGCGGTTCGGGAGCCAGGGTCACGATTCCCGCGCGAAGCTGGGGCTCTCGAGGAGTGATGACGGGAATGGCGTTCTCGTCGGCGATCTCGATCACCCGCGTCGCCCGCGTCTCGACTGCTGCGCCGATCGTCGCCACACCAACCTCGTGAATCTCATGGAGCGCACTTCCGAGGCGCGCAGCCGCAAGCGAATCGGCCTTCGAAACGATGAAGGCGCGCGCGTCACGCGACGGCTCGGGCACCTCATCCACGGGCAGGCCATCGGCTACCCCCGCATAGCCCGAGAGCACGGGAGCCAGCCGATCGACGGCGCGCGGGCTGTAGGAGGCGACCCCGGTGCCGCGCCCGGCGCGCAGCCACTTATATCCGTTAGCGCAGACGACGTCGGCGGCACCGTAATCGGCGTCGACGATCCCGAGCCCCTGGATCGCGTCGACGATGAGCAGGCGATCCCCGATCACATCGCGGAGGGCGCTGAGGTCGACGCGATAGCCGGTGCGGAAATCCACGAGGCTCACGGCGACGGCGGTCACCTCATCGGTGAGGGCGTCGCGGACGGCATCCGGAGTCATGAACCCGTTCTCGGGATCCAGCCACGCCGCTCGCATGGTACCGAGCGATGCCTCGGCGCGCGCGGCGGCAATGGTGAGGGCGGGGAACTCAGCGCGCGACAGCAGCAGCGTGCCGCTGAGGCCATAGATCGCCTGCTGCAGGCCGTGGCTCGTCGAGGGCTGAATGACGATCTGCTCTGCGGGCACACCCAAGACGGATGACGCGTGAGTACGCGACTGGTCGACGTGCTCGTTCACCAGGTCGACGCTCGAACGGCGCCCCGTGCCCAGCAGCTCGGCATCCGCGTGAACTTCGCTGCGAACATTGGGAGAGAGCGGACCGAATGCCGCCCAGTCGAGGTAGCCGGGCTCGGAATCGAAGGACTCGATATACGTCGTGATGTCACCCGTCACGGTCACATTGTGGCACGCCCACGGCGCACCGCGGGCGGGTGTTCCCCGCGCTCAGCTCCCGAAGCGGCGTTCGCGACTCGCGTAGTTGCGCAGGGCACGAAGAAAATCGACCTCGCGAAGGTCAGGTCCGAGAGCCTCCATGAAGTAGAACTCGCTGTGAGCACTCTGCCAGAGCAGGAAGTCGCTGAGCCGCTGCTCGCCCGAGGTCCGGATCACGAGATCGGGATCCGCCTGACCGCCGGTGTAGAGGTGTTCGCCGATCTGCTCAGGCGTGAGGCTTGCCGCAAGCTCCTCGAGCGAGCCTCCGTCGCGGTCGTGGGCGGCGATGATGCTGCGGACGGCATCCACGATCTCGGAGCGCCCACCGTAGCCCACAGCGAGATTCACGTGAAGACCGGCGTTTCCTGCCGTCCGGTCTTCCGCAGCACGCAGCACTGTGGTCAGTTCTGGGGGAAGGAGGTCGGCTCGGCCCACGTGCTTGACCCGCCAGTCGCGCACCCTCGAGAGCTCCTCGGCGAGACCCGCGATGATCTGCAGCAGGTCGTTGAGCTCTGCAGCGTCACGTTTGCGGACATTGTCCGTCGAAAGCAGGTAGAGCGAGACCACCTTGACGCCGAGGTCGTCGCACCACTCCAAGAACTCGCGCATCTTGGCCGCACCCGCACGGTGACCGTGCGCTGCAGTTTCGTACCCGAGCTGACGAGCCCACCGACGATTGCCGTCGATCATCATCGCGATGTGATGCGGCATGTTCTCCGGTGTCAGTTCACGGCGGAGGCGAGCGGTGTAGAGCCGATACAGCGGGCCCTTGCCGCGCGCTGTTCCGACTCCCGATGCCACACGGCCACGTTACTCCTGCGCCACACCGACGCGAGGACGATCCGCAGCACCGGCGCGTGCCCCCGCGGGAATACTCGGGCCCGTAGGCTCGGGGTGTGACCCCGTCTGGCGTGAACCACCCGACCGAGCGCCCGGCCCCCGAATGGGACGAGGCCGTCGATGGCGCTGAGATGCCCCGACTGCCCCTCATCGAAGAGGCCGAGGCAGTCGCCTCCGACGAACTCAAGCCGTCCTGGCGCGGCTGGATCCACGCAGCGACCTTCCCGATCGCCATCGCTGCCGGCATCGTCCTCATTGTGCTGTCACAGGGCGCGGCGGCGAAGTGGTCGGCTGCCGTATTCATGCTCACATCGCTGCTGCTCTTCGGCAATTCAGCCCTGTACCACCGGTTCCGCTGGAAGCCGAAGACCCGTGCCGTCCTCAAGCGCATCGATCACGCCAACATCCTGCTGCTGATCGCGGGAACCTACACCCCGATCGCGGTGCTCGCGCTCCCTACAAGCCAGTCGGTCATCCTGCTTTCTCTCGTCTGGGGCGGGGCGATTCTCGGCATCCTGTTCCGCGTGTTCTGGATCGACGCGCCGCGATGGCTTTATGTGGCGCTCTACCTCGTGCTCGGCTGGGCGGCGGTCATGTACATCGTGCCGCTGTTCCAGGCCAACGCCGCCATGATGGTCCTTGTCGCGGTGGGCGGCATCCTCTACACACTGGGCGCCGTCGTATACGCGCTCAAGCGCCCGAACCCGTGGCCGAACCACTTCGGATTTCACGAGATCTTCCACGTATGCACAGTGCTCGCGTTCCTGTGCCACTGGACGGCGTGCCTGCTCATCGGACTCAGCCCCGCCTATCACGGCTAGAGCCTCGCGCAGCTAGGACCGCTCGGGCTCTCCGGGCTCGGGGTCTCCGCCGTCAGTGTCTCCGGTTTCTGAACCCGACTCCGCGGCGGCTTCCGCCTGCGCCTCGGCGTCCAGTTCTTCGCGGATGTCGGCGCGCACCCGGCCACGACGGATGCGACGCATCATGTCGGTGATGAGCAAGATCACGACGACCGCCAGCAGTGCGATGACCAGAAAGCCCCACGGGCCCGGGGTGACGAGGTCGGGGTTGACCGTCTCCGACGGGCTTGGAACCGGGGTCGAGGTCCCCAACAAAATGCGCATCATGTCTCGTTTCGACTGGCCAGCGTCTAGCCTGGAGTTCCAGCCTAACGACTCACGAGACACCGCCGATGACGACCGCACTCCCCACCTCTGACGACGCGATCCGCGCGAAGCTCGACGATCGCTACGGACGCCGACGCGCACGCGCACCGCGGTGGGTCATCGGCCTCGGACTCGTGATCGTCGTTGCCGTCATCGGATGGTTCGGCTGGATGACGGTGGCCAGTTCCCTCGAAAGCGTGGATGCCGACACCACCGGATTCACCGTGGTCGATGACGGGTCAGTGAGCCTGAGTTTCCAGGTGACGGCGCCCCTGGAGCGCGAGGTAGCGTGCATCCTGGAGGCGCAGGACGAAGAACACGGCATCGTGGGTTGGCGGGTATTGGTGATTCCTCCCTCGAGCGATCACACGCGGGCGTTCGTCGAGACGATCCCGACGACAGCGGCAGCGACGACGGGTTTGATCAACTCCTGCTGGGTGACGTAATCTAGCGGGACGAATTCCACGACGCCCTGGCGCTGCCGGGGCGTCTTGCCATATCGGCGCCGACGAAAGGAGACGCTCGTGTCCAGCGATGCCCCGGTGACCTTCCTGACCCAGGAGGCCTTCGACCGCCTCCACGCCGAGCTCGAGCACCTGTCGACCGTCGGCCGTGAAGAGATCGCCAAGCGCATCGAGATTGCACGCGAAGAGGGCGACCTCAAGGAGAACGGCGGATACCACGCCGCCAAGGACGAGCAGGGCAAGCAGGAGGCTCGGATCCGTACGCTCCAGGCGCTACTCAAGAACGCCACGGTGGGCGTCGCGCCCGAGAGCACGGGCGTCGTCGAGCCGGGCACGGTCGTGACCGCCGTCGTCGCCGGTGGCGAAGAGGTTTTCCTTCTCGGTAACCGCGAGATCGGTGCCGGGTCAGAGCTCGATGTCTACAGCGAGGCGTCGCCGCTGGGCTCTGCCATCCTGGGTCTGAAGGAAGGCGACAAGACGTCGTACACCGCACCCAACGGGCGGGAGATTGCGGTCGAGATCGTCAAGGTCGAGACCTACGGCGGGCAGTAGGCCGCCGCGTCAGTCCGCGTCGACGTGGACGACGAACCCGGCGTTCTCGAGCGTCGCGATGACGTGCGCCTTGTGTTCTTCGCCGCGCGTCTCGACACTCAACTGCAGGATCACCTCGCTGATCTGAAGACCCTGCCCATGACGGGTGTGCAGGACTTCGATCACGTTGGCGCCCGCAAGCGCAAGCAATTCTGAGACCCGCGCCAGCTGTCCGGGGCGATCTGGCAAGGGGATGCGCATCGTCATGTAGCGACCGGATGCCGACAGTCCGTGTGCGACGACCCGTTGCAGCAGCAGCGGGTCGATGTTGCCCCCCGACAGGACGCACGCAGTCGGCCCCTGAGCCGTGACCTTACCGGCGAGGATGGCGGCGACGCCGACCGCCCCAGCCGGCTCGACGACCTGCTTCGCGCGTTCGAGCAACACGAGGAGCGCACGCGCGATGTCGTCCTCCGACACGGTGACGACCTCATCCACCAGCTGGCTGATGATCTCGAAGGGCAGATCTCCCGGCCGAGCCACGGCGATTCCGTCGGCGATCGTGGCTCGAGTGGCAACCTCCAGGGGTCGCCCGGCTGCGAGCGACGCCGGGTAGGCTGCGGAGTTTTCGGCTTGGACACCGATGACGCGCACCGTGCGGCCTACTGCCGCGGCGCGCGCCTTCACCGCGGCGGCGACACCCGACAGCAATCCCCCACCGCCGATCCCGATGATGACGGTGTCGAGGTCGGGCATGTCATCCATCAGTTCGAGGCCGAGGGTGCCCTGCCCGGTGATGATGTCCCCGTGATCGAAGGGGTGAATCAGCACGGCGCCGGTACGCTCCGCGAACTCCGCCGCGAGGCGAAGCGGCGTCTCGACGGTGGCGCCCTCGAGGATGACGTCAGCGCCATAGCCGCGCGTAGCGAGGAGCTTGGGGACGGGCACCCCGAGCGGCATGAAGATCGTCGCCGGGATTCCGAGCTCCCGGGCAGCAAGCGCAACCCCCTGGGCGTGGTTTCCTGCCGATGCAGCGACGACGCCGCGCGCGCGCTCATCCTCCGTCAGCCGCGACAGCCGGTACGCGGCACCGCGGATCTTGAACGAACCGGTGCGCTGCAGGTTTTCGAGCTTGAGTGCGACAGGGACGCCGAGGAGGTCGGTCAGGTGCAGGGACTCATCCATCGGGGTGCGTCGGATGACCCCCGAGAGAGTTGCTGCAGCATCCTCGATCTCGGCCAGGGTGGGGATGCTCACGTGCTGATTCTCCTCGGGCGGGGAACTGTCGACCAAATCAGGTCGGGGGCGTCGAGTTTCGCACCCGGCTCCCAGGCGCGGTCACCGAGATATACCGCCACGACGTTGATGAACGCAGCCAGCGGCACGGCGAAGAGGGCTCCCGGAATGCCGGCTATCAGTGCACCACCGGCGACCACGAGCACGACGGCGAGGGGGTGGACCTTGACCGCCGATCCCATGAGCAGCGGCTGCAGCACATGGCCCTCGAGCTGCTGGACGCCGAGCACGACCACCAGCATCCACAGCGCGATCCAGGGCCCGTTGTAGACGAGGGCAAGGAAGACGGCGAGCGCGCCGGTGACGACCGCACCGACGATGGGGATGAAGGAGCCGAGGAACACGAGCACCGCGATGGGGATCGCAAGCGGAACGCCGAGCAGGAACGCACCCAAGCCGATCCCGATCGCGTCGATCGTGGCGACGAGCAACTGGGTTCGTGCATAGTTGGCGACGGTCACCCAGCCGGCACGGCCGGCGCCATCGACAGCGGGTCGCGCCGCTCGCGGAAACAGCCGCGTAGTCCAGCGCCAAATCCCTGATCCGTCGGCGAGGAGGGTAAGGAGGATGAAGATTGTGAGCAGCGCCCCTGTTGCGACGTGCCCGACCGTGGTGCCGATGGCCAGCGCACCCGACCACAGGAGCTCTGCCTGCTGCTGAATGAAGGTCCAGGCCTGCGCGAGCAGGTCATCGATCTGGGTCTCGGTCAGGTGGAGCGGCCCGTCGATCAGATACTGCCGGAACTGCTGTATGGCCTCGATCGTGCGCGTCTGTACCGAAGACCACTCGCGCGTGATCTGCCAGATGGCGAGCCACAGTAAGCCGGTGACGATCGCTGCCGTGCCGAGGACGGTGATGGCGATCGCAAGCCACCTGGGGAAACGCAGGCGCAGCATCCCCGCGAACGCGGGCCAGACCAGCGCCGTGATCAGGATCGCGATCAGCAACGGAATGACCAGCAACTTGAGCTGAATGACGAGCCAGATCCCGACACCGATCGCCGCGGCGATGACCAGGAAGCGCCACGCGTACGCGGCGGCAAGCTGGAAGCCTGAGGGGATGCCGCGCGTTTGCTGCATCGTGACGATCCGTCGCCGGTCCCGGATCGCGTCGAAGAACGACCCCGTGGGCTTGTCGTCGGACGTGCTCATCCGTTCAGTCTAGAACTGGCACATGCCGTGAACCGGATGTGCTGGCGCGCTAGCGTGGGGGTGTGAAACGTGGCCCCCTGATCGCCGTCGTTGCGGCGGGAGTCGTGCTTCTGGCAGTCGCCGGACTTGTGCTGTGGCTTCTCCAGCGCCCGCCGGGACCGCAGGCAGTCGCCGAGGACTACCTCCGTGCGCTGGTCGGCGGCGACGCCGACACGGCGTTGGATCTCGTCGCCTCCGACAGCCTCGATCCGTCGTTGATCGAAGCCGCGTTCGCGGGGGCTACTGCCACGATCTCGGATGCCGAGGTCACAGGCGTCATCGAGGATGGCGAGACTGCCACCGCGACGATTACCTACACCCTCGATTCGACCTCCGGCTCGGGTGAGCTGATGCTTCAGCAGACTCCCACCGGCTGGAAAGTCGCCCCAGACGGGCTCGGTACTGTCACGATCACCTCGACACTCGGTGACGCCGCCGCGATCGGCACAGCGGTGTTCGGGGTGAACGAACCCGTCCTGTTGCTGCCCGCGCTCTACGAGATCGACGCCGCTCCGGTCGGCATCCTGACCGGAGCGCTGACCGTCGCCGTGGCACCTGGCTCGGCCGCGACAGCAGCACTGCAGCCGCAGCTCTCGGACACCGCGCTTGAGACGGCATCCGCGCAGGTGCAGGCATACGTCGACGCATGCACCGCTCCTGCCGATGCGGTGCCCGAGAACTGCGGCATCCGGGTTCCCTGGGCCGCAGACCTCGCCACACTGACCTCGCTCTCTTTCCGCGTCGAGACGGCACCGACGCTCGCCTTTGCCGAGGACCTGTCGAGCTTTGCCGCTACCGGCGGGGTCCTCGTCGCGACGGCATCCGGAACGACCAGGGACGGTGCGCCGGGAACGTTCACCTATCGCTCCGACGACTGGTCGCTGCGCGGAGGCATGGTCTTCAGCGGCAACCAGCTCGTTCTGTCGGTCGACTGACCGACTCGGCTGTGACCGGCAACCTCAGAACTGCCCGCCCATCGTGTGCAAGCGCTCGATGCGGTCTGGGATCGGCGGGTGGGTTGCGAACAGGCGCGACATACCCTTGGCGCTGAGCGGGTTGGCAAACCACAGGTGGGCCATCGACGTATTCTCGCGGCGGAGGGGTTGCGCGTGCTCCTCGAGCTTGGCCAGTGCCGAGGCGAGGCCGTCCGGGTCGCGGGTCGTGAGCGCGCCGGTTGCGTCGGCGAGGTACTCGCGTTGACGCGAGATCGCGGCCTGGACCGCACCGGCGAGAAGTGGTGCGACGATCGCTGCGACGATGCCGAAGATGAGGAAGAACAGCTGCGCTTGGCTGTTGTTGCCCCCGGAGCGGCGCAGACCGCCGAAGAACGCCATGCGCATCAGGATGTCGGCCAGCAGCCCCACCGCCACGACGAGGCCGAACACGATGAGCGACACCCGGATGTCGTAGTTGCGGATGTGGCCGAGCTCGTGTGACAGCACGCCCTCGAGTTCGCGGTCGGTCATGATCTCGAACAGGCCCGTCGTCACGGTGATCGCAGCCTCCTCGGGCTTACGGCCGGTGGCGAAGGCGTTCGGTGCGGCATCCTCGACGACGTACAAGCGCGGCATCGGTGTGCCGGTCGTGATGCACAGGTTCTCGACGAGCCGGTAGTAGCGCGGCGCCTCCTCGCGGGACACAGGGATGGCGCCGGCCATCGCAAGCGCCTCACGGTCGGCCGCGAAGTACTGCACGGTGGCGTAGCCGACGGCGAAGATCAGCACGAAAGCGGTCACCCACCAGTTGTTGCCCATGAGCCATCCGGCGAGCAGCCCGATGGCTCCCAGGCCCAGGACGAACAGGACGAGGATGAACCAGGTGTTGCGCTTGTTCCGCGCGATGGCGCTGTACATGCGACCTCAGGGGTCGATCAGAACTGAATGCGCGGCGGCTCGGAGATCGCTGCCCCGTCGACGACCTCGAAGAACTCCCGCTCAGTGAAACCGAGATTCTTCGCGAAGAGGTTGTTCGGGAAGACCTTGATCTTCGTGTTCAACTCGCGAACGCCACCGTTGTAGAAGCGGCGGGATGCCTGAATCTTGTCTTCGGTGTCGACCAGCGCCTGCTGCAACTGCAGGAAGTTCGTGCTGGCCTGCAGCTGGGGGTAGGCCTCAGCGACGGCGAACAGCGACTTGAGAGCTTGCTGCACGTGGCCTTCGGCGACACCAGCCTCTGCGGGCCCGGATGCGGAAAGTGTCTCGGCTCGCGCCTGGGTGACGTTCTCGAACACCGCTCGCTCATGGGCCGCGTAGCCCTTGACGGTCTCGATCAGGCCCGGGATCAGGTCCGCTCGTCGCTTGAGCTGGACGGTGATGTCGCTCCACGCCTCATCGACACGCACGTTCAGCTGCACAAGCGAGTTGTATGTCGCCCAGAGATAGATACCGACGATGACGATGAGCGCCACGACGATCAGTACCGGGATCAGCCACTCCCACATGGCCCCCATCCTAGGGGACTCGACTGCTCGCTGACTGTGAGTGCGTCGGGTGCCGCCACCACCGGATCAGGCGCCGAGAACCCGTTCCAGGTAGGTGTTCTGGAACGCGCGACGCGGGTCGACCCGGTCGCGTAGCGACACGAAGTCATCGAACCGGGGGTACCGCTCACGCAGCTGCTCGGCATCCAGCGTGTGCATCTTGCCCCAGTGCGGTCTTCCGCCGTGGGCGAGCATGATCTGCTCGACGGCGGTGAAGTACTCCGTGGGGTCTTCGCGCCAGTACCGGTGGACGGCGATGTAGCCCGAGTCGCGGTCGTGCGCTGTCGAGAGCCACCGATCATCGGCGGCGGCGAATCGCACTTCTACGGGGAAGGAGATCCGCCATCCACGGGCACGAATCAGCGCTCGCATCTCGTCGAATGCCGAACGCACCGCAGCCGCCGGCAGCGCATACTCCATCTCGCGGAAACGCACGGTGCGGCTCTGGGTGAAGACCCGGTTGGACCGGTCGGTGTAGTCGCGGTTGCCGGTGAGCTTGACCGCGAGCCGAGAGAACGGGGGCACGACGGCGGGAACGCGCGCACCGACACCGCACACCGCTCGGTAGACACCGTTCGCGAGGAGTGTCTCGTCGACCCACTTCCCCACCGTCGGCAGGGGCTTGCGGACGGCGGATTCGGGCAGACGCGTGTTGGACTTGGTCAGCGCGACATCCGTGTGCGGAAACCAGTAGTACTCGAAATGGTCGGTGCTCGCGACCCGGTCATCGAGCGTATCGAGCACGTCCAGGAGGGGCTCGGGGCGCTCCGTTGCTTCGAGCACGAAGGCAGGGACGCATTGGACCGTGACATCGACCAGGATGCCGAGGGCGCCGAGTCCGAGCGCGACGGCGGGAAGGAGGTCGGCGTTCTCGGTGTCGCTCACCCGCAGGATGTCGCCGGTTCCCGTGACGAGCGTGACACCGACGATCTGGGTGGATATCCCGCCGAACGCCGCGCCGGTTCCGTGCGTCCCTGTCGAGATCGCACCGGCAATGGTCTGCCGGTCGATGTCTCCGAGGTTCTGCATCGCCAGTCCGTGCGGCGCGAGAAGCCCCGGGATCTGGTGCAGTCGCGTTCCGGCACGCAGAGTGACGCGACGACGTTCGTGATCGATGGAAACGAGACCCGAGAGATCGGTCAGATCGAGCAGGACGTCGGGCGCGATCGCGATACCCGTGAAGCTGTGCCCGGCCCCCACCGCCTTGATACGTCGGCCTCGAGCGAGGGCTGCCTGCACCGACCGCTGCACGGCATCCGCGGATGCCGGGAACTCGACGCTCTGCGGTCGCACCCGCGCCGAGCGTCCCCAGTTCTGCCAGGTACCACCGGGTCGTGTCACAGGAATGCCTTCCCTTCGCCGCGATACGTCGGCGCCTCGCCGACGACCCTGTCACCATCCACGAGCAGATAGTGATCCACGCGCTCGGCGAGCTCCCCGCTCTTGGCATGGCGGAACCACACCCGATCCCCCACGCTCAAGCTTCGAGCGGCTTCTCCCTGCAACGGGGTCTGCACCTCGCCAGCTCCTTCGCGAGGCAGTGTACGAAGGCCCGCGGGCCACACCGGCTTCGGTTGGCGCGACGCGACGGGCGGTCCTGACGCGATCCATCCGCCGCCGAGCACCGTCGCGATGTCGGGAGTCGGCTTGCGCACCACCTCAAGCGAGAAGGCCGCAGCTGGTTGTGGCGCGAAGATCCGGTATCCGTCGAAGAGGTGACCGGCGAACAGGCCGCTTCCCGCCGTCACCTCGGTGACGGCCTGGTCGGATGCCGTGAACTCCAGTGATCCGGTGCCGCCGCCGTTGACGAACTCGAGCGGAGCGATCGGGCGGAGGGCGGCGACGATCGCCTGACGTCGCGCCAGAAGCTCGGCCGAGGATCGTTGCTGCATCCATCGGATGAGCCCATCGCCAGAACCCGTGGCATCGCCCTGGCCCGCGATCTGCGCCTCGTACATCATGAGTCCGACGAGCCGGAAGCCGTCGCGTCTGGCGATCGCCCGCGCGAGGCTCGCCACTTCGCCAGGGTCATGCACGGGCGAACGACGCACACCGATATGACCGAGCGCGGGAGCACGCCAGGAAGCGTCAGCGTCGATCGCGAGGCGAATCGTCGGTCGTGCGCCCGGCGGTACGACGGCGTCAACGACGTCGAGCTGGGCAAGATCATCGACCATGAGGGTGATGCGCGCGCAGGCCTCCTCGCTCTGGGCGAGAGTCGCGATCGCGGCACGGTCAACGGTCGGATATCCGAGAACGACGTCGTCATGAGTTTCGGCGAGCCAGAGCGCTTCGGGCAGCGTGAAGGCCAGGATGCCGGCGTAACCCGGGAGCGCAAGGGTCGCGTCGATCGCTTCTCGCACTCGGACGGACTTGCTTGCAACACGGATGGGCACGCCCGCAGCGCGCACCGCCATGTCGAGAGCGTTGTACCGCAGCGCCCCCAGGTGCAGAGTCGCCACGGGGCCGGAAACGTCGGCTATTGCATCCGTTTGTCTGCGCCAATACGTGGCGGCGTCGGGAGCCGGTTGTTTCGCATCCGCCATGGACTGAGCAAGCGACACCATGACGGCACTCTACTCGGGCAGGCGCAGCGCTTTCTGCCGCGACAGGCTGGGGCGCACCTCCTCCGGTGAACTGCAGGTGAGCGGGTTAGGGTGCCGCCATGACAAGACACGAGAGTCCTCGGTTTCGCGTCAGTATCGCTGCCATCGCTGGGACTATTGCGGTGTTTCTTTATGCGGCATTGGCCGCGGTGCAGATCCTGGTGCTGAACCCGCTCGCGTTCGCGCCGGGGAAGACCCTCGGCCAGGTTCACGCCGATCTCGCCCAGGCAGGTGAGGCGATCGGCGCTCCGTTCGTGCTGGCGATTCTGGGTCTCGGGCCAGCACTCGCCGTGCTGCTCATGCTTCTGCTCTCGCGGCAGCCAGCGGTCGGTATCCGTGCAATCGGGATCGGGTACGCCGTCCTTCTTGCGTTCGGCGCGGCTGCATACTTCATCGCGTCATTCGGCCCAGGTATGGCATTGGCAGACACATACCTCACCTCTGGCGCCGATCATTCGGGATGGAGCTTTGTGCTGTACGCGGTGAGCGCGGTTGCGATTGTCGTCGCCGCTGTGCTGACGCTCGTGCCACAGCGCGGCGCTGGTCGTCAGCCGCTGAACCACCCGAAGCTTGCGGAGTGATCCTCGTGCAGCAGCTGATCGGCGGAGCCGCCGTCGCCTGAGCCGAGCATGGCGCGGGTGAGCCGTTGGCGTGAGTCCAGCAGGCGGTCGAGCTCGGCGGTGAGGTCGGCGTCGTCGGGCTTACGTCCTTCACCGACGGCGCGGAGCACCGCGCGCCTCATCAGCTCCTTCGCAAACGAGCCTGTGGATCCCTCCGCGCGCACGGCTGCCGCGGTCAGCGCCTCGTCGCTGAACGGCAGGTCATACGCGTAGCGCCGGAACAGGCGTCGACGCTCTTCCTCGGCAGGGAGCGGAATCTCGACTGCCAGATCCACGCGTCCGGGGCGTTCAGCGAGAGCCCGTTCGAGCACGTCCACCCGGTTGGTCGTCATGACAAAGGCGACGTCGGCGTCGCCGCCCAGCCCATCGAGTGCGTCGAGAACCTCGAACAGCAATGGCTGCGGAGAGCTGTGTCGCTCCATCGCCACCAGGTCGATGTCTTCGAGAACGACGATCGCGGGCTGGAAGGTGCGCGCAATCTCGGCCGCCGCCGTGACGAAGCGGATGCTTGATCCGGTGAGGACGACCGCGGTGACATCCGGAGTCGCGGTGAGCAGATGCCGAACGGTGAGCGTCTTTCCGGTTCCCGGCGGGCCGTACATGAGCACGCCACGCTTCAGATGCTGCCCCGCGTCCCGGAGCGCCTGACTGCTTCGGCCGATGTCGATGACGTGGTGGACGATCTCCTCGAGCACGCCATCGGCCAGCACGATGTCGTCAGCAGACACCTGCGGGCGATCGACGAACGTGGCGCCGGCATCCTGCCCGTACTCGGTCGGCTGGAACGAGAGGACCTGGCCGCGCAGGACGCTGTGCTCGATCATCGCCCGGCGCAGCGCCTCGAAGAACGCGGGGACAGCAGCGTCGTTCGCGCTCATCACTTCGAGCTGAGCGAACTGCCGGCCGAACTCGGGCGCCGCCGCGCGCTGTGCGACGACGAACGGGGTCCCGTCGAACGTGAACAGTCGAACGCCGAGCGACACCACGCGCATGGTGACGCCCGGGCCGGTCGCTCTCTCGGCATAGTCGACGGGCCCCGGTACGTAGGGCGCATACGGATTGGTCACCCACTCCGAGAGTCCCTGGTGATGGCGCTGATCAGGCCCGGTCACTCCGAGCAGCCGGCTCTCGCTTCCGCTTAGGGCGCTCAGGGCAAGGTCAGCGTCGACGAGTCGATGGTCAGGAATCCGTTCCACCTGGACGGACACCTGAGATGCGTCGACGCCCAGGTGGTCGCTGATTGCGTCCCCCAAGGGCGTGCGCTGCGACAGCGTCTCGCGAGCGCTCAGTTCATTCACGTGGCGGAGGTAGTCCGAAACTGCGCGCATCAGTTCGCGATCATCGTCACCCAACATGGCATCGACTCTTCCACAGTCGCGAGTGTCCGCCGGCCGTGTTTAGGCGGCGTTGGGGTAGAAGGTGGGGAGGTGTCGCTCGGGTTTCACGACGTACCTGCGGCCGTGTGGGGATACCCATTCCAACGACCCGTCACCCAGATTCGTGATCACCCACCCGCCGTGGTGTCTGACGGTGTGGTGGCCTTGGCACAGCGGTGCCGTGTTCGTCACACTCGTTTCACCACCGTCGGCCCACGCGACCGAATGATCGATCTGACACTGCGACGCGGGTTTCCCGCATCCCGGGCCCATGCACCTGTCAGCCCGCCACTTCACGAGCTTCGCCAGCTCCGGCGGTGGCCGATACTTTGTGCGCCCGACACTGACCACGGCGCCGGTTTCGGGGTGGGTGAGCACCCGCATCCACCCCGACGCTCCCCCGGCGAGGTCCCGGGCGGTGTCGATCGGGATCGGACCGACGCCCTCGACTTCCGCCGGGTCGGTAACCCCCTCGACGCCGAGCAGGGCGAGGGCGGGGACGGTGACCACCACGGTGGCGCGGATCCCCCGCGCCTGCTTCGGGTGCTGTTTCACAGTCCCGTCGATGAGGAGGTCGCAGAACACGTCAGCCCGAATCTCATCCAACGACCGTTCCGACCCATCCCCCGGTTCCCCTCCGCGGGTGGTCCCGCGGTCGTGGTCACGGATCACCACCGCCTGCTGGGTCACCCGCCCGTAGATCGCGTGGGCTTCCACCGACGGAACCAAAGCGTGCACCCACGACATCGAATCCCCGG
>Ga0209066_10000876_pt1 | contig 41974 bp, 27 predicted proteins | sample All_14_2_FD_187198 | JGI IMG/M metagenome (GOLD analysis project Ga0209066, IMG submission 187198) | Freshwater microbial communities in response to fracking from Pennsylvania, USA - Allegheny Zone_MetaG_DW_15 (SPAdes) (version 2) ... | reverse complement strand
CCAAGACCGGCGCCGGCGTGCGCGAGTTGCTGCCCGACGTCTGGAAACCGATCTAAGCGAAAAGCACTGCCGCCGTTCGGCCCTCAAGCTCGCCAAAACTACTTCGCCGGACGCTTACGTCTTTAAAACCCATGCGGATGCGGAATGGAACAATATTCACTGGGATAGCGAATGTCTGACCGATGTGATTGAGCAGTTTGAAACCGATAAAAAAAACCGGCCCGTTATCAATCTTGGCCGGTCATCGCCACTGCCGCGCTTGATATCTTTGGCGAAGTTATTAGCAGCGCGTGACACGCCCTGCAATTGACAAGCAACTGCTTGAACTATCACCATTCTAACCACCGTCTCGCGTACCCTAATGACAAAAAATGGCAAGAACTGTGGGTGTATCTCGTATATTGTGCCATCGACATAACAAAAATAAACGTGTTTTGTTTACCGTGCGCCATAATCGCTCATTCAATAATAAAATTCCCCAAACGATTGACATGATTAGACGCTTTTGATTGAAGATCAAAAATAACGTCTCTTCGTAGGGCAAAAATTGGGGGCTGCGACAAATTATCTTCTGCTGTGAATGATAATGTTGCAAAATGTGTAACAATTAACGCGACCTTATTATCATACCAAATAGGAGCAATTATAAATCTGGAATCACTCCCTTTTTTTGAGAACCGCGAACGCTCCTCACAAATTGATGCCTTTTCCATCTTATAAATTATGCCATGGATTACTTGCTGCACTTTCTTACCATTACACATTAACGTTTTATTTTGAGCTAAATCACATTCGGGCGTAACAACAATAGTACACAAACTACCGTTCTGGGGAAGGTCACCATCCTTAAATAACTGATTTAACAACATGGTTTTCAAACCCTCATCAACTGATAAATACACATAACCTGTATGTGGTCTATTCAAATCATGAAGACTTAGAAAAAGGGAATTGTTTAGCTTTGCCTTAATCTCATCTTGCAGAGCAGCCCCCCCACCTTCAAATAAAAAACCATCAGGCAAGCACATATCTTTGATTGTAGCTCTATGAAGTGAATCAACAAAACTCCGGTTCATCAGATTACATGCGCACCTAAAACGTTCGTTTTTATCAGCCAATTCATTCTTATCAACAAATGCCTTATATAACCAATAAAATAGGTCTGCGGTATTCTTTGACCAATTTAGTCCACGGCTGACATTATTCGCGAACTCACTAACGAATTTCTTGCCAGAACTATTCAGCGTATTTTCCCATTTCACATAGAGTTCGAATGCACCAATGCCCTTAAGCGCCTCATTTAAATGGGCGACAACACCATCGACATTTCCTGAAAGACACAACGCCTTGTTAGCCGTAATATATGCGACGGGTTCAATTGCTTTACCGTTAAGAATTGCCTTAACAATCTCAATAACCTCAATATGCGTTGTCCAGAAAACAACAACATAAGGACCATTTTCTTCCGAGATGACTTTTTTAAGAACACCAGCAAGACCAGACGCCTTATTCTTATCAGACTGTCCAGCCATTCCTGCCAATTCGATGTCCAAAAATACAAAACGAACACCCGTAAGTGGGAGCTCCGGAAGGAGGTCAACTTCCCCACTGTAATACAAGTGTGGGGCACCGTTTTTTGCCAAGGCCGTCAACAAAGGGGTTGCTTCTTCTACCTTATCGTCAACAACGACAATCTGTCCACCCATTGACACAGTCATACTTAATGCTTTCTTTTAAAGGCAAGCGCGATTTTTGCGCCTCTTTCGTATTCAGCAGGAATGTCAAAAATATCCATATCCGGAAAAATCAATTCGCCACCAAGCGACTCCATTATTTGATGCGTAAGATGAAGTCCGATCCCCATTCCACCTGGCTTGTCGCTCACAAAGGGTTCAATGATTTCTTCGGTCGGCAAAGTAAAGCCGGGGCCATTGTCGGCTATAACAATACTGATATACCCTGGATGTTGGTCAGATATATCCAAGAACACTTTAGGCTTCTTAGTTTTTGAATAACCAAGCCACCATATTGAATTATCAAACAGATTCATAAGAGCATTTAGAACATGCCCTTCCGAACAAATAGCTTCCAGATTCTTTGTACGTAATCTAAACGCCGGAACAAGCTCGATTCCATGAGCTTGCAACCTGAAATCAATATTGAAAACGCATTGCTCAACGATTTTCTTAAGATTTCGCTCACGCTTCTCCGAATTCTTAACTAAAATACTATAGCCCTCAACAAGAGAAGAAAGGGTCTTAACTCTGTCTTCAAGTATAGTCGAAGCCGCTTTTGACCTAAGCATCTCGCGTATTTCTTTAATTATTTTTTCAACCTGGTGAATAACAATTATAAGGTTCAATCCTGCGCCCGCACTTTTCAGAAGACTATTTGTGATGGCGTCGTAATCGGCCTCAATACGGTCAAGATATCGATTGATTTCATTTCTTGTGGTTTCAACCTTTACCATTTTGGAAACAAAAGACTTCAATTCATTGATAGAGGTGATGACGGGTTCTGACGCCTGTTTAGGACCATAAACCTTTCTCACCAAATCCTTGTCTGTTTTTCTAAAAGACTCCACTCGATCCAAAGCAAAGCGCAGTGCTCTCCATAACTCCTGATAGGCATCATTTTCAACGAACCCTTCTCGATTTGCCTTTTCCGTTAAATCTAAACTAGCGGCACGATCAATATAGACGGCACTTAGTATGATGTTTCTACCAATACGTTTTGCGGGCATATTAACCCGTCGACCGTCGAGATCCAGCCAATCGTCACTTGGATCACCGTAATCTAAAACTCGCATATTGTCCCGAAATACTCTTACTCCACCATTATTGTTTAAATACGTTTTTAAGCCCATCTTATCTTGCACGCCTAAGCTCAGAACCCGTGCGTCTCTGTCAAAGATAACTCCCCGGAATCGCACATCTCCGATACGAAACTTGCCTAGGTTAATCTCTACGCAATCATCCTCACCCTCCTTGTGCACCATCCGAACCAAGCTCGAAATATCATCTATAGTAATCTGCCGTGGCGTCAGTTTTTTCATTGTTTCCCAAGGACAGAACTCATAATCAAACCTTGTTAGCCTACTGCCGCTCATTGTAATGTCAAAAGCAAATAGTTTATATTTTTCAATATCGTCAAACGTGAGAATTCCATCCAGCCAACTATATTTAGGAATTTTAAACACAACCCTAAAGGAATCGTTGCTCTCAAAAGGCGAGTTTAGTGAAGTTATCACACGAGCGCAATCTCTTGCCATTTTTCTCGTCCAAGGAACCCGCAAGCTCGAAATTGAAATTCTAGTACCGGATCCATTTAGAAACACCGATGGATTCCGTTCTGCTACTTTGATCGGCAAATCTTCTATGTACTTGCTGGTTTCAATATCGTTCCAGTCAATTATTAAAACCACTTCATTCTTGTTTTTTTTGTTTCGAGTGACTATCTCAATTTTTCGACCGAGTCGGTGGACACCTAGCCGACCAATACCCTTTTCTCCTAAAGGAATCCGCCCAAATTTTGGACTCCGGTATGGCTCTGCTCCTGTGTTCAAATCCACTTTGTAGCTTGTACCGATTTCAAGCCACGCTGACACCAAAGTTTCGTAGCTCATACCAGAACCATCATCATGTATGACTATCTCGCCATCTTCTGTAGATTCCGGATTCTTGATGGTAACTTGACATGATGAAGCATCTGCATCATAGGAGTTCTTGATGAGTTCCAAAAGAGCGATCGACTCGTTCTTAATCAGCTGTTCTCCAAGCTGGTTAATCAGACGAGCTCTTGTTTTGAATGCAATTTTTTCGCCCATGATCCGTTCTCCACCAGTAATTCACATGACTAAAACAAATGAACTCCATCTTCATTACCAATCTGCCAATCGATTTAACCCTCACCATGAAACAATAATAAATGCTTGCTCTGCTGTCTTTTACATGTTCAACATACCATTTTGCTCAGAGTATCGGCTATCCTTTTTACTTCATAGATGCTTCCTCAAAAATGGCCCCTACAACATTGGCAAGCTGTTTTGCGAGGTAAGGCGGAACGGCATTCCCGACCTGATGGTACTGCTGAGTCCGCCCACCTTCAAAGTGATAGTTGTCAGGAAATGTCTGTACGCGTGCCGCCTCGCGAACAGTCAGACTCCTGCACTGTGCCGGGTCGGGATGGATGAAATAGTGTCCATCCTTTGAGATATGGCTCGTAACTGTAGATGATGGATGATCCAAAACCTGCACCTTGAACCGGTCGGAAAATTTCTGGTCTGGCAAACTGGTATCGACATTTTTGTGTTTAGGAAGCAATACCTCTGGAAAATCTTTCAAATGCGGAGACTTCCCCTTGGCCTTTCCATATGCAGCCACAAAAAGATACCGCGCCAAATCCTTGTCCATATGTGCCCTGGTATCGTGATTCGACAAGCCTTTCATCCCTTTATCAGAGTACCAGCCGTCAAAAATATTCAGCGCGAAGTTCTCGCTACCGTCATATGATCGATCTAAGTCTCTCTTCTTGAGCTCCAGAATGGCTTTTACCAGCTCTTCGTGAACCATGGGATCAGCGTCTTTGATCCAAGTAGACATCTCCATAGTCTGAAAATGTTTCTTCCAACGATCAACTGAATCTTTCCCTTTTGAAAACCCGCTCCTCAAGGGCGGAAGATCTCCGATTACTTTATTCAAAAACCTCTTACGCGATTTTGCCAATGGTGTAATGTTACCGTCGATCTTGGAAAAAACATCCTCACGAATACCTAGCAAGATAACGCGGTGACGCGCCTGCGGGATTCCATAATCTTCCGCTCTGATCAGAAATTCCGATTCCTTCCCTTGCTCGGGTTCCTTTCCGGTCACAAAGGAGACAAGCCGATACTTGTTTTTTTTGACGTTCTCCCAATTATAATGACTGGCGGCAACCGATGGATCACGTAAGTCCGCTAGAATTTTTGGAAAAATTCGTTCTCCCTCGAGCTTTGCGGAAAGAATGCCCTTCACGTTCTCCATGACAAAAACCGACGGACCGTGCATGGCGATAATCCGGAGGTATTGCCGATAAAGTTTGTGGCGATGATCCTCCTCAAACGAATGTCCTCGTTTCTTGACGTAATCCACAGCATTCTGCATTCGGGATCGGCCCACGAGCGAATACGCCTGGCAAGGAGGTCCACCAATCAAAAGCCAGTCGTTTTCTTTCCCAACGGCATCAAAAATCATACTGTCGATCAAAGGCTGATGCATCGGCGCCTGATTTCCCAGTTCTGCACATAGGGCTTCCTTCGTAGCCGCCGTCCATTCTTTAGAATACGCAGATTCCAATTTATCACGCCCCATTTTACCCGCTAAATATTGATAATATTCATCAGGTACGGGCTTGCCCGCATACCTGAATTGTCGGAAAAATGCTCGCAACATGAGCGTCCTATGGGCGACCTCATCCATCTCAACCGAAACGGAAATGCGAAACAGATTTTCTCCCGAATGTGCAGACGTGAACCCTTCTCCTAGGCCACCGGGTCCTGCAAATAGATCTATGATATTGTAAGTTGACATACGCAAAAAAAGCCGTGCTTCATACGCCGTTCCAGACACGGACTAGGCCAAAGCTTTTTCGTTTGATAAGGTAGCAAAAAAACGGGCGGTAGCCTATACACAAGACCCATGTCAACAGAAGAAATTGGTTACAAGGCCCCGGTCCAGAAACCGATTGAACAGTTCGCAACTTGTTTCGGGCAGGAGTGCACAAGAATGGCAGGCGGCGATATTCAATCCATCCGTTCCTTGCCCACCTTGCAAGCTGCTTTCTTCGCAAACAGGGTCAGAGGAACACCAGCGTGCGTCTTCCAGTGCCGCCTCGAACGTAACGGCCAGTTGCTCCGGCTCTCCCATGCGGACGAGGCCACCCATGCTGCCCTCACAATCGCCCGAAGCCGTGTAGATGAGGATGCCCGCCATGGGGTAATCCTTGTTCTCCGAGACATAAAGTCTCTCGCGCAGGGAAGCGGAACCATACCCGCATGAGAAAACCAACCGCCTGATGAGAATGTGCGCCAAGGTATGCAACATCACGCGACGCGGCGAGACCTCTTCCCGCTCCCGCCTGTTTTTCGTCAGAACCTGCTCGTACCGTTGTATTAAGGACGCGATACGCTCCTTGACCCACTCCGTATTCTCCCAAGCACGCAAGCTTTCCTCGCTAAAGCGGATAAATACCCCCTCGCCAAACACCTGAACAGATGGAAGCCACCGATCCTCTTTGTTAACAGGGATCTTGTCCCACAACAAAGTCTGAGGCCCTGGTGCCCCTTCGGGGGCAACCGACAGCAATCGGCTGAACCCGGTAAAAACACGGGTTTCCATCACCCTGTCCAAGAGAGAAACAGTTTCGATTTTGACCTTGAGCCATTCAGGCAACTTGCTCGCGTCAGCCACCCGAACCACTAACCTACGTGTGCTTTCTTCATCTGTCTGGGCTTTTGACAGCTGCCCATATTCAGGCCAGCGTATACCTTGTTCACCATCAAGCTGTGGGACTTCATCGGGGGCGGGCGGGCGCTCGAGCCCTAGGTAAATTTTCAACGCCTGCAAAATCTCTTCATTAGAGAAGTCGCGTAACTCGTTGAGAAGTCTTTGACGGAGTAGTTCGGCGATCTGCGGGGGAGGAAGACCGATGCTATTACTTGTCCTGATCAAAGATCTCGCGTTAACCCCGTCCATGAGGCTCCGCAGACTCTTTATGTTATCGGTATCGCCTTCGACTGGGATCCAGAGAGCACTCGCGATACGGGCATAGTGGACATTCGTTGCATTGATCAGGACCGCACGCAGCGGCCGGTTACACCGGGTTCCAGTAGTCTGTCCAATCCAGACCCGTCCCCCCTGGCAGGGAAACGGTTCGGCACTTTCACCGCCGGCAGAAACTTTGTTGTCTTCTCGATCTCGTTTCCTGGTAAGCCAAGCAGTCAAGGCACTCCACCCGATCCGCTCTTCAGCATCGTCATTCCCGGGATCATCAAATTTCCCGCTCATGACGCCTGCAAGCGAGCGCCGACTTCCGCAACCGCAAACAATATTGATGTCGTCGAGCGACCCGGAGCCCCCAGCTTTGAAAGTGAGTTCTCCATTGCAGGAAGGTGCAACTTCCCGATGAACCCATTCCCTCCATGGGAAGTCTTGGAGATGCCCGTGATCGCAAACAGCGGCAAACCTGACCTGATGCATGGGCTCTTTCCGGCACTCGGTCTTCGTACAGCGTAAGACGCCGTCTGTTTTAAGATCAAACTTCGACATGGTCCCGCATCTAGGGCAGATAAACCAAGTTGGAAAGCGAAACAAAGGAACCGACAGTTCCGGCTGATCAGGTAATTCGCATTCTGGACCCGGGGGAATACGGAAGTGGGAAACACCGAGTTGTTTCTGTAGTCGCGGCTCCTGTATCCGTGTTGCGGCAAGCTGCTCAGGCTTAGCCGCCGTTCCGAAATAGGCTTCGCGGAACCAATAATCCAGTCCGGCTGTAACGACAACCATCCCACCTTTGAGAATGTGAATGGCACCCGGCCCGAAAGGTGTGATCGTCTGTGCTCTCCGAATTTTGGGTGTGTTCATAATGCCTCAAAGGGGTCAGTCTCAGCCGTTTCCACATTGGCATTAAACGGGGTGAAAATCCTTGCCGAACATTCGGCATCCACACCCCTCATACTCGAGGGCGTCTCCCAGACTCGCTCAATCCACCCTGCCTTACACGGGTTACCGTAATACCGCATCAGTGGCTGCTCGCCCGCATCGCCGGTTAAATCAGATGTGTTCCAAACCTCGGGCGCTGCGTCTTTCCACTCTCGCCACCGGCGGGAGAACACACTTTTCAATATTCCTTCAGCGTAACTGCGGGCGGCGGGATCATCTTTGAACAAAAGCCTCACACGAATTAGAAGGTGCCCGGCGCAAGCTTTCAACTCTCCCAGAAAGCGAGGGTCGGGGTCAGTCGGGCGGTCAGTATTATCCACCGGTAGCCGTTGCCTCAGCCAGGCGATCAAAACACCGTGGAGGGCACGCTCGAGTACCGGGAGCGTAAATGGTGTAACGCTGGAAGGCTCGACCTGCGCGTAGAGGCGGGCATGGTCCGTTCGGAAATGTTCGAAATGCGAGAGGTCACGAGCCTTTCGGTTGTCATAGACCATTAGGACGAGGCCAGGCTGGCTGCGTCCGACACGGCCAGTGGCCTGGATGTACTGGGCCATGGTCTTGGGTTGGCCCGACACCGCCATAAGTCCCAAGCGAGAGACATCTACCCCGACCTCGATGATGTTCGAGGCCAGACACACGTCAACCGGATACTTGTGTCTCCCGAAAGCCCGTTCAAGTTTGTCGATGGCCTGAGGCACCTCGCTGTTGGAGAGCCGCCCGGTTAACTCGGCCACTTCACGAAGGAACCGACGATCCAAGCCGGGGTGCCAGCGTTTCCGAAGATCTTTCAAACGCTCGGGAATATCAGCGCTGAACAAAGTAAGGTTCGCGCCCAACTCGCGAAGGCTGTTTTGAAAGACCAGCAGAGTCCACCACGGGTCCCGCTGATCATCAGGCAGGCGGGGAGCAGCCGCCAGAAGGGCAGAAAACACGCGAACGTTCACAGTCAGGCCAGACCCATACCCGCGTGCCAGAACGCCCAGATACATCCGCCCAGGCTTGATCTCGCCGTTCTCATCCCGTTCATATCTGGCAAAAAAACTATCAGACGCATCCAACCCCGGCGGTGGGAAAACCGCCGTTTCTTCACGTGCATAAAGATCGCGGATCTGCCTAGAGGAGGCTCGCGTGGTCGCGGTGGCGGCAATCAGTTTAGGAAGAACAGGTCTGGGGCCTCGTCGGTCGGTGCACAACTCCTCGATCAGTCCTTCGTAGAGCCCGACCATCGAACCTAAGGGGCCGGTTATAAGATGAAGCTCATCCTGGATAATAAGTGCCGGCGGGGAACACGAATGTTTTCCATCGGGTCCGATGCCGAAGATGCTCCGCGCCTCCGGCTTCCATGCGAGCATGGCGAATTTGTCAACAGTCCCGATGATCAGGGAAGGCGGGTTCTTGTATATCTCCTCATCCACCACGCATACGGGAAGCTCTTTGTGGAATAAATGGCAGTTCGGGTCCGGACAATGTAAAATGACGTGCTGCGTCTCTCCCCGACCGGAAAGCCGCAAGCCGTCACAAATATAATGGCTAGCCCCTGGTTCGTGCTGCATGTAATCGCGCTTACGAGGGCCCATGACAGAACCGCACCAAGGACAGCGGAGAAGAGCATGTGCATACTTATCGAGTCCACTTTTCTGCGCATTCTGGAAGCTATCTATGGATCTTTTGTTGCTGTTAGGCGTTGTTTCGCCACCAACCCAAATGCCGATCCTGAAAGGTGTTTCGCCTAACTTGTCGGAGTTCTCCTGCCTGATCCATTCCATCGCGCAAATGAGCCCCGATGCACGTTGGAACTGTTGCGCCGTGAGCAAGCGTAGCGTGTAGCGCATGAGCACACCGGTCCCGTTGTCGTTGGAATCGTGTAGACGCCGCGCAAACAAGGCGAAAGCGGTTGCCGCAAGATAAGCCTCGGTCTTACCACCACCTGTAGGAAACCAGATCAGATCGGCGATATTCCGCCCGCTGTCCTCAGTTGAACCATCCCAAAGACCCGGCAGGCTCATCAGCAAAAAGGCGATCTGGAAGGGACGCCAACGGTTATCAAGATCCGACACATCGGGATTCGGAGCCTTATACTCAGGTTTCCAGACACTTCGCTGCGCCTTCTTGTCGTACGAGATGGTTCGTTTATCAAGACGTCCAGCAATTTGTTGAGTCAACATGGCTCGGTTGGTCAACCGAAAGGCCAGCCAGGCATCATTGTCATCGCGTAATAGCTGAAGCCCTTTACGGATACGTTTAAGGCACGCTTCGGTCGCCTCTATGTGGCGTCTTGCCGCCGACTGATACCTCATGTCAAGATGGCGGGAATCAGCCGCACATGTGACGATCCAAGCTGCATAGAGTTCCGCTAGCCTATCCAACGGCCGAAGCAGTATATCGCGCTCACCCTTGTCCAAGTTGGCAAAGGGGGCCATAAAAATGTCCAACGTTTCATTTGTCGCCGGGTCGACAAGAACCGGTGTCACCGGTGGAGTTTGGTAAACGGGCATGGGCTCCGCGGTGACACTGCTCGCCCGGTCCGCCCCTTCCTTCGCGTCCCAGTCACCCGCACAACCGTGTCCCGTAGCAAAAGTTTTCACCCTGCTATAGAGAAGTTCAAGCGACTCCTCCTCTCCATCAAGTTTACGATGGGAGAGTCCGGGATAAGGCAGTATGGCAGGAAGTCCGTCCTCACCGGTTGGTGTGACTGTAAACCGGGATTGAAAAAGGGCATAACCATCAGCCGCCCTTTTTCCTTCTTTCCTAGTACGGTTGACCACGCTGACTGTTAATAAACGGGCTCCATCCGATTTGATATCGTTGTTGAATGGACGGCTGATAAAAGAAACTTGAATGGCCAACGGCTTCAGGCCTTCTATGTCTGAAGGTTCTAAAGCCAAACAACGGATTATCGGCTTATTATCCCGCAACTCATTGAAGGACAGTAAACATTCAGTTGAAACGGGGATTCGCAACCACCATGTTTTGTATCCCTTCTTGTTAGGGTCTGTGCCTTCCTTCCGAACTCCGATTCCCTCGACTGACTTGTAACGTGCGCCAGTCAACCTGAACTTAAGTGAACCGTTTCCAGCCACATTCGCCGCGAAACTCACACCCATGCTGCGTGGCTTTCCTGTGCGGCACAGACTTAGGCCTGAGCCCGATGGATCAGTTTCGTCATCAGAAACGACCTCGTCATCATCTGCGACACGATTCTGAAGAACCTCGCCGAGTTTTACGGCCTTCGCACGAAGATCTTGCTCGAATTTGGGGCTGTGCTCTTCGTTATTCGATGCCTCATTATCGTCTTTGGATACAACACCTACTGCAGCCTCCTCCGCGGCCGTCATCTCCTCGTCTGCGACTTCGGAGTCGTGCCCAGCGCCCGATCCGACGGCATGTTCCTCATTCGGGAAGAGAATGCCAACCCCATAGTGCCGTAAAGGGCCTTCCTCCTTGAGGATTTCCTGCTTCGTGTCCGCTTGAATGTAGCGCTTGTTGTAGTCATCCCACGTCGCAAAAATATGATTGTGCTTAATATCGATTTCGGTAGCTTCAGAATAGAGGTCGTTCTTCCACCCCTCAAATCGGCCACCTGGCCCGAAGATCTCTCCCGCAAGTGAAGCGACCATCCACTCGCGGTTCTTGAGGTGCTGATCACTCCGTTCCTTATCTGTCATATCCCAAGCGCCTTTCTGATGTCCCCCTTGGTCGATTCATGGGCCATAACAAATAACCGATGCAATGCGCGCGACATACCCACATAGAAGATCGGCTTTTGTAGGACTGTGTCGAGTCCTTGAATGTCAGTTAACATCACCACAGGGGCTTCCAAACCTTTGAAGGCATGGACCGTACAATACCGAATACCGCTGGTAGCGGCACCGTAAGGCTTTATCCGCGTTTTCCAGCGTTTGGTGTCACCAAGCAATTTTGCGCATGGTTTGTCAGCCACGGGTGAAAGAATGACAATGTCGGAATCCTTAAACCCTTCACCGAGCAATCGGTCCAGTGCCCCGTCAATACGGTCGAGTTGCTCTTCCGGACTGGAATAGAAAATCAATTCCGGATCATGGTGAGTGTCAGGTCTTAGAGTAGCCGAATATGCCGGCGTCGGATGAGCCAGCAGGGAGATGTATTGAGAGATTTCCAGAGTGTTCCGGCAATTGACATCCAGCAGGTAATCGACGAATCCGTAACACGACCAGTTGGAGCGAAAATCCTTCATCGATATCATCTGCCCGACATTCTGAAAGCTCTGATTGGCAAAGTCGGCAAAGAATGCCCAGCGACCGGAGTCGAGCCCTCCAGTCAGCATCAGGTTAAACAGCATCAGATCCTTTTCAGTAAAGAGGTCCTGCGCCTCGTCCACGACAATATAATCGAAAAGCGGCTCTCCCTTCCTTCGGATCTTGTCTGCCACAGCATCCGGAAGCGTACAATGCCAGAATTCGGGCGTGGGTTTGTCCGGAATGGGTATTCCAGCGTATTCGCGTTGCCAACTGTGAAAACTGTTGGCAACGCAGGGAACGTTTCTTCCCTTGCAATACAGTTGCAGGTGACCACCCAGATTGCGGTTGAAGCAGAAGAGCGCTCGGCGACCTTCAGGCCGAGCGACGGAATCCCTGCGTATGGCTTCTAGTGCCAGGCAGGTCTTGCCTGTGCCTGCAGGCCCCTGAATGAAAAGACGGTCGTTCGCTGCCAAGCGGCCCAAGGCTGCATACTGTTGCTCGGTACATCTGAGCAAAGCATCATCCTGCTCCTTGTGCGCTGTTGCGAATGACACCATAAACTCGAAGAACGGGCGTAAACGATTGGCAACCTGCTGGACTTGCTCAACTCCAAAGAGAACATGGCTATTTGCCCAGCGCAATCCTCGCGTCGAAAAATGAGCACGTGCGCTACGGATAACATTCAAGAAGGTCTGCGATATGGGAACGGCATCGAGGGTGTTCTTGTTGATGACTTGCCAAGCGTGCCACTCAGGGCTGGTCACAGTGAAATTGAAAGACGTAAAGGAGACGGCTGAGATGAAAGGAATGTGGCAAAAGTCCGCCCCCATTTGCTTCACTTCTTTATGGATCGAGTGCATGATCTCGGATGCCTGTTTGAACGGCCCCCGCAAGTCGGGATCTGGCGCGTTACCCAACCACCATCCGTGTCCGTCGTATCTGACTGTGTGATGCGACTTGACTTCCAAAACCACAATCCCTTCATTTGGAATCAAAATGACAAAGTCCGCTTCGCCCATTACATTTCTTACATGTTGAACCATGTCCAGGCTATGAAGCACAATCCAGCCGTCGGCACCTGGGTCATTCCGCAACATGCTGAAAATCGCCCGTTCGCCGTCTGGAGCAGTCTTCGGGCAAACAGAGGGAATCAGTCTTGCACCGCTCATGCCTCCTCCGAATCAAACGAGTGAACCCTATTCACTCGGTGGCTAGGCATAGTGACAATGTCTTTCCCGATCTCTTCGATCACAAAGACGGTTTTGGATGGACCGACATCACCTTCCTCAAGTCGAAACTCCATGAATCCGCACTGGAGAACTTCAGAAATGTTCTGTCCTTGCAGACGCTCCAATAGTTTCCGATGCAACAACAGCGCCGCATCTTTTCTAGCCCTACGCACCATACTCACTGCACGGAACACTTCCGTCTTCTTTGAATCCCAATCGATGAGATTAAGGACTGCGCCAAGATCGCGTTCAACATTATCCATCGCAATATGCGTTACCGAATACCAATTACGGACATTAACAGGCGATGCCATTGCGCTGCCGCGTGCCTTAAGCGCCTCCACTGTAGCAGCCATGCCATCGGTGCGGACATGGTCATAAAGCGCTTGCTTCCAAACGGTCTGAAGCGTGTTGACTTTTTCAGCCTCATCACCGAGAGACTCATCCGCGTAACGCTTCAACATGTCGCCTGACCCATCTGTAGTCAGCACAATCAAATCGCCCGGCTCAAGCGACTCCGTCTTTGTTCGGTTAATCCCGGTACAGGTATAGTCACATTTTGTTCGTACACCGGACAAAGACCACCTTTTAGAGTCAACATCCAAGAACACCATATGACTACCGCCTAAAACAAAGGCGCGGCATTCGGCCGTTATATCCTCCTCATCCTTAGAGGCGTGATTGTGAGAAACACCGCTGAGTAACGTTGACCAGTCGCGTTGTGCTGGCAAAAGAATATCCGCTTGAGAATTTGCGACAGCTTCTCCCCCAACAATCGGGTTCCAATAGCAAAAACTTACCGCTGCTTTGCTATCCGAATTTAGGCTGCTTGGCGCAATCTCGTTTGCCCGGAAACTCGACATGCAGAATGTGATCATGCGTTTGCCCAAAGGAGAACGCAGTATATGCCCATGCCCGCCACGGATCAGAAACCAAGGTGGACCGAAGAAAACGACACAGTCGTGAGGCGCGCAATGTCGCGCCGCTGAAGGCTCACATATAATCCATTTATCAGCAATCGCACCCAAAGCAGCACGGGCAGGCTGAATAAGAGTGCGTTCCGGGACAATCATCAGCACATTGAGCGATCCATCCTCATTTTCAAAGCAATCTTTGACGGCATTGCCAAGCAGATTACATCCGGCATCTTTCAAGGACTTCGCACATTTAACAAGAGCGTCATAGGCTTTCTTGACCTCCGGAAAATGTGTAGCTTTGATTCGCTCATTTAAGACATCAAGCGTGTCTCTTCTGGTTTCCAAAATAGTACTGAAAGCTACGGGACTACAAACAAAAAGCCAGTTGATTCGCCGCAAGAGTTTCACATACTCATCCCACGGACTACCGGCACCGCTTTTCGTAATTGTTTCAGCCAGCGCTACAAAAGCTTTCTGAAACGCGACATGCTCAGACGATGTCACATAGTGGAGTTCGATCCCCGTTTCAAGGATGTCAGCAGCATTCGAATAGACCTGTGTTGTCTCTTTTAAATTCATGAGATGAATGCCCGTGATTGTATCGATGCGACAAGAGTAGGCAACTTATAATCGACATCCTTCCGGCGAGTATTAAACAGTGTCAAAACAGAGTCTGCTGTCTCTTCATACACTAAACTGCTTCGATCAAGTATAACAAATCGTACGGGAGCTTTGATTTTTTGAAGCGTATCTACCAACCCTCTCCCAGCTTCAACCACAGCGATATCACACGTGCCGCCGGGATCTCGTTGCGACTCCAACACGGAGTGCGCAATATTCGATTCCGGTCTTTGCAAGCCAATGACGTCAAGCATTTGTACAAGGTCGTTTCTGTCGGCTGCGATTTCCAAGGCGCATTCAGAAAGAATACGCTGTTTTACACCTACAATTGAAACAACCGGCTGCTGGTTGGTAACAAGCCAATTAGCGACTGATCTTCCAAAAGTCGAAAACAAGGCGGCTTTTAGCTCATGAGATTCCTGCGCTTGTTGGAATTGCCTGAGCGATCGTCTCCGGTCTAAATTGATCTGGTGCGCAGTCTTCATCATCGACAATACATTTTCCAAGCGAACAATGAGTTTTGAATTCCCCTTTGTTCCAGTCAAGAGGACAACTTGCGCACCGTTCTTGTCATCATTTTCGATATCCTTCAGAGCCCCGATCTCCGTCTTCCGTTCCACCCCCTCACCACATTTACTTTTCCACGATTTGCGATAAATGATGGAAACACTACTACCCTTCAATTGTTTTACTTGGGAATGCAGATCACGGTAGTCCTTCTTTCCAGCAACGGCAGCACCAAGCACAACACCACAACCTAAAAAGAGTGCCGCGTACTCGGCCCGAGGGAGACAGAGGGCGATTGTTAGGGTCTCACCCGTCTTACATTGTGCTGGAACCTGTCTGGCAACGAACATGCCGAGTTCCATCAGGCAGGCTGCCCAACCGGGTATAGCGGATTCAAATCCATCGCTATCCTTGCACAATAAATTGCGGATATTTAGCTCAACTGGCACTATTCCCCCAAACCTTCTTCACGTAAGAACATTTGTTAATAACGCCTACCCCAACATTAGGTCTAAGGGTAGACTCCTAACCTGCTGTTGTCAATTCGCAACGCTTCTTATGTTTGACGCATTATTCGCTAGTAAACACCTAGCCGTTTGTCGCATAAAATCTCCAGTCGCTGGCCTCGTATTTGCAACAACAAATTCCAATTGACTATATACGAGCTAGCACGCATACTATTTGCGTGAAAATAAATGACACCGTGAAATACAGCATGCCGCAGAAGGGCGAAGAGGATATTCGCTTTTCCCTTCGCGAGATCAACGGCGACCGCGTCTTGATCGAACTGATCTGCGATTGGGCCATCAAACCAACCGAGGTTGTTGCCATCAGCGAGGTCTGCAAAGCCGATGCATAAGTGCCCCAAATGCGGCCACGAATGGCCCGATGAGAAACGCGCCGCCGGCGGCAAAGCCCGCTGGAAGGGTGTGTCAAAGGCGCAACGCAAGCCTCCGCCCAAAAAGCAGCCCTCGCCCGCTGGTCCAAAAGTTCCCTTTTTCCTAAGAAATCTGCAACGTAGATGTTGTGCTTCACACCGTTAGTGGTTGGCCCCACTGTCGTGTTTAGCGCCCTTTGCTTAACCAATTCGAGCCACCCTCAATTATCGCGAATCACGACTTAAGATCAATTTGAACCCGAAAAGAGAATCGTTGGCTTTGGCAAACATCATCTTATCACGCGAACAGTCCAGAAGGCCTCCATACGGAGACTTGGGCGTAAAACTCGCCATGAAAGAAGCAACCGTTGAACCGTATTCAAATCTGCTGGACAGTCGATTCGTTCGATGGTACAAGAAGACTCATTAAGTTATCAAAAGGATGTATTATGCCTACTACTGCATTTGGAAGAGCGATGCTTGAATCGGTTAATAACCAGCCACAACGCTTTTGTATGACGATGCAAGATGGTCCAACTATCCAGATGAGTTGTCGTGACTTCCTTACCACTCGCACGGAAGAAAACCACTTATTGGATGACATAGAACTTCCAACAGATGGTTCGGTTTTGGATTACGGATGCGGGGTTGGGCGGCATCTAGCTCGTATTCGACAGAGCAGGCAATCCGTCCACTGTTACGGAATTGAATTCTGCGACCTGTTGCGCACGCACTGCAAAAAATCAATTGCAGCCCCGGCGACATTTTTTGAGGCCACAGATGACCTTGTCCAAAAGCGCAAGTTTGATTTAATTATGCTCATGGGTAACGGGCTTGGTGTCTTAGGCTGCGAGCAAGATGCAGTTACAAAATTGACAAAACTTGTGGGTTTACTTGCGCCCAAAGGACGGATTATTATCGAAACTGGCAATCCGTTTGGACATGGCTATTGCGCCCCCTGTTTTACCATTGAATATGGATCTCATACCGATGGCCCATTCGCATGGGGGTATGCCGACCGTGCTTGGATAACTCGAACTTTAGAGCAACTCGATTGCTCCGTAAGAATCATCCCCAGCAAAGCGCCAGGCGGGATGTTTTTCTTTGCCGTTGCTCAAAGGAATGGGTAACCAGCCTCACCCGTTAGGTGGCCAGGGGCAAGACATGAATGATGTATGCTATTTGCAGAGCACGGAGCGGCGCCTGAGCATTGAACAAAAAAAACCAATAAGGAGGTTGCCATTGGGCTTCAATCACCAAACGAGCGGCGGGGCACCTGAGAGGACGACGCTGTGATCCCAACAGAACTGCGGGCTCTTTGGCGACAGCGTATCGAAGTGCTAGCCACGAACGTGGCGAGTGGAAGTAGGGAGCATCGTGAGATCGCCCACGCCGCCGCGCTAATTCGGCAGGACTACCACGATCGTTTTCTGGTCGAACTACTCCAGAACGCGAATGACCAAGCACTCGTTGGGAGTGTTTATGACTCCACCGTTGTTATTTGTCGATCCGAGAGACTCCTCGCGGTGTCGAACGGCGGCCAGGCAGTCACCGCACGCAACCTCGAGCGGTTGAGCTCGCTCGCCGACAGCGACAAGACCGGCGTACTCGTCGGCAACAAGGGCGTCGGCTTCAAGGCGGTCTACCAAGTCACAGACACCCCAGAGATCTACAGCGCCTCGGCCGCGTACTCTGGCAATGTCTTCACGGATTTCGGTGTCGGGATCGCGCTGGAGCAGCATCCGTTCGAACAGCAGGTGCTGCTAGACGCCGTAGAGGATGATGTGGCCGCGTTCTTCAGAGAGAACATCGGCCTTGCGCAGGCGCTTGCGGGGCGCGGCATCGAGAACCCAGTGGAAGCGGTGCGCTCCGAGCTCGCGCGCGTCGCCGGGTTCAAATTCCCGCTCCCGCGCGACGCGCACGACCTTGCTGTGCGGCTCAACGAACTTCGTATCCCCGATGATGAGAGGGAGTCGATTCGCACGTTGGTCGTACTGCCCATCCGCGACCAGAAGGCGAGCGACGACGTCTCTCGCGCCATTGACCGGTTGGTGGGCGGTACGAAAGTTGGCGAGTCCGGGCAGGCCGAGCTAGCGCTGCTCTTCCTCGCGGGCGTGTCAAAGATCGTTGTCCTCGACCATGCGCGCGGTGCACAGTGGTCGTTCTCCCGCGCGATCCGTGCCGGGACGCCCTCCGAGACGACAATCACTGTCACGGCCGCAGCCGGCACCGAGCGCTCCAATTGCTTCTGGTTGCTCCAGCGCGACGCCCTGGCTGGCGCCGCGCCCACGGTTGAACTGCGGCGACAGATCGTAGGTGCCGCGCTTCGTGAGTTTGGCCTTGAAGCATGGAGCAATGACGATCCTCTGCCGGTGACGATCGCGCTGCCTATGCCCGGCATCGATGGTGCTAGTGCCCTTGGTCCGCCCGGCCGGTTCTGCCTTGGACTTCCAACGCAGCAGGCCACGGGCCTGCCGCTTCATGTCGATGCTCGGTTCTTCGCCACCATATCGCGCACGGGACTCGACTTCGCATTGCCGTACAACGCGTTGCTCCTCGACGTTGCTGCGGAACTTCTGGGTGAGTTACTCGACATTCTGCGGAACTCCCCGCGCATCGAAGATAGACGCGCCGTCACGCTGGCACTGCATCGAACCGAAGGAGGGCTCGCAGATCGCGCCTTCGCTCCTGGCGGCGTCGCCGATGGTGGCGTGGTTCTTGCATGGGGAGGGCAGAGCTACCTTTCTCGAGGGGATTGTCGGATGCCGTCTAAGACCGAGCGCTCGCTACTCGAATTCGTTCGAGACGTTCCGACCGGTCAGGAACTCAATGTTGGGTTCTTGCCTGAGGAAGCGCTACTCGCCGATGCAGCGGACGTGCTGGACTCGCTCGAACTGCCTGCTCTGACGACGTCGCCCCATCCATGGCTAAAACGCGACGGGCAGACGGCCAGCGTCGTCGAGAGCGCCGCCCGGTCACATCGCGCCGATGGCCCAGGTTACTGGGAGGGATTCACTGCTGCCTTGCTGTCGTGCTTTGAAGTGGCGGACTTGCAGGACCAAGCGTGGTTACCCGTTGGCACCGCCGACCTCGCAGCACCCTCTCAGCGCGTGTTCCTCCCGACGCCGGTCGATACGCAAGACGACGATGAGGAGGTGTCGAACGTACCGCCGCGTGTCGCCGCGATGATTCGGCTCGTCGATGGCACCTCCTTGCGCATTCGCGAAGACGGGCGCACGCTCACAAAGCTTACCGCGCGCCTCGACGCGGCAAAGTTAGTGCGGCGCCCACGCAAGACGGAGCTGCTCGAAGAGGCGCTGTTCCCGGCGCTTTCGAACGCCGCCGGGACCGATGATGACCTCGCACTCGAGCTTTTCGCGCAGGCCGTGTCGTGGATCGCCTCGATGCGCGAACTCTCGCGAAAGAAGCTCGACTGCACTGGAGCCTACGTTCCCGTCGTCGACGAAAAAGGGGCTCTCATCTGGCTGTTGGCCGACGAAAGCTATCTCGGCGAGGGCTGGGGATTGTCGCCCGACCACGATAGACTTCTTGCTGCGGCATATCCAGGGCGACAGCTGATGCCATTCGCTCAGATCCGAGAGCGTCTCGGGCTCGCGGAAGACGACGTGACGAACTGGCAAGCCGCGGTGCAGGTCTTGGGTGTCAGCAGCGTCCCGCGCATCACCGTGTACTCGGACCGCAAGGCTCCGCTGGAGAGTTACAACGGGACCCTGCATGTCGTCGGAAGGCCGACCCTCGGTGAGCCTACGATCGACACAATCTACGAGGCGTACGTTGCTTACCTCGCTGGTTACTCAACGCGGTGGATTCAGCAAATGCCGCACGACGTGAGCGAAGTCTGCTGGGTGGATGGCTTGGAGGTGCTGGCGCAGCGTGAGGCCATCGTGGATCTGATGCTTATGCACCCTGATTATTTCTTCCCGCACCGCAGTGTCGTACTCGGGCGGGTGGGCCATGCACCAGCGCAAACGGTCGACGCCATGTGGGTCTTCGCGCTGAGGTTACTCGACTGGCTTGTGCTCCCGGGCGAACGAGGCGTCGGGCGGGAGCCCGTTCGAGTCAGCGCCAATAAACTCTGGCGCCTGCCAGACGGCGCGCGGCGAGCAGCCTACGCGCAGGTACTCAACGTCGTGCCGCATGCGCTGGCGGGGGCGTCGCAGCTCCTTGGTGTCTTTGGAGTACCTTCGGTCGAGGATGCACCGCTCGCCCGCCTCATTGACGCCCTTCGGGAACTTGCTGCGCGCCTCGATGACGAGCGGCTGCACACGCGCCGAGAGGCACAGTCACTTGCGATCGAGCTGTACGCTCAAATCAACGCGCGGCTTGAGAAGGAACTGCTTCAGCGTGCGCCACAAGGGCTCACAATCCCTCTCCTCCGCGATCGGAAACTCGAAAACGTCGACCCCTCCGGCCCCGGTGTCATCGTTCTTTTCGACGACGAACCCGCTCGGACTCGGCACATCGACGGCATCGAACGTGCGTACCGCGTTCCGGTCGCGCGTGATGCAGCGATCGACAGGCTGCACGACCTCTTCGTTCGAACGTGGGGCGTAGATCACGTGGTCCGCACGTCGACCGCCACTGTCCGCGTTGCGTTCTCGGCAGCAACGTCCCATGAGGCCTTCCTGAGCTGGCTTCAGCGTGAGTACCCGCACACCGAGGTCGCCGCCGAGCTTGCCGCACTCCTGACCTTTGGTGGCGAGCGGCTGGTACGCGCCGAACCAGTGAGCCGCAACTGGAAGTCCTTCGAGAAACTCTCGTTGGTCTTCGGGGTGTTCGAGGATTCGACAGTCGCGACCTTCTACGACCGCGCGGATGACCGCATGTTGGTGTCCTCGACGCTCGACCAGCATGATGTCCTGGCCGCGACCTGGGAGCTTGCCGGCGCACGCTCTCGCGATCTCTGGGCGGGATACGCCAGCGCGCTGCATATCGGGAGTGCGCGTGCCTTCTTGCACGATCGAGAGATCAGCGACGTGGAAATCATCGACGTCGCCGATGCCGCGGGCTTGAACCGCACTATGAGTGTGCAGGGCCTCGCTCCGGCACTGCAGGCAGCACGATGCCACTTCGCACCCGGCACGACGCTCGACGAGGCGGCAGCTTGGCTCGCGTCAATCGGCGATCGGCCGGACGACGTCGCGCGAGCCTTCAACAGCACCGATCTCAGTGAGTGCCTCACGAATGCCCTCGGTCAGCGTTCGCCGGAGGGTGAGATCCAGGTTGTGCGTCACCTCCACGTGCCGTGGCATCTGTGGCAGGAGGCGCTGCTGCGTCGCGACGGCGTGCGATACGTCTTCGCCCAGTCGGTGCAGAGGTTCCGGCGTACCCGCGACCACCTGGTCGCCATCGTTCGAGAAGTGGGCGCACGCGAAGCGGACGTCGACCTTGAGGCGCTCTCGGCAGCACTCGCGGATACCGGTGCTGCGCCGGTTCCAGAAGCGGTGCAGTTCTTTCCACCCGATGTCGCGAAGGCCGACGAAACGGCGCTGGTCTCGATTCGCGCCGCAGTGGCACCGTTCGACAGCGTCAGTCGAGCGCTGACCGAACTGCCTGCACCGCCCTGGGATGAGGAACTGCCCATTCCAAAAGACGCGACGCAGCGAGGTGTTCGTCTGTTCCGAGATTGCTCGCTGGCGGCTCGCGAGAGCGACGCCACCACCTCGGTGAGCGCGGTCATCAGCGTCGCAGCACGCCTTGCTGCATCGCTTGGGGAGACGGTCAGTGCACCTGCGATCTTGGCTGATGCAAGGCTGTCAGCGCGCATGCGCGGCGAGTGGGCCCATGTATATGCGGCACTCATGCTCTTACGCCCGCTGATTGAGGCCGGCGCACCCGAGACGACAAAGAAGCTGTCGACCATCTGGGCGTTTCGCGATACCACAACGTACACGATGCTCCTCCAGCGCCTGCCGGACCTGGCGAGAACCGAGCGCGACGAGCCCCAGCCAAAACAGTCTGTGCTCGGCGTGGAACTCACCGCCAGCGAGCTGCGCGCCGATCTCCTCGCCGGGGCTGCTGGCGCTCTCGGTGCGAAGATCGCCGCCGCAGCTGCGCTCGGCATCGACCCGGCAATTCTGAGCGCGTCACGAAATGCGTTGCCGCTATCTGGAGCGTGCGGCAAAGGCACTGGAGGCCGGGGTGGGGGTGTCGGGGCCTCGACCGGGAAAACGCGGCGCGAAAACGAGCTGGTTGGTGATATCGGTGAGGCAGTTGTTCACCACTGGCTTGGCTCGGTTCTTGGCGAGGACTACGGGCCGGACTGCTGGGTCTCTAAGGCGCGAGAGCGGTACGGACTTCCCGCGGGCAACGATGGCCTCGGCTTCGACTTCAAGGTGCCTGACCCGAAGGGACTGCTCTTCCGGCGGACGGCTGTGGCACTACACATCGAGGTCAAGGCGACGAGCACCGACGGTACTGGGCCGTTCCCAATGTCGCGTGCTGAGTGGGAAGAGGCCCGCCGTTGCAATGGCGACGGCGATGCCGTTTATGTAATCATCAGGGTGTTTACTGCCGATACTGCTCCGAGAATCGGGGACGTCATCCTCGATCCGTTCGCTGCGTATGGCCGCGGTGAGGTGCGCCTCACTGATCGGGATCTTTGGGTGACAGTCGCGCCGCCGCAGATCATTGTCGATAATGCAGTAGACAGAAATGTCCATGACGCAAGTAGCGACAATGATGAACAATGACGCGAAAGCAGTTATGAGGGTTTGTAAGAAGTTCCGTGAGGAGTGGCGGTCGGATGAAACCTGTTAACACATGTAACGATTCCTTCGACGATCAGATGCGCAACCATCAGGTCGCATGGCGCAGCGTACCCGAAAACGGCATCTGCAGCGGGAACGGCTGGCAAAACAGGCTACAGTACCCATGGATTATCCCGAGCGACAAATGGGAGCAGTCGCTCTGGCCGGGCATCCGCTCTGGCACCGCCAACTCCCTGCCGGCATATCTTGGGAATGAGATTCAGCCCCATCAGGGCAAGCACAACCTGAACAGCTCGTGGGTTCTGTGCGCCAACCTCTACTTCCCCTTCGGCGCGACGGCTGATGGCCGTGCTTTGCTGGCAGGCTTCCTCCGCGAGCAGGTGTCCCCGGACGTGGCCACGGTAGACGCGCTGCACCTAGAGTACGCTGAAGACGGCGACCTCAACCCGGCCGCCCTGCTCGGAGAAACCGGCGGCAAGCGCGGGAGCGGCCAGACCTCCCCCGATCTCGCCTTTCACGTCAACGGCGGTCGTGGCCTTATCCTGATCGAGAACAAGTTCACCGAGCACTCTTTCTACCCGTGTTCCGCACGCCGCACAACCGACAGCGAGTCCCGCCCCGGCAACCCCGATCCCGCACGTTGCCTTAACATGGCGGCAGTGCTGGCTGACCACCGCCGTCAATGTCACCAATGCCTTTGGAAGCGCAAGTATTGGGATATCCTCCGTCCTGCCGTGAACGAGCAAGCCATGCTGGCCCTGAAGTGCTGCCCCGCCGCGCGTGCCGGCTACCAGCTCTTCCGGCAGCAGGCCTTGGCCGAGGGCATCGCCCGTTGCGGAAAATATGACCACGTCTTCTCCTGCGTTGCCCTGGACGCCCGCAACGACACCCTTCTGGACTGCCTCGCCCCCACCGGCATCCCTGATCTGGCGACCGGCTGGGCAACTCTGTTCAGCAAGGAAGCGAAAGCCCGCTTCACGATCTTTAAGCACCAAGACTGGATCGCCTATGTCGCCGGTCATGCCAATCTTTCCGTCTGGCAACAATGGCTGACCTATGTCCGCGACCGATATGGCTTTTGAGCACCCTAACACGTGCCTTCCAAGCCCCCTCCGAACTAATGCAATAACGCACCTTCCAACTAACGAACTTACCCACCCCATGTCCACCGAATTCATGCCCAGCAAGCGGATCGCCTTCGAGCGGATCAGGACCTTCAGCCACAACGGTGTCACCGCCATTGTGCAGGATGGCGATGTGCTCCTCCGCGAAGGCGAGAACTACCTGTGGGCCTATCCCGCCTACGTTGGGCGCCGCGTTACCTTCATACGCCAAGGCGACAACGAAGTCATGCCGATCATCGAAGCGCTGGAGGACTACTTCCATGTCCGCCTCATTACCGAATACGAGGACGAGTTCTTTGATATCAGCAAGACCGAGCGCAGGATCGCCAGACAACTGAAGGCGAGAAAAAAGCGTAAAACGACCATGCGCCTAACGCGATCCCTCACCCCCGACAGGAACCTTAAGTCATGACCCGCAAACAGGAGGAAACGCTTTTAGCCGAATGGGCACGAACGCGGCGGGATCCCGACTTCACCAAGGACGGTGTTGTCTGCGAAAAGCTTTACAAGAAGAGTTCGCAGAAACTGCTTTTTGTCCTCAAGGAGACGAACCGCACAAAAAAGAACTTCGACTTAAGGAAATTCCTTGCAGAGGGTGCCCGTGCCTACACATGGGACAACGTGACCCGCTGGGTCATCGGGATCAGAAACTGCGGCAAAAGCCACCGGTGGGCGGACCTCGAAACCATCACCCCCGAACAACGTGCCAAGCACCTCGCCTCCGTCGCGGCCATCAACATGAAAAAGACGCCGGGCGGCCACACTACGGACGCGAAGCTTTTCAGGAAGGCCTTCGCGCAAGACAAAGAATTCATCCGCCGGCAGATCGCCCTCTATAAAGCCGACCTCGTTGTTCTCTGCGGCTCGATCGTCGTAGAGGGTTTCCAGCTTGCCTGCGGTTCTGATTTTGCCGGCCCTTGGCGCAAGACCTCACGTGGCATCCCGTTCGTGGAATACCGAACCGGAAAATTCGCTATCAATTACTCACACCCGGAAGCCCGCGTCCAGGATTGCCTGCTGTTCTACGGTCTCGTCGATGCCGTGAAGGAAATTGACCGCCTCCGCCGCCGGCGGTGATGCGCGCCCGTCCTCGGTCTTCAGCCCTCTGTCTTCCGGCCTCTAGCCATCCGCCCACCCCCCGCTCCGACCAATACATCCGCCTGCCCAGATGGGACGATCCTGCGCCATGACCGTCACTGATCCTAGTAACCCATGTTGCACTAGCCAATGACAGACACGTCATTAATCATCGTCATTATTGCGAAGAGCCACGATGGCTACCAAAGCGGAAAGGATAAGCGGAATAAGAAGCAAGATCAGCGCATACCACTGCCCATCGGTGATTGCCCGGGGTGATGTCGTGGTTATCACTGTTACATTGACAGGAACAGAGTTAGTACCAGATATCGCCTGGGATAAAACGCCGTTCACAGCAGACAAACAACTAAATACGCTGTTTGACGTTATTGTTGAACTCGTTGTCACGTTTTGAATCGCAGGGTTGTTCAGAAAGGCATGCACGTCGCGTCCTGCATACGCTATCACAAAAATAAAACACACACCAAACAAGAGTATCGAAAGAACGCGATACCAGTTCTGGACCGACCATGCATGATTTGCCTTAACCGATTGGGGGTTATCGTTCACTTTGCTTTCTAAGCCTTCAGGTGTAGCAGACGGCCCCATCTTTATTGTTTCATTTCCCATGGTCAGTCCTTTCGTTGAATGTTGTTGAGAAGAAGAGAAAAGAAAAGTCCGGCGTGAGTGATTTTCATGATGCTGGCGAAAATGGTGACTATGTGACAACCAACACTCGTGTTCGCTGGAAATTCCTTGAAATCAAGAAAACGTGTCAGGGCATAGTGAATCGCCTTCCACCAACCTTGTGGCGCGGAAGACGGAGCGTCGCACAGATGATAGAGACAGGTGAAAACAGCCATCCAAAAGAAAATCAGGAACGTGAAAATGGGGAAGGATTTGAGGGCGAGGTTGAAATACCAGAGCACAGGGCGGAAGACATTGCGCCACGGCTGCTGACGCATCCAAAGATGAAAGTGCAGTTCACGGATCCGGTTTCCGCAGACTTGAGCTTCGTCGAACTGGCCATGGTTGCGAAAAACCGACCGGACTTGGACAAGGGTTTTCATTTCGGCGTTCATGGCGGCCATTTTACGACGTTTGGGGCCAAACCAGTGTCCGATGACCCTTGCGTCGCGCTGCAATTCCTTGAGGCGGTCATTGACCTCAATGCGGTACTCGATACCCGAAAATTGGCATTCAGCGGTGACTTCGGCAATATGTTTAAGGCGAAGAGCCTCCATCGCGGTTGTCGGTGTGCGGTTGCCCAGCAATTCCAATGCGTCCGTTGCGAGAACGGCGCAAAGCACGGCATCTTTGACGCTCTTAACTTTCGGTAACAGACGTTCGCACCGTTCAATCAACGTGTTGGCGATCATCAGCAATCGCCCAGGAGCGCTATGCCCAGGCGACTCACCACCCACCTCGGCGAGATTTTCTTTCTTCGGTGGCCAGTCAAAGCCATCCGCATAGCCCCATTTGCCTATTCCAGGACCACCCTTCTTCTTGAATCCCCCAGCCCGCCTCCAAAGATCGAACATCCCGGATAGTGGTTTGGCCACTATTTTGCCATAACCGCCAATCTTAAATGCAACACATTCCCCCGATTTGATGTAACATCCGTTCTCCCGATCCAAGTTCTCGTTCGCCGTCTGGCGATGCTGGGTGGTAACAAAAATGCGATGTCGGGCTGCTTCTAATCGCAGTCTCTTCCTGCTCCGCCATTCTTGCGGTTTTTTCCCAACATCTCGCAACCCACTCAAATCCGAGTAATGAATCTCTGAGGAAGCATCCGGCCAACTAATGCAGATATCTTCGAAAGTCAGGTCAACACCAGAACTCTCTTTGCCAATACAAAGTTGTTCGGCCTGAGTGTTGGTGACGACCGGAAAAGCCCGGTATCCGAACCGATAGGCCACATAAGCATTAAAGTAGGCAAAATCCTCTTCGTCATCAAACGCAGCAGCCGTGTGAACTCGCAAAGGAATAATTAACGCAACTACGCGCTCGCCAACTGAAGTTCCCTCTTGTAGCCTACGCCGTACAGCATTTCGACATCCAGTGGAGTCAAACAGATCATCACCACTAATCTTGCTAAAAACATTTAACTGCGATAAGGATGTTGCTTCAGGACCGATCCATGATATTTCAGGAAAGGATAGTAAAACAGAAGCCAGAACAGACGACAGGTTTCGAGCCAATAAGGGATTAAGATCATCCTTTGCGATGATGTTAAACTGAGACATCAGACAGTCTCCGTTGGCACAAACGCAAACGGCAACGCCCTTTGAGCAATCACGTTTGCTCGCAAGGATAGCTTCGATCTCACAAGACAACTTATTCAGTGCTCGCAACACAGCGCTTTCGCATGAAAATGCCGTAGCCGCATAGGCTTTCCGACATATCGCGGCGGAACAATTAGCAATAGGAACCGCAGAATTTGATTCTTTTTCAAATAAGCAGATGTTGCAAATCTCTTTCAATCGCGAGGGAACAAAATAAAACAGCAACTTCTCATCAAAATCGTTTATTTCAATTTTTCCGTTCTTATTTCGTGCTTTTCGCAAGAATTCAATAATTTCTCTCCATGCTTCAAGATGTGAAGGAAGATTTACAAGGTGAAAAAAGGGGACGTCATCATGCGCACCATTAAATTCTTTGAGCTCTTCAAGATTTCCACCCCTACTTATTCTAAGAAGAACTCCTCCCTTCTTGCATGTATTCTTCAACTCATTCCAATTCTTATCATCCCCGTGGAAAATAATAAGATTGCCCGTTTCATTGGTAGTGGAGAACAGGGAATACTCACGCCAAGTTTTGAACTCCAGTGTCAATTCACGTGCCAAAGGCTGATCTACCTGGGCTTCAGATATTAAATATTCTCCACCTACCATGTTAGTATCACCTTTTCAGATATACCTTGCTTCTGAAAATAACACCCCACAACAGTACAACTCTTTCTTGAAAAAACCTCCTGATACTTTTTCGGGTAATAGACATTCGACGGCAGATTAGCTCCCGTCAAATCAACGAGTGCTTTTGTCGTCGTGTGTTGACCATCATAATCATCATTACCCCATCCTTGATAGAATCTCTCTGCAAGAGTCGAATTGTCTGAACCACTGTTTTGCAAAGATATTTCCATTCTGCATTTGTTATCAGTTGACACATATACCTTGATCTCACCACTCACACCTTCGCGCAAACTAGATGTAAATTTAAGCAAAGCAAGCCAAAATGGTAGAGCGGGTTGACACGGCATAGGGACACCCAACCGAACATTTGAACCAACATCAATCGAAATACTTATCCCTAATGCCTGTCTTACAAACGACTCTATAAACTGAGGATTCACAGCACGAGTGTCCCCACTTCTCCTGCCGTTAACATGAAGGAATAACGCTTTAAAACTCTCCGACAAGTTTTCGTTATTGCATGAGGGCTTGAATCCAAATGCTTTTTCAAAAGCTGACCTTACTGAAGCTTTATTAAATGCATCATGCAAGCATAACCACGTCCCCTCGCCATCCTCTGCTCCCTTTTCAAACTCATCAGTAAGTCTACAATAACGCTCAACCAAGTCATCAATCTTATTGACACCCGTGCCCATTCTCGGAATCCATTCCTTTAATCCAATAGTCCCCAACATACGAGTAATTTTTAGATATTCGGCAGCGAGTACTTCTTGCGACAATTCTTTATCGTAAAATACTGATACCGCATCATCGGCTTGAAGCTGGTCTTTAACATAGTAACTTGCCGGATAAAAAACAAATTCCCTCCATCCCAACTCTATCAAATTCATATTGAGGATAGTTTCCACCATTTTGCTGTTAATTCCACGTTTGTCACTCAGAGTAGCGACTAAATCTGCAAAATGCGTCCCGTATCTTTCCTTGAGTTTAAAAATCATTTCTTCGGCTATTACTCTATACTTTGACGCGTTCGTCTCCTCCATGGCAACTCGTTCTGCACCTTCGACAGCAGCTACAAAAGTATGAAGAGAATTATTTGACATCTCTGATTCACCAAGATTTAAACAAGGCGAAGAAATGGCAACATCCGACAAGTATACATCAAAGATCACTGATAAAAACTCAAGCTGCTCTTCGATTTTCACTTCAATTGAACAACTTGAAATGTCAGACTGTCTTTTGATTCGGTAACGAAACAAACAATCTTTCCGTGCTTTTGGAATGACCTGCGTCATTAAATATCTAAAGTTACTATATTTCATAGTCGAGTTATCATCTGCCTCGTTTCGAACAGATGAACGTCCCGAAGACAAATATCGTTGCAACGACTTGTAAAACGCAGAGACGTTTACCTCTCCTGCGTACAACGGATTTAGCCAAATATAGTAAACTGGCTTCGACTCACGACCCAGAATAGCAACTTCTCCACCAATCGTTGATTCGGACGGCAGCAGGGTTGTGAGAAACTGCTTAGCAATCGCGTTTGCCAACGCAAACATACTGTCTCCAAATTGGCAAGATTCCTGCAAAAGCAACGATCTCGCCACAAGGCCATAGTTTTTTGAGGCCTCAGTTAAGTCATAAGCAATTATCGAAGCCGGACTCGGCTTTTGTGCTAAGGTCAAAAGATGCAACTTGTACGAGGGCAGACATGACGTATCACTCGGAGTTTTTTTAAAATAAACAACTTTAAGTTCAAATTTGAAAATGCTGTCCTTTCCATTGTGCTCCAATTCGTAAATATACTTTGCATAGTTCGACTCGCCTAGCATGTCCCTGATTTCGCGAAAGGTGCTATACCCCGCGCATCGGAGTAGATTGAACACTTGTTGTGCTGAAACACTATTCTCGATTGTCACATTATCTTTCGCAATGGATTCCGAAAATATTGAAAAATGACGTAGATATGAGTAGATCTTCAAGGGCCGTGATGCACTTGCCGTTCTTGGCGTTTCAGCAAAGTTATTAATTCTTCTTCGGTAAAGTTGTATCTCATCATTGGAAGTAGTTCTTTCCACACTCGGATGGGCAAAGAAATTCCAAAGCAAATTCTTTGCACTTCCAGATTCTTCGCAAGATGATTTTTGCCCTTTCTCAAACAATATCTCGTCCCCTCCCATTTCCATGTGCAAAAATAAGCCATCTTTATCCAATAAATGAAGAGCATGGGTTAACGTATGTTGCCACCAGTCCAAATGCATCAAGCAAAAGGACGCAATGACCAAATCAAATTTTCTGGTCTCCTTTTTCTGGACATCAGTGAACAATAGCGGATCTTCGTACCACCTAGAAGGCTCACAATATAGTTCGCCGCATGTATGATATTTTCGGAAACTATCATGTGCAGCATAATCAATGTCACACTTTTGAAACTCGCCCCAAGATACACTGTGACCACTTTTAGGCTTGGAGAACAATGCCCAGGCCTCTTTGGGATTTTTTGAACCTATCTCATCTAATTCGTATGTCGCCAACCTTATCAGGGACTCATATACAAATTTACTCGAATCCAAGCCGACCATTTTCACATCGCGGTTGGTTTCCCTTTGCAGCGCCGCAAGCAAAGGAATCTCAATTGTTCCGAGTCCAACACCAAGAACCAAAACGTTTAGGGGCGGTTTTTTGGCTATGGACTTATCACATGTAAATTGGTGGTCATTAGACAGTCTCAACTTCTCCGCTATGCCCCGGGCTACATCTCTGTATTTGCTTGCGCAGCACCAGTAGAGATGATGATAACACTCCCAAAAATCAGGTTTTTCGTAGGCCGATGTCATTTTGTCATTTTGTTTCCCAAACGATTTCTATTCCGGATTCTGCCCAATGCACAAGTTTCATATCCGCCCGAGTGTCTCGATTTTTGTCAAGCGTGATTCTTCCCGTGACACCGTCAAACGGCATGACGGTTCTTACCGCTTCTGCAAAGGAGGATGGGGTGTTGTCTTTTGCTTTCCTCGCGGCGGCAATTAAGATTTTTGTCATATCATAAGAATACCCAATGTCAAAATTGGGTTCTCTTCCTTTCTCACGTATCAGTTTGTTAAAGGCTATAATTTTGGGGTCATAAGGGGAGAAGTAGTAGCGGGGAGCAGGAAAAACGACGTTTTTCAGAAAATCATTAGGTACTGATTCCTTAATCCCTCCAAGTGCCATATCACAATTGGCAAGTACCGGAATTGTCCAACCCATTTCCTGCATCTGCCTGAAAATGATCGGAAAGGTAGTTGAATAGGCATAAATGATGAGCGCATCTGGTTGTGTGCTCCGAAGTTTTTCTAAAACACCACGAAAATCTTTATCCGCAAAAGAAAAACTCTCAATCTTGGGAACCACATTATCTGCGAGTTCAAACTTCGACTTAAAGGTTTTAACCCCCTCTTCTCCGAATCTGTTACTCATGTGAAGCCCAGCAACGCGCTTGAATTTCTTTTCAACTGCATATTGTGAGAGCAGATCCGTCTCTTCATCAGAGTTTGCGTAGGTTCTATAAGCAAACGGATAGCCCACAGTAACCTTTGGCAACATACACTGTGCGACCACGAAGAGATCCTTCCCTGAATCTTTAAACATCGGCAGAGTGGCCAACACTGGCGTTGTTGTAAAAACTGCAAAAAACTGCCGCTTCGAGAAATCCATTTGTTTTCTAGCAGCAGTAACTGCTACATCAGCTTTTCCTTGGCAGTCTTCAAAAACAAAACTAATGGGGGCCGCATCGCCCCCTGCGGATTCAAGGGCCGTTTGAATACCAAACTTTTCATCTTCGCCCAAATAGGCAGTTGGCCCCGTCAATGTCAGAATTGCCGCAAATTCGATTTTTTTATTAGCGTCATTCTTTCGAGCACACGATGTGATCAACAAACCGCTTACAACCGTAACAATTACTACTGTTATCTGCAAAACTTTCGACAATTTCGTACTCATAAATTCCTCTTTTCTGTGCGTCTTCAAGCAACCAAACCATCATTTGTTCAACTGTTTTGACCTAGAATAGACGATCTCCTGCTTAGACGTCCATAATAGCTCTACCTTAACAATCAGGCCTGAGATTAACGTACGGCAATAGCAACAAAACAACAGGTTGTCGCCCAGACAGAAACAATCCATTCCAAATCATGGCCCAAAGCTGTGTTCCCTCTGCATCTAAAGTTGAAAATGGTTCGTCATAGAGCGCCACCATGGAAAACTGATAAGCAGCGATAACAACGCGTTGCGATTCTCCCCCACTAAGGGACGAGAGTTTGCGACAAGCAAAGGGCGCGAATTCAACGGGGATAGTTGTTCCCGCCAGCGCAAAGGTTTCTGCCACGGTGAGGTTGTCGAAGTGGTGGTTACGGGCCTGGAGCACGGAGAACCCGAGTTTGATGCGTTCCCAGGACGGGAGATTCTGGATAGAACGGCCTTGAAAATGGATTTCGCCGCGTTCGATCGGGATGAGCCCACAGAGGGCTTCGAGCAGCGTGGTTTTGCCCCAACCGTTCGGAGCTTGGAGTACCGCGAGGTCCCCGGCATAGAGCGTCAGGTTGAGACCGTTTACGCTGCCGTCTGAGGCCTCTTCACCGATGACCAGACGGTTGCCACGGAGGACAACGAGATCTTTGATCTCAAGAACGACTTTGGGGTTATCAACATCGCCGCGCTGCAACCGGGTCAGGACTGCGCCGCCTGGCAACTGGACTTCTTGCTCTGTGGGCGCACCAGCGATGGACCGCAACAGGTGCATGACACCGTCGCCCGCCGTCTCTCGCATCTCATCGCGGACCTTCTCCGGCGCTTCGTTGGTGACGCACCCGTCGCGGAGCGTCCACACGGTGTGGGCGAGATCAAGCACCCGCGGGATGTTGAACACATGCTCGATGATGACGAGCGTGACCTTGTCGTTGCGGGCCAGGTCGGTCAGAAGGGCCATGACCTCCTCGATGCCCTTGGCATCCAACCCCGCCAAAGGTTCGTCCAGAAACAGGACACGCGCCCCGGCACGGACCGCGCGGGCGATGGCGACGCGCTTGGTCTGGCCCAGCGATATCTTGTCGGCCGAGGAATCCGCCCTCTGCCCGAGCCCGAGCCCGCTCAGCAGTTTGACGCTCTCCGCACGGTTCTTGTCCTCCGCAAGGCGGACCCGCCGCCTTTGGAAGATGGCGCGTAATGGACTTTCGCCCGCCTGTCGCGGAGTCGCGACCGCAATGTTGTCGACAAGTGTCTGCGTGGAAAAGAGCCGGATGTCCTGCCATGTGCGCCCTGCCGCCTCGTTTGCGACCCGCTCGGGTGTGAAGTGGTCGAAGGGGTTGAGGTCGCGCCACCACGCGCGGGGAAACTCAAAGTCCTCGGCGGAACCATCGGCATCGAGCCTGACGCCTCCCCCTTCCGGCTCAAGGTTGCCGGTCAGAATATTCAGGAGCGTGGTCTTGCCTGAACCGTTGTCTCCCCGCAGGAGCACCACCTCGCCTTCGTGCAGATCGAAGTCGACGCTCTTGAGCACCTGATTCCCGCCGAAGGACTTGCGAAGGTTACGGGCTTGCATGATGACCCGCCGGTCCGATGACACAGGGTGTAGGTCAGACGCCGAAGGCGCTGCAGAAGACGGATAAACTGTCGTTTCGCAGACCATGCTTACTTGAACCTGTACTCCCCCGCCAACCCTTGCGGACGGAAATGCGTCATTCCGACGATCAGCAAACCGTAGATCATCAGCCGCATGTTGGCTGCAATCGTATCAGGCATGTGGACAAAGCGCAAGGCCTCGGGGATCAGGAGCAATACGACCGCGCCAACCAGCGGACCCCGGAAATTTCCCACCCCGCCGACCAGCACCATGCAGAGCATCAGGATGGACTCATCCAGACTGCCGCTGCTGGGGTCGAGATAGCCGACATAACCCGCGTAAAGGGCACCTGCCAGCGCCGCGAACATGCAGGCGACCGCGAAAGCCTGGGTCTTGGCGAGCCGCGTGTTCTTGCCCAAGCCTCGGACGGCGAGTTCGTCGTCGCGCATGCACTTGAGCAGGCGTCCCCACGGCGATTGCTTGAGGAGCCAGAACAACAGACAGCATGCGGCCGTCGACACCGTGGCCAGCACGCAGTAGGCCGCGATGGAACTGACCTTAAAGCCGAGAATATCCGGTTTTGCGATTCCGGCGATCCCGAACGGCCCGTTCGTAAGGTTACGCCAGGACCCGAGCGGTGCCGAGGTGTCCGACCAGTTGTACAGCAGACTGAAGATGAACGTCTGGACGGCCAGCGAAATCAGGACAAAGAAGTCGCCCCGGAACCGCCAGGCGGGGAGCGAAATGGCCAGGCTCAGGAACGCGGAAACAGCCATGGCCAAACCGGCCGCAGGGATGAATCCCCAGCCCAGTACCTGCGTGGCAAGGGCATAGGTGTAACCGCCGACCGCGAAGTAGGCGGCATGGGCCATGGTGAGAAGCCCGCAGTAGCCCACCACCAGATTCAGGCTCAAGGCCAGAATCGCGTAGATGTTGATGTAGATCAGGAGATGGAGCAGGTAGTTCATGCGTCCGCCTCCAGACGGCCTTTGGAGCCCAGAAGCCCCTGCGGTCGGAAAAAGAGGATAACCACCAGCAACAAGAAGGTAACCGCCTCCTGCCAGCGGGCGGAGAGATACCAGACCACCTCCGCACGCAGAAAGCCGATCAATACACCGCCCAGGATCGGCGCGAAAAAGGAATGCCGCCCCCCGACGATGACCGCGACAATCGCCAACAAAAGGACGTTCAACCCGGTATGGGGGTCGAATCCGACATCATACGCGACCAGCAGGCTACTGAGCCCGGTCAATAGTCCGGCCATGCCAGCGGCCAGCAGTCGGAGGCGGTCGGTATTGTAACCGTACAAGGCGAGTTGGACAGGGTTGTCCGCGAGGGCACGGAACTGGAGACCTAGACTCGTCCGACGCAACCACGTGTAGAAACTGGCCAGCACAACCACCGCAACGCCAGCGGCCAGCAGTTGCGAACGGGTGAGGATGACGCCCCATCCCATCCACGTCGTGTCGATCCCTGTTCTGAGCACACGGGTCTCGTTACCCCAAATCAGCGCGACGAACTGGATCAGGATGATGAACAACCCCAGCGAGGAGATCATGTGCGCCGACGGCGACGCGCCGCGGCGGACGAGCGGACGGTGGTTGAAACGCTCGATGGCCAGGCTCAACAACACCACGACAAGCAGGCTAAGGGGAAGGGTGACACCCCACGGCAGATGCCACTGCAGGCACTGCCACGCCAGATACGGAGTCAGCGCGTAAACTCCCGCCAGCGCAATGGCGAAGACTCGGGTCGGCAGATAGACCACGGAAAACCCCAACGCCAGCAGCGCCAGCGTGAGCCCATTGATCAATCCGTTTGCAAGAATCTGCATCCCTTGCCACTACCTCCACCATCCACCGCCACAATCGTATCCAAGCGCATAACACAGTTCAGACTTTACCAATGCGCTCGCTAAACTGCCAGCCGAAAGGAATATTTCAGCATGTTCTAACCATAAGTGAAGACGCCTATCGGTGGTCCATGAGTCGCGGAGCGGTGAGACGGTGTCCCACTCGGCACGTGCGAACGCCCCCACAAGCATGGTCTGCGCCCCGGAATCCCCGGGCGCCCAGCTGGCCTTGCGTAGAACGTCCGCCTTGCGGACTTCAAGCGGTCTCAATGATGGTACGGAGATAACGATCATAGATGATTTGGGCAACCTCGCGTGTCCGGTCGTCGTCGATGGACAACAGATCGGCGTAGACCAATAATGGATGGACGCACTGATCGCCGCCGGCCCGCGCCTGCGGCGTGCGCCAAAACGGCTTCAGAAACTCCACTGTCCCCTCCGGGTCCTTTTGCAGCAAGTGCTTCAGCACAAAATCATGCGAGGGGCTAACGCCGAAAACCGTGACCGTCTGCGGTTTGAGCGACTGTGTCAGAAGCGCCGCCGCCGTCTCACCCGACCACAAACCGTCGGTCAGATCGGCGCTCTGCCACCAGTCCGCACGCGCCGGCCGGTAACGCTCAACCAAGAGACCAGGGCGCAGCCGCCCGATATACCCCTGCACCCAACGCTCTAGGATACGGAACCGGTCAGCCAGCATCCGGTGTCCCGGCGACACCTGAATGACATACTTCTGCCGGATCAGGTCCGCCATGATCCACCCGACCGTGCTATGGGACATCCCCGTCACCGCGCTGATCTCGCGATAGGTCTTGTCGACCAGAGCCGCCCCCGGCTTTCCTGAATTCAAAGCGGCATCGGTCAGCAGATGGAAGAGCAGACGCAGCCCTCCGGGATGGAAGGCGCGTCCACCCGAAGCGCTGCCTGTCTTCGTTGCCGCACGACTGATCCGCCGTCCCGTAACGAACACATGGATGCCGTCGCCAGCCAGGAACACATTCCCGTCCGTGTCCATGAAATGCACGTCCGCCGACCGGAGCAAGTCTGCGACCCTGTCGCCCACATGGGCGGCAACCAGCAGCAGCCCATCAGCGCTATCACGCCGCAGCAGCGACAACAGATGCACCGTATCGGCCCCGATCATCGAACGCACGACATAGGGCTCCCGGATCGTCCGGCCGCCGACGCGGATCTCCGCGACGCCGTCGGTTCCTCTGTCGGCGACGCCCGGAACCAGCTTGGCGCATGAGAGGCCTGCCAAACCCTTCACGGACTCTACCGCAAGGCTGAAGATGTCAGAATCCCTTTTCATAGTTGGCAATGGCCAATACTGTACGCCGTCCAATCGTATTGGACAAGCTGTATTATTGGACATACTGCTAGCCACTACCCATTCCCCTTCTGTCTGATCATATCGGCGTTACCCCGCTTATCGCACTTGTCTCACTGACCCTCCCACCCTCTCCCAACCGTTCAGTGAATTCATCGCGCTTGACGTATTGGAATCAAATCCTATAATGTTGCTAACTTGTTTAGAGGTTTTGGTTTTATGAAACGACGTTCCTCCATCGACGCCATCTTCGCCAAGCGCAGCATGGCGCGTTCGCGTGACTTCGTGCGGGCCGGAATCGGACGCACCCGGCTCCGCCGCGCCGTGCTTGACGGCAGCCTCCAGCGACTGTCGCGCGGCGTCTACGCACGCGCCGGCCAGCCGCCTGGTGACCACTGGAGCCTGCGGGAAGTCGCCGTGCGGGCGCCCGGTGCCGTCGTGTGCCTGCTTTCCGCCCTCGCCTTCCACGGCGTCACCACCCAGCAGCCCCACGAAGTCTGGATCGCCCTCGAAGGCACCGCCTGGGCACCGCGTGCCGGCAACCTGCGCCTGCGCGTCCTGCGTTTCTCCGGCAAGGCGTTCAGCCTCGGCATCGAAACCCATCAGGTGGAAGGCGTGCCGATCCGTGTCTACGGCCTCGCACGCACCGTGGCCGACTGCTTCCGGATGCGCAACAAGATCGGGCTCGATGTGGCCATGGAAGCCCTGCGCGAGACGCTGCGCAGCCGCAAAGTCACGCGTGACCAGATTCTCCAGATGGCGCGCGCCCTCCGCGTGGAACGCGTGATCCTGCCGTACATGGAAATGGAGGCCGGAGCGTGAAAGACCGGAACATCCCCATGAGCCTCAAAAGCAAGACCTGCACCGGAAACAAGACCGGCAAACCGCTCACCGAGTACGACACCGAGAGCGAAGCCAGCGAGGCCGCGAAATACGCCAGCGCCGAATACAAGCGACACCTCACGCCGTATCTCTGCCAGAACTGCAAAAAGTGGCACCTGTCCCCCGCTAACCGCCAAACGCCTTCCAAGAAATGCGCCTTCTGCGCCGGGAGCGACGGCCAGCCGAAAGACGCATACGGCTCCGAGCAGGACGCCAAGCGCCGTGCCTCCATCATCCGCAAAGAGAGCGGCGTTTCGCTCCGGACCTACCCCTGCCAGTACGGCAACGGCTGGCATCTGACCAAGTCCTAGCTTCTTCTATCCCGCCCGGCTAAAGTTACCGAGCGGTAACATTCAGCCACTACAGATGGCCACAACCGCATATTATTCCCGTTCGGTAACTTTGACGGTTGGAAGACGTTTCATAAACATCTGAACTTCGGTAAGAACTACTCGGCGGTGTCCAGAATCGACGGGGGGCTCTTCTTAAGCGGGTCAAGCCGGTCGGCTTGATCCAATGCCCATTTCCGCCACTTGCAGGCAGCACTGTCTGGCCCCACATCCTTGCCCTGCGCTTCGGATCTCGCCATCTTGGCCTTGATGTAGTCGCGCAGCCTGTTGCTTTTCGCCCAGCGTTCGGATTCGGCGATCAGCCCGTCAACCCTCTCCTGCTCTTTCCGGATCTTCGCCAACTTTGCTTCCCGCTTCCGCATCTCCGCCTGTTCGCGGTTGCGAGCTTCCATCTCTTGGCGCGCCCTTTCGCGTGAACGTTCTTCCGCCCTAGCCAGCGCCTCCTTACTCCGGGCGGCAAGGTCGACGACACCTAGAGCGAACGCTTTCAAGCGGACTTCCAGCGGCTTCGTCTTTGTGTCGTCGAACTGGCGATGCAAATTATCAATCCGCAAACCGCCCTTCGAACTATGATCGTAATCCACCTCCAATCTGAGGCGGCCCGCCGGCACCAGCCGGAAGCGCGGGAAAGCACTTTGAAATTTATCCTCCTCCTCCATTAACCAGTATTCCCTGATCCCAAAGAGCACTTCGACTCCCATCACCTCCACGAACGTTCGGTGTGGCCATGAACCTTCGATCCCTATCTCGTAACCAAGTTCCTCGAAGCCCTTCAGGATCGCGTCCATGAGCAGCAGAGAACGCAGGATGTTCCCTTTCGCCACCTTGATGGCAAGGCTCCCTTTACGAGGGCCTATCATGCCGTGGTCACCCAACAGCTCTCCCGAAAGAAGATGCTGGGATCTGGTAACAAGAGTGTGGCAGTTCCGCAGGTCGTTGGCCACGGCGAACAGCTTCGACTCCCTGATCCGGATCATCTCCTTCGCGACCTCCCGCCTCAGCAGAGGGTCTCCGACAGAGATTGCCTGCGGTCGGATCTCGAACTCGCTGTCATTGTCAGGTTCGGGAAGGGGCTTGGGCTCCGCCGGTTTGCCTAAAACCTTCAGCCGCCAGTAACCAGACCAGGGCCGGGGGACATTTCTTTTAAGGCAGAGCGAGACAAGCTCAGCCTCCCTGATCCCCAGTTTCGCCGCAACTTTCTCGAGCTGTGTTGACCAGACCAGGTCGTACAACGCGTGCCGTGTGATCGTGTACCTGCGCGGGATGGCCATAAGAGCCTCCATTTTTCCGTGCGGTTAAATTATTCGCCCATTCGCGGCCTCACCGCGACAGTGCGGCGACCGCAAGCGTTTTAAATAATTACGCCGGCCCCCCGGCACTGTCAAGTTGGCATATATGGGGGTAACCGGACAATGGTGCCCATGACGCTCCCAGCGCCGTCCAGGACCACCCCTGCGGCGTCCAAAGCGGCTAAACGGCCAAGGAGACCCTGCCCCGCCCCGTCGATTCTAGACGCCCCGAAGCGCTTTTGTTAAAATGCGCCTGTTTCAAGGGCAGAAAGACGGAAGCACGCGTTTTTTAGCGCCAGCTAGACCGGGTGATACCAATTTTTTAGTATCAGTTGGGGGGGGGGTGATACCAAACTGATACCAAATTTGAAGTTTGAACCAGGGGAAAACGCGGGAACGCAAGAACGGGCCAAACCCAGTAGATCAGGCCAGAAAATGAAAAAAGGCCAATAAAACCGAGGTTTTAAAGGCCTTTAAGATGGTGGCGGGTGAGGGTCACGATCCCCCGACCTGCGGATTATGATTCCGACGCTCTACCAACTGAGCTAACCCGCCGTTCAAAAAAAGTTGTGTCACTTTACACAAAGCCGGAGGCTGTGTCAACGGCGCATTTTTCAACTTTTCACACACGTTCCTGTATAATGCCGGCGTTTGCCATAAAGTACTCCCGCGCGGCCCGCCCCGCCTTTACAGCGGCGGGCTTTAAGGTTTAGAATCACTCGCATTCGTCCCCCTCCCGTGTACGCTGACGTGTGCCAGAGACGTCCGGGGGTCGCGGAACGAACGGAATGAAAGGGAAGGGTACGCGCATGGCGATCGTTTTCCGAAAGTGGCTGATGTGTGCCGTGCTGTCCGGCGCAGGGGCGGCGGCAGCGGAGGTTCTCGATGTGCCGGCGTTCAAGACCAACACCCGCATCTTGTTTCAGGGCGATTCGATCACTGACGGGAACCGCGGGCGCAACGCTGACCCCAACCATATCCTGGGGCACGGGTACTGCTTCATCATCGCCGCGAAATTCGGCGCGCTTTATCCGGAACGCGGGCTGACCTTCATGAACCGCGGCGTCAGCGGCGACACCGTCACGAACCTGCAGGCCCGCTGGCAGAGGGACACGCTGGACCTCAAACCGGATGTGCTCAGCATCCTGATCGGGATCAACGACCGCGGAAGAAATATCCCGCTGGACCAGTACGAGCAGGTTTACGACAGGCTGTTGACGGAAACCAAGGCCGCCCTCCCAACCATCAAATTCGTCCTCTGCGAGCCCTTCTGCCTGCCCAAGGGAGGAAACGCGCGCGGCGCGCTGCGTGAACAGGACATCGGCAAACGCCAAGCGATCGTCGCACGGCTCGCCGAGAAGCACGGCGCGGCTCTGGTCCGCTTTCAACAGGTCCTTGACGAGGCCTGCCAGCGCGCGCCCGCGGAGTACTGGGTCTGGGACAGCGTGCACCCCACCTATTCCGGCCACCAGCTCTTGGCGGACGAGTGGGTCAGGACGGCCCGCGACGTCTTCAAGTGAGGCGGCTCCTTGTCGCGACCTCCAACGCTACAGGCGGATCATCCGTTCAGCGCGTCAGCCCCGACGCGAACTCCAGCGCCAGGAGCGAGTAGGAGGTCGCCAGCACGGGGTCGTTCTCCCACCAGCGGTTGTTGTCGTTGACCCACGAGCCGTCGGCCTTCTGCAGGCCGATGATTTTACGGGCCACCTCGTCGCGCCAGCGGATCTCGCCTGCCGCGGCGTGCTTCGGCAACGCATCCAGGCCTGCGGCACTCAGCGCGCGCGACATCACATTGTAGTAAAAGAAGAGGCCCTGCTGCCCCTGCCCCGGATTCTCCTCCAGCGTCCAGAAACGCGAGCTGAACTCCACGGCGGAGCGCACGCGCGGATCACTCTTCTCCAGGCGCGCATGCACCAGCGCCAGCAGCCCCGCATAGGTCATGCTGCCGTACGCGCGCAGCATCACGCGGCCGTCGGCGTTGGTGGCCGCGCCGCCCTTGGGGTCCTGGGTGTTGTAGGCGAAGCCGCCCGCCGTCTCGCCTTCCTTGTTCTGCATCTGCGTCACATACTTGAGCGCCTCGTCCCATTTGATGTCCGCGCGCTTCTCCCCTGCGGGACGCAGATCCTCGGCGCCTTGCGTGCGGCGCATCGCGTCCATTGAGAAATGCGTGTTGTTCAGATCGGAGTAGCGCCGGCCGGCCTCCTTGTCGTAGCCGAAGCCTCCCGCGTGCAGGTCGTCCCCGGCATGCTGCGACGCCGCAATGTAGGAGCGGGCCTTCAACACGGCCGGCATCACCTCGCGCCGTCCGGTCGCGTGCAAGGCCGCGACGCAAATCGACGTGTTGTAGTTGCCGAGCCCGCCGCCCTTGCGTCCCGGCACCGGCACGTAGATGCCGCCGTCCGGCTGCTGTTTCGCCAGCAGAAAAGCGACGGCCCGATCGGTCTCCGGCGCAAAAGCCTTGTCGCCGGAGGCGGCGAAAGCCCAGAGCGGCAGCGCCGTCAGCGCGGGCATGCCGTCGTCCGACCAGGCCCCGCCCGGCTTCTGGCAGGCCTTGAGCCACTGCAGGCCCTTGTTGACCGACGCCCTCACCTCCTTCTCCAGCTCCGGAGAAATCCCCTGCGCCCGCACGCCCAGCGCCAGCCCCGCGACAACGGCCGACAGCAGAAATGACCTCTTTTTCATCGTTGACTCCTCTCGCTTTCAACCTTCAACCGGTTGGCTCAAGTTTAGCACAACGAGGCCGGCCCTTACAACGTGTCAAAC
>Ga0209066_10000875_pt1 | contig 42015 bp, 35 predicted proteins | sample All_14_2_FD_187198 | JGI IMG/M metagenome (GOLD analysis project Ga0209066, IMG submission 187198) | Freshwater microbial communities in response to fracking from Pennsylvania, USA - Allegheny Zone_MetaG_DW_15 (SPAdes) (version 2) ... | reverse complement strand
GGCCGGTACTGGGCGCTGGCCGGACCGGACACTCCGCCGGCCGCCAACATCAACATGACGCCAACGAGAGGTTTGAATCGCATCACGGTCATCTCAGCCCTCCGGATAAACATAGTTGGCCTGAAACACCGTCCGGCCGTTCTTCTGCGGGAAGACGCTGACCTGATAGTCGCTCTTCGCGTCGGTCGATTCCACCTGCAGCGTCACCTCGCCCTTGGCCCCCGTCCGCTCCGGTTTCATGATCAGGTCGGCTGACGGCATGGCCTTGCGGAAATAGGCGACCATCTCGTCCTGGGTGGCGCCGGAGTCCCCCATGATCGTGCCGCCTTTGCGGATGCCGTTGGAGAACGGCATGTGAGTGACAATACGAACCCCGCCCGGCATCTTGACGAAGTCCGGCAGGGTCTTGGCGATGTCGGGGTTGGTGATCGCAAAGCTCTCGGTGATCAAGCCGCTGCCCGGGCGGTCGTTTGCCGCTGCCGCTGACGCTGCAGCGGGGGCCGGGTCAGCCGCGGTGGAGCCGATCGCCTGAGCGCCGTCGTTCGGGGTCGCCGGCTTGTCACAGGCCGTGAGGACGAGGGCCGCCAGCGATGTGGCCGCCAGCAGGAGGATCGTGCGGTTCATTGAGCATCTCCGGGTTTGTTGGTTTGCGCCATCAGCGTCTGCACTTCAGCGGCGGTCGCTTCGTCACGATGGTCGAAGGCGCCGCTCCAGCGGTCCAGGGTGGTGCCGTCGCAGTAGGACCAGAAGCCGATGAACGACTTGCGGTCGCGGACAAAGTTGAACTGGAACCGACCCCAGGCCCGGGAGCCTTCCCGTTCGGTGTCGCAGAGCTGCGGGGACGTCGCCTGAATCCAGTAGCCCTCGATCCGGTCGATACCGTCGGGACCGTCGCTCCCCTTGTCGCGAACGCCATCGAACCGGCCCTGGCCCAGCGCATACCGGCCGCCGGCCCCCGCTTCGTCCCAGCGATCAAGGATCAGGTCCTGGAAGTCGGTCGTATAGACGTTGCCGATGACCTGCGGCTCATAGGCCGTGACCATGAGCGGGGCTGTTCGGGGCGGCAGAGGGCCTGACGCCTCCTTCACGGCCGGGTCGGCCGCAGCCGTCTCCGGGGCAATGGCGCCAGCACCGGCATCAGTCGTCGCGCTGGCGTCAGCGCCCGTCTCGCGATTGCAGGCCGCCAGAGCCAGAAGGCAGAGTCCAAGCACCAAGGGGCGTCGCATCAGGGTCATATCGGATTTCTCACCAAGGTTGATGGCCAGCCCGATGTGTTCCCGGGCCCGAGGGCGAAATGGAGCGGACATAAGACCAATGCCCGCTCCCTTGCCGCCTAGAAGACCTTGCCGATGGCGTCGCGCAGCTTGTCCTGCACCCGGCGCTCGACCTCGTCCTCACCGGCCTTGATGGTCCGGTCGACCGGCGGCGGCAGGGGCTTGCCCTTGGCTTTGGTCTTGGCTGCGGCGGTCGGCTGGCCGGCCGGTGTTCCGGACGCGCCGCCCGGAGCGGCGACGGCGCCGGACCCGCTTTGAGCGCTCTGCTGGCTGGCCTTCTGGGCTTCCACCTCGGCGACGATTTTCTCGTCGCGGCGGGCGAACTCGCCGTTCCAGCGGTCCAGAGGCGTGCCCTCACAGGTTCCCCAGAAGCCAAGGAAGCTGCTGCGGTCCCGCAGGAAGTGGAACTTCATCGTGCCCCAGTAGTAGGTGCCGCCCTTTTCGGTCGAGCAACGCGTGGCGGCGGTCTTCTGATACCAGTAGCCGGTAATGACATCGATGCCGTCCGGGCCACTGTCGCCGATCTCACGACTGCCCTCGAACCAGCCGGCTGTGGCGTCGCCGCCGTTGTAGCGGCCCTTGGCGCCGGCCCGGTCCCAGCGCTCCAGGGTCATCTCGCCAAAATCGGTGTCATAGACATTGCCGATCTCGTCCGGCTCATAGTCCAGCACATAGCGCGCGGCGGCCGGAGCGGCCTTGGCTGCCCCGCCATTGACCGGAGCGGACCCGGCGGCCGGCGCTGTCCCCCAGTCGGCCGGTCCGAGATAGCGCACCGAGGTGACCTTCTCGCGCCAGTCGCCCATGTCGCTGACCTCGCCCTGGATGACCCGGCATCCGCCTCGGTAGTTGGCGTCGAGGCAGACTTCCCAGCGGCCTTCGGCCTTCATGCTCTGGGTGATGTCGTTGAACTCCTCACCGCTCAGGTCGGTGAAGTTGCGCTGGACCTTGAAGGCGTGGCCGCGAAACTCGGTCCGGTCATAGAGGGTCAGGCTGGGCGTCGATTGCGCCGCCGCTGAAAGGGCGGTTGCCGAAGCGGCCAGCAGAATGGCCGATCCCATCAAAAAGCGTGTCATGCAAAGCTCCAGGTTTGTCCCGTCGCCCACAGAAACGGGATCGCGGCCTGCAGCCGGACATCCCCATCGGTGTTTTTGAAGCCTGGCCCCGTTTGTCGCCCTGCAGGATGTCCGTCACGGCGCGCCGATTGCGTATGTCTGACTGAAGGCGCCGTCCGTCAGCCGGGGCCGGCCACACAGAGTCGAGGTTCGCCATGTCCAACAGCCACATGTCCCGCCGCGCGGTCATCCTCGGCAGTGCAGGCCTGACCTTCGCCAGTCTGGGTCAGGTCCGGGCCCAGGCGATCGGCGGCGTGTCGGATCTGACCGGCCTCAAATGGGACGCCGCCGAGGCCAAGGCGCTTTGGGAAAGGTCCGGTGGCCCGGCGTTCACCGTCATTGACGACCAGTATATGACCACCTCCGAGGGGACCTCGCCGCCGGCCCGCTACCCGGTACAGGCTGAGGAGGCCGTCGACATCGGCAAGACGCTGACCGCTGCCTGTCTCTTTTACCGTTCGAAGGGGATGGAACCCCCGATGTTGCCGGTTCTGAACGGTCGCTTCCATGTGTTCTTCGTCGACAACCTGGGCGATGTGAACGGCCAGACAGCGGATGCCTACGGCACCCGGCCGGGCGTGCTTCTGGACACCACAACAGTGCCGATGGGCGTTCATTTGATGATCAACGCCACAAACTACTTCAACCCCGACGCGGAGCATCCCTGGGGGCCGCGGATCACGATCGCCCACGAAATGCTTCACGCCATTGACCGTCGAATGCTGCCGGAAGACGGTTGGAAGCCCATCGGCAAATGGTGGCGGGAAGGCAATGTCGAAGCGGTTGGCCAGCATGCCTATCGGGCCCTTGGCTACGAGCCGCTCAAGGCCCTGAAGGCGGGAGAGCGGCTTCACGCCCAGAATGTCGGCATGCGGCCCTATGACTATCCCCTGACCCTTTTGGGGGCGCCGCCCTATCGCCCCTCGTGGGTGCGCAAGGGCGCGGCGATCAAGGACGGAGAGAAGGAGGCGGCGGACAGCTTTTTCGCTGTGAACGCGACCTATTTCACCAGTTCGTTCTGGCGATACCTTCTCAAGGAGGAGGCGCCGAACATCATGCCGTCCAAATTCGCCTCCGTGCCGCTTCCCGGCGACTTCGAGCTGATGCCGAAGCTGAGAAAGTACGTGGTGACCGGCGCAGACCGGAAGAGGGCTTCGGGAAATCCTCATATGGATCCCGGGGTCCCGCTCCTCGACCGTTTCCTCCGCGAACAGCACCCGACCTGGAATCCCACCGGTCTCTATCGGGCCTTTCCGGCCTTCATCGCCCACATGGTCGAATGGCCCGATCAGGTCATCAAGAGCCGCCAGGGCCTGTTCGCCCACGCGAGCTGGATGGACGTGCTGTTCATGGACGGCGTCCCGAAGAAGGACATCAGCGGCGATCAGGACATCCGCATCGAGCTGGAAATCCTGCCCCTCGCCGCCAAGGCGGTGCGGTTCGTTGTTCCCCGGGGGCCGCTCGGGGAGGACTACCCGCCGGTGACCATCTCGGTGTCCATTCTGGATGACCACGGCCAGGAAAACGCCATCGACAACATCCATGTCGGCTTGCGCGGACAGTGTCTGGCCAACCATCTGTCCCAGCCGGGGCGCTACTCAAAGGGCAGGGTGCGTCGCTGGAGCGGGATCAAGGCGACGCCGTTGAAGCGCCGCGCGGTCAATAACGAGACGGTGCTGACCCTGATCAATGTCGCGCCCGAGCCCTGGAAGACGAAGCCCGTCAAGGTGCGGCTGACGATCACCCTGCAGATCGCCAGCACCGCTGGCCAGTGCAGCTACCATCCCCTGCCGCTCGAGACGGCGAAGGGGACGATCAACCTCCCGCCGTCCAACGCTCCCAAGCCGGCCAATGACGTCCCGACCATCCAGGTTGGCCGGGCTGTCGAGAAGACCAGCGCAGTCTTCCTGAATGACGCCGACATCGTTCGGATGATGACCGACAATATGGACCCCAATCAGTTGATGAGCGCCCCCCGTGAGACGGATGATCCACCGGCGGCCGACCGGCAAGCCCAGACCCAGAAGGTGATGGCGGCCTTGAGCGCGGGGACCATTCGCCCTTTGATGGTCGAGTTGGAATTGCCGCGCGTGGAGCCTGACTACGTCGGGTCGGTCAGCGGGGCGAAAGTTTTCGCCGAATGGTCAGAACCAAAGTACGCGGCCTATGCTCAATATGGCGTCAGCCAGGCCATTCGCATCGAGACCGATGCGGTGCAGGTCCAGATCACCTCCTCTTCCGAAGGCTCGATTCTGGGGCGGTTCAGCGCCGACTTCGACGCGGGGAAAGACAACGACGAGCGAATTTTCCGGGGCCGTATCGAGGGCAAGTTCAGTCTCGGTGTCGCCATTGATGACGCCCAGGAGGACAAGACCCTTCCCGAGGAGCCCACGGCGGTGATGCCGACGGACTTTTTCATCGTTGCGGCCCGGGCCGGCATGGATGGCGACGCCCTGAAGCAGGCCTTCCAGGAGGCCTATGAGCAGGCGAAAGCCGATCCCGAAATCCCGTCCTTTGGCGGCGGCGGGGGCGGCTCGGGCGGCGGCGGAGGATCGGGCGCCGGAAGCAGCGTCGGCTATGGCGGCAACGGAACCGACGACTGCCCGGTGACCGTCACGCGAGCGGATTTCGAGCCCTACTTCCAGGAACGCTTCGGCTCGCTTCCCGGCGTCAGCAAGGCCGACCTGGCCCAGATGAAGACCTCGATGCTGGAGTCGTGGGACCTCACCAAAATCTATGTCTGCGACTGGAAGACCGGCGGATGAATCCGGTCGCCGCCGGCCATTTCGTAAATCCCCGTTAACCATAAGTCGCCAAGGTCAAAGCCACTTCCCGATTCCATCCGAGTGAGGCTTTCCCATGAACGGCGCTGAGGTTCTCGACGTCGGCCGCGACGCCATCTGGCTGACCATCCAGCTGTCGGCGCCAGTGCTCATTGTCGGGCTGGTGGTCGGGGTCGGCATCGGCCTGATGCAGGCCCTGACCCAGATCCAGGAGGCGACCCTGGTCTATGCCCCCAAGATCGTCGCCATCTTTGTCTCGCTGCTGCTCTTCCTGCCGCTGATGGGCGCCCTGATGGGCGGCTTCATGCGCAACATCGCCGCCCGCATCGCGGGCATGTGAGGGCGGGCCGGTGGAGTCCTACGCCACCGCTGCACAGGTCTACGCCGCGGGCCTGATCTTCGCCCGCGTCGGGGCGCTGGTCATGCTGCTGCCGGGCATCGGCGAGCAGAGCGTGCCGCCGCGCATCCGTCTGGCCTTCGCCCTGCTGATGTGTCTGGTGCTGGCGCCCCTGGCCGCGCGAAACATCTTCATCCCGGCGACCATGGGCGACGTCGGCGCCGCGGTCATCCGTGAGGTGCTGATCGGTCTGACCATCGGCATGATGCTGCGCCTGTTCCTCGCCGCCCTGTCGACGGCGGGGGAGGTGGTTTCCATCCAGACCACCCTCGGCTTCGCCCAGACCGCCAACCCGATGCTGGGACAGCCCAACGCCACCCTGTCCACCTTCCTCAGCCTGACCGGCATCCTGCTGATCATGACCACAGATCTGCATCACCTGTTCCTGGCGGCCATGGTCAACAGCTACAATCTCTTCCCGATCAGCGGCACGGGCGTGCCGGTCGATGACGCAGGAACGCTTGCGGTGCGCACCGTGGCCTCCAGCTTCGCCCTGGGCATCCAGCTGGCCGCCCCGGTCATCGTCTTCTCGCTGATCTTCAACATGGCCGCCGGTCTGGTCGGCCGGGTCATGCCCCAATTCCAGATCTATTTTGTCTCCTCGCCTCTGGCCGTGATCTTCGGTCTGTCTCTGTTCGCGCTCAGCCTCGGGCTGATCGGCATGGTCTGGGTCAATCGCTACCGGGACATGCTGGGCGTCTTCACCGGCACGGGGGGCTGACCCTTGGCGGATGACAACGACGCAGCGTCGAAAACAGAAGAGCCAACACCCCGCAAGTTAGAGGAAGCCCGCAAGAAGGGCGACGTCGCCAAGACCCCGGATCTGCCCCAGGTCGCCAGTCTGGCCGGGGTCTTCGCCGTCCTGGCTGTCGGCGGCGGATGGCTGGCCCAGGACATGACCGGGCGGTTGCTGCCCTTCATCTCACATCCCGAATCCATCGACCTGTCCGGCACCGGCGGCGTCGGCGTGGCCGAGCAGGCCATACTGGCCGGAGCGCCGGCCCTGCTGGCGGTGATGATCGCCGCCGCCCTGGCCGGTATCGGCGGCAATCTGATCCAGCACGGACTGATCTTCAGCGGCGAGAAGATCAAGCCGAGCCTCAAGAAGCTCAGTCCGCTGGAGGGCTTCAAGCGCATCTTCGGGCCGGACGGCCTGATGCAGTTCCTCAAGAGCTTCCTGAAGATCGCGGCCACCGGGGCTGTGTCCTGGATGGTGCTGCGGCCTCATGCCGATGAGCTCAAGGCGCTGGCCGCCGCCGACCCCGCCGCCATGCTCCCGGCGACCATGGCCCTGGCCAAGGCGCTGTTCTACGCCGTCATCGCCTTCATGATCGCCACCGCCGGCGCCGACTGGTTCTGGCAGCGCTTCCGTTTCATGAAGCGCATGCGGATGAGCCGCGAGGAACTGAAGGACGAGTTCAAGCAGTCCGACGGCGACCCCCACGTCAAGGCCAAGCAGAAGCAGATCCGCGCCGAGCGCTCGCGCCGCCGGATGATGCAGGCGGTGCCCGACGCCACCGTCGTGGTGATGAACCCGACCCACTACGCCGTCGCCCTGCGCTACGAGGCCGGGGAGACCGCGGCGCCCATGTGCGTCGCCAAGGGGATGGACGAGCTTGCCCTGCGCATCCGCGCCGTCGCCGAGGAAGCAGGGGTTCCGGTCATCGAGGATGCGCCTCTGGCCCGGGCCCTCTACGCCACCACCGAAGTCGACAGGATGATCCCCGAGACCCACTACCAGGCGGTGGCCAAGATCATCGGCTTTGTCATGGAGCAGTCCCGCCGCAAGGCGAGGGCGCTTTAGCGATCACCACCCGCGCCCGGCCGATTCGGGCGTCGTTCCAATAGCGAGTATTCTTGATGAGTGATTCGACGATCTCCGTCGGCAAGGAAGCCATGGCCAAGTCCGCGCCTGCCCCGAAAAAGTCGTTCCGCTTCGATCCGCTGGTGGCGTGGTCGGCGGCCTTCTTCGTCACCGCCGCCGGATTTCTCGCCTATCCGGCGCTGATGTCCGGGCCGGTCACGCTTGCCAGTCTGCTGCTTCTGTTGGGTCTGGCCGGCGTCGTCGGCCTTGGCCTGATCGCCTTCCGGGCCTCTGTTCCCATCGACGGCGTTGACGACCTCCCGTTGTTGACCACCATGGTCGAGGCCCTGCCGGAAGCCGCCGCCATCTCCGGCCTCGACGGCCGCGTCGTCGCCGCCAATGACAGCTGGAAGACCGAGGTCGGCGCCGCCGCCCGTCTGCCGCGCAATGGCCAGGCCGCGGGACTGTACGGCGCCTTCAACCGCGCCCGTCAGGGCCTGCCGGCCCATACGCCCCTCAAGCTGAAATCCGGCGAGCGGGACCTGACCGTGGCGGCGCTGTCGCCCGGACGCTTTCTGTTGCGCCTGGCCCCGGAGCGCGCGGCTGTCGCCGCCCCGCCCGAGACGATGGCCATGGCTCTCGATATCCCCGCCACGGCCGAAGCAGGTCTTGGGGCGCTGGCGTCGGATTCGCCCTTCGGCGCGGCGCTGCTGGACGGCGCCGACGTCTTCACCGCCCGTATTCTCGAGGCCAACGGCGCGCTGGCCGACATCACCGGCGGGGCGGCGAAACCAGGCCTGGTCTTTGGCGAACTGGTCGCGGCCAGTTCCCGCATCGACGCCGGGCTTGGCGCCGCCGAGGGCCGCGCCGGTCCCATCGAGGTCAGACTGGCCCACGATAACGCCCGTGTCGGCCACCTGTATCTGGCGCGCTCGGGCGGGCGTCTGACCGCCTATCTGGTCGATGTCTCCGAGCAGAAGCAGATCGAGCTTCAGCTGGCTCAGGCCCAGAAGATGCAGGCCATCGGTCAGCTGGCCGGCGGCGTCGCCCACGACTTCAACAACCTGCTGACCGCCATCCAGCTGCGGCTCGATGAACTTCTGCAACGCCACCCCCTCGGCGATCCGTCCTATGAGGGGCTGAACGAAATCCGCCAGACCGGCGTCCGCGCCGCTGATCTGGTGCGCAAGCTTCTGGCCTTCAGCCGCAAACAGACGGTTCAGCGCGAAGTGCTGGAGCTGGGCGAGTTGATCAGCGAGTTCGAGGTGCTGCTGCGCCGCCTCCTGCGCGAGGACGTCAAGCTGGTCACCGACTATGGCCGCAACCTGCCGCTGGTCCGGGCCGACAAGAGCCAGCTCGAAACGGCGGTCATGAACCTCGCCGTCAACGCCCGCGATTCCGTCCGCGCCGCCGGCAGCGGCGGCACCGTCCGCATCCGCACCGCCAGAGCCACCTATGGCGAGGCGACCGAGCTCGGCTACGCCGGCGCGCCCATGGGCGACATGGCCCTGATCGAGGTCAGCGATGACGGCCCGGGCATCCCGGCCGATGTCGTCGGCAAGATCTTCGATCCCTTCTTCACCACCAAGCCGGTCGGGGAGGGCACCGGTCTGGGCCTCGCCACCGTCTATGGCATCGTCAAGCAGTCGGACGGCTGGATCCACGTTGAAAGCCCGCCGGGGCAGGGCGCCACCTTCCGCATCTTCCTGCCGGTTCATGTTCCGGTCGCCGGCGCCCCCGCCGCGCCAGAGGTCGCCAAGCCTGCCCGGCCCGTCGCCCGCGATCTGTCTGGCGTCGGCCGCATCCTGTTTGTCGAGGACGAGGACGCCGTGCGCGGTGTCGCCGCCCGACTGCTCCGGGCCCGCGGCTATGAGGTGATCGAGGCCTGCGACGGCGAGGAGGCCCTTGAGCTGGCCATCCAGCACGCGGGCACCATCGACCTGCTGATCAGCGACGTCATCATGCCCGGCATGGACGGCCCGACCCTGCTCAAGAAGGCCCGCATCCATCTGGGCGACGCTCCCGTGATGTTCATCAGCGGCTATGCCGAGGCCGAGTTCAGCGACCTGCTGGAGGGCGAGGAGGGGGTCTCCTTCCTGCCCAAGCCTATCGACATCAAGACCCTGGCCGAACGGGTCAAGCAGCAGATCGCCGCCTGACCAGAGCAGCCCGGGCAGCCCCTGGCGCCTGATGCTTCCGACAACAAAAAAGGCGGCGGAGCCGGAAGCTCCGCCGCCTGATTTTTTACAGCTGCCTGGAGCCTAGAGGATCCAGCCGCCGGTATCGCCGGTGACGTCGCCGTTGATCTTCATCTGGTAGTCGGCGATGCCGTCTCCGTTGACGTCCAGACGCAGGGTGGTGATCCCACCAATGAAGGTCAGTTCGATCTGGCCGGCCTCTCGGCTGAAGGCGCTGACCAGGCTGAAGGCCTGATCGCCCGCCGTGACGCTGTCGGCGTCGATGGCCGACAGGTCCAGAACGTCGCCCTGGGCGGTGGAGAAGTCGAAGATCTGGTCGATCTCGACGGTCGGCTGGCCGATGCTCTCCTGCAGGATGACAAAGGTGTCGGCGCCCAGGCCGCCGTTCAGGATGTCATTGCCGGTCCCGCCGATGATCTGGTCCGCGCCGGCCCCGCCATCAATCGTATCAACGCCGTCTGCGCCGCTTAAGGTGTTGTCGCCGCTGTTGCCGGTGATGATGTTGGCCAGGGCGTTGCCCGTGCCGTCGATGTTGCCCGAGCCCTGCAACTCCAGTCCCTCGACATTGGCGCCGAGGGTCCAGGACACGCTGTTGCGAACAATATCATAGCCTTCGCCGACGGCCTCGGTGGTCACATCGAAGGCGTGGTCGACATAGTAGACGTCGTTGCCTGTGCCGCCGATCATGGTGTCCGCGCCGGTTCCGCCGTCGAGCGTATCGTTGTCGTCGCCGCCGTTCATCAGGTCATTGCCTGACCCGCCGGACAGGTTGTCCGCCCCGGCGCCGCCGATCATCGTGTCGTTGCCATTGCCGCCATAAAGCTTGTCATTGCCGACGCCGGCCTCAAGGCTGTCATTGCCGTCGCCGCCGTCGAGGATGTCGTTGCCGAGGCCCCCGGTCAGGATGTCGCCGTCATTGTCGCCGAACAGCTGGTCGTTGCCGTCGCCGCCGTCGATGCTGTCGACCCCGTCCCCGCCGTGCATGATGTTCTTGCCGCTGTTGCCGACCATCCTGTTGGCCAGGGCGTTGCCGGTGGCGTCGATGTCCCCGGCGCCCTGAAGCTCCAGCCCCTCGAGGTCGGCGCCCAGCGTGTAGTCGATGCTGGAGCGGACGATGTCATAGCCCTCGCCGGCATTCTCGGTGACCGTGTCGCCGACGTTGTCGACGATGTAGACGTCATTGCCGGTGCCGCCGGTCAGGGCGTCCGCGCCGGTTCCGCCGTCCAGATAGTCGTTGCCGTCGTTGCCGTTCAGCACGTCGTCCTCGGACCCGCCGTCCATCCGGTCATTGCCGAGCCCGCCGGTCAGAGTGTCGATCCCCGCGCCGCCGTTCAGCTTGTCGTTGCCGTCGTCGCCGTTGAGGATGTCGGTCCCGTCCTCGCCATTGAGAATGTCGTTGGCGTTGCCGCCGTTCAGGGTATCGGCGCCATTACCGCCATTCAGCACGTCGTTGGCGTCCAGGCCGTTGAGGGTGTCGTCGCCCGCCGTCCCGGTCAGGGTGTCCTTGCCGGCGGTGCCGTTCTGCACCCCCGAAGCGTCGGCGATGTTGATGTTCGTCGTGGTCTGGGCGCTTGGAGTGACGCCATCGGTGACGACGATGTTGATGGTCCGGGTGTTGTCCGTGCCGCCGACGTTGGCGTCACCGGGGTTGTCATAGGTGATCGAGCGAATGGCGGCCTGATAGTTGGCGACCGTGGCGCTCCCGCTCAGGGTCAGAACCCCGGTGCTGCTGTTGTAGCTTCCGGTGATGCCGTTCTGGTCGACAAAGCCCAGGAGGTCGCCGCTGACAAAATCGCTGATAGAGATTGTCGCGCCGGTCAGGTTGGCGCTGTCGCCGTCCGTGACCGTGAAGGCCGGCGTCACGGCCACCGCCCCGGCCCCTTCGGTGAAGGCGGCGGTGACGTCGGCGTTAGACAGGGGGGCGTCGTTCACCGCCGTCACCGAGGTGCCCAGAGTCATCGTGGCATTGCTGTAGGGGGTCGTGGAGCCGGAGCCGGTCAACGAAGAGTCCAGCCGGGTTCCGGTGACCACGGCGCCGGCCGAATTGTCGATCAGCAGGACGACTAGGCCGCCCGGCGTGCCGTTGTAGTCAGCTGCGGGAACGAACCGCAGGGAATCGCTGGCCGACACCAGATAGGTATTGGTCGGGCCGAGGCTTGGCAGATCAATCCAGCTGCCGCCGGTGAAGACCTGCCAGACGCCCTGGCCTGAGTTTGCGTTGTTGATGCCGATCATCACCCCGGCAAAGGTGTTGGCCGCGCTGCCGCCCGCGACGGCGTCGGCGGCATCCGAGAAGTGTGACCCGAACAGGTTGGTAACGGTGTCGCCGGCCGGGCTGAGCGTATCCTCGGTGATCGCCAGAAGGGTTGTGGTCGTGCCGTTGATCACCGTGGGGGCATCGTTGACCGCCGTGATGTCGGGCTGGCTCAGAACGACCGTGCCGCTGCTGTAGGCGGTTGCGCCGCCACGCGTGGTGACATCGACGTGCGCGCCATTGGTCAGGGCGCCCGCGGAGTCATCGACCAGCACGACGGTCAGGCCGGGAGCCGGACCGTTGAAGTTGGCTGCGGGTGAGAACCGGATGGGAGTGTCGGCGGTCAGGGTCGTCGCCGAGGCAGTGCTGGAGGCGCCGATGTTCACCCAGGAGGCCCCGTTCCAGTACTGCCACTGTCCGCTGGCAATGGTGGAATCGTTGACCGTGACGGCTACGCCGGCGAAACCATCGGTGGAGTCTGAAAACTGCCCCGAGAACAGGTTGGAGATAGTCTGGGCCAGGGAATTGCTGGACGTGTCCTCGGTGATGGCGACGGCCGTTTCCGTGCCGTCTCCGGACACCACGGGCGCGGCGTTGCCGGCCGTGGTGGTGAAATTCAGCGTCGTGTTGTCGCCGATGCCGAAGAAGATCGAGCCGTCGGTGTCGGTAAAGGTTCCGGAGTCGATCTGCACCGCATAGGCGGTGCTGCCGGCCAGGGTGATGCCGGGATTGATGGTCCAGGTCGTGCCCGATCCGGTCACCTGTCCGCTGGTCACGTCGATGGTCTCGACGATCGTATTGTCGCTGGTGCGGATGATGTAGATGTTGCCCGTGGCCTTGGAGACGCTCTCGTCGAAGGTCAGGACGATGTTGGCCGTCGTCGCTACGCCGGCGCCCTCGTCGCCCGGCGTGCTGCTGGCCAGTTCCGGCGGCTTGCCGTTGGCCAGGAAGGTCGAGCCGGTGGTGCTGTTGACGCCGGCGATCAGATCGTCGTCGCCGTCGCCGTCAATGTCGCCGACGAAGTAGTTTCCGCTCAGGTCGGGCAGGGTCAGGCCGGCGAAAGGCGAACTGGCCTGGGCGACGATCGTGAACGTGCCGTCGCCGTTCGACCGGGCGTACTGAAACGCCGTGCCGGCGGCCCCGGTCTGATAGAGAATGTCGTCGTCGCCATCACTGTCAAAGTCACCCGCCACCGCGCGGCTGAAGGACGGGGCCGGGAAGGTGGCGCTGGACTGGGTCGTGAAGACGCCGCTGTCATTGCGGTAGAAGTTGCCCGTCGTGCTCGACACGATGCCCCAGAGGTCAATGTCGCCATCGCCGTCGAAGTCGCCGGTGACGAAGGACTGGCCGCTGTTGTCGCTCAGGGTCACGCCGGAGAAGGGTGAGGCGGCCTGGGCGAGAAGCGTGAACGTGCCATCGCCGTTCGAGCGGGCGAACTGGAACGCCGTGCCGTTGCCGCCGGTCTGATACAGAAAATCGACATCCCCATCGTTGTCAAAGTCGGCTTCCGCGATGCGGGTGGCGAACTGGGGGGCGGGGAAGGTCGCCGTCGACTGGCTGGAGAAGGTGGCACCATCGTTGCGGAAATAGCTGCCGGTCGCGCTGGCGGCCGAGGCATAGACGTCAATGTCGCCGTCGCCGTCAAAATCTCCGGCAAAGTAGTTGCCGGACAGGTCCGGCAGGGTCAGGCCCGCGAAGGGCGAGGCAGCCTGGGACAGGATCGTGTAGGTGCCGTCGCCGTTCGAGCGGGCATACTGCAACGCCGTGCCGTTGCCGCCGGTCTGGTAGAGGATGTCGATGTCGCCATCGCCGTCGAAATCGCCGACCAGCATCCGGGTGCCGAACGAGGGCGAAGGATAGGTGGTCGTGGAGGTTGAGCTGAACGTGACGGCCATGGTTAATGCATTCTCCCCAAAGAACACGCGTGGGTAGCATGGCGTATTTTCGATGTCTCCACGATTCGCGAGTCGGGCGACACTTTTGACGACAGTCCCGCAACTGGGGGTTCCCGGCGCATATCCCGGGAGCGCAACTCATGGCGCCGGCTCCCTCGCCCGGGCCCCGGCTGGAGAGGCGGCGATCGCCGACGCCGGTTTGGCGGGGACGATGTGATCTGAGGTTGATGTGTCAAAAAAACAGATTAAAGATGCGCCTTCAGATACTCGCGTTCGGCGGGGGATCGTGAAACAGGGGAACTGCTCGTGGACGTCTATATCGGAACCATTCAACCCTTTGCCTTCAATTTCGCGCCGCGGGGCTGGATGGCCTGCAACGGGCAACTGCTGTCGGTTGCGCAGTACAGCGCCCTGTTTTCGCTGATCGGAACGACCTATGGCGGCAATGGCACCACCACCTTCGCGCTGCCGGACCTTCGGGGCAGGGTGTCGGTTCACCAGGGCACGGGCCCCGGGCTGTCCACCTATGTCATGGGGGAAATGATCGGCGTCGAGCGTGAGACGCTGCTGACGACCAACATGCCGATGCATACCCACCCGCTGATGGGCTCGACCACGGCGGCCACCTCGGCGGCCCCGGCCGCCAATATGGTCCTGGCGGCGGCCAATGGCGTGGACTCCATCTCCGGCGACGGCGTCACGGTGCACACCTATGGCGCGACCCCCAATACAACCTTGAGCCCCCAGGCGATCGGCATGGCCGGCGGCTCCCAGCCCTTTTCGCTCCTGCAACCTCTGCTGGCGGTCAATTTCTGCATCGCGGTCGAAGGCATCTTCCCGAGCCGCAACTGACCCTGGTCAGAGCAGTCATGGTTCCGTCCGCAACGGATTGCGGACGGAACGTCCCGCGCGGCGCCGCCGCCTTCGAGGAAGATTTCGATGACCCAGCCGTATATCGCTACAATTCAACCCTTCGCGTTCAGCTTCGCCCCCAAGAGCTGGGCCCTCTGCAATGGCCAGATCATGGCGATCTCGCAGAACACCGCCCTGTTCTCGTTGGTTGGCACCATGTACGGAGGCAATGGCGTCAGCACCTTCGCCCTGCCGAACGCCCAGAGCCGGACGCTGGTCCATTGGGGGCAGGGCAACGGCCTCAGCCCCTATCAGATGGGCGAGACGACAGGGACCCAGCAGGCGACCCTTCTGTCCACCAACCTGCCCAATCACACCCATTCGATGAACGCCTCCACAGTTGCGGCGACCGCGGCCCAGCCGCAGTCGGCAGTCCTGGGCGCCGCCAACGGGCAGAATGACACCACCTCCGACTCTGTCACGGTGCAGATCTACGCGCCGGCGCCCGGGTCCACGCCGCTGGGTCAGACGATGCCGGCAGGCAATTCCATGCCCATCAATCTCCTGCAGCCGCTGAACACGGTAAACTTCTGCATCGCCCTCTACGGTATCTATCCCAGCCGTAACTAGGGCGCCGGCCGCACCGGTCGCCGCCCGACGCCCGGGCGGTGATCGGTGCGATCAGTTGAACACCGCCTGATACTGTCTGCGTCCGCCAGGCGGTGTGTTGATGGGCATCAGATGCAGGGTCACGCCCGGCCCGATTCCAGCCGGCTTCAGAAGGTACTGGGCCTCGATCAACAGCACCTCCCAGGGGCTGGAGAACACCAGAATGAATGGCTGACGCGCCGCCCGGGAGTCGCCTGGACCGGTGTCGATGGCCTCGAGCACGATGGCGACGGGTCGCGGCGTGGTCTCTACGACAAACGTTTCACCGACATGGGCTGCAAAGTCATCAATGGTCAGCAACGGACCAAGCTTTGGCAGGTCAAACAACGGGTTCAACTCCTCACAGGTGAATGACGCCATGGTGCATGCTGGACGGGAACCCGCAAGCGCGGATGACCAGGGAAGCGCTGTCCTCAGGCCGGAATCGCCATCGGACGCCGAGTTTCTGGCGGCGGTGTTCCGGGTCAACGCCCTGGAACTGTACGGCGCCGCGGGACCGGCCCTGGAGCCCATGATTCCGCTGCAGTATCGATCGCAGCTCCAGGCCTACGCCATGGCCTATCCGGACGCCCGGTCCGAGATCGTGCTATCCTCGGACCAGCCGGTGGGGCGGCTGCTGACGGATCGCAATGACGAGAGCCTGCATGTCGTCGACATCGCCATTCTGCCCGGCTGGCGACAGAAGGGACTGGCGCGGGCGGCGCTTGGCGTCGTTCAGCAGCGCGCCGCCGCCGCGAGCCTTGCGGTGACGGCGCGGGTGATTGTCACCAACTCCGCTTCTTTGGCCCTGTTCGGCAGTCTTGGCTTTTCGATCTCGCCGCCGGATGGCGGGGCCCAGGTTATGTGCCGCTGGATGGCTTGAGGGGAGGCCGCGCGTCGGGGAGCGGCGGCTGTCCCGCCGCCCGGATTACGCCGATTTAACCCCGGCCCCGTTGCCGCTTGTCCGCTCCCGGAATAACCCTGTCGTCCAGCATGGAAGCCGCGCGCCACGGCGACGGATTTCGCCCACGACTGGAGTCTCCGTCATGATGAACCGCCGCGAACTGTTCGCTTCAGCAACCGCCGTCGCCGCCATGGCGGCCCTCCCGCGCATGGCCTCGGCCGCCGCCGCCCCGACGGGCGAGGCGGCGAAGATGTACGCCATGTTCGACAAGGCCATGGACCAGGCCATGCGCCGCTCGCCCGAACTGCCGACCTATCTGGGGATCGACAGCGGCGCGCTGGGCTGGACCAAGAGCCTCCTGTCCGACGGATCCGCCACGGCCCGGGCCGAGAACCAGGCCAACACGGTCGCCCAGCTGGCCGATCTTCACAAGGTCGACCGCAGCAAGCTGACCGGCATGGACGCCGTCAACTACGACACCGTCGACTTTGTCCTCTCCATCCAGGCCGAGGGTGACGCCAAGTTCAAATACAACGGCGGCGGCTCCGGCGCCCCTTACGTGCTCAGCCAGCTGACCGGCAGCTATCAGTCGACCCCCGACTTCCTCGACAACGCCCACTCCATCGCCAACAAGGATGACGCCGACGCCTATCTGTCGCGGATGGAGTGTTTCGGTCGCAACCTCGATGACGAAGCCGTCCAGGCCCGCCACGACGCCGGCATGGGCGTCATCCCGCCCGACTTCGTCCTCGACAAGGCCATCATCCAGATGAAGGCCTTCCTTGATACCCCGACCGACAAGACCACCCTGGTGTCCTCGCTGGTGCGCCGGGTCGCCGAGAACAAGATCGAAGGCGACTACGCCCGCGTCGCCGGCGCCCTCTATGACGAGAAGGTCCGTCCCGCTCTGGAGCGCCAGCTGGCCATCCTCGAGGGCTGGCGGCCCAAGGCCGTGCATGACGCCGGCGTCCGCCGCCTGCCCGACGGCGAGGAATATTACGCCCTCTCCCTGAAGAACTACACGACCTCCGACATCACCCCCGAGGAGGTCCACAAGACCGGCCTCGAACTGGTCAAGAGCCTCGGCGCCAAGGCCGATGTGCTGATGAAGAAGGCCGGCTACAGCAAGGGCACGGTCGGTGAGCGCTACGCCGCCATCTACGCCGACCCGGCCCAGCACTACCCCAACACCGACGCGGGCAAGGAAGAGCTGCTCGCCCACCTCAATGAGCAGGTCAAGGAAGTCCAGGCCAAGCTCCCGGCATGGTTCGGCCAGCTTCCCAAGGCGCCCGTCGAGATCCGCCGCGTGCCCAAGGCCATCGAGGCCGGCGCGCCGGGCGGCTACTACAATTCACCTTCGCTGGATGGCAAACGCCCCGGCATCTACTGGATCAATCTGCGCGACACCGGCGAACAGCCGAAGTTCGTCCTGCCGACCCTGACCTACCACGAGGCCATTCCCGGTCACCATCTGCAGCTCGCCCTCAACAACGAGGCCGGCGATCTGCCGCTGATCCGCAAGATCATCGGCTTCTCCGGCTACAGCGAAGGCTGGGCCCTCTACGCCGAGCAACTGGCTGTCGAGATGGGCATGTACAAGGGCGATCCGCTGGGCGAGGCGGGCATGATCCACGACGCCATGTTCCGCGCCGTGCGCCTGGTCGTCGACAGCGGCATGCACAACCTCGGCTGGAGCCGTGAGCAGGCGGTCAAATACTACGTCGACAACATCGGCGACCAGGAAAGCGCCGCCATCACCGAGATCGAGCGCTACTGCGTCTGGCCGGGTCAGGCCTGCAGCTACATGGTCGGCAAGCTGACCTTCCTCGAACAACGCGCCCGGGCCCGCAAGGCGCTCGGCCGCAAGTTCGACATCCGCAAGTTCCACGACGCGGTGCTGCTGTCCGGCGGCACCCCCCTGAAGGTTCTGGAAAACGTCGTCGGCGACTACATCACCACGACAAAGGGCTAGGGCGGAGACCCCCTGCGATCAGACAGAGGGGCGACCGGTCAACCGGCCGCCCCTTTTTCTTCAGAGGATCCAGCCGCCGGTATCGCCGTGCTTCTGGAGCGGGTTGCGAAAAATTGGATACCGGTCTTTCGCGTCAAAGCCGCTCTAAATATCTAGAATCGATCACGTTTTTCAGGTTTGGATTGATTTAATCCAAACCCGACGTGATCTACCGCCAGTCGTCGGTCGTTCCGGTCCGGCGCCGCGCCACCACCGGCGCGCTGCGCATCGGCTCTTCCGGGGTTTCGGCCGGGCGGCCGTAACGCCAGCCCTGGGCCAGATCGACGCCGGCGGCGACGATGGCTTCCTCGACCTCCGCGGTCTCGACCATCTCGGCCACGGTGCGGACCTTCAGGTCCTTGCACAGCTTGACCACATGGCGGACCAGAGCGGCGTCGCGGCCGCCGGAGGCGAGATCGCGGACATAGCGGCCGTCGATCTTCACCACGTCCACCGTCAGGGCCTGGAGATAGGCCATGGAGGCGGCGCCCGCCCCGAAGTCGTCCAGGCAGACCAGCGATCCGGCGGTGCGCAGGGCCTGGATGTGCTTGTTGGCCAGCGGCAGGTCGTCAATGGCGGCGCTCTCGGTGATCTCGAAGATCAGCCTGGAGGCCAGCTTGTCGGTCTTGCTGATCAGCCGCTGCAGCCCTTCGATGAAGGGCGTCGATCCAATGCTGCGCCCGGAAATATTGGCGGCGAGGCGCAGTTTTCCCGTGCGATCGGCCTTCAGGCGGCGCACCACCTGTTCGACCACCGCGCGGTCCAGTTCCTCGATCAGGTCGAACTCCTCGGCCATCCGCACCATGGCGAAGGGGCTGGCGTTCTCCTCGAAGCGGATCAGGGCTTCATGGTGATGCAGGGCGCCGTCGGCCAGCTGGACCACGGGCTGGTAGGCCAGGGTAAAGCGGCGCTGGCTGACCGCCGCGCCCAGCGCGCCGGCCCGGTTCAGCGTGCGCTGCACCGAGCGGTTCATCGCTTCCGCCATCGAGCGGGGAGGGCACTCCTTGAGGCCTTCGGCGATGAAGTCATCCAGGGCAAAGCGCAGGGCCCGGCCCAGACGGGCTGAATTGGCCGCTTCGATGGGCACCGATTGGGCTGTTGCCTTGAACTCTAGTTCACCGCAGGCGGCCGACAGGGCCTGGGTGACGCGCCGGGCGACCGCGCTGGACGCCTCGCCGCCTTCCCTCAGAATCGCGAACCGGTCGCCTTCCAGCCGGGCGGCCGCGCCGAACGGCCCCGATTCCGCCCGCAGCGCGCCGCCGACCTGGGTGTCCAGGGCCTGGGCCTCGGCCGGGTTCAGCGCCTGTCGCGCCGCGTCCAGCCCCTGCAGTTCGATCATCGCCAGTTCAAGTTCACGCCCGGCGACCTTCGCCGCCTCGGTCAGGCCCCGGGCCATGCCCTCGAAGCCTTCCCGGTCATAAAGTCCATCCGCGCCCGCCGTGGTCGCCGGAACAGGGGCTGACGTCATTGCCAGGGACAGCCGGCCGGCGTTCCCGGGCAGGGCCCGCAGGCTGACCGCGGCGCCATAAGATCCCGGCCGCGAGAGCCGCAGCGTAAACGGCCCCCGCCGCTGACCTTCGTCCAGGCAGGTGAACACCGCCTCAAGCAGCGCCCTGTCGACCGGGTCGAAGAAGTCCAGGCAGCATTCGCCGACCAGGGCCGACTCCGTGATGCCGACCAGAGCCTGACCGGCGCCCATCGCCTCGAAGACCTGTCCCGACCGGTCCACTTCAAGCAGCAGATCTCCAGCCGCGAAGGCGAAACCGAGCAGGGTGCGGGACGATAGAGGCACGTCTATTCTCCAGTGAGTGCGCAGGGTTATCCCGGTCTGCTTAAGAACGGGTTCCCACCCGGCTGCGACGGCCGGTCGCAGCGCTCAAATCGGGTGGCGGCAAGGCTCCCGACGGGCGTTGAAAAAGAACATATTGCGAACGAGAACAAACCATGCACATATGTGTCTTGCGAGGACGCCGGACGGGCCGGCCAGAATCGTGAGAAGAGGGTGGTTTCCAACATGGCTCAGGCGGCATTGAAGCTCGTGGCAAGAGACGACGGCGATAAACAACGCGCTCTGGAAGCGGCGCTGGGACAGATTGATCGGGCCTTCGGCAAGGGCTCGGTGATGAAGCTGGGCGTGAAGGGCAAGATCGTCGAGATCGAGTCCGTCTCGACCGGTTCGCTGGGTTTGGACATGGCGCTGGGGATCGGCGGCCTGCCCAAGGGCCGGATCGTCGAGATCTACGGTCCGGAAAGCTCGGGCAAGACCACCCTGGCCCTGCATGTCGTGGCCGAGGTCCAGAAGGCCGGCGGCACCGCCGCCTTCATCGACGCCGAACATGCGCTTGATCCGTCCTATGCCCACAAGCTGGGCGTCAATCTCGATGACCTGCTGGTCTCCCAGCCGGACACCGGCGAGCAGGCGCTCGAAATCACCGACACGCTTGTGCGGTCCAACGCCGTCGACGTCATCGTCATCGACTCCGTGGCGGCCCTGACGCCCCGCGCCGAGATCGAGGGCGAGATGGGCGACAGCCTGCCGGGCCTCCAGGCCCGTCTGATGAGCCAGGCCCTGCGCAAGCTGACCGGCTCGATCAGCAAGACCAAGACCCTGGTCATCTTCATCAACCAGATCCGCATGAAGATCGGGGTGATGTACGGCAGCCCGGAAACCACCACCGGCGGCAACGCCCTGAAGTTCTACGCCTCGGTTCGCCTCGACATCCGCCGCACCGGCTCGGTCAAGGTCCGCGACGAAATCATCGGCAACAACGTCCGGGTCAAGGTCGTCAAGAACAAGGTCGCGCCGCCCTTCCGCGAGGTCGAGTTCGACATCATGTACGGCCAGGGCATTTCCAAGCTCGGCGAGATCATCGATCTGGGCGTCAAGGCCGGGGTCATCGAGAAGTCCGGCTCCTGGTTCTCCTGGAACAGCCAGCGCATCGGTCAGGGCCGCGACAATGTTCGCGAGTTCCTGCGCAACAACCCCGATATGGCCAACGAGATCGAGGCCCAGGTGCGCGGCAAGTCGGAAGTCATCGAGGAAGAACTGCTGGTTGGCGGCCCCGAGGCCGACGAGGACTGATCCGGACGGCGTTCGGGCAGAGGCTCGCGGCGCCGCCGGGGAGTGACACGGATCCACCCCTGTTGTCCCTCCCGCCCCGCACCAGGCGGGCCGCAAGCTTGAAGGACGTCCGCCGGCCCTGGCGGGCGTCCTTTTCTTGTCTGTGGACAGCGGATGCGCCGCAAGAGGCATAAGGATCGCGATCGGCGTTAACAGCGGGGTTTCGTTCCGCCGCCGGTCGCTCTAGAGAACCGCTATGAAGAGCCTGAACGACATCCGCGCCACCTTCCTCGACTACTTCGGCGCCAACGGCCATGCCGTGGTTCCCTCGGCCCCGCTGGTGCCCCGGGACGATCCCACCCTGCTGTTCGTCAACGCCGGCATGGTGCCTTTCAAGAACGTCTTCACCGGAGCCGAGACCCCGGCCGGCCCGCGCGCCGCCTCCTCGCAGAAATGCGTCCGCGCCGGGGGCAAGCACAACGACCTCGACAACGTCGGCTACACCGCCCGCCACCACACCTTCTTCGAGATGCTCGGCAACTTCTCGTTCGGCGACTACTTCAAGGACCAGGCGATCGAACACGCCTGGACCCTGCTGACCCGCGACTTCGCCCTGCCGAAGGAAAAGCTGACCGTCACCGTCTACCACACCGACGATGAGGCGGCCGATCTGTGGAAGAAGATCGCCGGCCTCTCCGACGACCGCATCATCCGCATCCCGACCAGCGACAACTTCTGGTCCATGGGCGACACCGGCCCATGCGGTCCCTGTTCGGAAATCTTCTACGATCATGGCGACCACATCTTCGGCGGCCCCCCCGGCAGCCCTGATGAGGATGGCGACCGCTTCGTCGAGATCTGGAATCTCGTCTTCATGCAGTTCGAACAGCATGCCGGCGGCGAGCGCACCAGCCTGCCCAAGCCCTCGATCGACACCGGCATGGGTCTGGAGCGCATCGCCGCGGTGTTGCAGGGCGTCCACAACAACTACGACACCGACCTGTTCAAAACCCTGATCGCCGCCTCGGTCGATCTGACGGGCGTCAAGGCCGAGGGCGACCGCGCCCCCAGCCACCGGGTCATCGCCGACCACCTGCGCACCAGCGCCTTCCTCATCGCCGACGGTGTCACCCCCTCCAACGAGGGCCGCGGCTACGTCCTGCGCCGGATCATGCGACGGGCCATGCGCCATGCGCACCTGCTGGGCGCTCAGGACCCGCTGATGCACCGGCTGGTCCCGACCCTGACCGCCGAGATGGGCGGCGCCTATGGCGAGCTGCGCCGGGCCGAAGCCTCGATCATCGACACCCTGCGTCAGGAAGAGGAACGCTTCCGCCGCACCCTCGGCCGCGGCATGAGCCTCCTCGACGAAGCCACCGAAAACCTCGCGCCCGGCGGCGTGCTCAGCGGCGAGGTTGCCTTCCGCCTCTATGACACCTACGGCTTCCCCCTCGACCTGACCCAGGACGCGGTCCGGGCCAGGGGTCTGACCGTCGATACCGACGGCTTCGACGCCGAGATGGAAAAGCAACGCGCCGGAAGCCGTGAGAACTGGAAGGGCTCGGGCCAGAAGGCCGCCGCGGCCAGCTGGTTCCAGGTCCGCGACGCCGTCGGCGCCAGCGACTTCACCGGATATGACAGCGTTGACGGTACCGGCGCGGTCGTCGCCCTGGCCCTGGACGGCGAACCCGTTGGCAGCGCCCAGGCCGGTCAGACGGTCCAGGCCGTCTTCGATCGCACCCCCTTCTATGCCGAAAGCGGCGGCCAGGCCGGCGATAAGGGCGTGGTGGAATGGACCGGCGGCTCAGCCCGGGTCCTCGACGTCCAGAAGCAGGCCGGCGACCTCCACGTCCACGACCTGGAAATCCTCTCCGGCGCCCTGTCGGTCGGGACCTCCGCCGCCCTGCATGTCGATCCCGCCGCCCGGCTGACCACCCGGTCGAACCATTCCGCCGCCCACCTGCTCCACGCCGCCCTGCGCCATGTGCTCGGCGAGCACGTCAGCCAGAAGGGCCAGATGGTCGATGGCGAGCGCCTGCGCTTCGACTTCAGCCACGGCGGCCCGCTGTCGGGCGAGGAGATCACCCGCATCGAGGATGAGGTGAACGCCGTCATTCTCCAGAACGTCGCCGCCCACACCGAACTGATGGCCCCTGAAAAGGCCATCGAGGCCGGGGCCATGGCCCTGTTCGGTGAAAAGTACGGCGACGAGGTCCGCGTTCTGGCTCTGGGCGACGCGCTCGAAGGCGAGGGCCGCTATTCGGTCGAGCTCTGCGGCGGAACCCATGTTGGCCGCACCGGCGACATCGGCCTGTTCAAGATCGTCTCCGAAGGCGGCGTCGCCGCCGGCATTCGCCGTATCGAGGGCCTGACCGGAAAGGCGGCCCGCCGCTTCCTGCAGGATCAGGCCGGGGTCGCCCTGGCTCTGGCCGAGCGGTTCAAGACGCCGGTGTCCGAAGTCATCGCCCGGGTCGAGGCCCTGGACGCCCAACGTCGCAGCCTTGAGAAAGCTCTCGCTGACGCCAAGAAGGCGCTCGCCCTCGGAGGCGGTGGCGCGGCCCAGTCAGGCCCCGAAGATATCGGCGGCGTCGCCTTCATCGGTCGGGTGCTGGACGGCGTCGGCGGCAAGGACCTTCGCGGTCTGGTCGAGGAATTCCGCAAGCAAGTGGGCTCGGGCGTTGTCGCCCTGGTCGGAACCAGCGAGGGCAAGGCCGCCGTGGCCGTGGCCGTCACCCCTGATCTGACCGACCGGTTCAATGCCGCCGCCCTCGCCAAGGCGGCGGTCATCGCCATGGGCGGCCAGGGCGCGGGCGGTAAACCCGACTTCGCCCAGGGCGGCGCCCCGGACGACAGCAAGGCCGAAGACGGCGTCGCCGCCGTCAAGGCTGGCTTGGCGGAGTAGGGGAGGCTCCTATCGAAATCGCTCCCCCTCTGGGGGAGCTGTCAGCCGGCCGCCGGCCGGCTGACTGAAGGGGCGGCGCAGGTCTTGCCGAGGGGACCGCCGCTGCGCAGGCTTGTCTTCGCCCATGGCCGGCGTTGCCCCCACCACCACCGGACCGGGTCAAGCCCGGCCCGGCGGTCCCCCGCCCCCAGAGGGGGCGGAATTTCCGCGCCGACTCCCGACCGCATCAAGGATGGCGTCGATGGCGTAAGTCATATCGGAAAGAATGACGCTGGCAGGGATGCGAAGAACCCGGATGCCGCGCCGGGCCAGCCAGCTGTCGCGGATGGCGTCATGGGTCCTCTGGTCGGGATCTCCGTGACTCTGGCCATCAATCTCGACGGCCAATTGCGCAGCGGCACAATAGAAGTCGAGACCATAGGGGCCCGCCGGATGCTGCCGGCGGAACTTCAGACCCTCCAGCTGCCGCCCGCGAAGGGCCTGCCAGAGGATGCCCTCCGGCAGGCTCGTCTTCGACCGCAACGCTCTCGCAAGAAATATCGTGTCGCGACGGGCGTCCATCTGCCCCTCACCCCGCCGCGAATACGCACAGCTTGTTGCCCACCGGATCGCGCAGATAGGCGGCATAGAACCCCGGCGTTTCCGGCGGACGGTTGCCGGGCGCCCCTTCGTCGCATCCTCCGGCCGCCAGGGCGGCGCCATAGGCGGCGTCGACCTCCGCCGGTGTCTTCGCCGCATAGGCGATCATGATGCCATTGCCGGCCCGGGCGGGCTGGCCGTCAAACGGCGGACAGATGGCGGTGTGGCAGTCAAAAAAGCTGTCCCCGCCACCCTTGGCGCCATAGCCGATCCAGCCACCGCCCTCGGTGCGGCGATCGCTGCCCAGCGCATCAAAAAGAGCGTCGTAGAAGCGACCCGAGGCTTCACTGTCCAGGGCGCCGATGGTGACATAACCGATCATGTGATCCTCCTTGTTTCAGGAGGATCACCCTAGTTCACAACGGGAACAAAACAAGAACAAATATCGGCGTTAGCGCTCGTCTCGCGGCAGCTGCACATGCACCAGCTTCCAGACAAACAGCGCCCGGCGCTCGAAGGTCAGCACCGTCACTGTGTCCGGCTCGCCAGGGCGCTTGACCGAGAACCGCACCCGCTCCAGTCCGAAATAGGCGACCCCCGGCCAGGGGCCACTGACCAGGCTCTTGGCCGTCCCCGTCATCGAGCGATCCGGCGGGGTGACCTGCGGACCGGCGCCCGGCGGATAGCCACGCACCACATCGCCCAGCGCCGCCACCGTCAGATAGCGGTCAACCCTGGGGGCGGTCGGCGCGACATCCTTCCACGCCCGCTTCACCGCGCCGATCGGGTCCTGCCAGATCGTCGGGGCCTCGGCGGTGCGCGCCTCGTCCGGGTCCAGCTGGGCGACCAGGCTCTTGCGAACGGCGGGGAAGTCGACGAGGTCGGTGACCGCCTGCACGTCCTCGGCGGCGGTGGCGGCCCTCAGGGCGCGATAGGCGTTGAACGGCGCTGCGGCAAAGGCGACGGCGAAAATCGCCAGGGCGAGCAGGACGATACGGAACAGACTGGTGCGCATGGCCCATCTGAACACCGATCGGGGCCATTGTCGCAAGTCTCATCCACCGGCGCGGGAAACGCGTCGCTCCGGGTGGCGCTCATGTCACGGCCCTGGTCGTCCCTGATCCAACGAAAAAGGGCGGCCGGTTGACCCGGCCGCCCTGTCTCTCAAACCAGAGGTCTGGTTCAGGCCTTCATGGCCTTCTGCAGGTTCTCGTCGACCTTGTCGAGGAAGCCCTCGGTGGTCAGCCAGCTCTGCTTGTCGCCGACCAGCAGCGCCAGATCCTTGGTCATGAAGCCGCTTTCGACGGTGTCGACGCAGACCTTCTCCAGGGTGTGGGCGAAGGCGGCCAGATCGGCGTTGTCGTCCAGCTTTGCGCGGTGCGCCAGGCCACGGGTCCAGGCGAAGATCGAGGCGATCGAGTTGGTCGAGGTCGACTGGCCCTTCTGATGCTGGCGGTAGTGGCGGGTGACGGTGCCGTGGGCGGCTTCGGCTTCCACCGTCTGGCCGTCCGGGGTCATCAGCACGCTGGTCATCAGGCCCAGCGAGCCGAAGCCCTGGGCGACGATGTCCGACTGCACGTCGCCGTCGTAGTTCTTGCAGGCCCAGACATAGCCGCCCGACCACTTCAGCGCCGAGGCCACCATGTCGTCGATCAGCCGGTGCTCGTAGGTCAGGCCCTTGGCGTCGAACTGGGCCTTGTACTCGGCGTCGAAAATCTCCTGGAAGATGTCCTTGAAGCGACCGTCATAGGCTTTCAGGATGGTGTTCTTGGTCGACAGATAGACCGGATAGTTGCGGGTCAGGCCGTAGGCGAAGCTGGCCCGGGCGAAGTCGCGGATCGAGTCGTCGAGGTTGTACATGGCCATGGCCACGCCGGCGCCGGGGGCGTCGAACACTTCCTTCTCGATCACAGTGCCGTCTTCACCGACGAACTTGATGGTCAGCTTGCCGGCGCCGGGGAACAGGAAGTCGGTGGCGCGGTACTGGTCGCCGAAGGCGTGACGGCCGACGATGATCGGCTGGGTCCAGCCGGGCACCAGGCGCGGCACGTTCTGGCAGATGATCGGCTCACGGAAGATGACGCCGCCCAGGATGTTGCGGATCGTGCCGTTGGGGCTGCGCCACATCTTCTTCAGGCCGAATTCCTCGACCCGCTGCTCGTCGGGGGTGATGGTGGCGCATTTGACGGCCACGCCATGACGCTTGGTGGCGTTGGCGGCGTCGATGGTCACCTGGTCGTCGGTCGCGTCGCGGTGCTCGATCGACAGGTCGTAATAGTCCAGGTCGAGGTCGAGATAGGGGAAGATCAGCTTGTCTTTGATGAGCTTCCAGATGATGCGGGTCATTTCATCGCCGTCCATATCGACGACGGGATTGGCGACCTTGATCTTGGCCATGAAGAGAAGTCTCCCAGAGGGGTTGGCGCGCTGATGGCGGGCGGACACAGGCCGCGCCGCTTCGCGCGAGGCGAGAGGGCTATAGCCGCAATTGCGCGGAACGGAAACAGGCGCCGCGCCTGAGGGTTGGGCCGGGCGGCGTGGTCGTTGTATAAAGCCGCCATGAGTCACAGCAACGCAGCCGAAAGCGCGACCGCTGCGCCCGCCGTCGATACAGACGCCGTCCTCGTCGCCGCCCGCCGGCAGTTTACCGATGCGGGGTTTCACGCAACCAGCTTCGCCGATCTGGCCAAAGCCGCCGACCTTCCGGAGACGGCGCTGGCAGAGCTCTACCCGGACAAGCTGGCCCTGTTCACGGCGGTGCTGACTTCCCTTGAGCAGGCGCTGGATTCCCATTGCCGCGCCGCGTCGTCCGCCGCCTTTGGTCGTCCCATGGATATCTTCATGGCCGGCTGCCGCGCCGCCGCCGAGTTCGCCGGTCGCCGGGACTTTGCCCGCATCGTCATGATCGAGGGGCCGGCGGTGCTGGGGGAGGCGGCGTGGGAGAAGATCGACCACGGCCTTGGCCTGCCGACCCTGACCAACGGCCTGCGCTATCTCAACCCGACCGTCACCGAGGCCGCCCTCAAGCCCATGGCCCTGATGATCATGGGGGCCATGAACGAGGTCATTCTGGCCCTGTCGCGTCAGGACGAGGGCGTCGAGATCGACTTCAGCCTGGCGGTCCTGGAAAGTCTGCTGAAAGCCTGGGCCGAACCCAGATAGCGCCGGTCAGACAAATCCGTCAGTCGAAGCTCGAGGGCAGCAGCCGGTCATAGACGGTGCGCACCGCGCCGTAGCATTCGCAGGCCGCCGCCTCCAGCCCGGGCCGGTCGACAATATCGACGACGCCCCGCCGATAGCGGATCAGTCCACGGCCCTGCAGCGCGCCCGCCACGGCGGTCACCGTCGTGCGCTGCACGCCCAGCATATCGGCCAGAAACTCCTGGGTCAGGTTCACCGTGTCATTGTCGATGCGGTCGTGGCACGACAGCAGCCAGCGGCTGAACCGCGCCTCAACCGAATGCAGGGCGTTGCAGGCGACGGACTGGATGGCATGGCCGAAGATTGCGTCGCCGTGACGATCGACCAGGTCGGCCAGCGCCGTGCTGCGACGAAACACCTGGGAAAACTGCGACGCCCCGATGCGGGACGCCGATCCCGAAATCTGCACAATGGCCCGCGACAGCGACTCCCTGGGCGTCGCCGCGCTCATCAGGCCTACCGCGCCCTCGCGGCCGATGGTCACCGACTCGATGGCCGCGCCGTTGCTCATCAGGGTCATCATCGAGATGACGCAATCATGCGGGAAGTATAGGGTGTCGATCAGGTCGCCGGGCTCAAAGAGCAGCCGGCCCTTCTCAAGCTCCACGGGAACGAGGTGCGCCGACAACAGCGCGAAGTCCTCGGGCGGCAGGCTGGTCAACAGGCGGTTTTTCAAGCGCAACAGGCTCTTCATGAAGAATCAAAACGCCGGCTGAGCGGCCTGGTTGCAAACTAACGGCAAGTGAAACGTCATGCTGTCAGATGGCCGACATATAATCGTTGGGTAACAGTGTTCGTCTTTGGCCATCGTTTCTGGCGTAGAGGCGTTGAATTTTATGAACTTCCTGCCTCTGTCGGGTCTACGACGGAGGCAAGTTTTCCAATTGGCCAGAATAGTCAGGCTAACCCGGAGTAAAGCCATGAAATATCGTCGTCTGGGCCGCACCGGCCTCTATGTTTCCGAAATCTGCCTTGGCGCCATGACCTTCGCCGACGAGGCGTCCGGCATGTGGGGCGCGATCGGCGCCGTGCCCCAGGCGGGCGTCGACGCCATGGTCGAGCGGGCTCTGGCCGCGGGGGTCAATTTCATCGACACCGCCGATGTCTATTCCGCCGGTCAGTCGGAGAAGATGGTTGGTCAGGCCCTGCGCAATCTCGGCGTCAAACGCAGTGACGTGGTCATCGCCACCAAGGTCTATGGCGAGATGGGCAAGGGCCCCAACGACCGGGGCGCCTCGCGCGGCCACATCATGGACGGGGTCAAGGCCAGCCTCGACCGCATGGGCCTGGACCACATCGACCTCTTCCAGATCCACGCCAATGACCCGATCACCCCGGTCGAGGAAACCCTGCGCGCCCTGGACGACCTCGTCAGCCAGGGGCTGGTCCGCTACATCGGCTGTTCCAACTGGCAGGCCTGGAAGATGATGAAGGCCCACGGCGTCAGCGACCGGCTGGGCTACGCCCGGTTCGAGACCGTTCAGTCCTACTATTCCATCGCCGGCCGCGACCTTGAGCGCGACATCGTGCCCATGCTCGAGGACCAGCAGATGGGCCTGATGGTCTGGTCGCCGCTCGCCGGCGGTCTGCTGTCGGGCAAGTTCGGCCCTGAAACCGATGGCCCCGAAGGCGCGCGCCGGGCCAGCTTCGACTTCCCGCCGGTCAACCGTGACCGCGCCTGGGCCTGTGTGGCGGAGATGCGCAAGATCGCCGAGGCGCGGGGCGTGTCCGTCGCCCGGGTCGCCCTGGCTTTCGTCCTGTCCCGCCCCTTCGTCACCACCGTCATCGTCGGCGCCAAGACCAATGAGCAGCTGGACGACAACCTCGCCGCCGCCGACCTCGACCTGACCCCGGACGAGATCGCCGCCCTGGAGGCGGTCTCGACCCTGCCGCCCGAATATCCCGGCTGGATGCTGGCCCGTCAGGGCGGCGCCCGCGTGCCGGGCCCGTTCAAGGGCTGAACGCAAAACGCCCCCGCTGACCGGCGGGGGCGTTCTGTATCGGCAAGGCTGTCGCCGATCAGTTGATCGTCACATCGGCGCGGCCGCCGAGGTCCGGCGTGTCGCCGGTCGCATTGGCCTTGGCCACTTCCCACATATAGCGGACCGGGCCGGCGTCGCTGATCCACACCCGCGCCTCATGGCAGGTCATCTTCAGCATCCGCAGTTCCGGATCATCCTTGCCGTCCGGATACCAGGCGGCGACCATCGGGTTCCACCAGCGCTCGATCTTCTCGCGGTCCATCTCGACGGTCAGGTCGCCGGAGATGCAGGCTTGCGTCTCGCGATCCTTGGCCTGCAGCACGAACATCGCCTGACGGGCGCCGGCGCTGGCGTCCCTGGCCAGATCGGTGTCTGCGCGGGTGAAGAACCAGATCTCGCCGGCCTCCTCGTCAGCAAATGCGCTCATCGGCTGGAAGTGCTGGGGCTCGCCGTCAACGATGGCGATCATGCCCAGCCGGGCCTTTTCGATCTCCGACCACAGCCGCTTGGCGACCTCGGTCTTGTCGTGGGTGTCGGTGCTCATGGGGACTCCTCTCGGGATGGTTTCTGTAAAAACTCCGGGTCCCGCCAGACGTTCCCCCAATGTGGGCCAAAGGGATGAACTTGCCTCGCGCCAACGAATCGTGGGTCCGGCGCTTTGAGCGGCCCCTCCCGTGGCTTCAAAGTGGCGTCTCGCAACTGCAGTGAGCGGCTTTCACCGGTGGTGCAATCTGGCGAACGATGTAATACAAACGTCGGGGTTGTCCGGGCAGCGGGGTGCGCGGGATGGGACTTTCCGTCCTGATTGTCGAGAATGTTGAGGCTTACGCGCGGCGCGTTGTTGATGCCGTCGAAGGGCTCGGCTGGCGTGCCTGCTGGAAGTCGACATTTGCCGAGGCGTTCGCAGAAGCCCTGAGGGGAGAATTCAACATTGTTGTCCTTGACCGGCTACTGGAGGACGGCAGTGGCGATGCGCTCGCCTTGATTGACGCCATGCGGAAGCGGGAGGTCGAGCCCGCCGTGATCGTCTTCAGCGCTTTGGGAACGAACGATGACCAGGTCCAGGGTCTGGAGGCCGGAGCCCAGTACTACTTGCCCAAGTCCGCCGATTTCGCGCTCTTGACATCGACCTTGCGTACAGTCGGAAGGCAGTTTGGCTTCATGGGCGGCGCCAGCAGTATTATTCAGGTCGGAGCGCTCGAGGTTCGGACTAAATTCCAGAATGCGACATGGCGGGGCGAGCTACTGACGTTGACGGGAAAGAGCTACAGAATTCTCAAGGTGCTCGCGGAAAATCCCGGCGAAATCGTCGAGCGCGAGCGGATATGGTCAAGTGCTTGGGACTACCAAAGCCTGGAGTATCAGGTTGCGCCGCTTGAACAGGCGATGAGTGTCCTGCGACGTGAACTGCGCAAGCATGACGCGGAAGACATTCTTGAGACCGTACGCAACCGCGGATATCGCTTGCGAGCCTGAATGATCCGGAAGTGGCGCCATCATGTTTGGATCGGAGTCTGGCTTGGCGCCATGCTCGCTCTGGCCCTGCTGGACGTCGGGCTGCTTCATGTCCTGAAGGGTTCAGATTGGCTTATTCCCGCCCTCATTGCCGGACAGGCGCTGGTAAGCCTCGCTCTCGTCCTTTGGTCGCGGCTCCAGGTCGTTGGATCGATCGCGCCAATTCGTGCTGCTTTGGGGCAGGCAACGGATGGCGTGCTCGGACTGCGGGTCCGGTCCGCCGCATCGCAGGTCGAGATCGACGATCTTGCTGACCAGTTGAACGCCTTCTTCCGGCGAGTGGAGGACCTGCTCTCGGGCCTCCGCAATCTCTCCAGCAATGTGGCTCATGAACTGGCGTCCCCGATTCATGCCCTGATCGTCGAACTCGAAGACATGCCTGCGGAGGCAGATGCACGGGAGGCCTATCTGGTCAGGCACCAGGATCGACTGCGCGACCTTCTGCGCCTGTTCAATGGGGTACTCGAAGTGACCCGGGTCGCCGGCTCCGCCACGGAACTCAAAGTCGACAATATCGACTTGCGGGAAATCGGACGAGAAGTTGCCGACGTCTACAGCGACACGGTGGACGACGCGGGTTGCCAACTGGTGCTGGATGGCGACCCCGTATGGATCATCGGCAGCGCCATGATGCTTCGGCGGGCGATCGCCAATCTGGTGTCGAATGCGGTTCGATTCTCGCCGCGAGGCGGGCGGGTGACGATCACAACGGGATGGCGCGGGGCGCGGCCATTCATCGCTGTATCAGATCAGGGACAAGGCGTAGCGGAGGAGACCTTTGATGATCTGCTGCTTCGTGTGGGGAGGAGCGATCGCGGCGAGCAGGGCTTCAACCACGGTCTGGGTCTGCGGCTGGTTCAGGCAACGGCCTGGCGCCATGGCGGCGAGGTTGTCTTGGCTCACCCGTCTGACGGTGGGCTGATCATGCGTATCGATTTTCCGGCGCCGAAGACCATTACCCTGCAACCGGCCAATTGAGCGGTTGCCGACCGACCGCCCAGTGTCATTGTTATCGCTCGGCGTTGAACGCGCATGGAGGAAGTATGACCGAACAGAACGCTGCGCTGTCACCCGGAATTGTGATCGAGGGCTACGCAATCACGAGCGAATTGGGACGTGGCAGTTTTGGAATCACCTACCGGGGCCTGGACCTGTCTCTCAACCGCCAGGTCGCGATCAAGGAGTACATGCCAGAAGACTACGCGCGCCGGGATGCCTCCGGAAACGTGACCTCAAAAGCGGCCAGTCACGGCGGGATTTTCGAGAAGGGCCTGGTCCGCTTTTGTGAGGAAGCCCAGGTTCTGGCCCGATTCAGTCACCCCAATATCGTGAGGGTTCAGCGACTGATCCAGGGACCGTACGGCACCGCGTTCATTGTCATGGACCTTTTGTCCGGGACCAGCCTTGAAGCGGTGGTCAAGCAGCACGGTCCGTTGCCCTATAGTCGTTTCCGCGACGTCTTCGTCGATCTTCTCGATGGATGCGCCGCCATTCACAAGCACGGCCTGCTCCATCGCGACATCAAGCCGACAAATGTCATGATCACTGACGACGATCGGGCTGTCCTGATCGACTTCGGGTCAGCCCGCGACATGCAGATGCAGGACCGGCGACCCCACACCCGCATCATCAGCGACGGCTATTCTCCAAAGGAGCAGTATTCCCTGGACCAGAGACAGGGACCACATACCGACATCTACTCGGTTGCTGCGACGTCCTATTTCGCACTTACCGGCGAAGACCCGCCGCCCTCCACGGCGCGTGAAGGCAAGGATTCGATCGACCTTCTGAAGGATCGCGTCGCCGGCCGCGCGCCCCCCCGTGTTCTCGAGGTCCTTGATCAGGGGCTTGCGCTGGAGTCGGCTGACCGACCGCAGTCGGCTGAGGTTTGGAAGCAGGCATTCCTGGAGGCAGACAAGCCTGTCGCTGTGAAGCCTGGGATGACCCGGGCGCAACTCCTGTCCCTTGGCTTGGCTGCGGGCGGTGTAGCGGTTGCGGGCGGCGCGGGCTTTTTTGCCTTTTTCGGAAAGGGAGGCCCGTCGGTAAGCGGCGCTTCCAAGGCGCTAAAGGTCGCTGGGCGAAGGGTGTATGGCGACGTCATCGAAGATCCATTCGCCAAGGTCGTGGGCCTGTCCGACGGCGCTCTGGTCGCCGCGCACGAACTTTCAAATCTGACCGCGATGCGGGTCAACCAGATCGGCGAACCGCAGGGCAAGGTCTTCAAACAGCCTGAGTCCGGCACCTCGGGCAGAGCCCTGTTGAACTTGCCGAACGGAGACTTTCTCGTAGGCGGTCTGGCCGACATGCGCCGTGAGGGCAGGCGTCTGTTTTCGAGCACCACCGTGTCCCGAATTGGTCGGGACGGGTCTGTGGCATGGACGCGCAAGTACGGGGACGGCGCGGTAACCGATCTGATCAGGCTTGGTGGCCGCATCTATTTCTCCCAGGAGGCTGCCGACGTCGCCGGTTCGGCGCGGATCACGGCAATTGATGAGGCCGGAAACCAATTGGGAGCCCCGATCGAACTTGCCAGCAAGAGTGGCGACGCGGTCCAGAGGATTGCGGCAGGTCCGGATGGCTCGATGGCGGTCGTCTTGTCTCGCGCCCATGCTGATGGTCAGACGAGCGAGACGGTGATCACCCGCGTCCGCCTGGGAGAACGGGATGCCCGCGAATTGTGGACCGAAACGGACGGCGACTGGGCCAATCAGAACAAGCTGAAGACGACCTGGCCCTTCGATCTTGTCTTCGCGGCCGGCGACATATTCGTGGCTGGAGCGGCCGTTTCGAGCAGAGAAGAAGGTTTCGGCGAAGCCCGACCCTATCTGATGAGGCTGGACGGCGAGACGGGTGAGGTTCGCTGGCGGCGAGTCGGGGTCAAAAACAGGGGCAGGGACGACCCCCGTGGAATGGTCCGCGCCATTGTCGCCACATCGGACCCATCACCCAGGCTCTACATTGGCGAAATGGCGCCGCGGGATGGCGTGTCGCGCATCAGCCAGATCGACGGCGACGGTCAGGTCGTCAACGCCGTCGTCATCGGCTCAGCGATTGAGCCCTTTCTGCTGACTGATATCTCCGTAACGCCCGAGGGAGCCTACGCCGTCGGCTGGGAACCTCGGCCAAACGCCCAGGCTTTGGCATTGGTCAGACTGGACTGGGCCTAGTCGCCGGGGGGAGTCGGAGAGTCTTCCTGCGTGGGCGGCGGACTTTTGCCCATATTGTCCTTCTCGACTGCGGGCACAGTTGAGGGTGCGGGTCTTGGGGGCGGTGGAACTACCACAGGCGGGGTCTCGGGCGAGGCCGGCGCCGGTTGGCTGACAGGCGGCGGCGCCTTTGCTGGCGGAGCCGCCTGGGCTTTCTCGGGCTTCGCGGGGGCGGGCCCAATTTTTGGCTTTGTCGCTTCAGGCGGCGCTGTGGATGCCGTCGGCGCCTGCTCCGTCAACGCTGGGCGAGGCAAACCGTTGGTCAGCAACTCGTCGGTAGAACTGGATACCGGCGGAGGTCTGGAAACCACGTTCCCTGTGGTAGGGGCCTGACCCGGCCCTTCTGGCGGCGTTGTGGTAGCTTCCTGTTTTGCCTGCGGAAGAAGCACCAGACCCAGGATCGCCGCGAGAGCAAGCACGAGCGCCGCTATGCCAATGCCCGCCATCAAGCCGGCATTGGTCCTGGGCGCTGGTGATGAGCGCGCACCGCCTTGGGCGGCAAATGCAACAAGCGTGGTGTTGTCCTGGTCTGCAGGCATGTCGGCCTCAATCCTGGCAAGAAGGCTTTGAACAAAACGGTCCGCCGCCGCCGCCTGCCGAAGGGTGTCTGCGATAGCGTCGTCATTGAGGGTCATCAGGCCATCGCTGGCCACCAGAACCATTTGGCCATCAAGCCGGCGCTCACCCTGGTCGATCAGGGAGATGTCCTTTCCGATCAACGCAGACCGCAAGGCGTGGCGGTTCGGATCGGCCATTGCGCTTGCTGCGGAGCGGAGACCCCTTTTGACTTCCTCGTCGATCTGCGGGGCCATCGAATGGTCGGCGTTTAGTCTCTCGACTCCCTTGGCCGTCACCAGCAGCAACAGGCTATCGCCGACGCTGATCCACTCGATTGCGCCGGGCGTAACAACAGCCCCGATCAAGGTGCAACCCATTCCCCGAAGGTTCGGCCGGGCGGCTACTGCATCGCGGATCGAAGTGTTTGCGACCTCCAGCGCCTCACGCAGCCGCTCTCGTGTGGTCCGCTCGGATCCGGCCTTGAAGCGGCTGATGAATTGTTCGACGGCCAGGGTGCTGGCTTCTGTTCCGCCGGCATGACCGCCCATGCCGTCGGCAAGCACGATCAACTCTGCAAGCTGTCCCGACGGCAAGGCGACAGGGGTCACGCTTGCGGCATCCTGCTGCTCGCTACGGCGACCGACAATTGCGCCGGCCTTGGCTGTGGTCCGGGCTACGGGCCCCGCTGCGGGGGCCGCTCCAGTTGAATCCAGCATCTTGGTCATTTGGATTTTCCAGTTCTGTCGAGGCCGGAGGTCAGGGGAGTGCGATGGCAAGCAGGAGAAGGAAGAACAGAGCGCTGATGATGATCAGAAGTACTTTTGGATTGCGCAGGTGACCCTGCCAGGCGGCTGGGGCCGACGGCGATGTTGCAGTCGACTGCGGAGGTGTCTGCTGGTGAGGCTTTTTCGTGGTGACGCTATCGCTGATCGCCCGCTCCAGCTCCCGGGAGAAATCCCTGATACTGCCGAACCGCAGGTCCGCCTTGTAGCTGGCCGCCTTGTCCAGCAGGGCAATGAAGGAGGGCGGCGCCTTTTGACTGCGGAGTCTTGCGGCTTTTTCCGTTACGGCGCCGGTATCCTTGAAGGTCAGTCGGTCACCGGCGTCGAGGGGCTCAATGCCAGTCAGGGCATAGTTGATAACCATGGCCAGGCTGTAGACATCCGAGCGGGCGTTCAGGTCCCTGCTGGTCTTGGTCTTCTTCTCCGGAGCCGAATAGTGATCGGTGAAGATGATCCGCGACGGCTTGGATTGAATCTTTGGCCCCAGTTTGGCGAAGCCGAAATCGATCAGGACGGGTTCGCCTGTGGATCTGAACATGATGTTGTTGGGCGACACGTCCAGATGTGAACATCCGCGACGCTCAAGGTCTTCCAGCGCCGTGACAATGGGGCGAAGCCATTGCAGCACCTCCCCCATCGTCTGGGCCCCACGCGCCCGGATCCGGTCGCTGAGTGATCCTCCGGCCAGCAGCTCCATGGCAATGTAGTGTGTCGCATTGAGGGAAAAGCTGTCGACGGCGCGGACGACGTTGGGATGCCTTTCCGTAGCCAGAAACCGACCTTCATCGGCAAAGCGGCGCAGGGCCCAGTCAAAATCCTCACGATGGCCGGGGGTGACCTGAATCTGCATCCCTTGGCGAAAGGCTTTGTCACCGGGCGCAAATTCCTTGATCGCCAGCTCGCGCCCGTCGCCACCGACTTCGGCGCCCCGATAGACAATGCAGAAGTTACCGGCTTCGGAAAGCACGCCATCTATCTGATAGCGTCCGAGGCGATAACCGCGAGGCAAAGGGGTCATTGCAGAAGGTCCTGCTTCGAGGTCGGTGGCGGCGTTGACGGTCAGGTCCAGGACCAGTCCGGGCCGCACAGGGCGACGAACCGGAGTTTGGTGCCGCCGACTTCCAGCACGTTGCCGGAGGTCAGCTTGAGCGAGGTCTCAAGGGCCACGCCGTCGACGTAGACGATATTCGTTCCCTGGCCCACGCTGACGCTGAAGGTGGCGCCTTTGGGCTCGAAGCCGATCCGGAAGTGTTCGGTCCGGCTGATCTGCTCGTCTCCGAAGTTCAGCGGCACGTCGTTGGACCCTTCACGACCGACCCGGTTGTAGCCGATCGACAGTTCCCGGCTGCTGCCTTTGCCGGGCCCTTCGACGACCACCAGCCAGCCGACGACCGGTCGGGGGCTGGCCCCGACCAATTCGCTGTCGAAGCCAGGGACATCAATCATGCGGGTGCGTCCGCCGGTCATCATGGTCGTGCCGGAGGTGTTGTCCATTATCTTGGTCATGGCGAGTTTCCTTGCAGGGGTGACTAGCGAATACGAACGGTAAGCTTGACGTCGGCCAGTTGCAGTATGTCGCCGTCGTTCAGGACCTGGGCGGTTCCCGAAACCTGCTGGCCGTTCCGCAGGGTCTTGTTGGTCGACTTGAAATCCTCGACCAGGAAGTTCTGGCCGTCATGGATAAGTTTGGCGTGTTCGCCGGAGACGAAGGGGTTGGCCCGCTGATCCGGGATGTGGCCTTCGGGGCAGCTCGACAGGCTGCGGCCCAGCTTGATGCCTTTGCCCGAAAGGGCCGCGGGTCGATAGCTCAGGTTGATCGGCTCGCCGGCGGGCCCCGTACCGGACAACTCCAGCAACTGGGTAGAGGGCGGCGGCGGCGGGGCGCTCGTGTTTTGGACAACGGGGCCCGGTGTCGGACCAGACGTGTTGCCCGCGCCGCGGGTCACGCGCCAGAGGGCGAAGCCTGCAACGCCAAGGCCGGCGATCGCGAGCCCGGCGAGAGCGAGGCGCATGGCGCCCATCTGCTCGAAGAGCTTTTCGAGTCCACTCTTGTTGTCGGGATCGATGATCGGTGGCTTCGGCGGGGGCGGGGGCGGGGGCGGCGTGTTTGAACACACGCTGTTGTCGACCAGCGGATTGATCATCGCATTATTGGCGGCGGCAATGACCTCATTGGCGGCGACGGCGGTCGCGACACCCTGGGCCAGATTGATGCTTCCTGCGCGGCCCATGTCGAGGTGGCCGCCATCCTGCAGGCTGATCCCGACGACACGGCCGCACTGATCGACGACCGGACCACCGGAATAGCCCGGATTGATGTTGATCGAATGCTCGAAGATGTTGACCGCCGGCTCGCCGTTGAAGAGTGGTCCGCCCAGTTTGACCGCTTGAGACAGGGCGCCCGATTTCAGCGAGGCGGTTCGGGCGACGCCGTCGACGTCGACGCGGTCAGATGCGCCAGTGTAGCCCGTACCCTGCAGGGGCGCGCCAACCTTCATCGGTGCGCTGGACAGCGTCAGGGGCGGCGCCCCCAGGCCGCGCACTTCAAGGAAGGCCAGGTCGCGCTGGCGGTCGATCCGGATCACGGTGGCCAGGACGGTGCGGTCGCCGCCCGGTTCAATGATCCTGACTTCGGTCGCCCCGGCCACCACATGATAGGCGGTGACCACGACGCCGGCTCCGGCCCGCTTCTCAGCGTCTGCGCCGGCGATAACCCAGCCCGAGCCGAAATACTGCTTGGCCCCCTGGCGTGCGAGGACCCGGACCGTGCTGGCCGGAATGCTCGCATAGTCTTCTACATAAGTGGCCGCGGCGGCCGGTTCGATACAGGCGGTGGTCGCCAGAAGCGCGAGCCCGAAGGCGAGTTTCTTCATAAGCATGATCTGCCCCTCATGTGTCTGGTTGAATGGTTTGATGTCGGGAAAAGCGCGGGGTCAGGACCAGCCGAAGCTGCCGTCGGCCCGCGAGCACTGGGTCTGGGAATTCTTGCCGATCTGCATGCTCTTGCACTGCGAGACCATGACAACCTTCTGCTGACGGATCTTCGGCGGTTCGGTCGAGGCGCTCGCCTGGGTCTGAACCTGCCCCGACCCGCGCGGCGCTTTGCCCGTATTGGGCTTGGGCTTCGGAGGTTGGCTCGGCTGGACGGCCATGTTCAGCGTGATGCCGGACGGGGCCTTGGTCAGATATTTCAGCGAGACATAGCCCACGCCGATGCCCTTCGAGCCGATCAGCGCCCACTCTCCGTTCGGCGCGATAGACAGCACCTGGATATACTCGTTGCTCCGGAAGATGCCGGTGATCTTGCTCTCGGTGTTCGGCGCCGCCCGGACGTTCAGCGTGTTCTTCACGTTGACCTGATAGAGGCCCGCCACGACCTGTGATCCGTCTTCAGGCGTTTCGACATCTTCCAGAAGGTTGACCTTCTGCTCCTGGCGCTGGTCCCGGGTTTCGGATGCAGAAATGTCGTAGGTGTTGCCGGATGCGGTGGTGACCGTCCGGCGCTGCGCGCCGCGATCGTTCATCATCTGACCCGCGACGTCAGCCACTTCGCCGGTGTCCTTCGGCTTGACGCCCTTCAACTTCACGGACGTGCAGATCAGACCGCCTGCAATGGCGCCGATGGCGCCGGCATCCCGATCGTCGCGGAAGACAGAACTTGCGACCGCACCACTAGCAACGGCGACTGCAGCGCAACTCTTGTTGTCCGGGCGGAATATGTCGACAAGTGGAATGAAAACCTTGAGGTCCGACAGGTCACGCGGAATACCCGGGATTTTGGGCAATGAAGGAAACCGCTGTGCTTCACAGGGTGTGCACAGCGCCGCGATGACCAGTGCGCTGGCGCCGATACGAAACAACTTGCCCATCTCTCTTCGCCCCTTCGAAGCTGCTTGCTTCCCGTTGAGGTGAAGTAAGAAGCAAACCGGCGTTATCGACTAGGGGGCAAAACCTGAGGAGTTTCCTTGGTTTCAGATATTCAACAAAATCAAAAGCATGTGGGGATTATCGTGATTTTCATGCGTTTTCCAAGGCGGACGCCATCAGCTTGAGATCCGGTTTTCGCCTTTGCTTCAGGATAAACGACCGAGCCGGCGGGTCACGCCCGCCGGCCCGGTTTTTGAGTTCGGCGATATGACCGGTTTCTAGAACCCCGAAACCCGCGCGAACCGGTCCTTGTGATAGCCCGCGCCGCCGAACAGCTGCTCGGCCACCCGGGCGCGTTTCATGTAGAAGCCGGCGTCGTGGGCGTCGGTCATGCCGATGCCGCCGTGCATCTGCACCATCTCGTTGGTCACCAGATGGACCAGCTCGCTGGCCTTGTACTTGGCCAGCGACGCCGCCGCCCGGTGGTCGTCGCCCCCGGCGTCCAGGCCTTCCAGCGCCGCCTCGATGGCCGAGCGGGTCATCTCCAGGTCGGTGAACATCTTGGCCGCTCGGTGCTGCAGCGACTGGAACGTCCCGATCACCTGACCGAACTGCGTGCGGGTCTTCAGATAGTCCAGGGTGATCTCGAAGGCCTGCAGCGACTGGCCCAGCATCTCCGCCGCCAGCCCGATCCGCGCCCGGTCCAGCACCGCCTCCAGCACCGGCCAGCCCTTGCCCTCTTCACCCAGCAGCTCGCCGCTGACCCCGTCAAAGCGGATCTGCGCCACGCCGCGGCTGTCGGCCAGGGCCAGATGCTGGGTGCTCAGCCCCGCCGCGCCCTTTTCGACCAGGAACAGGCTGACGCCGTCGGTCTCGCCGGCCTTGCCGCCGGTCCGCGCCGCCACGATCAGCAAGTCAGCCGCATCGCCGTCGACGACAAACGTCTTGTTTCCGCTCAGGGCATAGCCCTCGCCGCCCTTCACCGCCGCCAGGGCCGTCTTCTCCGGCGCATGGTGCGGGCCTTCATCGACGGCCAGGGCGGTGACGATCTCGCCCGCGGCGATCTTCGGCAGCCATTTGGCCTTCTGCGCGTCAGACCCGCCCAGCGTCAGGGCGCTGGCGCCGATCAGGGCGGTGGAGATCAGCGGGCTGGCGGTCAGGGTCCGGCCGGTCTCCTCGAGGATCAGCCCCAGGCTCAGATAGCCGAAGGCCGAGCCATCGAATTCTTCCGGAACAATCACCCCGGCCCAGCCCATCTGGCCCATCTCCGCCCAGGCGGCCGCATCGAACGGCTGGTGGCTGGCCCCGTCGCGCAGGGCGCGCAGCTTGCCGACCGGCGAGGTCTCCTGCGTCCACCCCTTGGCGGCGTCGCGGAGCATGGTCTGTTCTTCGTTCAGGACGGCCATATTGGTGTTTCCTACAGCTTGAAGTCTGGTTTGCGGGCTTCGACACGCGCCCCGAACGGGGCGCTACTCAGCCTGACGAAAAGGGGGCGGGGCGCATCACCACAGCACGTCATGCTGAGTAGCCCCGTGCAAACGGGGCGTGTCGAAGCACGCACCCGGTTCATACCATCACCTCCCGATGCCGAACCGCCCACTCAAGGGCCTGTTCGAGACGGTCGTTGCCCCAGAACAGCTCGCCGTCGGCGGTGATGAAACTGGGGGAGCCGAAGACGCCGCGCGCCCGGGCCTGTTCGCCGTGATCCCTGAGGGTGGCCTTGGTCTCCGCCGACTGCGCCGCCGCGATCACCGCGTCCGGCGCCGCTCCGACCTCGGCCAGCAGCTCGCGCAGCACCGCCTCATCGCCGATATTGGCGTCGGCGACGAAGTTGGCCTGATAGACCGCCTTGGTGAAGGCCGGCGTCCAGCCCGCCTCCAGTCCGACGGTGGCGCACCGCGCCGCCAGCACGGTGTGGCGCGGAAACTGGCTGGGATGGGTCAGGGGCAGGCCCTGCTCGGTGCAGACCCGCTCCATGTCCCGCCACATGTACCGGCCCTTGACCGGCACCACATTGAACGGGCTGTCGGTCATCCCCTGATGCTCATGCAACAGCGGTCCCAGCAGAAACGGCCGCCAGGCCACCGCCACCCCGGCCTCCGCCGCCAGCCCCTCGATCCGCATCGCGGCCGGATAGCTGTAGGTCGAGGCAAATTCGTACCAGAACTCAAGCATGGGTCGCGCTCCGCGCGGGCCATGCGTTTCCTCCCCCTCTGGGGGAGGAAACGCA